>Ga0194131_10000042_pt1 | contig 163842 bp, 155 predicted proteins | sample TA2KigO120mmetaG_FD_148631 | JGI IMG/M metagenome (GOLD analysis project Ga0194131, IMG submission 148631) | Freshwater microbial communities from Lake Tanganyika, Tanzania - TA2015053 Kigoma Offshore 120m | ecosystem: Environmental > Aquatic > Freshwater > Lake | place: Tanzania: Lake...
CTATTCGGCGACCGGCGGCTATCGCGCCACTTGGTGATGTGGCCGCAGCGCCTTCAGCGCGGGCAGCGTGACCAGCGCGAGGATCAGGCCGGCGAAAATCTTCATGACGCCGACAAGCGCGGCACTGGCGGCGAGCGAGGTAGTCGTCAGGGCCGTTGCTCCAAGCGTTTGAAGAGCCAGCACGCTGGCGGAGTAGAGAACCGCGATGTCGACGCTGTACGCCGCGGCCATCCAGACAACCCACAGCAGCGCACCTTGCGCGGCGCGGCGGATCACCAGCGCCTCGACAGTTCCAAAGACCGCGCCCAGCAGCGCACCTGCGATCAACGCGGCCATGAGCCCGCCAAAGAAGAGCGTGGGGGCAATCGATGTCGGCGGCGCCACGGCGGGCGTCACTCCAAAGACGTTGCCCAGGACGAAAAACGCGGACATGTAGCCGGTCACGACGATCATCCAGAGCGTCATCGGAAACTTCGGGACCGCAACCTGCAGGACCGCGCCGCGCATCCACGCGAAGGCCAGCGCGAAGATCACATCGGCTGCGACCGTCAGCCCTAGCGCGATCCGCTTGAGCGTCACGCCTGCCGCTGGATCCTCGGCGCCGATCGCGACCGAGGACAGGTAGGCGATACCGGCCGCGGCCAGAAAGACGACCTGTGCGCCGACATGAGCCAGGACCCATTGGCGGCCGAGAGACGGATTGGAATGTTGCGAATAAACGTCAAGCGCGGCCGACATGAATCGCTCCTCTTGCAACAGCGTTCGGCATGGCGCCAGCCGACGAGCGCGGCGTATCCGCGCCGCGGCCGCCGTCCCGTCATGCCCGCAGTTTGGTCGGAGCGGGCCGCGCGCAGGTTCAAAGCAGAAAATGTAACGTTAACAGTGGGATAAGACAGGCGCCGCCGCGGTCGGGCCTGCTGCGGTCACTCCGCCGCCATCGGCCTTGCGGCCTCCCGCATATAGCCCTCGCGGGTCTGCGGCAGCTTCCAGCCGAGCATGCGGGAGGCGACCAGCGTGCGCAGCACCTGCGCGGTGCCGCCGCCGATGGTGAACATGCGCACGTCGCGCGCCATCCGCTCCAGCGGCAGATCGCGCGAATAGCCGCGCGCGCCGAACATCTGCAGCGAGTCGTTGACGATCCTGATCGCGGCTTCGGAAGCGAAAATCTTGGCCTGCGCCGCCAGCATCGGATCGGGGAACGCGCTCTGCCCGCCCTGCCCGCGCGAGCGCGCCGCGGCGTGAAGCATCAAGCGCGCCGCCGAGAGCTGAATCTGCATGTCGGCCAGCATCCACTGCAGGCCCTGGAACTCGCCGACCGGCCGGCCAAACTGCTCGCGCTGCTTCACCCAGCCGACCGCGAGGTCGAGCGCGCCGGCGGCGATTCCCATCGCCACCGTGCCCGCGCCGACGCGCTGGCTGTTGTAGGCATTCATCAGGTCGGCGAAGCCGCGCTTGAAACCCGACGGCGGCATCACGACCATGTCGGCGGGCGCCTCCATGTCCTCGAACGCGAGCTCGCCTTCCGGAATGCCGCGCAGGCCCATGGTCTTTTCGCGCCGGACGATTTTCAGGCCCTGGGCTTCGCCGCGCACCGCGAGAAAGCCGCCGATGCCGAGTTCCTCGCCCTTCTCGTCGAACACGCGGGCAAAGATCAGATGCAGCTTGGAGACGCCGCCGCCGGTGATCCAGTGCTTGCGGCCGTTGACGATGTAGCGGTCGCCGCGCTTGTCGGCGCGGGTGGTCAGCGCGGTGGTGTCGGAGCCGGCGTCCGGCTCGGTGATGCAGATCGCGGGCTTGTCGCCGGACAGCACCAGCGACGCCGCGAGCTTCTTCTGCTCCTCGGAGCCGTAGGCCATCACCGTGGAGATCGCGCCCATATTGGCCTCGACCACGATGCGCGCGGTGACGGTGCAGCACTTCGCCATCTCCTCGATCACCAGCACGGTGTCGAGGAACGAACGCCCCTGGCCGCCGTAGGCCTTCGGGATGGTCATGCCCATGAAGCCCGCCTCGGCGAGCGCATTGGCGACGTCCCAGGGGTATTGCTCGGTGGCGTCGACTTCGGCCGCGCGCGGCCGCGCCACGCGCTGCGCGAATTCGCGGGCGCGCTGCTGCAGCGCGAGTTCGTCGGAGTTCAGGCCGTGACTCATGGCGTCCTCTCGGTGGCACGCCGAGGCGTGGCACTGAAATGAATGTGAAATTGTGCCCGCCAGCGACGGACATGGTCAAGCCGCCGGTCAGGCCGCGCGGACCTTTTCGAGAAAGCCATCGATCAGATGGCCGAACTTTTCGGCCGCGGCTGCGGAGGCGGCCGACGAGGCCTGCACGTCGGCGGCGGCCGCGCGCGTGCGTTCCACGCTGCCTGCGAGCTCGTCCACGGTGCCGGTCAAACCCGCGGTCCACGCCGCGGTATCCTGGACATCGCGAAGGATCGAAGTGGTTACGCTGCTCTGCTGCGTGACCGCCGTGGAAATCTCGGTGGCATGAGACGTGGCAATCGCGCCTGTGGCGTTGATTTTCTGAATGGCATCGACGACGCCCGACGTTTGCCGGCGCACCTCGGACACCTTGGCGGCGATGTCGCCGGTCGCCTTGGCGGTTTGCGCCGACAGCGTCTTGACCTCGGAGGCAACCACCGCAAATCCCTTGCCGGCGGCCCCGGCCCGCGCGGCCTCGATCGTCGCGTTGAGCGCCAGCAGGTTGGTCTGGCGCGCGATCGAGTCGATGAAGGTCGCAACATCGTCGATGCTTTGCGCCGAGCCGGAGAGACCGTCGATCATGCGGGCCGCTTCCCTGGTCCGCGTCGCCGCGTCCCCGATTGCGGCTTCCGCCATGCGGACCGACATCGAGATGTTCCCGATCGACGCCGAAAGCTCCTCGGCGGAGGCCGCCACACCCGCCACGTTTTCGGACACTTCGCGGGAGGTCCGGGTTGTCCGCTCTGCGGTCGACTTCATGTCCGAAGCCGAGGCGGCGAGGTTCGTCACCGCCTTGCGCATCGCATCGACCGAGGTGACGCTATCCCCCAACGCGTCCCGGATCGCCGCCTGGAATTCCGCGATATTCTTCTCCAGCCGCTCGCGCCGCGAATCGCGGTCTGCGGCGTCCCTGGCGCGCTCGCCTTCGAGGCGCGCCCTGACGCTGGCGTTTTCGCGGAACACCGCGAGCGCGGACAGCACCGCGCCGATTTCGTCGGCGCTCGCAGGCTTGGGCACCGGGCTCGCAATATCGCCTTCGGCGATACGCGACACGGCTGCAATCGCGGCTTCGAGCGGCCGCCTCACTCCGAATTGCAGCACCAGCCATCCGATGCCCAACAGCGCGACGATGCCGGCGACGAGCGAAGCGACAATGGTGTGCCGCGCTTGCGCCGTCCGCCGTTCGAACGCCGCGACGGCGGCGCGTTCGCCGGCCTTGGCCAGTTCGTTCGCTTTGAGGATGAGCTCGCGAACCCTGTCGGTGTGCTTCACGGCTGCAACCAGATGGAACATCATCTCGTCGCGCTGATCCAGCTCGATCTCTTCCCTGATTTCCCGCCACGCGCGCACCGACGACGCCAGAGACCGGGTCAGCGCTTGCTGATCCTCGGGAGCCAGGATCTCGGCCAGGAACGGCTGGATTTGCGCGTGCAACTTCCGAAAGTGAGCGAGCGTGGCTTCGCCGTCGGCAAATGCCTGCTTCTGCTCGTCCGGGGTCAGATCGAGGCCGAGCGACGCGAACGCCGTTGCGGTGCGCAGAATGCTCACCGCGGCGTCGTGAATGGCCTCACTGCGGCCCTCGGCGGAACGTTCATGCTGCAGATGAGCCTGCAGAGCCGACAGCTCATGCAGGCTCAGTCCGACAACGGCTGCCGTCGCAACGGCTCCGAAGACCAGGATGCCCAGGATCCGATGCCGCAACCCGATACGACGCAGCATGGCCTAGTCCCGTACACGATCGAGCGCGGATCGGTCTCTTCGCCGGAAGCTCAGCTCTTGTGCTCTTCGACGACGTTTCCGGTGATCGGATGAAAATACACTTCGATCCGCTTGCCGGACGCATCCTGCCCGTAGATTTCGTAGCAGTTGCCGGTCGTCACCTTGAAGACGCGGTATTTGTAGCCGAGCGTGGCGATCTTGGCTTTCATATCGCCTTCGCTCATCCATTTCGATCGCGGCTCGGTCGTGCAAGTCGGGCCGGCGAACGCAGGGCCCGTGCAAATCAGAACGGCAAACGCAGCGGCAACGTAACGCATGGCGATCCATCCTTCGCAGAAGCGTGAGACTGATTTTTAACCATGCCGAACGGGGCTTAAGGCGCCGTAAAAATCACCCCTCGCCGCCGTGGAATTTCCGCGGCGGCAACGGTTAAGCGGCATTAATCATTGTGACGGCGGCAATCGCCGTCGCGCGCGGCTTAGATGAAGTACTGCCCGCCGTTGGCGCTCAGCGTCGAGCCGGTGATCAGCCCGGCGTCATCGGAGGCCAGGAACACCACACAGCGCGCGATCTCCTCCGGCTCGCCGAGGCGGCCGATCGGGATCAGCGGCAGGATCGACTTCTCCAGCACGTCCTTCGGCACCGCCTGCACCATCTCGGTGTTGATGTAGCCCGGCGCGATGGCGTTGACCGTGATGCCGGCGCGCGCGCTCTCCTGCGCCAGCGCCTTGGTGAAGCCGAGCTCGCCGGCCTTGGCCGCGGAATAGTTGGTCTGGCCGAGCTGGCCCTTCTGGCCGTTGATCGAGGAGATGTTGACGATGCGGCCGAACTTGCGCTCGCGCATGCCCTCGATGACGTTGCGGCACATGTTGAACAGCGAGTTGAGGTTGGTGTTGATGACCGCGGTCCACTGCTCGGGCTTCATGCGGTGCAAGGTGGCGTCGCGGGTGATGCCGGCGTTGTTGACCAGCACATCGACCGGGCCGATGTCGGCCTCGACCTGCTTAAGCCCCGCCGCGCAGGCCTCGAACGACGACACGTCCCACTTGTAGACCGCGATTCCGGTTTCGGCCTTGAACTTCTGCGCCGCCTCGTCGTTGCCGGCATAGTTTGCGGCGACCTTGTAGCCCGCCGCCTTCAGCGCCTTGGAAATCGCAGCGCCAATGCCGCGTGTTCCACCCGTCACCACCGCTACGCGTGCCATCGTCCGTTCTCCCAGTTTCTTCTCAAACCCACCGGCACTCACACCTTAAAGACGGCAATGGCCGGCACAAGGCCGGCCATTGCGCAGTCTTTGACGCAGTGCGAAAGCGTCGGCGTTCCACGCGACTTTCGCGGTGCGCGTTCGCTACCGCTCCAGGCCCCTTTTGGCGGTGCGTCTTCGCTACCGCTCCACGCACATGGCAATGCCCATGCCGCCGCCGATGCAGAGCGTGGCGAGGCCTTTCTTCGAGTTCCGCTTCTGCATCTCGTGCAGCAGCGTCACCAGAACGCGCGCGCCAGATGCGCCGATCGGATGCCCGATGGCGATCGCGCCGCCGTTGACGTTGACTTTGTCCGTGTTCCAGCCGAGGTCCTTGTTGACCGCGCAGGCCTGCGCCGCGAAGGCCTCGTTGGCCTCGACCAGATCGAGATCCTCGACCTTCCACCCGGCCTTCTGCAAGGCCGCGCGCGACGCCGGGATCGGGCCGGTGCCCATGATCGCCGGATCGACGCCGGCATGCGCCCACGACACGATGCGCGCGAGCGGGGTCTTGCCGAGTTTCGCCGCCTCGCTCGCCTTCATCAGCACCACCGCGGCCGCGCCGTCGTTGATGCCTGACGCATTCGCGGCGGTCACCGTGCCTTCCTTGTCGAAGGCGGGCCGCAGCTTCGAGATGCCTTCCAGCGTCACGCCCGCTTTCGGATACTCGTCGGTGTCGACCACGATATCGCCCTTGCGCGACTTGATCGTGACAGGCGCGATCTCGTCCTTGAACTTGCCGGCCTTCATCGCGGCCTCGGCCTTGTTCTGGGACTTCACCGCGAACTCGTCCTGCTGCTGGCGTGTGATCTGCCACTTCTTGGCGACGTTCTCGGCGGTGGTTCCCATGTGATAGCCGTTGAAGGCGTCCCACAGGCCGTCCTTGATCATGGTGTCGACCATCTCGAGGGAACCCATCTTGGTTCCGTTGCGCAGGTGCGCGCAGTGCGGCGCCTGGCTCATGGACTCCTGGCCGCCGGCGACCACGATGTTGCTGTCGCCGTTGAGGATCGCCTGATAGCCGAGCGCGACCGCGCGCAGGCCGGAACCGCAGAGCTGGTTCACGCCCCACGCCGGGCTTTCGACCGGGATGCCCGCGCCGATCGACGCCTGGCGGGCCGGATTCTGGCCCTGACCGGCGGTCAGGATCTGGCCCAGGATCACCTCGGACACTTGCGACCCTTCGACACCGGCCCGCTTGAGCGCCTCCTTGATGGCGACCTGGCCGAGCTCGTGGGCTGCCAGTCCCGCGAAAGCCCCGCTGAACGAGCCAACCGGCGTCCGAGCCGCGCTGACGATGACGATATCGTCCTGCATTTCGACTTCTCCCTGCGTTACTGCGGTCGCAAACGACCGCAGCGGGTGAAAAACCCCTTGTTTCTTTGATAGTACGCCGGACCGTGCCCGCCAAGGTGGCGCACCGCACAAAACGGTGGCCGCCTATGCGGAAAACGCCTATTTTGACCGGCGGAATGGCAATGGCCGGCGGGGGCCGGCTTCGGGGGAAGCGACCAGCGCATGGCAAAATCCGAAGAGCCCATCAAAATTAAAAAATACGCCAACCGGCGGCTCTACAACACCGGTACCAGCACGTATGTGACGCTCGAAGACCTCGCCACGATGGTGAAGAACGGCGAGGATTTTACGGTCGAGGACGCCAAGACCAACGAAGACATCACCCGGTCGGTGCTGACCCAGATCATCTTCGAGCAGGAAAACAAGGAAGGCGGGCAGAACCTCCTGCCCATCAACTTCCTGCGCCAGCTCATCCGCTTCTACGGCGACAGCATGCAGATGCTGGTGCCGCGGTACCTGGAAGCTTCGATCGACTCGCTGACGCGCGAGCAGGAGAAGTTCCGCGAGCAGCTCACCCAGGCCTTCGGCATGGGCGGTTTCGGCGCCATCGAGGACCAGGTCCGCCGCAACATGGAGATGTTCGAGCGCAGCTTCGCGATGTTCGCGCCGTTCGCGCGGCAGGGCGGGCAGAGCGGCCAGCCAACCGGCGAAGCGCCGGGCCCGGGCCCGGACAAGCCGCCGGGCGACATCGACGATCTCAAGCGCCAGATGGAAGAGATGCAGCGCCGTCTCGACCGCCTGAGCGACAAGGACAAGTGACGCGACGCGCCGTCCCGGAATGACAGCGGCTAAGGCCGCATGCTCTTACGGCGATCGACCGGCGCGACCGTGCCCCACGGCCGCTCGACCGAGCCAAGGCCGATCAGCGCGCCCTGCAGATGGTCGCAGCCCCAGGCTTCGAGTATCTGCGCGGCATGCTCGTCCTGCACCCACTCGGCGACGGTCTTGAGCCCGAGCCGCCGCGCCAGATCGATCAGCGTGCGGACGAAGGCGCGGTCGTCCTCGGATTGTGCGACATTGCGCACGAACGCTCCGTCGATCTTCAGCAGATCGACACCGAGCTTGCGCAGATTGCGGAACGACGTATAGCCCGCACCGAAATCGTCGATGGCGATGCGGCAGCCGCGGTCCTTGACGCGGCTGACGAAGCCGCGGGTGTCGTCGAGGTCCTGGATCGCCGCCATCTCGGTGATCTCGACGATCAGCCGCTCGGCCACCCCCGAATGCGCACGCAGCAGCGCGTCGAGCGCCGACCACCAGTCGGGATCGACCGTCGACGCCGGCGACACGTTGACGCTAGCATGCAGGCCCGGAACCGCCGCCATTTCGCCGATCAGCAGTTCGAGCACGCGATGGTCGAGCAGGCGGACCAGCCCCAGCCGCTCCGCGACCGGGATCACATCGTTGGCCTTCAGCAAAGAACCGTCGGCGCGCTTGATGCGCAGCAGGCATTCGTAGAACGCGGGCTTGCGCGTCGCCGCGTCGACCGCGGGCTCGAACGCGAGCACGACCCGCCGCTCGTTCAGCGCCGCCACGATCTCATCGCCCGAGCGGACATTCTCGCGGCGCATCGCGTCGCGCTCGACGTTCGGCCGGTAGACCTGGAACGAACCGCGGCGCTTGGCCTTGGCGCGCTCCAGCGTCTCCTGCGCGCGCGCCAGAATTTCCTGCACGGAGCGCGCATGGCGCGGCGCGGTGACGCCGCCGATCGTGACCGTCGCTGCGACCGGCCCCGCCGCGGTCCGGATCACGTCGTCGCGCACGCCGGCGAGGAACCGCTCGGCGGCGCGCTCCATGTCCTCTGGGCCGCAGTTGTTGAGGATGACGCCGAACTTGTTGCCGGAGAAGCGGCCGATTTCGTCACCGCCACGCATCTTGGCGCGCAGGCGCTTGGCGACCGAGCCGATCACCTCGTCGGCGACGTCGAAGCCGTAGGCCTCGTTCAATCGCGACAGATTGTCGATCGCGACCAGCATGAACCCGCACGAGCCGCGCTGGCGCGCCGTCTCGTCCATCGTCGCCTGCAGCACCTCGGCCAGCCGCCAGCGATTCATCTCGCCGGTCAGGCTGTCGAAGCGGGACAGGAAAGCGAGCCGCTCCTCCTGCTCGTGGCGTTCGTTGATCGTGCGGACAACGCCATGTGCGCGCGAAGGCTTGCCGGACGCATCGGCGAACCAGCGCCCGGTGTCCTCGATCCAGAGCACTGCGCCATCCGGGCCGGCGCGCAGCGCGTATTGCAGCTGATAAGCGACGCCGCGGCCGTCGTCGCGCTGCGACGATTTCATGACCGCATCGAAACGCGAAGCCGTCGTTGCGGGATCGAGCAGCTTTGCATATGCGCGCCCGCTGGAGAGCGCCGCGGCATTCTCGGCCTTGATCAGCCCGGCCGCATCGCCGCCCCAGGTCAGCGCGTCGCTTGCAATGTCCCAGCAGTACGGCACCTCACCGACCGACGCCATGATCGCTGCGGCATCGACTGCAGATTCCGTTGCCGGCGCCGGCGCGGGCGGCGCGAACACGTTTGCACCCGCCGTCGATTCGATTGGCAGTTCGGATCGCCGCGGCGGAGCCGCGAACACGTCCGGCGCGCCGTCCGGCGACGTGCGGAACACGGGCGCGCGGGTGTCGCGATCTTGCATTTCCGTCGAACCTTTTTGGGATGTCCGCGTTGCACCAAATGACGACATCGCGGCACCGAACCGGAGCGTACGATTAGCCGAAACCCATGAATAAACGGCAAATCGCCGGCTTCGGGCCGGTCCGAGCCGCGGCACGCGGATTGCGGAGTCCACCTCAGGCGGGCGCGTCATGTCCCGCGATGAGACAGAGGCGTGTCATGGTGGAAGCAAGCGATTTACCATCTTCGAGCCGGGCGCTCGTCGTGCGCGGAAGCAACGACAACACGCCGCCGGGCGGCGGCGCGCAAGTCCGCATGGGCGCAGGCTTCCTCACGCACCTGATCGCGACGCAGTGGAAGCTGCCGCAGGCGCGCGAGCGCCGCCGCGCCGAACCGGAAGACGCGATCGCGGCCTACAAGGCCACCGTCGCGCGAATTCAGGCGTTGAACCGTCAGTAACCGATTGCGTCAATATCCGAGCGCGCAACCGTCCTTGCGCGGCTCCGAGCCGCCGATCAGCACCCCGCGCCGCCAGTCGATGCGGATCGCCTGTGCGCCGCCCCACGGCGTCGGCGCGGTGACGACATCGTGGCCGCGCGCCTTCAAGCCCTCGACAGTCGCAGCCAGCATGCCGCGTTCGACGACCGTGCGCTCGCCCTCGAAGAACGCGCGCGGCGCATCGATCGCGGCCTGCACGTCCATGCCGAAGTCGACCATGTTCGTCACCATCTGCACGTGGCCCATGGGCTGATAGTGCGCGCCCATGACGCCGAATGTGGTGTCGCAGCGCCCATTGCGCATGGCGAGCGCCGGGATGATCGTGTGCATCGGCCGCTTGCCCGGGCCGAGCGCGTTCGGATGGCCGGGATCGAGCACGAAGCCCGAGCCGCGGTTGTTGAACAGCACGCCGGTCTTTTCGGTGCAGATCGCCGAGCCGAATGACGAGTAGAGCGAGTTGATCAGCGACACCGCCCGGCGGTCGCGGTCGACCACCGTGAGATAGACCGTGTCGCTGCCGGGCGTGGGCGCAGCAGGCAGCGGAACGCGCTTGTTCGGATCGAGCCGCGAGGCGAGGCGCTTCGCGAACGCCTTGTCGTTCAGCGCCTCGACCGAGACTCGCATGTGCGAGGGCTCGGCAATGTGCGTGTCGCGCACCGCAAAGCCGAGCCGCGCCGCCTCCAGCATCAGGTGGAAGCGGTCAGGGCCTAACGGATCGAGCTTCGACAAGTCGAACTGCTCCAGCACGTTGAGCGTGACCAGCGCGGTCAGCCCTTGCGTGTTCGGCGGCAGCTCCACGAGATCGACGCCGCGGTAGTTCGTGGAGATCGGCGTCTGCGCCTCGCCGCGATGGCGCGCGAAGTCGTCCTCGGTGAGCACCGAGCCCGCGGCCTGCAGCGTTGCGACCATGTCGCGCGCGACCGGACCTTCGTAGAACGCGCGCGGGCCGTCTTTCGCGACGGCCTTGAGCGTCGCGGCCAGCGCCGGCAGCTTGATCGTGTCGCCCTCGGCGGGCGCCTGGCCGCCGAACAGATAATGTTTCGTTGCGCCGGCGCTGTTGCCGAGCTTCGTCACCCAGCCTTTCCAGTCCGCGGCAACGCGCGGCGCAACCGGAAAGCCGTGCTCGGCATAGCGGATCGCGGGCGCCAGCGCCTTTTCGAGCGCGATCGTGCCGCGCGCCTTCAGGATCGCGTCCCAGGCCTCGATCGCGCCCGGCACGTTGACCGAATGTGGCGAGGTCGCCTCGATCGCGCGCATGCCCTTGGCGAGCAGCGCCTCGGCGGAGGCTTTGGCGCCCGAGCGGCCGCAGCCGTTGTAGCCCCACACCGGCTTGCCTTGCTCCGAGATCAGCACGAAGCAGTCGCCGCCAATGCCGGTCATGTGCGGCTCGATCACGCACAGCACCGCGACCGCCGTCACCGCAGCATCCACGGCATTGCCGCCGGAACGCAACACGTCGATGGCGGCGAGCGTCGCCAGCGGATGCGAGGTCGCGGCCATCCCCTCGCCGGCGATGACCGGCGAGCGGCCGGGAAGGTGAAAGTCTCTCGGCATGGTCGGCGGCGCGTCAGCCCGCCATCGCGTCGACTTTTTCGATGGTCATGTCGCGCTGCGCGGTCCTGAGCGTGACGATGAAGCCCCCGAGCACGTCGACGATGCTGAGCATCATCAGGATGAAGAACGTCGAGGTCCCGGCCTGCCTGACCAGCAGGAACTCAAGCAGCATGACGATGAACAGCGCCAGCGACAGGATGTGGTCGACCATCGACCGCACGCCGATTTTGGTGGCCTTGAAGATTTCCAGAGGCAACAGTAGCACCGCAATGGTGATGATGATGTCCGACGTGGTGATGGACCAGCTTCCGCCGGAAACCAGCGTGAACGAGGTGATCGTGTCGGTCCAGTTCACGCCCGGCGTCAGAAACGCGATCATGTTGTAGATCGCGAACGGCACGACCAGCAGCGGGAATCCGATCAAGTACATGGCCGAACCTCCTCGGGCTTGCAGCGCGATTTCAATAAACCGGATCCAATGGACCCGTTACGCACGCCTCGGGGGACAACCGCAGAACGGGGCAGCGATCAGACCTCGCCGCCCTTCGGCTTGAGCACCGCGCGGCCCTTGTACATGCCGGTCTTCAGGTCGATGTGGTGCGGGCGGCGAAGCTCGCCGGAATCCTTGTCTTCGATGTAGGTCGGCTGCTTCAGCGCGTCGGCCGAGCGGCGCATGCCGCGCCGGGACGGCGAGGTTTTCTTCTTCGGCACAGCCATGGGATCGGTCTCCTGAAACAACGGCGCATCGGACGCCGGTCGGTCGTTACCTGTTGGAAAGCCGGGCTTATAGAGGAACGCCCCCGGCTAGGCTAGGGGGTTCGCAAACACGCATCGATCGGCCCGGAACGGGCCGCGCGGCCCTGCACGATCCCCGCGATCCGCCGGACCGCGGGACCCGGCTGGCGGGCGTTGCGGCGCCTCGGATTGGGCAGAATCGCGGCCATCAGCGCCGCTTCGCCCGCGCTCAAGTCCCGGGCCGGCTTGTTGAACGCCCGGCGCGCGCCGGCTTCCACGCCGAACTCGCCGCGCGGACCCCATTCGGCAATGTTGAGGTAAATTTCCATGATCCGTCGCTTGGACAGCACAAGGTCGATCCACAGCGCCAGCGGGAACTCCAGCGCCTTGCGGACCATGCTGCGCCCCTGCCAGAGGAACAAGTTCTTGGCGACCTGCTGGGTGATGGTCGAGCCGCCGCGCATTTCGGAGATGTCGTCGGCCTCCCGATAGGCCTCGCGGAGCTGGCCCCAGTCGATGCCGCGATGACGGCAGAACTGGCCGTCCTCGGAGGCGATCACGGTGCGCGGCAGGACCGGCGCGACGCGATCCAGGGACACATTTGTCCGCACCACCCGCGCCCCGGTAACCCAGCGCGCCATCATCAGGGTCGAGACCGGATCGACGAACCGGTAGACGGGCGTCAGCAGATAGGGCAACAGCAACAGGATCAGCACCGCCGCAATCGCCACGCGCGCCACCCGGCCCCAGACGCTGCGGGGTGCGCCGCGGGACGCGCTGCGGGGCGAACCAATGCTTGTCATTGCGCGTGAGTTAAGCACAATTCCTCCCATGTCACGCCCGGCCGCCAAAACCGAACCCCGCCAGGACGCCTCGTTTCCCGCCCGGCTCAATGCGGCGGCGGCCGAAACCGAGCGCCTGCTTGAGCGTCTGATGTCCGACGCCCTCGTTGACGGCGAGATCGCCCGCCCGGCGCGGCTGATGGAATCCATGCGGTATTCCAGCCTCGGCGGCGGCAAGCGGCTGCGGCCGTTCCTCACCGTAGAAACCGCGGCGCTGTTCGGGGTTCCCCGCGAGCGGGCGCTGATGGCGGGCGCAGCGGTCGAATGCATCCACTGCTACTCGCTGGTGCACGACGACCTGCCGGCGATGGACAACGACGACCTGCGCCGCGGCCGGCCGACCGCCCACAAGGCGTTCGACGAGGCGACCGCGATCCTGGCCGGCGACGGGCTTCTCACCTTCGCCTTCGACATTCTGGGACGGCCGGAGACCCATCCCGATGCCGCGGTCCGGATCGCGCTGGTGACCGGGCTCGCGCGCTCGGCCGGCCTCGGCGGCATGGTCGGCGGCCAACTGCTCGACCTCGCTGCCGAAGGCCGCTTCGGCCGCAACGAAGCGCCGCAAGGCGAGCAGGGCGTGCTCACCATGCAGGCCATGAAGACCGGCGCGCTGCTGCACTTCTCCTGCATGGCGGGCGCGATCCTCGGCGGTGCGCAGCCCGACAAGCGCGACGCGGTCAGCCGCTACGGCAAGATTCTCGGCCAGGCGTTCCAGATCGCCGACGATCTGCTCGACGTCGAGGGCGACGCCGCCACGCTCGGCAAGGCCGCCGGCAAGGACGCCGCCCACGGCAAGGCGACGCTGGTCGATCTGCTCGGCATTCCCGGCGCGCATGCGCGGCTCTCCGCGCTGGTCGCCGACGCCGAGGCCGCGCTCGCCCCGTTCGGTGCGGACGCGGCAACGCTGACGGACGCCGCCCGCTTCGTCGCCGAGCGCCGCGCCTGAGCGGGCGCGATGATCGCGACCTTCCAGATCCTGCTGTTTTTTCTCGCGGTCCTCGTCATCGTCGCGCTGATCGCCGAGCGCCTGAAAATGGCGCCGTCGATCCTGCTGGTGCTTGCGGGCGTGGCGCTCGCCTTCGTCCCCGGCCTGCCGCGCATCAACCTGTCGCCCGAGTTCGTGCTCTACCTGCTGCTGCCGCCGTTGATCTATTCCGCGGGCGTGGCGATGAGCTGGCGCGAGTTCCGCTACAACCTGAGGCCGATCGCGCTGCTCGCCTTCGGCTGCGTGGTGTTCACCACCTGCGCGGTCGCGGCCGCGCTGCATTACGTGCTCGGCTGGCAATGGGGCGTCGCCTTCGTGCTCGGCGCAATCGTGGCGCCGCCCGACGTCGTGGCGCCGCTTGCGGTGGCGCGCCGGCTGAGACTGCCGCGCCGGCTGCTGGTGGTGCTCGAAGGCGAGGGCCTCGCCAACGACGCCACCGCGCTCATTCTCTACCGCTTCGCCGTCGCCGCGGTGTCGATGGGCGTGTTCTCGCTGCCGCAGGCCGCGGCCACGTTCGGGCTGATCGTGGTCGGCGAGATTCTTTACGGCACCGGCGTCGGCTGGATGAGCCTCAGACTCCGTCAATGGGCGCACAACCCGCGCGCCGAGATCACGCTGTCGTTGATGACGCCCTACATCGCCTACTGGCTGCCGCTCAATCTCGGCGGCTCCGGCGTGCTGGCGACCGTCGCCGCGGGGCTCTACGTGAGCTGGAACGGCCCGCGCCTGATCTCAGGCGCGACGCGCCTGCAGGGCATCTTCTTCTGGGATCTGATCGTCTATCTGATCGAGGGCTTCCTGTTCCTGCTCACCGGGCTGCAGGCGCGCGTGCTGTGGGAGACGGCCCAGTCGTTCTCGCTGCGCGAACTTGTCGTCGCCACACTGCTGGTGACCGCGGTCGCGATCGTGGCGCGCTTTGCCTGGGTGTTCCCAGCGGCTTACGTGCCGCGCTGGATCAGCCCGTCGCTGCGCGAGCGCGATCCGTACCCGTCGTGGCAGCTCGTCTTCATGCTGTCGTTCACCGGCGTGCGCGGCGTGGTCTCGCTCGCGGCGGCGCTGGCGATCCCGCTCACCATCGAGAACACCGACCCGTTCCCGCAGCGCGACCTGATCCTGTTCGTCGCCTTCGGCGCGATCGTCATCACGCTGGTCGGACAGGGCCTGATGCTGCCGCTGGTGATGCGCTGGCTCAAGCTCGCAGGCGAAGGCGAGGCCGAGCAGCGGCGCGAGCGCGAGGCCGAGCTTGCGGCGCGTGCGGAGGCGATACGTGAGGCGCACCGCCACCTCGACACGGTCGCCGCCGAACGCAAGCTCGGCGCCGCGGTGGTCGAGTTCCTGGAAGCGCGGCACCAGCACCGGCTGCGGCAGGTGCCGGCGACGATCGACGAAGCGGCCTTACGCTCGCAGCTCAACGACGGCCTGCGGCTGGAACTGATCGCAGCCGAACGCACGTTCCTTCACGACATGCTGCGGCAGGGCAAGATCACCGACGAGTCGCGGCGGCGGCTGGAACGCGAGCTGGACCTGGAGGAATCCGCGATCTTGTCCAACGGCGAAGGCGACACGCCGCTGTAGATTTCTTGTCTGAACATGATCTTGTCCGACCTTCCTTCGCCCGCCGAAGCTGGCTTCGCGAAGGCGGGAAATCCGTTCCCCTCCCGGATCAAGTCCGGGACAGGCTTTTTCGGGATCATGTCTAGCGCGCGCCGCTCCACCACAGCTTCAGCCGCCGCCATTGCCGGCGGGCCTTGCTGGACAGCAGCGCCAGCACGATGCCGATCACCAGGATCGGCATCACGATCAGCAGCAGCCAGGCCATCGCGAAGAACGCCAGCGCAGCGATGAAACCGACGATCACCAGCCCCAGGATCAGAGCCGGAATGCTCGGGCGGCCGACATAGATGCGCTGCGTGCCGTCGGTTTCCTCGACGCGCATCCAGATACCGCCGGGCCCGCGCTCGGCACGGCTGTCCCGGCCGGGCGGGATGATCTCCGGTTCGCTGCGGGGACGCTCGGGACCTGAAGGGTGGTTCGTGGACATGGCGGGTAATGTGGGTCGGCGGCCGGCCGGTGGCAACAGCGGCGCGCCGCGTCAGAACGGCCGCTCGCCCTTGATCGTGACGCGGTTGCCGTAGCGGGTGTGCGGCCAGTAGTCCCACATCGCGCGGTGCTGGGCGCAGCGGTTGTCCCAGAACGCGATGGCGTTCTCGGTCCAGCGGAAGCGGCACTGGAACAGCGGGTTTTCCGAGTGGTCGTAGAGATAGTTAAGGATCGCGTCGCTCTCGTCGCGCGGGATACCGACAAGGTGCGTGGTGAACCCGCGGTTGACGTAGAGCGCCTTCTTGCCGGTCACCGCGTGCGTGCGGACCACCGGATGCTCGGCGCGCGGATACTTCGGCTTGTCGGCGATGCCGTGGTTGGCGTAGAGGCCGCGATACACCGGCTCGCCGTCGTGCACCGCGTTGAGCCCTGCGAGATAGGTCTTCATGCGCTCCGACAGCGCGTCGTAGGCCGCGTACATCGAGGCGAACAGCGTGTCGCCGCCGTGCGGCGGGCACTGCTTGATGTGCAGGATCGAGCCCATCGGCGGCTCCTCGTCGCAGGACACGTCCGAGTGCCACCCCTCGCCGTTGGCGCGCGGCGAGTTCTTGTCGGCGTGGATTTTCATCAGCGCCGGCTCGCCCTCTTCGTGGGGCGCTGCGGGATGGATGTGCAGCTCGCCGAACAGCCGGCCGAAGGCCAGATGCTGCTGCGGGGTGATGTGCTGATCGCGGAAGAAGATGACGAGGTTCTCGGCGAGCGCCCGATGAATTTCGTCGAACTGGCGGTTGGTGAGCGTCTTGCCGAGATCGATGCCGGTGATCTCCGCGCCGATGATGGGCGTGAGCTTGTCGACGCCGATGGTCTCGTAGGGCGCGCCGTCGTCGACGACGTGACGGATGCGCGGGCCGTCCTTGTTGGCGATCGAGCTCATGGTGTTTCCTCCGGCAGCTTTGCCCATCCTATCCGCTTGTTGGGCAAGATTGCAGCCCGTAGCCCGCATGAAGCGCAAGCGGGATGCGGGCAGGTTTCGCCGCGCATTCCCGGATTGCGCTTCGCGCTATCCGGGCTACCCTTGCTGCAACCCACATGAAGGAACGCCCTGTGCCATCATCCGCGCAACCTCCGTTCAAGGCCGAAGTCGTCGGTTCCCTGCTGCGGCCAGCCGCGATCTTCGAGGCGCGCGACGCCCGCGCGCAAGGCCGCGCCAGCGCCGAAGAGCTTTGGGCGGTCGAAACCAAAGCGGTCGAGGATGCGGTCGCGCTCCAGCGCAGCGTTGGCCTCAAGGTCTGCACCGACGGCGAGTTCCGCCGCCGGCACTGGTTCATGGACTTCATCGAGCGCATCGACGGCGTCGGCTTCGAAGGCTCGCTGCCGACGCGGTTCCACAACGAGGGCGGCGACATCGAATTCGCGCCGCCGCGCGTGGTGGTGAACGGCAAGCTCCGCCGCTCGCAGCCGCTGTCGGTGCATCACTTCGAAGGCCTGAAACCCATCGCGGAGCGCGCAGGACTTGTGCCCAAGCAGCCGATCCCCTCGCCGACGCTGCTGCATTTTCGCGGCGGGCGCGCGGGCATCGACAGCACCGCGTATCCGGACCTGAAGGAGTTCTTCGCTGACCTCGCCAAGGTCTATCGCGAGGAGATCGCGGCGCTGTACGCCGCCGGCTGCCGCTATGTGCAGATCGACGAGACCAACCTGCCGTTTCTCTGCGACCCGAAGATGCGCGAGGGCGCCAAGGCGCGCGGCGAGGACCCGGAAGCGCTGCCGCGGACTTACGTCGCGCTGCTCAACGACTGCCTGCGCGACGTGCCGGACGACATGACCGTCGGCATCCACATGTGCCGCGGCAACCACGAGAGCGCGTGGGCCGCGGAAGGCGCCTACGATCCGGTCGCGGAGCTGGCGTTCGGCGGCATCGACGTCGACGCGCTGTTTCTGGAATACGACAGCCCGCGCGCGGGAAGCTTCGCGCCGCTGAAGTACCTCGGCAAGGGCAAGACCGCCGTGCTCGGGCTCGTGACGACGAAGAAGGGCGCGCTCGAAACCAAGGACGAGCTGAAGCGCCGGATCGACGAGGCCGCGCGCGCTACGCCGCTTTCGCAACTGGCGCTGAGCCCGCAATGCGGGTTCGCCAGCACGATCCGTGGCAATGCGCTGACGCCGGACGAGCAGAAGCGAAAGCTGGAGTTGGTGGTCGAGGTTGCGAGAGACGTTTGGGGTTGAGCGACGATCGCCGCGACCGGTGAATGCAGCGATGCACGATCCACGCGCTGTCATTCCGGCCGAGCGAACGAAGTGAGCGAGAGCCGGAATCCATATTCCCTGTCTCGCCATGATCGCACCATTCGTGGTTATGGATTCCGGCACTCGCTTCGCTCGGCCGGAATGACAGCCGAGAGGCTGTGCCTGGCGAATTAAAAGCCAACGCTCCGCAGGTCCGGGGGACTTTGTTTCGGGCGCCCGGAAAGCCCGCGTCCCTGTTTCCGTTGCCCCTCGAAACGAGGGGATGGAGCGCCGGGAGGCGCCAGGGCGCTGGCGAAGCGCCCTTTGGCGGACGGTTATCGGACGTCCGCCGCACGCCGAGCTTCCGGGACCCAAGTGAAGTGAGGGGATGGGGGTCCCGGGGCGCGCGGGCCCTCGGCGAAGAGCCCTGCGCCTCCCGGCGCTCCACCGGGCGCGCGTTGTCGGCGCACCCGCCCCGCTCCGTCTCCGAACGTCCCTATAGAAGACGCCCTCGAATGAGTGAGGCTGGAAATATTCCTAGCATTAGATAGGAATATTGTCAAGAGCCGAAAGTGAGATATAAAGTCAGGCGCAAGTGCGAAACGGCGTTTCGGATTTCGCTGCGCCTAATCCAGACTAGCGTAGGAGAGACATCGTGATCGGAGCACCAATTGGCGGAGCGCCGATCGGCGGCGCGCCACTCGTTTACATAATCCCAGCGGCACACACCAAAGAGGGCAAAGAACGGTTGCGGGACTACTATGAGGCGCTAGGCCGCTTCGTGGACAAGTTCTCCCGCGTCGAAGCGGCGATCACCCGCACGCTTTGGCACTACGCGAAGACGTCGCCAGAGATCGCCAAAATCGTTTTCAGTGGGGCAAAGCTTGACAGTTCGACGCAATACATCAAACAAATCGCAAAGGCGACCAACGTCAGGCAGGAATTGCGTGACGATCTAGACGACGTGTTCCAGCAACTGGGGATCATCAACGGTGTGCGGAACGGCGTGGTCCACTATGGAGCGGAGTTCGTCGCGGAAGGCAACGCGATTGTGTCGGACGCCCTGAAGGCAAAGGGTGAGCCCTACTCGTTCCCAATCTCACCCGACGCTCTCAACGACATGACGGCTGATCTCGACAAAATCATAGCTCATCTAAAAACTCAGCACCTTAACGACCACCGTAGCTATACGATCCTCGGCAATCCCATGCACTCTTCATGGCGATACAAACATCCGGTAGTGCCAAAGACACGACAAGGGAAAGCTGAAGATCGGCGCACTCAAACGCGCGATCCAAAATAGCGACCTTGTAGCTCGCATGAAGCGGAGCGGAATTTGGACATAGGAGCCCCGGATTTCGCTACGCTCCATCCAAGCGACGCTTGCTTAGCCTAGTAAGAACCCCGGAAGATGCCAGGCAAGAATTGGCCCTGCAGCAATCGAAAACTTTTCGTCATTCGTATGCGGTACGCAGAGCATTCCAATGGCGGCGCCTTCTTCATCAATGATTGGCGAACCGGACAATTGGCTATGCACTTCGACCGGCGCATTCCTCGCACTAAAAGGCGCTTCGTATAGTATCAGCTCTCGATCCATATAAGCGATGTATTCGCTCCATTGGTTGTCCTGTGTGAACAGCCAAATTCGATGATATGTCTCGACACCTTCACCTAGTCCTCTTGGTCGTCGAATTCGGTAATGATCATCCCGACCCGTTATAGTGCCGCCGGTGTATTGCGTACCCTCGTGCTCCAGTGTTTCTGGAAGCTCCATAAGAATCGCTATATTGGACACAATATCAGCGAACGTGCATATCGCAGACCGCGAAGGAGCTTCGCCGAGTCTTCCAATAATGTTCTCGTATCGGACCGTTTGGCCTGTCTCGTCATATTCAAAGGGGTGAAATTTCGGCAAGTGTGGAAGACAGCTTAGTGCAGTAACAATTTGCCCGCCGCAGACAAAGCCGCGGCTATGTTTGCCAACCTGCACAATCGCGCGCCTTGCGCGCTCAAAATCTATTTTAGACAACGTGGAAGTGCGGCCATGCCAAGCCATTCAAGTTGCTCCATCACAGCAACAGCCGATCATTACAAAAATGGCTCGTCAATTGATGGATCGCGCCTACGTCGCGGCTCCCAATACTACTCCGCCGCCGTCCTCGTGCCCTGGCCATACCGCTTCTCAATATAATCCACCACCAGCTTCTGAAAATCCGCCGCCACCGTCGGCCCGCGCAGCGTCACCGCCTTCTTGCCGTCGATGAACACAGGAGCTGCCGGCGCCTCGCCCGTGCCCGGCAGCGAAATGCCGATGTCGGCGTGCTTCGACTCGCCCGGCCCGTTGACGATGCAGCCCATCACCGCGACGTTCAGCCCCTCGACGCCGGGATACTTCTTCTTCCACTCCGGCATCGACGCGATGATGAACTTCTGGATCGAGCCAGCGAGCTCCTGGAACGTGGTCGAGGTGGTGCGGCCGCAGCCGGGGCACGCCGCGACCAGCGGCACGAAGGTGCGGAAGCCCATGGTCTGCAGGATTTCCTGCGCGACCTTCACCTCCAAGGTGCGGTCGCCGCCGGGCTCGGGCGTGAGCGAGACGCGGATGGTGTCGCCGATACCCTGCTGCAGGAGAATGCCGAGCGCCGCCGACGAGGCGACGATGCCCTTCGATCCCATGCCGGCCTCGGTGAGGCCGAGGTGAATGGCGTAGTCGGAGCGGCGGCCGAGTTCCGAATAGACACAGATCAAGTCCTGCACCGCAGACACCTTCGCCGAGAGAATAATGCGGTTGCGCGGCAGGCCGATCTCCTCGGCGCGCGCGGCCGAGAGCAGCGCGGACTGCACCATCGCCTCCTGCGTGATCTCGCGCGCCTCCTTCGGCGCGTTCGACTTCGCGTTCTGGTCCATCAGGTGCGTGAGCAATTCCTGGTCGAGCGAGCCCCAGTTGGCGCCGATGCGCACCGGCTTGTTGTGCTTGATCGCCATCTCGACGATGGCCGAAAACTGGCGGTCCTTCTTGTCCTTGAAGCCGACGTTGCCGGGGTTGATGCGGTACTTGTCCAGCGCCTCGGCGCAGCCGGGATGCTCGGCGAGCAGCTTGTGGCCGATGTAGTGGAAGTCGCCGACGATCGGCACGTTGCAGCCGATCTTGAGCAGGCGCTCCTTGATCTTCGGCACCGCGGCCGCGGCCTCATCGCGGTCCACCGTAATGCGCACGATCTCGGAGCCGGCGTTGGCCAGCGCCGCGACCTGCCGGACGGTGGAATCGACGTCCGCGGTGTCGGTGTTGGTCATCGACTGCACCACCACCGGCGCGCCGCCGCCCACCGTGACGTTGCCGACCTGCACCGGAACCGACCGGCGGCGGGGCTGTAGGGAAGCCTCGGACATGGGTTACTCCTGCTCGGGAGACATATAGCCCGTCTTTCGCGACATTTTCACCTCCCCGATCCGGGCGAAAATCCGATCCCCACCCCAACCCTCCCCCTTTCAGGGGGAGGGAGCGCACGTGGCAACGCCGCGAACCGGCCGCAGTCAAGGCGCTTGCGGGACGACCTTCCTCCCCCTGAAAGGGGGAGGAATGAGGTGGGGGTCTCCGCCTTCCCCTCACCGCGGCCGGTTGACCAGCACCAGCCCCGCCGCCACCAGCACCACCGCCGCCGCGAACGCCCAGGTCAGCGGCTCGCCCAGCACCAGGTGCCCCGCGGCGACCCCGAACAGCGGGGTGAGGAAGGTGAAGGCCGACAGCCGGCTGGCCGAGAACCGCTGGATCAGCGCGAACCATGCGATGAAGGTCACGCTCACGATCAGCGTCTGATAGCCGAGCGAGCCGAGCGCTGTGGCGGACGGCACGCCCGCGAACCGTTCGCCGAACGCGAGCGCGCCCGCGCCCACGATCGGCACGCACAGCACGAGCTGATAGAGCAGTGTCTTCTCCGGCGAGACGCGGTTAAGCGCGCTTGCCTTGATCACCAGCGTGGTCGCGGCCCAGGCCGCGGCTGCGGCGACCATCATGGCGTCGCCGAGCCATTGGTTCGGATCGGCCGCGGGCGCGGGCACGCCGAAGGCCAGCACCATGCCGGCGAACGACAGCAGCAGCCCCGCCCATTGCATGGCGCCGAAACGGTCGCCCGGCAGAAAGAAACGCGCGCCGATCACGACGAAGAACGGCGCGAGATAGATGAAGAGAACGGCGCGCGAGGCGGTCGTGTAAAGGAGGCCGCGGTAGATCAGCAGGAACTCCAGCCCGAACAGCGCACCGACCACGAGGCCCGTCATCAGCGTGCCGTCGCGCGCGGCGATTGGCAGACCGCGCAGCCGCATCCAGGCGAGGACGATCGCGGCGCCCAGCGCGGTGCGGATCGTGCATTGGGTGAGCGGCGGCACGTCCGCGATGGCGAGCTTGATCGCGACCTGGTTGAAGCCCCAGGCGAGGCACAGCAGCACGGTGAGCGCCATGCCGGCGGCGTCGAGCGGACGGGCGTGGCTCGCGGGAATTTCGGCGATCTTCGGCAATGGCTACGCCGCGTCGCGGCAGTGCGCGCAAAGTCCGGCGATCTCGATCACCGGCGTCTTGGGCGTGAAGCCCGCGCCGCGCGCGGCGGATTTCAGTCCGTCGGCGACCGCGGCGGACGACGCCTCGCCGACCGAGCCGCATTGCTCGCAGATCATGAACACAGCCAGCTCGCCCTTGGCGTGATCGCCAACGCAGGCGAAGAACGCGTTGCGGCTCTCGATGCGGTGCACGAGTCCCTGGTCGCGCAGAAAGTCGAGCGCGCGATAGACCGTGATCGGCGCGTGGCGCGAGCCGCCGCTGGCGGCGCGGTCGATGATCTCGTAGGCGCCGAGCGGCTTGTGGCTCTCCAGCAGCACCTCCAGCACCTGCCGCCGGATCGGAGTGAGCCGCTGCGCGCGCTGCTTGCACAGCGCCTCGGCATGCGCGAGCGCGTCCGCGGTGCAGCGCGCGTGATCGTGGCCGGGGGCGTGAAAGACCGTTTGGGACATGCAAGGCTCGAAGCGCAACATAGGCCGGGGCGGCGGCAAATTCACCCCGGACCGCCGCGCGTCCCCGGCCGCGCAAACTTGCAGCAGGCCCTGCGAAGGTATTTGTTGCAATGCAGCAATACAATCGCCACGTTCGAGGTCTAACGACGGAACCGGGCCGGGCCCGGCGGTCCAGGACATATACCCAAGGGATTCCATATGCTTAAGGGAAAGAACGCAGTCGTCACGGGTTCCACCTCGGGAATCGGACTGGGCGTGGCGCGGGCGCTCGCCAAGGACGGCGCCAACGTCCTGATCAACGGCTTCGGCGACAAGGCCGAGATCGAGGCCGCGCGCACGGCGATCGAAAAGGAGTTCGGCGTCAAGGCGATCTACTCGGGCGCCGATATGACGAAGCCCGCCGAGATCGCGGCGATGATCGCGACGGCGGAAAAGAGCTTCGGCTCCGTCGATGTGCTGGTGAACAACGCCGGCATCCAGCATGTCGCCCCGATCGAGGAATTCCCGGTCGAGAAATGGGACGCGGTCATCGCCATCAACCTGTCGGCGGCGTTCCACGCCATGCGCGCCGCGGTGCCCGGCATGAAGGCACGCAAGTGGGGCCGCATTATCAATACGGCATCGGCGCATGGCCTGGTCGCCAGCGGCGAGAAGGCCGCTTACGTCGCCGCCAAGCACGGACTCGTCGGCCTGACCAAGGTGGTGGCGCTCGAAACCGCGAACGACGGCATCACTTGCAACGCCATCTGCCCCGGCTGGGTGTTGACGGCGCTGGTCGAGCGGCAGATCGAGGCGCGCGCCAAAGCGTCCGGGAAGTCAGTCGAGGCCGAGAGCATTGCGCTGCTGTCCGAGAAGCAGCCGATGCACAAATTCAGCACGCCGGAAAGCATCGCCGCGCTCGCGGTGTTCCTGTGCAGCGATGCGGCCGCGACCATCACCGGCTCGGCCTACTCCATCGACGGCGGCTGGACCGCGCAGTGATGAACCTGTTCGCCCGTGCATTCAAACGTTCGAATGCGCCCAAGAGTACGCATAAGCCGGGCGGCAAAAAGCGCATCAACCTCGCGCTGCAAGGCGGCGGCGCGCACGGCGCATTCACCTGGGGCGTGCTCGACGAATTGCTCGAAGACGGCCGCATCGAAATCGAAGGCGTGTCGGGCGCGTCCGCCGGCGCGGTCAACGCCGTCATGCTGGCCGACGGGCTCGCCCGCGGCGGACCGGAGGAAGCGCGCAAGCGTCTCGCAGACTTCTGGCGCGCCGCGAGCCGCGACGGCGACATGTCGGCGTTCCAGCGCGCTATCTCCGACCGGCTGTTCTCGCTGATCCCGATCGCGGGTGCGCCGATCCAGACCTGGTTCGATACCGTGTCGCGGTATCTGTCGCCCTACGATCTCAACCCGCTCAACATCAACCCGCTCAAGGACCTGATCGAGAAGTTCGTCGACTTCGACGCCGTGCGCGGCAGCGGCCTCCAGCTCTTCGTCGCGGCGACCAACGTGCACACCGGCCGGCTGCGTATTTTCGACCGTGCGACGATCACAGCGGAGGCGGTGATGGCGTCGGCCGCGCTGCCCTACGTGTTCCGCGCGGTCGAGATCGACGGCGTGCCCTACTGGGACGGCGGCTATTCGGCGAACCCGCCGATCTTTCCGTTCTTCCGGACGACGCAGACCGAGGACGTGCTGGTGGTGCAGATCAATCCCGTGCTGCGGACCGCGACGCCGACCTCGGCGCGCGAGATCATGAACCGCGTCAACGAGATCACCTTCAACGCCTCGCTGGTCGCCGAGTATCGCGCCATCGAGTTCGTGAGCCACCGCGCCGCGGGCCCGGAGCTGCTCGCGGAGTGCCGCACGCTCGGCGGCTGCCCGGCCGGCTCGGCGAAGATCACGCGCGGCTACCGGCTGCCGGCGAAGCACGTCATTCACGCCGTCGGTCCGGTGTGGCGCGGCGGCGGACACGGCGAGGCCGACCTGTTGACGACGTGCTACGCCATCGCGCTCGAAATCGCCGGCGACGCCGGTCTGCAATCCATCGCGTTCCCGGCCATCTCGACCGGCGTCTACCGGTTTCCCGCCGACATCGCCGCAGACATCGCGGTCAACGTCGTGGCGGCGGAGCTTTCGCGATGGCCGCGCGCGTTCGAGCGCGTGGTGTTCTGCTGCTTCTCGCAGGAGTCGGCGGAGCACCACATGAAGGCGCTGGCAGATTTGGGGACAACGTAGAGATGCCGCATGTACGGCTGCGCTCCCTCTCCCCGCCTGTGGGGAAAGGGTTGGGGTGAGGGGGACTCTCGATGGACTCGACTCGCGGAGAGTCCCCCTCACCCGACCGCCTTCGGCGGTCGACCTCTCCCCGCAAGCGGGGCGAGGTAATGCACCTGTGCACGCCGCAACTTCACCCCTTCGGCGCTTCGTCGAGCCGCACCACCCAGCCCTCCAATCCAGGCTTCGCCGCCGGATACGCCGCCGTCACCGCCGGATCGTGACCCGGCACGATGTGCTGGCGCGACGGCGCTAGCCGCTTCAGCGTCTCGTAGCCTTCCAGCACCTCGGCGATGTTGTAGGTCGTCGGGAAGATGCGCGCCTCGTCGAGATGCGGCGCCAGATGCACGGCGTCCGACGCCAGCACCACCGGGCCGCGCTTGGTCTTCACCACCACGCTCTGCAGGCCCTTCGCGTGACCGCCGATGTGATGCACAGTGATTCCGGGCGCGATCTCGTCGACGCCGTTGTGATAACGCACGCGGCCGGCGAACAGCTTGCGCACCATCGCCACCACGTAATCCTCCTCGTAGGAATTGCGGAGTTGCGCGTGGCACATGCAGCGCCCGGTGCACATCTCCATCTCCTTGTCCTGAACGTGATAGGTGGCGTTCGGGAAGATGTCGAAGTTGCCGCAGTGATCGTAGTGCATGTGGCTGACGATCACGGTGTCGATCCTGTCGGGATCGACACCGACGGCTTTCAGCCCGTCGCGCAGCGGCTTGGTGTGGGTGCGGCCACGCCGCTTGCCGACGACCTCGTCGAAGCCGGTGTCGAGGATGACGGTGCGCTTCGCACCTTTCAGCGCATAGACGAAATAATCGAGCGGCTGGATGATGTCGTGCGGATCGCCGCCGATGAAGTTCTCCGCCGCCTTGCGCGGATGATGGGCGTACTTGATCGCAAACACTTCGTAGATGTCGTCGGACATGTGACTCTCTCCTTATGGCACGGTGCGCTCCCTCTCCCCGCTTTGCGGGGAGAGGGTCGGGGTGAGGGGGCGTTTCCGCGATGCTGTGCGGCCCAGACTCGTTGAAGCTCCCCTCACCCGGCGAGCTTCGCTCGCCGACCTCTCCCCGTAAGCGGGGAGAGGTGAAGTCCGTGCCAGTTGCTACTTCTTCGCCCGCATCTGCACGCCGGCGCCCTTCTCGACCGTCTTGGCGAGCTCGGTGAAATCCGAATTCGGACCGTGCTCGGCCATCGCCTTCTCCCACAGCCGCCCGACCGCGGCGGCGACCTCCAGCGGAATGCCGTAGTCCTCGGCCTCCTGCAGGAACAGCCGCACGTCCTTCACCATCAGCGCCATGCCGAAGCCGTAGTCGAACGTGCCGGGCAGCACCGAACGCGGAAACTTCTGCGTCGTCGCCGTGTTCATGCCGCTTCCGGCATTGATCACGTCGCACATCAGGCTCGGGTCGAGGCCGGCTTTGACGCCCATCGCGATCGCTTCCGAGCTTGCCGCCATGCCGGTCGCCGACAGGAAATTGTTGGCGAGCTTCATGCTCTGCGCCATGCCGGGCTTGTCGCCGCAGTAGAACACCTTGCCGAACACTTCGAGCGCCGGGCGCACCAGCTCGACCTCGTCCTTCGGGCCCGACGTCATCACCGCAAGCGTGCCCTTCTCGGCGCCTGCGACGCCGCCGGACACCGGGCAGTCGATCTGCACGATGCCGCGCTTCTCCATGATCCCGGCGGTCTTCTGCGCCGCGCGAGAGCCGGTGGTCGACAGGTCGATGTAGCGTTTGATGCGGTTGCCGCGGGTGATGCCGTCCTCGCCGTCGACCACCTTCAGGCCGATGTCGAGCGAAGGCAGCGACGTCATCACGGTCTCGACGCGGCTCGCAACGTCGGCCGGCGAGTTCGCCGCGGTGGCGCCGAGCTTGACGAGCTTGTCCACCGCGTCCTTGCGGACGTCGAACACCGTGACCCGATGGCCGGCCTCGACCAGACGGCGGCTCATGGGGCCGCCCATGTTGCCGAGACCGATGAACCCGATTTCCATTTCGTGCTCCTCCCGAAGATCAACGAACCTTAGCAGCACCGGCGCCGAACTCGGCGCGAATCTTTTCGCTGTGCTCGCCCACCGCCGGCACCGGACCGTAGGCGCGCGGCTCGCCCACGTGCTGCGCGGCGGGCGCAGGCACCGACACTGGCCCGTTGGGCGAGCCGACGGTGACGCGGCGCAGGTGCGGATGCCTCCCCAACTCGGCCGTCGTGTTGACGCGGCCGAAGGCGATGTCGGCGGCGGTGAGCTTCTCCGACAGCGGTCCGACGTCGTGCTGCGCGAACACGGCGGCGACCTTGCCGTCGGTCTGCGCGCGGCGCTTCACGCGCTCGGTGTTGGTGGCGAAATCCGGATCGGTGCCGAGCGCCTTGTCGCCCAGCACCTTCTCGGCCAGCACGCGCCATTCGCGGTCGCTCTGGATCGAAATCAGGATGTCCGCGCCGTCGCGCGACTTGAACACGCTATAGGGCGAAATCGACGTGTGCGCCAAGCCGATGCGCTTCGGCGGCGAGCCGCCTTCGTGCTGGAGCAGCGGCACGGTCATCCAGTCCGCCATACCGTCGAACATCGACACCGTGATGGCGCGGCCCTCGCCCGATTTGCCGCGCGCGATCAGCGCTTCGAGGATGGCTTCGTAGGCATTCAATCCCGCCGCCACGTCGCAGATCGACACGCCGACGCGGGCCGGCGCCTCCGGCCCGCCGGTGACGGAGGCGACGCCCGACTCGGCCTGCACCAGCATGTCGTAGGCCTTGCGCTCGGCGTAGGGGCCGGTTTCGCCGTAACCGGTGATGGAAGCGACGATCAGCTTCGGATAATTGCTGCGCAGGCGCTCGACCGCGAAGCCGAGCTTTGCGACCGCGCCGGGCTTGAGATTCTGGATGAACACATCGGCGCGCGCGAGCATGGCTTCGAGCAGCGCCTTGTCGTCTTGCTTGGTGAGATCGAGGACCAGCGATTCCTTGCCGCGATTGAGCCAGACGAAATAGGTCGACTGGCCCTGCGCCAAATGGTCGTACTCGCGCGCAAAGTCGCCCTCCGGCCGCTCGATCTTGATGACGCGCGCGCCGGCGTCGGCAAGCTTGCACGAGCAGGTCGGCGCGGCGACGGCCTGTTCGAGGGAAACGACGAGGAGGCCATGCAGAGGAAGTGCCACGAGTCACCTCTCCCCGCGTGCGGGGAGAGGTCGACGCGCGAAGCGCGTCGGGTGAGGGGGCCTCTCCGCTTGCAGAGCTTCTGCGATCACCTGCAAAACGCCGTCCATGTTCGTCAGCACATCGTTGTTCCAGAATCGTAGCACGCGATAGCTGTTATGCCGAAGCCACTGGTCGCGCAGCTTATCCTCCGCGCTGTCCGCATGCTGACCGCCATCCACCTCGATGACCAGGCACCGTTCACGGCAGACGAAATCGACGACGTAACGGCCGATCGGCTCCTGACGGACGAACTTGCAGCCGTCGAGACCGCGCGACCGCAGCCGATACCACAGCCTCTGTTCTGCATTAGTTGAATCCGAGCGTAGCTTTCGCGCAATTGCCGTTCGCTTGAAATTGGCGCCACGCATGCTGCTACGCCCCCTCACCCGACCGCCTTCGGCGGTCGACCTCTCCCCGCAAGCGGGGAGAGGTAACCGAGCCGTGCGGCCTCGCACATCCTAATACGACCGCGGCAAGCCCAACACGTGCTCCGCCAGATACGACAGCACCAGATTGGTCGAAATCGGCGCCACCGTATAAAGCCGCGTCTCGCGGAACTTGCGCTCGATGTCGAATTCCTCGGCGAAGCCGAAGCCGCCGTGGGTCTGCACGCACATGTCGGCCGCGGCCCATGACGCCTCGGCCGCGAGCTGCTTGGCCATGTTGGCCTGCTCGCCGCAGTCCTCACCGGCCTCGTAAAGCCGCGCCGCCTCCTTCACCATCAGCTCGGCCGCGCGCATCTGCATGTAGCAGCGCGCGATCGGAAACTGCACGCCCTGGTTCTGGCCGATCGGGCGCCCGAACAGCACGCGCTCCTTCGCGTAGGCACCCGCCTTTTCGATGAACCACTTGCAATCGCCGATGCACTCCGACGCGATGAGAATGCGCTCGGCGTTCATGCCGGAGAGGATGTAGCGGAAGCCCCTGCCCTCTTCGCCGATCAGATTCTCCGCCGGCACCGGCATGTTGTCGAAAAACACCTCCGTGGTGGCGTGGTTCATCATGGTGCGGATCTGGCGGATGGTCAGGCCCTTGTCCTTCACCGTGCGCATGTCGACGAGGAACACCGACAGCCCGTCGGTGCGCGACTTGGCCTGCTCGCGCGGCGTGGTGCGCGCCAGCAGCAGCATCAGGTCGGAAAACTCGGCACGCGAGGTCCAGATCTTCTGGCCATTGACGATGTATTCGCTGTTGCCCTTGCGCTCGGCGACCGTGCGAAGGCTCAGCGTGTCGGTGCCGGACGTCGGCTCGGTGACGCCGAAGGCCTGCAGGCGCAGCTCACCGCTTGCGATGCCGGGCAGGTACTTCTGCTTCTGCGCGGCGCTGCCGTGCCGCAGCACCGTGCCCATGGTGTACATCTGCGCGTGGCAGGCGGCGCCGTTGCAGCCCGCGGCGTGGATTTCTTCCATGATCGCGGAGGCCGTCGACATGGTCAGCCCGCTGCCGCCGTATTCTTCCGGAATCAGCGCGGCGAGAAATCCCGCCTGGGTCAGCGCCGCAACAAACTCCGCCGGATAGGCGCGCTCGCGGTCGACCTTGCGCCAGTACTCGCCGGGAAACCCGGCGCACAGCGCGCGCACCGCTTCGCGGATGGGGGCGAGGTCGTCGGTGAAGCTTGTTTCAGTCATGTTGCACGATACTCGCCGCAACCAACGCCGTCATCGCCGGGCTTGACCCGGCGATCCCGATCATCGTGGCACAGCCGTGACCCACGAATCGAGATGGCCGGGTCAAGCCCGGCCATGACCATGCTGAAGCGCCGGCGCTCACCCCACCTCCGCGCGGCCGTTGGTCATCACCATCACGTTGCGCTCCAGCGCCGAGGCGCGGAAGCTCACCACATCGCCGTCGCGCCAGAACTCGGTGCGGATGGTCTCGCCGGGGAACACCGGCGCCGAGAACCGCCCGGCGAACGACTTCACGCGCGCGGGATCGTAGTCGCACACCGCACGCAGGAGCGCGTGGCCGACCACGCCGAAGGTGCCGAGCCCGTGAAAGATCGGGCGCGGGAAACCCGCGGTCTTGGCGACTTCCGGATCGACATGGAGCGGATTGCGGTCGCCCGTGAGCCGATAGATCGCCGCCTGCTCCGGCCGCGTGCCGAGATCGCACACGAGATCGGGCGCGCGCTCCGGCAGCTTGTGCGCCGGCGGCTGCTCGCGCGGCGGCCCGCCGAAGCCGCCGTCGGCGCGGCAGAACGTGGTCTGGGTCACGGTCGCGATCAGGTCGCCGGTCGCCTTGTCGAAAACGGTGCGCTCGGAATAGACCAGCGCGCCCTTGCCCTCGCCCTTGTCGATCACTTCAGTGACGCGCGCGCGGCCGATCACGGTGCCGGTCGCGGCGATGGGCTTGTGCAGCGTCACGCCCTGCTCGCCGTTGACGAGGCGCACCCAGTCGATGCCGGTCGGCAGCTCGCGAATCCAGAAGCCGGGATAGCCCAGCATCGCGGCGTAGGTCGGGAGCGCCTTGAGGTTCTTCTCGTAGACGAAGTCGAGTTGCTTTGCGTCGAGCGGATCGTGGCCGAGGCCGACGCCGAGCGCGTAGAGGATCGTGTCCTTGTCGGTGTAGGTGTGCTCGGCCTCGGGGATTTTCAGCGCGAGCAGCTTGTCGTAGTCGATGGGCATGGCCTCGCCTCTAGCGCGGGCGGCACTCCCTCCCCCCTTGAGGGGGAGGGTTGGGGAGGGGGGTAGCACAAATCGAGTGCGCCTGTTGAATACCCCCCACCCGCCAAGCGCAGGCAAGCCTGCGTTTGGCGACCTCCCCCTCAAGAGGGGAGGTAAGACCGCGTATGCTGAAAGGCTGCCTCAAATCGGGTCCCAGCTGAACACATCCCCAGAGCGGTCGAGCGGCGTCAGCGACGGCCCGAACGCGCCCTTGAGCTGGGCGTCGATCTTGTCCGGCGTCCAGCCATCGGAGCGGTGGATCGAGCGCAGCGGCCGGGTCTGCTGGAACAGGAAAATCTCGTTGTTGCGCACCGAGAATATCTGCCCGGAGATGCCGTCGGCCTTGTCGGAGCCGAGATAGACCGCGAGCGGCGCGATCTTCTCCGGAGTCATCTGCTGCAACCGCGCGACGCGCTCCTTCTCCGCGTCCGTCTCGGTCGGGATCGAGCCGATCATGCGGCCCCAGGCGAACGGCGCGATGGCGTTGGAGCGCACGTTGAAGCGCTGCATGTCCAGGGCAATTCCACGAGAAAGCCCGACGATGCCCATCTTCGCCGCCATATAATTGGCCTGGCCGAAGTTGCCGATCAGCCCCGAGGTCGAGGTCATGTGGATGAAGCTGCCCGAATTCTGCGCGCGGAAATGCTCGGCGCAGGCTCGCGCCATCGAGAACGAACCGTGCAGATGCACCGCGATCACGTCGGACCAGTCCGACCAGCTCATGCGATGGAAGATCTTGTCGCGCAGGATGCCGGCGTTGTTCACGAGGATGTCGACGCGGCCGAACGTCTCGATCGCGGACGCCACGATCTTGTCGGCGTTGGCCGGATCGCCGATCGCGAGCGTCGAGGCGATGGCCTTGCCGCCATTTTTCTTGATCTCGTCGACGACCTCCTGGGCCGGGCCGGCGTCGCCCCCCGAACCGTCGAGCGCCACGCCGACGTCGTTGACGACGACGGCCGCGCCCTCCTCGGCCATCAGCATGGCGATGGCGCGCCCGATGCCGCGGCCCGCGCCGGTGACGATAGCGACTTTTCCTGTGACGATGCCTGGCATTGTTACGACTCTCCCCGCGGCGGCTTCACCTCTCCCCGCCTGCGGGGAGAGGTCGACCGCCTGAGTGTAGCGAAGGCGGTCGGGTGAGGGGGCAATGCCACGGCCTGAGCGTTTGGAAAAGCCCCCTCACCCCGACCCTCTCCCCGCAAGCGGGGAGAGGGAGAGGAAGCGCCGTGCTGCATCGCGCACGGGAGCTACCGCCCCCACACCTCGTCCGCCACCTCGACGATCAGCTTCAGCTTCGCCCATTGCTCGTCCTCGGTGAGCGTGTTGCCCTCCTCCGTGGACGCGAAACCGCATTGGCCGGACAGCGCGAGCTGGTCGATGTCGACGAATTTCGCCGCCTCCTCGATCCGGCGCTTGAGCAGGTCCTTGCTCTCCAGCTGGCCGCTTTTGGTGGTGACGAGGCCGAGCACCACGATCTTGCCCTTCGGCACCAGCCGCAGCGGCTCGAAGCCGCCGGCGCGCTCGGTGTCGTACTCCATGAAATAGCCGTGCACGTCGATGCGGTTGAACAGCACGTCGGCCTCGGCGTCGTAGCCGCCTGTGCCCATGAAGGTCGATTTGTAGTTGCCGCGGCACAGATGCATGGTGATCGTCATGTCGGAGGGAATGTCCGACATCGCGGCGTTGATGAGATCGCCGTAGAGCGGGCCGAGCCGGTCGGGATCGTCGCCGCGGTCGCGCATCTGCTGGCAGTACTTCGGGTCGCACAGCATGGCGATGAAGACTTCGTCGAGCTGCAGATAGCGGCAGCCGGCGTCGGCAAAGCCGCGCACCGCGCGCTTGTAGGCGTTGCCGAGATCGTCCCAGAACCTGTCCATCGTCGGATAGACCGACTTGTCGATCGGCGTCGGCATCGGCCGGCCGTAGATCGCCGACGGCGCGGGGATGGTGATCTTCGGCGTGCGCGACGTGCGGTCTTTGACGAACTTGAAGTGCTCGACCATCGGGTGCGGACCGGCCATGCCGAGCTTGCCGGTGACCTTGACGCCCTCGTTGCGCGTCGTCACCGCGGCGAACGCGATGCCGCTGTCCATCACATGCTTCTCGGCGCCGTCGAGGCCCCAGAGGAAATCGAGATGCCACCACGAACGGCGGAACTCGCCGTCGGTGATGGCATGAAGGCCGACCTCCCCCTGCTTCTTGATGACGCGCGTAATCTCGCGGTCTTCGACTTCCTTGAGCTGTTCGGCCGAAATCTCGCCCTTGGCGCGCCTGGCACGGGCCTCGGCCAGCGCCTTGGGGCGCAGCAGACTGCCGACGTGATCGGCGCGGAACGGGGGCTTGGTGCGCTTCATTGGCATTGTCCTCTCCACTCGTGTCCCGGACGCGGTGCAGCGCGAAGCGGTGCGCCGCCGATCCGGGACCCCGGTTGTCTCAATTCAAGGAAGTGAACCGGGGTCCCGGGTCTGCAGCGCGTCATTTCATGCCGCGCTGCGCCCGGGACACGCGCCGCTCATCTCCCCCACACCTCGTCCGCAATCTCCACGATCATCCGCAGCTTCGCCCACTGTTCTTCTTCACTGAGGATATTGCCTTCCTCGCTCGACGAAAACCCGCACTGCGGCGACAGGCAAAGCTGCTCCAGCGGCACGAACTTCGAAGCCTCCTCGATGCGGCGCTTGATGAAGTCCTTCGATTCCAGCTCGCCGGTCTTGGACGTAACCACGCCGAGCACCACCGTCTTGCCCTTGGGCACGAAGCGCAGCGGCTCGAAGCCGCCGGCGCGCTCCGAGTCGAATTCCATGAAGTAGCCGTGCACGTTAATGGTGTTGAACATCATCTCGGCGACCGGCTCGTAGCCGCCGGAGGCGATGAAGGTCGAGCGGAAATTGCCGCGGCACAGATGCATGGTGATGGTCATGTCCGGCGGGATGTCGGACATCGCGGCGTTGATCATGCCGGCGTAGGCTGAGGGCAGCGCGTCCGGGTCCTCGCCGCGGTCGATCACGATCTGGCGCTGGCTGGGGTCGCATAAGTAAGTCAGGTTGACCTCGTCGAGCTGCAGATACCGGCAGCCGGCGTCGGCGAAGGCGCGCACCGCCTTGCGGTAGGTCTGGCCGAGGTCGCGGTAGAACTCGTTCATGTCGGGATAGATCGACGCCGGCACGCCCTCGCGTCCGTGGCGGAAATGCACGGCGGACGGCGACGGGATCGTCATCTTCGGCGTGCGCTTCGTGCGCGCGGCGACGAACTTGAAATGCTCGATCATCGGATGGGTGTCGAACGTGCCGAGCTTGCCGTTGACGCGGATCAGCACCTGCCTGGGCTGCTGGCCCTGGAACTTGAACTTGCGCTCGCCGGCGTAGGATTCGATGCCGGGCAACCGCTCCAGAAAGTCCACCTGCCACGACTGCCGGCGGTTCTCGCCGTCGGTGATCGATTGCAGGCCCACCTCTTCCTGCTTCTTGATCAGGACTTCGATGGCGCGGTCCTCGGCCTCGCGGAGCTGCTCGGCGGAGATTGTGCCTGCGGCGCGCTTGGAGCGCGCCTCTTTCAGAGCCGCCGAACGCAGCAGGCTGCCGACGTGGTCGGCGCGGAAGGGGGGATCGATGCGGTGCATTTCAAATTGTCCTCTGCGCTCGTGTCCCGGATGCGGTGCAGCGCGGAGCCATAAGCGCGTTCACGCGCGTCTTGGACGCGCTATGGCGTAGCGGTGCACTGCTAATCCGGGACCCCGGTTATCTTCAACAACAGAAAACCGGGGTCCCCGGGTCTGCAACGCATCATTTCGCTTCGCTCCATGCTGCGTTGCGCCCGGGACACGAAGCTCTACTTCCCCCACACCTCTTCCGCCACCTCGACGATCGTCCGAAGCTTCGCCCACTGCTCGTCCTCGGCGAGGATGTTGCCCTCCTCGGTCGAGGCGAAGCCGCATTGCGGCGACAGGCAAAGCTGATCGAGCGAAATGAACTTCGACGCCTCGTCGATGCGGCGCTTGAGCGTGTCCTTCGATTCGAGCGTGCCGGACTTCGACGTAACCAGCCCCAGCACCACGTTCTTGCCCTTGGGCACGAAGCGCAGCGGCTCGAAGCCGCCGGCGCGGTCGCTGTCGTACTCCATGAAGTAGTTCGGCACTTTCACCGTGTTGAACAGGATGTCGGCGACCGGCTCGTAGCCGCCCGAGGCCACGAACGTCGACTGGAAGTTGCCGCGGCACAGGTGCATCGCGATGGTCATGTCGGCGGGGATGTCGGAGATCGCCGTGTTGAGCATCTCGGCGTAGACGTGCGGCAGCGCGTCCGGGTCCTCGCCACGGTCCTTCACGACTTGCCGGAGCTTCGTGTCGCACAGATAAGTGAAGTTCACCTCGTCGAGTTGCAGATAGCGGCAGCCGGCGTCGGCGAAGGCGCGAACCGCCTTGCGGTAGCTCACGCCAAGATCGCGGTAAAACTCCGCCATGTCCGGATAGATACTCTCCGGAACCGCCGAGCGGCCGTAGCGGAAGTGCAGCGACGACGGCGACGGGATCGTCATCTTCGGCGTGCGCCTGGTGTTGGCGGCCAGGAACTTGAAGTGCTCGATCATCGGATGCGGCGCGTAGGCACCGAGCTTGCCGGTCACGCGCAGCATCATCGGCCGGGGCTGCTTGCCCTGGAACTGGATCTTGCGCTCGCCGAGATAAGCCTCGACGCCGGGAAGCTTGCCGAGAAAGTCGTAGTTCCAGAACGCGCGGCGGAACTCGCCGTCGGTGATCGAATGCAGGCCGACCTCTTCCTGCTTGCGGACGATCGCCCCGATCTCACGGTCCTCGACCTCGCGCAATTGCTCGGCGGTGATTTCGTTCTTCTCGCGCTTCGCCCGCGCGTCCTTCAGCGCCTGCGTGCGAAGCAGGCTACCGACGTGGTCGGCGCGGAAAGGGGGCTTGGTGCGCTGTGTCACCGGCCCCACACTTCGTCGGCGAGTTCCACGATCATCCTGAGCTTCGCCCACTGCTCCTCCTCGGCCAGCACGTTGCCTTCCTCGGTCGAGGCGAAGCCGCATTGCGGCGAAAGACAAAGCTGGTCGAGCGCGACGTACTTCGTCGCCTCGTCGATCCGGCGCTTGATGTCGTCCTTCTTCTCCAGCACGCCGCTCTTGGACGTCACGAGGCCGAGCACAAGCTGCTTGCTGCCCTTGGGGAAGAACCGCAGCGGCTCGAAGCCTCCGGCGCGATCGGTGTCATACTCCAGGAAATAGGCGTCGAGGTTGACGCCGCCGAGCAGCTTCTCCGCCACGAACTCGTAGCCGCCCGAGGCGATAAAGGTGGAGCGGAAGTTGCCGCGGCAGGAGTGCATGGCGACGGTCATGTCCGCCGGCTTGCCCTCCAGCGCCTTGTTGGTCATTTCCATGTACTTCGCCGGCAGCGCGTCGGGATTGTCGCCGCGGGTGCGCGACTGCTCGCGCTCCTTCGGGTCGCAAAGCATCGACCAGGCGGTGTCGTCGAGTTGCAGGTAACGGCAGCCGGCGTCGTAGAACGCGCGGATTGCCTTTCGGTAGGCTATCGCAACATCGTCGAAATAGGCGTCGAGGTCCGGGTAAATGTCCTTCGAGATCGATTGCCGTCCCTGCCGGAAATGCAGCGTGCTCGGCGCGGGGATGGTCATCTTGGGCGTGACCTTGGCCTTCGACTTCAGGAACCTGAAGTGGTCGATGTGCGGGTGGCCCACGAAATCGACCTTGCCGACCACGCGCACGCTCTCGGCCTTGGTCTCGACGCCGGCGAACACGATGCCTTTGCCGGTGGAGTACATCTCAACGCCGCCCAGGCCTTTATAGAAGTCGAACTGCCACCACGAGCGGCGGAACTCGCCGTCGGTGGCGAGCTTTAGGCCCACCTCCTCCTGCTTGCGGACGATGTTCTCGATCTCGCGGTCCTCGACCTCCGCAAGCTGGGCTGCGGCGAGCTTGCCTGCGGCAAACTTCGCGCGCGCGTCCTTCAGCGGCGCGGTGCGAAGCAGGCTGCCGACGTGATCGGCGCGGAACGGCGGTTTGCTGCGCTGTGCCATCACTTGCCCCATACCTCTTCGGCGATCTCCACCACTTCGCGCATCTTCGCCCACTGCTGATCCTCGGTCAGCACGTTGCCTTCCTCGGTCGAGGCGAAGCCGCATTGCGGGCTGAGCGCGAGCTGTTCGAGCGGCGCGAACTTCGCCGCCTCATCGATGCGGCGCTTGACCAGATCCTTCGGCTCCAAAGTGCCGCTCTTGGACGTAATGACGCCGACCACAACGATCTTGTTGCCCTTCGGCAGGAACCGCAGCGGCTCGAAGCCGCCGGCGCGATCGCTGTCGTATTCCAGGAAATAGCCGTCGTAGTTGCACTGCGCGAGCATGCGCTCCGCGATCGGCTCGTAGCCTCCGGACGCGATCCAGGTCGAACGGAAGTTTCCGCGGCAGACATGCGTCGTGATCGTCATGTCCGCCGGCTTGTCCTTGATCGAGTCGTTGATGACCTTCACGTAGTTGTCGGCGAGCGCGGCGACATTCATGCCGCGCTTCTTGGCCTTGTCCAGCTCGACGTCGGAGCAGAGATAGGCCCAGGCGGTGTCGTCGAACTGCAGATAGCGGCACCCGGCGTCGTAGAACGCCTTCACCGCCTTGCGGTAGGCCGCCGACAGGTCGGAGAAGATGGCGTCGTGGTCCGGATAGGCCGCCTTGTCGACCGAGCCCGGCTCCAGGCGGAAGTGCAGCACCGTCGGCGACGGGATGCACATTTTCGGCATCACCTTGGTGTGGTTCTTCACGAAGGTGAAGTGCTCCAGCATCGGATGATTGCTGAAGCCGATCTTGCCGGTGATCTTGACGCCCTTCGGCTTGGTCGCCACGCCCTGGAACTGGATGCCGCCGGGCAGCTCGTAGATCTCGACGTTGTCCAGCCCGTCGTAGAAATCGTAATGCCAGAACATCCGGCGATACTCGCCGTCGGTCGCGCATTGCAGGCCGACCTCTTCCTGCTTGCGGATGACCTTGGGAATTTCCGCGTCCTCGATCTTCTTCAGGTCGGCGGCGCCGATCAGACCCTTCTCCCGCTTGGCCCGCGCTTCCGCGATCGCCGGCGAACGCAGATAGCTTCCAACGTGGTCGGCGCGAAACGGCGGTCTGGTTCTTTTCATTGGGTCGTCTCCTGCTCCCCGGATCGTTCGTTACGGCGTTTGCAAACCATTGCACGGCTGCTGTCAACGGTCGAGAATTGCGCCCGGCTGCGGCTTGCCTCGCTTGCATCGGCCGTGGGAAGCGGCCCAAGCGGCAGTGCACGCAGCCGTGCTCGCAGGGCCGCCGCGGCGCTGGAATGAAAGCGACGCTGGATGGCCGATTTTCGGGCGATTTCCGCGCATCGGCGCGGCCGCGCCGCGCGCCGTTCGCTTGCGCCGTTTCGGGCTTTCGACCTACACTCCGCCCCGAAGCCCGGCGTCCTTTGCATGGCCGGCTGACATCAATATTGGGAGGTTGTTCGATGTTGAAGCGCATTCTCGCGGCGTCCGCCGCGCTGGCCGTGTCCACGGCGCTTGCCGGCGCCCAGGAGGTCAAGGTGGGCGTGGTCCTACCCTACACCGGCATCGGCGCCGAGTTCGCGCAGCTGATCGACCGCGGCATGGAAATGTACCTCAAGCTCAATGCCGACAAGGTCAAGCCCTACCAGATCAAGCTGATCAAGCGCGACGCCAAGAACCCCGGCGGCAACGACGCGCGCGTCGCGACGCAGGAACTCCTGACGCAGGAAAAAGTCGACGTGCTCGCCGGCTGGGTCTATTCGCCGAACGCCATCGCATCGGCTCCGGTGGTCAACGCCGGCAAGAAGTTCGCCGTGATCATGAACGCCGGCACCGCGCACATCACGCAGATGTCGGGCTACTACGCGCGCACCTCGTTCAGCATGTGGCACGCCGGCTACGCCATGGGCGAGGCCGCGGCCAAGCAGCTCAAGGCCAAGACCGCGGTGGTCGGCTACACCGACTTCCCGCCCGGCAAGGACAGCCTCAACGCCTTCAAGCGCGCCTTCGAGGCCAGCGGCGGCAAGGTCATCGACGAGATCCCGATGGGCGGCGCGGGCGCGGTGCCGGACTTCACGCCGTTCTTCCAGCGCGCCAAGGACAAGAAGCCGGACGTGTTCTTCGTGTTTGTGCCGGCCGGCGACCATGCGGCCGCGGTGACGCGCACCTACGGCGCGCTCGGCATGCGGCAGGCCGGCATCCGGCTGATCGGCCCGGGCGACATCACCCAGGACACCAAGCTGCAGGCGATGGGCGACGCGGCGATCGGCCTGATCACCATGCACCACTATCACGCCGACCTGCCGAACGCGGAAAACAAGCGCTTCGTGGCCGAGTGGAAGAAGGCCTACGGCGCCAACGCCGTTCCGGACTTCATGGCTGTCGGCGGCTATGACGGCATGGCGCTGATCATGCACGTCGCTCACCAGCTCAAGGGCAAGATCGACGGCGACGCCGCCATCAAGGCCGCCGGCACGTTCAAGTTCAACAGCCCGCGCGGCCCGATCTCGATCGATCCGGACACCCGCGACATCGTGATGAACGAGTACCTGTCCGAGGTCGTGAAGGGCCCGGATGGCCGGCTGATGCAGAAGGTCATCGGCCAGATCGACAACGTGAAGGACGCCTGCAAGGCGCAGAAAATCGCGCCCTGCAAGTAGCCTGCAAGGACATCCGTCCCGAGCATCCCGCCGCCCCGCAAGGGGCGGCGGTTTTGTTTCCGGATCAGGATTGTCCGGGCGAACGCGCTTCGCTATGCAGTCCGCGGCTTTCGACCTAAACTTTGCCAAAGGGCGGCCGGGACCAACCGGCGCGGGGAACTAAACACAGTGATCGGGCGTACCGAACCGTCAGTGCGGCTCGCCAAGGCGGGACCGCGATGATCTTCACGGTCGACAACATCGCCAGCATGCTGCTCGGCGGCATGGCGGCCGGCATGGTGCTGTTTATCGTGTCGGTCGGCCTGTCCGTGACCATGGGGCTGATGGGCTTCGCCAACCTCGCGCACGGCGCCTTCGCCATGCTCGGCGGCTACATCGTCGTTCTGGTGATGCGGCACTGGGGCGTCGGCTTCGCGCTGGCGCTGGCGATCTCGTTCGTCCTGACCGCCGCCATCAGCATGGTGTTCGAGCGGCTGCTCTATTCGCGACTCTATAAGGCGGGCGAACTCGACCAGGTGCTGTTCACCATCGGACTGTGCTTCGTGTTCATCGCGTCGCTAACTGTGTTCGTCGGACCGGAAAACCAGCCGCTGACGTTGCCGGATGCGTTGCGCGGCCAGCTCGACCTCGGGCTGCTGCAATACCGCACCTACAGCATTTTCCTGATCGTCGTCGGAGTAGCGATCGCGATCGGTCTCTGGTTCGGCTTCGAGCGCACGCGCTTCGGCGCTCAGATCCGCGCCGCGGTCGACAACCGCCGCATGGCGGAATCGCTCGGCATCAACATCGACCGGCTGTTCGCCGTCACCTTCGGCTTCGGCAGCGGCATGGCCGCGCTCGGCGGCGGCCTCGGCGCGGAATTTCTCGGCCTCGACCCGCAATACGCGCTGAAGTACCTCGTCTTTTTCCTGATCGTGGTGTCGGTCGGCGGGCTGGGCAGCATCGCTGGCGTGTTCTGGGCCTCGCTGATCATCGGCGTGCTCGACTTCGTGCTGAAGAAGTACCTGCCGCAGGGCGGCACGCTGTTCATCTACGCGCTCGCCATCTTGCTGCTGCTGTGGCGGCCGCAGGGGCTGTTCGGGAAACCCGCATGAGCGTCACGCCGCATATGCCGGACCATCCGGCGGCGCTGGCGCTGGCCCGCCGCCACAGCCTGCGCTGGTGGGAATCGCTGCCGTGGATCGCGGCGCTGGCGTTCTTCTTTGCATATCCGAACCATCTCGGCTTCGGCACCGAACTGCTGATCATGGTGCTGTTCGCGATCTCGCTCGACCTCGCGCTCGGCTACGCCGGCATCATCACGTTGGGCCACGCCGCGTTCTTCGGCGCCGGCGCCTACACCGTCGGCATCCTGGCGCATCACGGCATCTGGAACGAGCCGCTGACGGGTCTTGCGCTGGCCGCGCTGGTCGCGGCGGCTGTCGGTTTCCTCTCCGGCCTCGTGCTGCTGCGGACCACCGGGCTGACGTTCCTGATGCTGACGCTATGCACGATGCTGATGCTGGAGGAGGCGGCCAACCTCGGACACCACTGGACCGGGGGCTTCGACGGCCTGCCGAGCCTGAACATCCCGCCGCTGTTCGGCGTGTTCGAGTTCAATCCGCTAATTCCGAAGACGCAGTTCCTCTACGTGCTGGGCGTGCTGTTCCTGTGCTTCCTGTTCGTGCGGATGCTGGCGTATTCGCCGTTCGGCCAGGGGCTGACCGGCATCCGCGAGAACACGCTCCGCATGCACGCGGTCGGCGCGCCGGTGCGCACGCGGCTCGTGGTCTGCTACACGATCTCGGCGGCCATCGCCGGCATCGCCGGCGGCATCTGGGCGCAGGCCAACGCCTACGTGAACCTCGGCACGCTCGGCCTCGACCGCGCCGCCACCGTGCTGATCATCCTGGTGCTCGGCGGCTTCGGCAGGCTTTACGGCGCGTTCGTCGGCGCAGTGGCCTACATGGTGCTCGCGCACTTCCTGTCGAAAATCTATCCGACCGCCTGGCAGCTCGGCCTCGGCCTGCTGCTGGTCGTCATCGCGCTGTTCGCGCGCGGCGGAATGCTCGGCATCGGCGAGGTCCTGATGCAGCGGCTCAGGCCGAAAATCCCGCCCAAAGAACCCGCGTCACGGCCGTCACCATGAACGGCACGCTGCTCGAAACCCGCTCGGTAAGCAAAAACTTCGGGGCGCTGCAGGCCGCGCGCGACATCACGTTCACCCTGGAAAAGGGCGCGCGCCATGCGCTGATCGGGCCGAACGGCGCGGGCAAGACCACGTTCATCAATCTCATGACCGGCGTGCTGCTGCCGACCACCGGAACCGTGCTGCTGCGCGGCGAGGACATCACCACCATGGAGCAAGCCGCGCGGGTGAAGCGCGGCATCGCCCGCACCTTCCAGATCAACCGGCTGTTCCGCGGTCTCACCGTGCTGGAGAACGTCTATATCTCGGTCGCCGAGCGCGTCGGCGCCGCGACCAACATGGTCACGCCCGCAGGCAAGCGGCGCGACGTGATCGACGAGGCGATGCATCTGCTGGAGACGCTGAAGCTCGCCGACGACGCACAGCGCACCATCGCGGGCCTGCCCTACGGGCGGCAGCGGCTGGTGGAGCTTGCCATCGCGCTCGGATTGAAGCCGGAAGTGCTGCTGCTCGACGAGCCGGCGGCGGGCGTGCCGAGCGCGGAGAGCCACATCATTCTGGACGCCATCGACGCGCTGCCCAAGGATATCGGCGTGCTGATCATCGACCACGACATGGACCTGGTGTTCCGTTTCGCCAAGCGCATCACCGTGCTGGTGCGCGGCGCGATTTTCGCCGAAGGCACGCCCAGGGAGATCGGATCGAACGCGGACGTGCGTGCGGTCTATCTCGGCCAGGCGACCACCCATGGTGCGTAGGACCAATGGCTAGCGCGCTGGAGCTCAAGGGCGTTTACGCCGGCTACGGCGAGACCGTGGTGCTGGAGGACATCGGCCTCACCGTCGCCGCGGGCGAAAGCATCAGCATCATCGGCCGCAACGGCGTCGGCAAGACCACGCTGCTTTCGACCGTCATGGGCCACACCACGCTGCACCGGGGCGACGTGCTGCTCAATGGCGCAAGCCTGAACCGCGTGCCGGTCTATCGCCGGGCCGTCGCCGGCATCGGCTACGTGCCGCAGGAGCGCGAGATTTTTCCTTCGCTCACAGTCCTTGAAAACCTGGAGGTGGGCGCACGCCCCGGCGGCTGGACCAAGGAGCGCGTGTTCGAACTGTTCCCGAACTTGCGCGAAAGGTTGGGCAACCGCGGCAACCAGCTCTCCGGGGGCGAGCAGCAGATGCTGTCGATCGCGCGCGCCTTGCTCACCAATCCGGCGCTGCTGCTGATGGACGAGCCGACCGAAGGCCTTGCGCCTGTGATCGTGGAAGCGCTGACCGCGGTGCTGATCAGGCTGCGCAGCGAATCCGGCCTGTCGATCGTGCTGGTCGAGCAGAACAGCCGCGTGGCGCTGGAATTTTCGGAACGCGCCATTGTTATGGACAAGGGGCGCATCGTGCACGACGGACCGTCGGCCGAGTTGCGCCAGGACCCCGAGCGGCTGCACAAGCTCATCGGGGTGGGCGAATAAGTCGCGCGCTGCGCGTACGATCGCACCTTGCGGCGAGCCGCGCGGCGGGCCGATAATTCTCGCGGACGATTCATTTCAATCGGGGGAACGCCAATGAACGTTCATCGTCGTCAGATTCTTCGACTGGCGGGCGGCGCGGCCGCGCTGCCGCTGCTCGCGCGCACGTCTTCGGCGCAGGCCTATCCGACGCGCCCGGTCAAAATTCTGGTCGGCTATTCCGCGGGCGGCGGCGTCGACATCACCGCGCGCCTGATGGGTCAATGGCTCTCGGAGAAGCTCGGCCAGCAGTTCGTGATCGAGAACCGCACCGGCGCGGCGACCAACATCGCCACCGAAGTGATGATCCGCTCGCCCAACGACGGCTATACGCTGTTGCTCACCAACGCCGCCAACGCGATCAACGCGACGTACTACGAAAAACTGCCGTTCGATTTTCTTGCCGATACCGCTCCGGTCGCGAGCATCATGAGCGTGCCGTTCGTGCTGGTCGTCACGCCGTCGGCGCCGTTCAAGACGGTCCCCGAACTGATCGCCTACGCGAAGGCCAATCCCGGCAAGATCAATTGCGGCTCCGGCGGCGCTGGCGGGCCGGACCACGGCTCGCTCGAACTGTTCAAGATGATGACCGGCACCAACATCGTGCACGTGCCCTATCGCGGGCTCGCGCCGGCCGTGCAGGACGTGATCGGCGGGCAGATCCAGTCGGTGTTCAGCACCATCCCCGCCGCCATCGGCCACATCAAGTCCGGCAAGCTGCGCGCGCTTGCGGTGACCACCAAGGCCCGGTCGGCGACCCTGCCGGACGTGCCGCCGTTGGGCGATTTCGTGAAAGGCTTCGATTCGCAGCAGTGGTACGGGATGTCCGCGCCGAAGGGCACGCCGCCGGACGTCATTGCGGCGATCAACAAGGAAATTCGCGCGGCGCTCGCCGACGCCAAGATCAAGCAGCGGATCGGAGAGTTGGGCGGCGATCCGATGTCGATGACGCCCGCGGAATGGGGCAAGTTCCTCGCCAGCGAAACCGAGAAGTGGGGCAAGGTGATCAAGGCTGCCGGCGCCAAGGCGAAGTAGCCGTCGCGAGCGCTCCAGAAACGCAAAAATGCCCGGCGCATGCGCCGGGCATTTTCATTTCGCGTGCCGGCTTCAGGCGTGCGCCTTGCGCTGCGGGTCGATGATCTTCTCGAGCTTGCCCAGCACGTGCATGCAGGGCAGGAGTTGCGCCAGCGAACCCTTCGGCTCGCGCTTCTCCTTGATCGCGGCGATGAACTCGCGATCCTCTAGCTCGATGCCGTCCATCGACACGTCGACCTTGGACACGTCGATCTTGTTGTCCTTGCCGTCGCTCAGGTCGTCGTAGAACGCCTTGAACGTGCCGTTGTCGCAGATGTAGCGGAAGAACGATCCGAGCGGGCCGTCGTTATTGAACGACAGCGACAGGGTGAGCATCTTGCCCGAAGGAGTCCGCGCCACGATGCCCATGTCCATCGCGATATTGAGCTGCGGATGGATCGGCCCTTGCACCGCGTAGCAGTCCGAGATGTTCTCGCCGGCCTGATACTGGAACAGGTCGATGGTGTGGGCGGCGTGATGCCAGAGCAGATGGTCGGTCCAGCTCCGCGGATTGCCGGCGGCGTTGATGTTCTTGCGCCGGAAGAAATAAGTCTGCACGTCCATCTGCTGGATCGACAGTTCGCCGGCCACGATCTTCTTGTGCACGTACTGATGGCTCGGGTTGAAACGCCGGACGTGGCCGCCCATCGCGGTGACGCCGGTCTCCCTGGCGATCTTCACCAGGTTCTCCGCGTCCTCCACCGAGTCGGTGACCGGGATTTCGACCAGCACGTGCTTGCCGGCGCGCATCACCTGCTCGCCCTGCCGGAAGTGCATCTTGGTCGGCGTCGTCAGGATCACCGCGTCGGCGCGCTTGATGCCTTCGGAGAGTTCGCCGGTGTAGTGCGGGATGCCGTACTTCTTGGCGACCTGGGCGGTGGCGTCCTGGTTGCCGCCGACGAGCGACGTCACTTCGACACCTGGAATGCGCTTGAGCGCATCGAGATGCTTCTGGCCGAATGCGCCTTGGCCGGCGACACAGATTTTCATGGGTTACCTCTTCTCTGACGTGTTCGACCAACTCTCAGCCGTCATGCGCGGGCTTGACCCGCGCATCCCGATCAGGTGAGCGCAGTGCCTACCTAAACGGGATGGCCGGGACAAGCCCGGCCATGACGGAGCAAGTGGCGCGCGGGCAACAAGACTTTAGCTCCGGATTCGCTGAATCTTCTGGCGCGCCGCGGCGCGCTTGAGCTTCGGGGCAGACTTGCGCGACTTGGCCGCAGGCTTGCGGGCTGCCGCCTTCCTTCCGCCCTTGCTGCGGTTCTCAAGGATGATGTGCCCCACGGCCGTGTTCGACGCCGGCACGGTGTAGAAGCGGTAGACCTCGTCGACCTTGTCCTCGAGCGCACCGCGCATGATCAGCCACATCACCATCTCGACGCCCTCGGCGCCCGCCTCGCGCATGTATTCGAGATGATCCATGCGCACGAGCTTCTGCGGATTCCTGGTGAGGTTGTCGAGGAAGGCGTGGTCGAATTTGGAATTGATCAGCCCCGCGCGCTGGCCCGAAATCTGGTGCGACATGCCGCCGGTGCCGAACACGACAACCTTGAGGTCCTCCGGATAGGACTCCACCGCCTTCTTGATGGCGCGGCCGAGGTTGAAGCAGCGGTTGCCGGTCGGCGGCGGAAACATCACCACGTTCACGGCGAGCGGGATCACCGGGCACGGCCATTCCTTCGGCGTGCCGAACATCAGGTTGAGCGGCACGGTGAGGCCGTGATCGACCTCCATCTTGTTGCAGAGCGTGAGATCGAACTCGTCGAGGATCACCGACTGCGCGATGTGCGCGGCAAGCTGCGGATGCCCCTTGACGACCGGCACCGGGCGCGGCCCCCAGCCCTCGTCGGCGATCGGGAACTCGGCGGCGGTGCCAAGCGCAAAGGTCGGGATCATCTCCACCGAGAATGCCGAGGCGTGGTCGTTGTAGACGACGATGCAGACGTCGGGCTTGACCTTGGCGATCCACTCCTTGGAGCGCTCGAAGCCCTCGAACACGCGCTGCCAGTAGGGCTCGCTGGTGCGGTGGTTGTCGATCGCGGCGCCGATCGCCGGCACGTGCGATGACGTCACTCCTGCGACGATTCTAGCCACGGCGTTTCTTTCCTTTGCTGGAAGCCTTGCCCTTGGCGGATTTCGGCTTCGCCGATTTGGATTTTGCGAGAATGTCCCGGCCGGTCCGGCTGCGGTTGCCGTCCACGTTGCGTCCGCCGCGCAGCATCATGTCGGCGTAGTCCTGCTGGGTCGAGCCGGTCATCACCGCGGCCAGATGCTGGAACGCGTGACCGTCGGTCGCGCCGAGCTTGGCGGTGAAATAGATATTGCCGCCGAGCTCCAGCAGGCGGTTGTACTGCCGCTTGAGGATCGCCTCGCGCTGCTCGCGGGTCAGCAGCGGAAAGTTGCGGTCGAGATAGCCGGACTCGTCGTCCTTGAACGCCTTGCGGTTCTCGGCCTTCATCAGCGACATGCAGAACATGTTGAGATGGTAGCCGCGCCGCGAGCGGTCGGCGTCGAACACGTAAGTGCCCGGAATGTCGTCGTAGTCTTTGTCGGGCATCTGTTTTGCTGGCATTGGTGCTGCTCCGCTCCGGCCAGGGTCGTCGGGACCCGCCAAGGGGCTGAATTTCATTCGATATATCCAGCGATGCCGGGCATTGCAACGGCACCTGTCCCGGGCGCGGCGCTGCACCGCGTGTGGGACACACGCTTCTACAGTCCAGCCTCTTTCCAGTTTGGCGCCGGCTGTTCGGGATGACTTTTCAGCCCCGCCGCGTGAACGCCCGCGATGGCGGCGTACTCGTCCTTGTCCGAGGCGTCGCCGGAAATGCCGACCGCTCCGATCACGTCTCCGGCCGCGTTCAGCGCCAGCACGCCGCCCGGCACCGGAATGAACCGGCCTTCGGAGGCCGCCGCAATCGCCGACTGAAACGCCGGACGGTCTTTTAGACGGTCTCTAATGGTGCGGCTGGAGATGCCCATGCCGAGCGCACCTGCCGCTTTGCCAATCGCGATGTCGGCACGCAGGTTGCCGGAGCCGTCCTGGCGCTTGAGCACCACGAGGTTGCCGCCGACGTCGAGCACCGCGACGGTGAGCGGCAGCAGCCCCGCCTCGCCGCCGGCCTTCAGCGCGGCGTCGGCGATGGTCTCCGCCGTCGTAAGCGGCATGCTGGTCTGCAGGCGATGGACGTAGTGATCAGGCATGACGCGAAGCCCAGGCACCGTTCGTCCCCGCGCAAGCGGGGACCCAGTTCTTTGGCCGAGTGCTGGGTTCCCGCTTCCGCGGGAACGAGCGGAGTATGTTGCGCAATCCCAACATCACCTAAGCCCAATAGAGCTTCATCGGATTGTCGACCAGCAGCCTTTTCTGCAGCTCCGCCGTGGTCGCGATCTTCGGAATCATGTCGGTGATGATGCCGTCGTCCGGCGCCTCCTTCGGCATGTTCGGATGCGGCCAGTCGGTGCCCCAGATCACGCGGTCGGGGAACGCCTCGACGATGGTGCGCGCGAACGGCACCACGTCGTCATAGGGCGGGCCGATCTGCGTGAAGCGCTCCGGGCACGTCACCTTGACGGTCCAGCTCTGGTTGGCCGCGATCGCGTCGAGCCATTTCTTCCAGGCCGTGCCGTTCAGGCCGTCCTTCACGCTCGGACACGCCATGTGGTCGAACACCAGCGGCGTCGGCAGCGACTTCAGGAACGGCCCCATCTCGTCGAGGTCGGCGTGCTCGAAATAGATCACGATGTGCCAGCCGAGCTTCGCGATGCGGCTGGCGATCCGCACCATCACGTCCTTGGGCGTCGAGTCCACCAGCCGCTTGATAAAGTTGAAGCGCACGCCCTTAATGCCGGCGCGGTCCAGCTCCCGGTACTGATCGTCCGAAAAGCTCTCGTCGACGAACGCCACGCCCTTGGCGCGGCCGTTCGACGTTATCAATGCATCGACCAGCGCGCGGTTGTCGGTGTCGTGGCAGGTCGCCTGCACGATCACCGCCTTGTCGAAGCCGAGGAAGTCGTGCAGCGCGAACAGCTTCTCCTTCGGCGCGTCGCAGGGCGTGTACTTGCGCTTGGGCGCGAACGGAAACCGCGCCTCCGGACCGAACACGTGGTTGTGCGCGTCGACCGCGCCCGCCGGCGGCTTGTACTTCGGCTTCGACGGGTTGGGATGGAACGGGATGTAGCCGGGACTCATCGGCATTTTGTTGTTCTCCTTCGATCTTCTTGCTTGTTAAACCCGCTCGATCGCCAGCGACACGCCCTGCCCCACGCCGACGCACATGGTCGCAAGCCCGCGCTTTCCGCCGGTCTTGGCGAGCTGATGCGCCGCGGTCAGCGCCAGCCGCGCGCCCGACATGCCGAGCGGATGGCCGAGCGCGATGGCGCCGCCGTTCGGATTGACGTGCTCGGCGTCGTCGGCGACGCCGAGCTGGCGCAGACAGGCCAGCGCCTGCGAGGCGAAGGCTTCGTTCAGTTCGATCACGTCAAAGTCGCCGATCTTCAGGCCCAGCCGCGCCATCAGCTTCTGCGTCGATGGCACCGGGCCGATACCCATGACCCGCGGCGGCACGCCGGCCGCGGCCATGCCGGTGACGCGCGCGATCGGCTTCAGCCCGTGCTTTTTCACCGCCGCCTCCGAGGCGATCAGCATCGCCGCAGCGCCATCGTTGACGCCCGAAGCGTTGCCCGCCGTAACCGTGCCCGGATCGCGGACGAAGTTCTTGAGCTTCGCGAGCGCCTCCGCCGTGGTGTCGGGACGCAGGTGCTCGTCCTTGTCGACGATGACGGGCCCGGCCTTGCCGCCCGGCACCGTCACCGGGACGATCTCCTCGGCGAAGAAACCTGCGGCCTGCGCCTTCGCCGCGCGTTGCTGCGATCTCAAGGCAAAGGCGTCCTGGTCCCTGCGCCCGATCTGATAGTCTTCCGCCACGTTCTCCGCCGTCTCCGGCATGGCGTCGACGCCGTACTGCTTCTTCATCAGCGGATTGACGAAGCGCCAGCCGATGGTCGTGTCCTCGACCGCGGCGCTGCGCTGGAACGCTTCCTGCGCCTTGCCCATGACCAGCGGCGCGCGCGTCATCGACTCGACGCCGCCGGCGATGGCAAAGTCCATCTCGCCGGCCTTGATCGCCTGCGCCGCGAGGCCCACCGCGTTCAGCCCCGACGAGCACAACCGGTTGACGGTCGAACCCGGCACCGAGTCCGGCAGGCCTGCGAGCAGGAGCGCCATGCGCGCGACGTTGCGGTTGTCCTCGCCGGCCTGGTTGGCGCACCCATAGATCACCTCGTCGAGCGCCGACCAGTCGACGTTCGGATTGCGCGCCATCAGCGCCTTGATCGGCACCGCGCCGAGATCGTCGGTGCGAACCTTGGCGAGCCCGCCGGCGTAGCGGCCGATGGCCGTGCGAACGCCGTCGCAGATGAAGGCTTCGGGCATGGTCGCTCTCCTTTACGCCGCTTCGCCGTGGGCGCGCCGCGTGCGTGCGTGCAGATCGCGCAGGGTTTCGAGTTCTTTCGCGGTGGGCGCGAGCGTTTCAGTGACGTTCGCCGCGAACCGCACCGGCCAGCCGGTCGCCTCGGAAACCTGCTCGCGCGTCACGCCGGGGTGGATTGAGGCGACGATCATTTCGTTGCTGCCGGGCTCGGGCTGAAACACCGCGAGATCCGTCATCAGCCGCGTCGGACCCTTGGTCTTGACGCCGAGCCGCGCCCGCGTCTGTCCGTCCTCGCCGTGGCCGAGCGACGTGACGAAGTCGAGCTTCGGCACGAAGGCGCGCTTGGACTGCGCCATGATGATGAAAATCTCGCCACACGAAGTTGCGATCTCGGGCGCGCCGCCGCCTCCGGGCAGCCGCACCTTCGGCTTGTCGTAGGCGCCGACCACCGTGGTGTTGAGGTTCGCGAACTTGTCGATCTGCGCGCCGCCGAGGAAGCCGACGGTGATGCGCCCGCCCTGCAGCCAGTAGCGGAACATCTCCGGCACCGGAACGGTGGTGAGCGCGGTCTCGCACAATTCGCCGTCACCGATGGAGAGCGGCAGCACAGTCGGCTTGGTGCCGAGCGTGCCGGACTCGTAGATCAGCACGATGTCCGGCGCATGCGTCAGCCGCGCAAGGTTCGCCGCCGCCGACGGCATGCCGATGCCGACGAAGCAGACATCCTCGTTTCGCAGCGCGCGCGCCGCGGCGACGGTCATCATTTCGTTGGGGGTGTAATCGGCCATTGCCTACTCCGCCGCCTGCAGCATCTTGCGCGCGTGCGCCGCGAACACCTCCGGTCCCTGATCGAGCACGTTCGCCTTCATCCAGGCGCGGAAGCCGTCGCGGTCCTTAGCGATGGCGTCCCATGCCTTGTAGAAGGCGTTGTCGCGCTTGTAGTAGCCGAAGGCATAGGACGGATAGGCGCCGCCCGGCACCTTGACGACGCAGCCGATCGTCCAGGCCGGCAGGATCACGGCGTTCGGCGAGCGCTGCCCGAACTCATCGACGATCTCCTCGACCGTCACGATGGATCGTTTCGACGCCAGCACCACTTCCTTCTGCACGCCGACGATGCCTTCCAGCATCACGTTGCCGGCGCGGTCGGCCTTCTGCGCGTGCACGATGCCAACGTCGGGCCGGATCGCCGGCACCGCCGCGAGCTTCTCGCCGGTGAACGGGCAGACGATAGACCTGATGTTGGAATTCACCTTCGGCAGGTCGGCGCCGACGTAGCCGCGCAGCACCGCGCAGGGCAGCCCCGCCGCGCCCGCGTCGTAGGCGTTGGCCATCGCCGCGTGCGAGTGCTCCTCGATCGCGAGCGGATGCGGCCAGCCGTTCTCCACCGCATCGCGGAAGCGGTGCAGCGAGCCGACGCCCGGATTACCGCCCCAGGAGAACACGGCTTTCTCGGCGCAGCCCATGCCGATCATCTGGTCGTAGATCAGGTCGGGTGTCATCCGCACCAGCGTCAGGCGCTTGCGGCCCTGGCGGATCACCTCATGGGCGGCGGCGTGCGGGATCAGGTGGGTGAAGCCCTCCATCGCAACCGTGTCGCCGTCGCGAACGTGCTGTTCGACGGCTTCGGCGAGCGAGAGGACGCGTGACATTGGACTTTTACTCCGCGTGCATTGATCGCACGGCGTTTTCGTGCGGGAATTTACGGGCCAACACAGGCGGGGTCAAACATGTCCATGCTCTCGGAACAGCCGATCTTCACCATCCGCTCGGGACTCGCGGGCATCCAGAAGCTCGGCCAGACGCCCTATGGCGAGCGGCGTATCATCGACATCCTCGACGGCACGGTGGAAGGGCCGAAGCTCAACGGCAGGGTGCTGCGCGGCGGCGCCGACTGGCAGATCGTGCGCACCGACGGTGTCGTGCATCTGCACGCGCGCTACACCATCGAGACCGCCGGCGGCGGGCTCATTCTCGTGGACAGCGAGGGCTACCGCCACGGCCCGCCGGACGTGATGGAGCGGCTGGCGCGCGACGAGACGGTGGACCCGTCGCTGTACTATTTCCGTGCCTTCATGCGGTTCGAGACCTCGGACCCGCAATGCGCCTGGCTCAACCGGATTCTCTGCATCGGCCGCGGCACACGGCAGAACCGGGCGGTGCAGATCGAGGTGTTCGAGGTGAAGTAGCGCCCGGAACGCGCCCCCCACCCGCTTGACCCGCGGGGGCGGAATCCGCATGAGTTAGATTGTTGACCTGGACAACGGATGCCCAGAGACCGCTCAAGGACCGTTCATGGCCAAAACGAACAGCCGCCTCGCGCTTAACCTGCCCACCTCGCTCAAGGCCGAGCGGCGCGGCGAGATCGCCATCCTGACGCTGGCGCGGCCGCAGAAGCGCAATGCGCTGGACGACGAGACCATCCTCGGCGTTGAGCGGTTCTTCACCACGCTGCCGGCCGACGTCCGCGCGGCGGTGATCCGCGGCGAGGGCGAGCACTTCTCCTCGGGCCTCGACCTCGGCGAACTGACCCGCCGCGACGCCGCGGAAGGCGTGCAGCATTCGCGCATGTGGCACCGCGTGTTCGACGCGATCCAGTTCGGCAAGGTGCCGGCGGTCGCCGTGTTGCACGGCGCGGTGGTCGGCGGCGGGCTTGAGCTGGCCGCGGCGGCGCACATCCGCGTCGCCGAGCGCTCGACCTATTACGCGCTGCCGGAAGGCAGCCGCGGCATCTTTCTCGGCGGCGGCGGCTCGGTGCGCCTGCCGCGCCTGATCGGCGTGTCGCGGGTGATGGAATTGATGCTGACCGGTCGCACCTACAGCGCGCAGGAAGGCCAGACGATCGGACTCTCGCACCATCTGGTCAAGAACGGCGCGGGCCTGGCCAAAGGCATCGAGCTTGCCAGGCAGATTGCGAGCAACGCACCGCTGTCGAATTACGCGATCATGCAGGCGCTGCCACGGATCGCCGAAAGCGATCCGGCGAGCGGTTATCTCGCCGAGTCGCTGATGGCGGCGGTCGCGCAGGACAGCGCGGAAGCCAAGACGCGGCTGAAGGATTTCCTGGAGAAGCGCGGGAAGAAGGTGCTGAAGCGGTGACGCAGACGGTTGCATCGGCGGCGGGCTCCGCGCGCGGCACGGCGCCGTTGCGGCCGGTGAAGCTCGGACCGGCCGAATGCGTGCTGGAGCGCAGGCCCGACGGCACGATCGTCATGCGCACGCCGCAGCCGCTCGGCGCCTATCCCAGGAAGCTCACGGACCGGCTGGAGCACTGGGCCAAGGCCGCGCCGGACCGCGTGTTCCTGGCGCAGCGCACGCCGGACGGCGCGTGGCGCACGCTGACTTACGCGCAAGCGCTGCAACAGGTGCGCGCGATCGCGCAGGCGCTGCTGCAACGAAACGTCTCGCCGGAGCGGCCGGTCGCTATCCTCTCCGGCAACGACATCGAGCACGCGCTGCTGGGTCTCGCTGCGATGACCATCGGCGTGCCCTATGCGCCGATCTCGGTGCCCTACTCGCTGATGTCGAGCGATTTCGGAAAGCTGAAGTCGATCATGGCCGACCTGACGCCGGGCCTCGTGTTCGTCAGCGACGGCCGGCCGTTCGCGCGCGCCATCGAGGCAGCGGTGCCAGCGGATGTCGAGATCGTGGCCAGCGCACACGCGGTGCCGGGCCGCGCCACCACGGCCTTCGCCGACCTGCTCGCGGTGAAGCCCACCGCCGCGGTCGACGACGCCCATGCCAGGGTCGGCCCCGACACAATCGGCAAGATCCTGTTCACCTCCGGCTCCACCGGATCGCCCAAGGGCGTCATCAACACCCAGCGCATGATGTGCGCCAACCAGGCGCAGATCGGCTTCGGCTTCGCCCTCGTGCGCGAGGAGCCGCCGGTCATCGTCGACTGGCTGCCGTGGAACCACACCTTCGGCTCAAACCACAATTTCAACCTCGTGCTCGACAACGGCGGCTCGCTCTACATCGACGAGGGTAAGCCGCTGCCCGGCGCGATCGCGGCCACGGCGAAGAACCTGAAAGACGTCGCGCCGACGATGTACTTCAACGTGCCCAAGGGCTACGAGATGCTGCTGCCGTATCTGCGCGACGACCGCGCGCTGCGGGAAAATTTCTTCAGCCGGCTGAAAGTCCTGTTCTACGCCGGGGCCTCGCTCCAGCAGTACGTCTGGGACGAATTGCAGGACATGAGCATCGCCACCACCGGCGAGCGCATTATCTTCATCTCCAGCATCGGCTCGACCGAGACCGCACCGCTGGCGCTCGCGCTGCATTGGGACTCCCCGATGCCCGGCAATATCGGCCTGCCGTCGCCGGGGATGGAACTGAAGCTCGTTCCGAACGAGGGGAAGCTCGAAGCGCGCTTGAAAGGACCCAACATCACGCCGGGCTATTGGCGGCGGCCGGACCTCACCAAAGAGGCGTTCGACGACGAGGGCTATTACAAGATCGGCGACGCGCTGAAGTTCGTCGATCCCGCCGATCCCGCCAAGGGCCTCCTGTTCGACGGCCGGCTCGCCGAGGACTTCAAGCTCGCCAGCGGCACCTGGGTCAGCGCCGGCGCGCTGCGCGCGCGGTTCGTCGATCATTGCTCCCCGCTGGTTCGCGACGCGGTGATCGCGGGCGCGGATCGGGACGACATCGCCGTGCTGGTGTTCCCGGACGTCGAAGCCTGCCGAAAGCTCGCGGGATTTGCGGCCGACGCCCCGGTCGCCGACGTGCTCGGTGCAAAAGCTGTGCGCGAGGAGTTCCGCCGGCGGATGAATTCGCTCGCGAAGCAGAGCACGGGCGGCTCCACCCGCGTCTGCCGTGCGATCCTTTTGGCCGAGCCGCCGTCGCTCGACGCCGGCGAAATGACCGACAAGGGCTCGATCAACCAGCGTGCGGTGCTGGCCCGGCGCAAGGACCTGGTCGAACGGCTTTATGCCACACTCGCTCCGCCCGACGTGATCGCCATCGAAACGCGGACCTGACAGCGATGAACCCCCAGGGACACGCCGCCATCGTCACCGGCGCGGCCTCCGGCCTCGGCGCCGCAACGGCCGAGGCGCTCTCGGCCGCCGGCGCCAGGGTGGCACTGCTCGACGTCAACCTCGACGGCGCACGCGAGCACGCGGCGACGATCGGCGGCCACGCCATCCGCTGCGACGTCACCAGCGCCGACGACGCCGCACGCGCGATCGCGGACGCCAAGGCCAAGAACGGTCCGGCGCGGATTCTGGTCAATTGCGCGGGCATAGGACCCGCCAAACGCATCGTCGGCCGCGACGGTGCGATGCCCCTCCCCGACTTCGAGCGCGTGATCGCGATCAACCTGATCGGAACGTTCAACATGATGCGGCTTGTTGCCGCCGACATGCAGAGTCTCGGCCCGCTCGACGACGGCGCGCGCGGCGTCATCGTGTCGACAGCGTCGGTCGCCGCGTACGAAGGCCAGATCGGCCAGGCCGCCTATGCCGCCTCCAAGGGCGGCGTGGCGGCGCTGACGGTGCCCGCCGCGCGCGAGCTGTCGCAGTTCGGTATCCGCGTCATGGCGATTGCCCCGGGCATTTTCGCCACGCCGATGCTGCGCGCGCTGCCGCAGGCGGCGCAGGACTCGCTCGGCGCGTCGGTGCCGTTCCCGAAGCGGCTCGGCGACCCGCGGGAATTCGCCGATCTCGTGCTGACGATCGTGCGCAACGGTTATCTCAACGGCGAAACGATCCGGCTCGACGGCGCGCTCCGCATGGCGCCGCGCTGACCGGACGGAACGGGGGGCGTCTGGAATGATGGTCTATACGAGGAATGCGCGCATCGAGTGGGGCGACTGCGACCCGGCCGGGATCGTGTTCTTCCCGCGCTACTTTGCGATGTTCGACAGTTGCACCACGGCGCTGTTCTCGCAGGCGCTCGGCATGAGCAAGTACCAGTTCCTCCGTCACCACGCGTTCAACGGCTATCCGCTGGTCGACACCCGCGCGCGGTTCCTGAAGCCGTGCAAGTACGGCGACGACGTCGCGATCCACACCCAGGTGACGGCGTTCCGCCGCTCCAGCTTCGATGTCCAGCACCGGCTGATGCTCGGCGGCGAACTCTGCGTCGAGTGCAACGACACGCGTGTCTGGGTGAAGCAGATGTCCGCCGACCCGCAGGACATCAAGTCCGCTCCGATCCCGCAGGAGGTGATCGCAAAGCTGTCCGCCGCCTGAGACGCGGGCCGCGCCGCGAGTCCGAACCATGGCCGATCCCAAGCTCGTCACCATCATCACCGGCGCATCGGCGGGCATCGGCGTGGCGCTGGCGGATGTATTTGCCGACCGCGGTCACAGCCTGCTTCTGGTTGCGCGCCGCGCGGCGCAGCTCAAGGCGGTGGCCAGCGCGATCGAGGCGCGCGGACGCCCGCAGCCGCAGGTGCTGGCGCTCGATCTCGCACAGCCGGACGCGCCCGCCCGCATCGAGGCCGAGTTGAGGGCGCGCGGGCTTGCACCGCAGTTCGTGGTCAACAACGCTGGGTTCGGAATGGTCGGCCATGCCGCGACGCTCGACCGCGGCGAGCAGCTTGCGATGATCGACTTGAACGCACGCGTGCTCACCGACCTGTCGCTGCGTTTCGTGCCGAGCCTCGCCGAGCACAAGGGCGGCATTCTCAACGTCGCGTCGGTCGCGGGCTTCATGCCGGGGCCGGGGATGGCGGCCTATCACGCGACCAAAGCCTACGTGGTGTCGTTCAGCGAGGCACTCCATCGCGAGCTCAAGCCCAGGGGCGTGCGCGTCACCGCGCTGTGCCCGGGGCCGGTCGACACCGAGTTCCAGGCCCGCGCCGGAATGCCGGACGGCTACTTTCCCCGCAGCTTCTCGCGCTCGGCCGATCGCGTCGCGCGCGAAGGCTACGACGGCCTGATGCGCGGACGGCGCATCGTCATTCCCGGCACCGACAACCGGGTGACCGCGCTGCTGCCGCGCCTTCTGCCGCGCGGCATGATTTTGTGGATCATGCGCTTGCGGCTGCGCGAAGGCTGAAGCGCTCCGCTGGCGCGCCATGGCCGCGGCGAATTCGAGGTGCTATAGCGTTTTCGAGCGAAGTGGCCACCGGTTCGCGTGACGAAAGCGCGTCAAAATAAAGCTGGCCCCGCGCAAGTGTGGAGCGGCGAGTGATCCGGCGGCGTCACGTCTTCTATGTCGAGGGCTACGATCCGCAGGGCGCGGAGGGCTACTACGGCATCTTTCAGTACGCCGCCAAGCGGTTCCGCAACGTCTGGCCGGTGCGCCTGGACTCGAGCCCGTTGTGGCTCGACGACGAATTGACCGCGCACTGGGATGTGCGCACCTCCGGCGAAGGCTGGCAGACCGACACGCGCTACGAGTTCCTGCGGCTGGAGGGCCCCCTGCGCGCAAACATGGCGCAGCCGCTCTTGCGACAGATATGGCGCGCGTGGCGCTGGGCTCTGGGCGATCATTTTGGCGGCGCGACGATCCGCATCTTTCGCGCCGGGCCGCGGTTTGCGCTTCATCTGCTCTACTTCCAGTTCATGTTGCTGGCGTGGCTCGCCCTGTCCGCCGGCATCGGCGCGCTCGCGGGCTGGCTGTCGGCCAGATATCTGAGCCTGCCGTTTGCGGCGGGCCTCGCGATCGCCGTCGCCGCCGCGCTGGCGGCGTTCGTTCTGCTGCGCCCGCTCGCCGACCGCTTCTTCGTCGTCCAGATCAACAACTGCTGGCCGTATGTGCGCGACTTCGCCGGCGGCGCGCCGTCGACGCTCAATGCGCCGCTCGACGCATTTGCCGAGCGCCTCGTCGCGGCGGCGCGTGCCGGCGAAGCCGACGAAATTCTCGTGGTCGGCCACAGCGGCGGCGGCGTGTTCGCACCCTGCGTGATGGCGCGCGCTCTGAAGATCGATCCAGAGCTCGGCCGGCGCGGACCGCCCGTCATACTGATGACGCTCGGCTCGATCATGCCGGCGGCGGCGCTGCATCCGAAGGCCGATGCTTTGCGGATGGAAGTCGAGCGCGTCGCGGTCGAGCCGTCGATCCAATGGATCGATTGCCAGTCGCGCACCGACTGGCTCAACTTCTATGGCCTCGACCCGATCGAAGGCGTCGGGATCAGGCCCAAGGCGCCGCGCTGCAATCCCGCCATCTGGCAAGTCCGTTTCCGCGATATGCTGACTGAAGAATCCGTCGCGCGCCTGCAATGGAACCTGTTCCGCAAGCACTACCAGTTCATCATGGGCAACGAGCTGCGCGCGCCGTACGACTATTGCATGCTGACCTGCGGCCCGGTTCCGGCGCCGGTGTGGCGCGAACGCGGCTGGGAGATCGTCCAATCCTTCCGCGATGACGGCGGCTACGACGAGGCCGCAGGCACCCCCGCGAACGATCCGTCCGCGGCGAACGCCGGCACGATGTCGGCGCCGCGACAAGCCCAGTCCTCGACCGCGACCGGCCCCGCGGCCAACATGCAATAGTCGTACGGCGCGCTTTTGTCGTTCGCCATCAGGAACTGGTAGTGCATCACGAACAGGTTGAGGCGCACGCGGCTGTAGCGCTCTTCCGAAAGCATGTCGCGGAAGCGGACATCCCAGACCAGCGGATTGCGCCGCCGCTCGCCGACGTCGATGCCAAGACCTGCGACCGGATCGAGGCCCCAGAAATTCAACACGTCCTTGCGCGACTGCGCGTCGATCCACACGATCGACGGCTCGATTGCAACGCGTTCGATCGCGCGGCGCAGCACCGTTGCCCACGGCTGCACGCCGACCGACGGCATGATCGAGCCGGTCGTGAACATGACGATCCTGGGCCCGTGGCGGCCCAGATCGGAATCGAGTTCGAGTGCGCGCGCGACGATCACTGGAAGCAGAATTCCGCCGCCGCTGTGGCCGACGATGACGATTTCGTCGGCGGCGTTGGCGCGCGCAGCCTCCACGAGGCGCTGCGCGCAGACTTCAACCGGATGCTCGAAGCAGGACTTCTCGCCGCGCACGTATTCGACAAGATGTGGCCAATGGCTGTTGATCTGGATGACAAACCAGCGGTGCGCGAGGGGTTTCATCGCGAAAAACAGCAGCGCCGCCGCAATCAGGCCGCCCATCACGCCGACCGACTCGATGCGGCCCAGATAGCGCACGATCGCCCAGCCGGCGAGGGCGCCGCCCAATGCGGCCAGCCCGACCCAAAGCACCATCATCATCTGGAAGTGCACCAGCGATACGCCGTACCGCCACCCGGCGCGAATGATGCGATAATTCGAGCCGTCGACCATGAAGCAAGCCGTCCAGCGCAAGGCTCGGAACACCAGCTTCGGCAGCGGCTCGGCCATGTTGGCGCGGATCATCTGCTCCTGGCGCAGGAACTCGTAGCGCGTTTCCGTGCGCCAGTTCGGCCCTTCGGCCGCGACGTCCCAATGGGCGAAGTCCTCGGAGTCGATCTGCAGCGGGCCGAGCGCACCGCCGAAGCGCCACAGCTTCTGGAAGCGGACGAAGGAGCGCTGGAACAGGTCGTAGTAACCTTCCGCGCCCTGCGGGTCGTAGCCCTCGACGTAGATGACGTGCCGCCGCCGGATCACCGCAACCTCACCGATTGAAGGCTCAGGACGCCGCGGTTCACAGGCAGCGCATTACGGCGCTTCGCGGCGCAGGAGGTCGCGCAGCTTGTGGCGCTGCACCTTGCCGCTCGCCGTGCGCGGCAGGTCGTCCACCGCCTCGAAACGCCTCGGCAGCTTGTAGGACGGCAGCACCTTCTCCAGCCGCTCGCGCGCCGTGGCGGTCACCGAATGGCCGTTGACGGCCTGCGACGGCACGACGCCGGGCGCGGGAACGACGTAAAGCACGATCTCGGCGAGACCGAGCGGGCCTTCGCCGAGCACTGCCGCGGCATCCGCGATCGACGGTACCCCGGCCAGCGCATCCTCGATTTCGCTCGGCGAGATCCACATGCCCGACACGCGCAGCATGTCGCCGGTACGACCGCGATGATGCAGGTAGCCCTCGTCGTCGAGCATGTATTCGTCGCCGGTCGCGAACCAATCGTCGCCGCGGAACCGCTCCGCCGGGCGAAGCAGCGGGCCGGCCGGGCCGGTTTCCACATCGCGATATCCGGAACAGATCGACGGCGTGCGCACTTCGAGCCGGCCGCTCTGCGCCGGCTCGGTTACAGTCTTGCCGAACTCGTCCACGATTCGCACCTCGACGCCGGGCACCGAAAGCCCCGAAGAGCCGGGCCGGCACGCATCCGGCCGGTTGGCGACGATCATGTACATGGACTCGGAGCAGCCCAGACAATCCAGGATCGGCCGGCCGCTCGCCTCGTGCCAGGCGTTCCAGATGCGCGGCGGCAGGCGCTCGCCGGCCGACACATAGCAACGCACCGCGCCGAACGCGGGCAGCTTGGGCAGGCCATCTTCGATCAGACGGTGATAGACCGACGGCACGCTCAGCACGATCGTGGGCTCGAACCGCTCCACCGTCGCCGCGACCGACGGCGACGTCGCCCAGCGTTCCAGCAGGACGCTGGTGGCGCCGGCCCGCATCATGCCGAACAGCGTCGACAGCGCGTAGGCGAAGTGCAAACACGAGGTGGTGAAGGCACGGTCGGCGGGCGTCACCTTGAGAACCTGCTCGGGGAACGCACCGCACACGGATACCGTGCCGTGGTGGTGCTCGACCGCCTTCGGCTGGCCCGTGGTGCCCGAAGTCATCACCCAGAATGCGGGATCTACCGGCGCCCGGTTCACGGGCCGCAGCGGACCGGCGTCGCGGCCTTTCCACAAACGCAATTCGCGGTCGCGGCGGATGAGTTGCGCCTGCGGCGCCACCTGCGCCATGGCCGTCGCCGCCGCCACATCGAACTCGGCGTCGACCACGACGGCGTAGGGCTTCGCGATGGCAAGGGTCTGCGCCAGTTCGTCGGCGCTGGCGCGGGTCGAGACCGCGACCGCGATGCCGCCGGCCGCCATGGTCGCAAGATGCATCGCGACCAAGTCCGGGGTGTCGAACATCAGCATGGCGACGCGGTCGCCGGGGCGCAGCCCGCTGGCCGTCAGACCGGCTGCGAACTGGCTGACGCGGGCGGCAAGTTGCCCATAGGACAGCGTCTCATCGACACTCATAACCGCCGCGCGATCCGCGCCGGCGGTCTTGAGGCCGTGCAGCAAGCAGCACTCAACGACATTCATACTGCAACTCGACCTGAAGGCGGCAATCCCGCACCCGGACTGCGACTTGGATGGCGGCAGGCCCCCCAAAGGCCGAGCGCCGAGAACACCTTAGCGAATGGGCGGCGATTTCGTCCACCGTGGGCATACGATTTCCCGCGGAGGTGTGTCGCGACAGCATCGCAGCAACGCAACGATGAACGGCCGTCGGAGCTCCCGCGTGGCGGCAAACGGAGAATGCCTTTCTCCTGTGCACCGCCCGCTGCCGGCATGGCTGGCCGGCTCCGGCGGCTACCGGAAGCGTCGTTCAGCCACCGACAGGAAGGCGCCCGACGCGCAGGAAGGTGCCCGACGCGCGGTCAGCCCGGCGTCGCCTGGACCGCCTCGACGATCTCGATCGCCGGATGCGCAGTGGGCAGGACCCGCTCAATGCGCAGGTCCGCCTTTGCAAGCAGCGCCCCGTACTCGGCCTCGGTGCGCTCGCGGCCGCCGACCAGCAGCATGACGTGCAGGTCGAGCCAGCGGCCCGGTCCCGGCGTGTCGTCGGCCGGCACGGTCTTCTCCAGGACCAGCAAGCGCGCGCCGGGCGGCATGGCACGGCGCACATTGGCGAGAACCATGAGCGCCTCGGCGTCGTCGTAGTCGTGCAGCACGTGGCGCAACAAATACAGATCGCCACCCGCCGGCACGCCGTCAAACATATTGCCCTCGGCCAGCGCGACGCCCGGCAACGGGCCGCCGTCGCCGCGCCGCGCGGCGGCAATGCCTCCCGGCAGATCGTACAGCGTGGCTTGAAGCGCAGGATGGGCCGCGACGATGGCCGACAGCAGCGAGCCGTTGCCGCCGGCCACGTCGATAACGTGCTTGAAGCGCGAAAAGTCGTAAGCCGCCACGATCGCCGGCGTTTCAGGCCCGTGCACTTCGAGCATCATGCGCTGGAAGCGCGCGCCTTCGTCCGGGCGATCGCCGAGCCAGTCGAACAGCGGCCGGCCGTGCAGCGTCTCGAACGCCACGCCACCCTTCAGCGCCGTGTCGAGATAGCGCCAGATGTCGGCGTGATACTCGGTCATCAGCGCAGCGGCGGTGTGCATCGACAGCGGCGCGTCCGAGCACAGCAACCGGCCGAGCGGCGCAAGCGCGAACGTTCCGCGCACGCCTTCCGTCACGACGCCTACGGTCGAAAGCGCGCGCAGCAGCCGGTAAACACGGTCCCCATCGAGGCCGAGCGGCGCTGCGATCGCGTGAGCGTCGGCCGCACCTTTGGCCATCGCATCGGCGAGGCCAAGCCGCGCGAAGCTGCCGATGGCATGCGACACCCACAGGTTGCTGAGAAGCTGCATCATCTTCTTGTGCAGCGTGCCCTGATCCGCGGGCGCTTTGGGCGGTTTGACGCTTTCGACCTTCACCTGTCGCTCCGAATGGAACCGCGCCGAATCGGCGGCCCGTCATGCTGCGCGGGCCGCGGCGCCATAGTCCACCGCAATGCGGCATCCCGACGACGTTTCCACGGGTAATCGGCGGGCAGCGTCACGCCGCCGCCCCGGCGCATGGGTGCCATCGCTTCCGCGGTGGCACAGCAGCGTCCCGGACCGCTATGATCGCGGCACGCCGAAGCCGAAACCAACCGGAGCCTGAATCGACATGGTTGCACAGCCGACCGCACAGCGGTCCGACTCCAAGGAACGCGCGCCGATCGCCGGAGAGGCCTTCCTGCGCGCCCTTGCCGATCACGGGGTCGAGTACCTCTTCGCCAACCCCGGCACCGACTTCCCGCCGGTGGTCGAGGCTTACAGCCGCGCCAAGATTTCCAACCACAAGGTTCCCACGCCGCTCGTAATCCCCCACGAGAATCTTGCGATGGCGATGGCGCACGGCAGCTACGCCATGACGGGCAAGCCCGCGGCTGTGATGCTGCATGTCAACGTCGGCACCGCCAACGCCATCAGCAACCTCATCAACATGAGCCGCGACTACGTCCCGGTCCTGCTTTGCGCCGGCCGCACCCCGATCACCGAGAAAGGCAAGTTCGGCGGGCGCAATCGCTACATCCACTGGGGCCAGGAAATGTTCGACCAGGCCGCGATGCTGCGCGAGATCGTGAAGTGGGACTACGAACTGCGCCTTCCGGAGCAAACCGCCGACGTGGTGTCGCGCGCCTGCGAGATCACCATGACGAGTCCACGCGGACCCGTTTATCTCTCTTTGCCGCGCGAGCCGCTGTCCGCACCGCTGCCCGAACCGATCGGCCCGGTGAAGCCGCGCGCGGTGCCGGCACCGCCGCATCCCGATCCGGCGCAGATTGCGACGCTGGCCGAATGGATCGCGGCCTCCGAGAAGCCGCTTTTCATCGCCACCGCGAGCGGGGCTGCAGCCATCGGCCCGCTCGGCCGCATCGCCGAGAAATACGCGCTGCCGGTCGTGACGCAGCGCCAGCGCGAGGTGTGCCTGCCGTCGAACCATCCGATGCACATGGGCTATGACTCGCATGCGTTGATCCCGGATGCCGACCTCATCGTCATCCTCGACGCCGACGTGCCGTGGGTTCCGAACGACCAGCAGCCGAACCCCAACGCGCGCTTCGCGTCGCTGGGCGAGGACCCGAACTTCCGCCGCTATCCGATGCGGAGCTTTCCGAACGACCTTTCCATCATGTCGAATACCGCGGCAGGGCTGGCGGCGCTGGAACAGGCGCTGTCCAAGCTCTCGATACCCGAAGCGCGTATCGCCGCGCGCCGCACCCGCGCCGCCGAGTTCAACCGCAAGCGCAAGGAAGCCTTGGCAAAAGCGTCCGCCGTCCCGGCCAACGACAAGATCAACTTCGCTTATCTCTCGCGTCTGGTCGGCGAATGCATCGGCGAGGACGCCATCGTGTTCAACGAGTATTCGCTGATGCAGGAGCACATCGAGCGCACCAAGCCGAACACGTTCTACGGCAACTCCGCGGCGGCGGGCCTCGGCTGGGGCTTCGGCGCGGCGCTGGGCGCCAAGCTCGCCGCGCCCGACAAGCTCATCGTCGCGACATTGGGCGACGGCGCCCACATGTTCTCCAATCCGATGGTCAGCCATTGGACGGCGGACATCCACAAGTTGCCGATCCTCACCATTATCTTCAACAACAGCCTCTACGCGGCCGTGCGCGGCGCGACCATGTCGATGTTCAAGGACGGCGTGGCCGGGCAGGACGGCGGCCGCTTCATGGCCGACCTCAGCCCGAGCCCGGCGTTCGAGCTTGCGGTGCAGGCCCAGGGCGGCCACGGCGTGCGGGTGGAGAAGGCCTCGGAATTGCCGGCCGCGCTCGCCCGCGCCCGCGATGTCGTGGTCAAGGAAGGCCGCCAGGCGCTGGTGAATGTGATTTGTCCGACTTGACGCACACCCCCTCGACAAATCGCACCGCCGCTATAAACAAGCCGCGACATCCGGGAGACCCTGACGATGACCATGCGAGTTGACGCCTACACCCACTTCATACCGACGCGCTTCTACAAGGAGGTGATGTCGGTCGGCGCCTATGCCGACATCGGCAAGCGCATGATGGGCGTGCCGTCGATCTATGACGTGAACGTGCGCCTCAAGGTGGTCGACAAGTTCAAGGACTATTGCCAGATCCTGTCGTACCCGATGCCGCCCTTCGAACTGATGACCAAGGACGGCAAGAAGGCCGAGGAATACGCCAAGATCGTCAACGACGGCTTCGTCGAGCTCTGCAAGAAGTACCCCGACCACTTCCCCGGCTGGGTGGCGCAAGCGCCGATGTCGGCGCCCGACGTCGGCGTGCGCGAGGCCGCGCGGGCCATGAAGAACGGCGCGCTCGGCGTGCAGATCTACACCAACGTCGCCGGCAAGCCGCTCGACCATCCCGACTTCGAGCCGTTCTGGAAGGCGATGAACAAGTCAGGCACGCCGATCTGGCTGCATCCGTCGCGCACCGCGAGCTTCGCCGACTATCAGACCGAGACCAAATCGAAATACGAAATCTGGTGGACGCTCGGCTGGTCCTACGAGACCGCCGCCGCCATGTCGCGGCTGGTGATCACCGGGATGATGGACCGCTACCCGAAGCTCAAGATCATCACCCACCACTTCGGCGGCATCGTGCCGATGCTGGAGGGCCGCCTCGGACCGGGCTGGGACCAAATCGGCGCGCGCACCTCCGACGAAGATCTGCAGAAGGTGAAGAACAAGCTGAAGAAGCGCCCGCTCGACTATTTCAAGCACAACTTCTACTGCGACACCGCCGTGTTCGGCGGCAAGCCCGCGACCGAGTGCGGGCTCGCCTTCTACGACGCGGACAAGATCGTGTTCGCCTCCGACTGCCCGTTCGATCCCGAGAAGGGCACCTACTACATCCGCGAGACGCTGAAGATTCTCGACGGGCTCGGCCTGTCGAAGGCGAAGTACAAGGCGATCATGCACGGCAACCTTGAGAAGCTCACTGGCCGGAAGCTGGTGTAGCTCGTTCTCCCGCAGCTCGGACCCGCGGAAATTGCCGGTGGGAATGAGAAACTGACCATGAAGCGGCCCGTGATCGGCGTCATCGCCAATACGCGCCTGATCGAGGACCGCTTCACCGCGCAGCTGGTCGGCGAGCCGAGCCTGCGCGCGGTCGCCGAGGTCGCGGGCGCGCTACCGATGATGTTCGCGGGCTGCCCGAAGATCACCGAAATTGGCGACCTGCTCGATTCGGTCGACGGCATCCTGCTGACCGGCGGTCGCGCCAACGTCCATCCGGCGCGGTTCGGGGCCGAACCCGGAGCGAGGTACGAACCCTACGACGAGCGGCGCGACGCCATCGCGCTGTCTCTGGTCGAGGCCTGCGTCGCGCGCGGCGTGCCGCTGTTCGGCATCTGCCGCGGTATGCAGGAGATGAACGTCGCCTTCGGCGGCACGCTGCATCCGGAAATCCGCGAAATCCCCGGCCGCATCAACCACCGCATGCCGCGGCTGGAGAACGGCGAAATCCACCCCGATCTCGAGGTGATCTTCGGCGAGCGCCACGACGTGCGGCTCACGCCGGGCGGCGAATTCGCCCGCCTCCTCGGCCGCGAGACCATCCGCGTCAACTCGCTGCACGGCCAGGGCATCGAAACCCCCGGCCGCCGAATTGTGGTCGAAGGGGTGGCCGACGACAGCACCGTCGAGGCGGTGCGCGTGGCCGACGCGCCAGGCTTCGCGCTCGGCGTGCAGTGGCACGCGGAATACGACCCGCAGCGCAACCCGGTTAACAAGACGTTGTTCCAGGCGTTTGGCGCCGCAGTCAGGCAGCGCCATCGCGCCGCATGACGGCTCTGCCCGCGTAAGACTTGAAATCCGCGCGGCGCGCGGATAGCTAACGACATTATCCTCCGGCCCTTGTGCGACAGCGCCTCACGCGCGGTGCACCATGGGCGGCTCCCATCTCTCGAACGAAGGAACCCGATGAGCTTCCGTACTCCCGACTTGCACGAACGACAGCAGGCCGCCGCAACGGCCAGGAAGTCTGCGCTGGAAAAGTTCAAGGCCGCCGCGAACGACCCCTCGGTGGCGGAAAAGCAGGCCGCGCGTGCGGCCATTCATCAGGCACGCCAGGAGCGCATGGCCGAGCGCGAGAAGCAAAGGCTCGCGCGCGAAGCCGAACTGGCCGCGCAAGCCGCACGCGAGGCGGAGCTCGCCGAACAGGCGCGGCTCGAAGCCGAGCGGATCGCTGCGATCGCCGCCGCCGAAGAGGCGGAGCGTGAGTTACAGCTTGCTGCGGAACAGAAGGCCGCACGCGACGCGCGCTATGCGGCGCGCAAGGCCGCGAAGAAGGTTCGCCGGCGCGGATATTGATCGCGCTGCGCGTGACAAACGAATGAAATCCGACGGCCGCGCTGTCAGGCGCGGCCGCCGGTCGCATTCGGATCAGCGAAGCCGGGCGGCGACCGGAGCCGTCATGGCGCCTGCGCCACCCACGGCGCCGGTGCCGGCCGGACCGGTCGAGTTGAACCCGCCCGAACCGTCGAGCAGGCCGCGCGACATCAAATTCGACGTCTTGGCGGTCTTGCCGTTCCTCTCGGAGGCCACGACGACCTGCTTGCGGGCCGAGGTGCCGCGCTTGGCGGTCTGCTTCTTGGCATCGTTCAGAACCGGCGGGTTGACCAGTTCGGGCTTCGGGCCGAGATCGTTGCCGGGAATCGTCGGCTCGTAGTCGTTCTTGCCGTCGCCATCCTTGTCGTTGCCTCCCGTGCTGTTGTTGTTCTTGGGGCTGCCCTTCATGTCCAGGGTCGGCGGGCCTTCGGTGCCGCCTTCCGAACCGTCGTACATGCCGCCCTTGATCGCCTTCGCATGCCTCATCGCGGCGTTGGCCATCTTGTCCAGATTTTTCTGCTGCTCGGCGGTCAAGCCGCCCTTGGGCTCCTTGCTGCTCGGCGGATTGTTGGGACCGCTGTCGTCGCCATCGGGGCCGGGATTCCATTTCGGTCCCTTGCCGTCCCCGCCGCGCTCCAGATAGGCGCCAAGCGGGGAATCCAGAATCTCGTTGTGGAAGACCGCGGACGCGTCCTTCACCTTCCTGAGCAGTTCCTCGACATCCGGCTTGAAGGTGCCAGCCCCGTTGTTTGGATCGTTCGGGTCGGGATTGCTTCCGCCCATCTTGTCGAACACGGCGTCGATGACGCCCGGCTCCAAATAGACGCCGAACTTGCCGTCCTTTTCGATGGTGACGGCGAACTTGGTCTGGCCGTCCGATCCGACCTGATACCAGAGCTTCACCGAACCGTCGCCCGACGTCCACGTGTTCTCCCAGGCCTTTGCGGATGTCGGCACGAGTACCGTAGAGACCGCCGTGGTGGCCAGCAGCAGGGCGAGCGGCAATGCAAATCTCAGCGTCGATTTGAGGCGCAGCATGGAAGCCCTCCGTCTATTGTTTTGTGAATCGCCCGAGCCCACACGGCAGCGAGTGTGCCGCTTCGCTTGCAGACGATCCGGTTGCCTTCGCGCGTTGGTCGGATGAACGGCGGGACAGGTTCAGCGGAGAATTTCCGTTAACCTTCGATCCCGCCGGGACGGCGATTGTTTGTGGGTTTTTGCGGCATCCGCGCCTGATTCACGAGCCGCCATCTGCTAGCGTCCCATTTATGGACGCCGCCCGCTCGATTCCGCCCGATGACGCAGCGCCGCCGGAGCCCGCTCCGCGCGCCACTCCGGTCATGGAGCAATACATCGAGATCAAGGCCGCCAATCCGGACAGCCTGCTGTTCTACCGGATGGGCGACTTCTACGAGCTGTTCTTCGAGGACGCCGAGGTCGCCTCGCGTGCGCTCGGCATCGTGCTCACCAAGCGGGGCAAGCATCTCGGCCAGGACATCCCGATGTGCGGCGTGCCGGTGCATCGCGCCGACGAATATCTGCACCGGCTGATCGCGCTCGGCCATCGCGTCGCGGTCTGCGAGCAGATGGAGGACCCGGCGGAAGCGAAGAAGCGCGGCGCCAAAAGCGTCGTGAAGCGTGACGTCATCCGCCTCGTCACGCCCGGCACGCTGACCGAGGACACGCTGCTCGACGCGCGGCGCAACAACTATCTCCTCGCCGTCGCCCGCGCGCGCGCCTCGACCGAACGCGATACCGCCCGCTTCGCGCTGGCCTGGATCGACATATCGACCGGCGAGTTTCGCGTCGCCGAATGCGACCGCCTGGGATTTGCGGCCGAGATCGCACGGCTTGAGCCCGGCGAGATCGTGGTGTCCGACGCGCTCTACGCCGATCCCGAGCTGACGCCATATCTGCGCACCCTCCCCGCGGTCACGCCGCTGACGCGCGACGCCTTCGACGGCGCGACCGCCGAGCGGCGCCTCTCCGACTATTTCGCCGTCGCCACCACGGAAGCCTTCGGCGCGCTGACGAGGCTGGAGCTGACGGCGGCCGCGGCTTGCGTGACCTATGTGGAGCGAACGCAGCTCGGCAAGCGGCCCCCGCTGTCGCCGCCGGTGCGCGAAGCGCAGGGCGCAACGCTCGCCATCGACCAGGCGACGCGCGCGAATCTCGAACTGATGCGGACGCTTGGGGGCGAGCGGCGCGGCTCGCTGCTGTCGGCCATCGACCGCACGGTAACCGCGGCGGGCGCGCGCCTGCTGGCGCAGCGGCTCGCGGCGCCGCTCACCGAGCCCGAAGCCATCGCGCGGCGGCTCGACGCGGTCGAGGCCTATGTGGCCGATGCGCTCGCGCGCCAGGAGACTCGCGAGCATCTCAACATCGCACCCGATCTCGCCCGCGCGCTGTCGCGGCTCACGGTCGGGCGCGGCGGCCCCCGCGACCTTGCGGCCATCCGCGACGGCATCGGCGCCGCGGCCGCGCTCGCGCGCCGCATCGAGGCTATGGCGAAAAGACCATCCGAGATTGCCGAGGCCGCCGAGGCGCTGCACGCACCGGACCCGGCGCTGGCGCGGGAGTTGGCCGCGGCGCTGGCTGAAGAATTGCCGCTGCTCAAGCGCGACGGCGGATTTATCCATGAGGGCTACGTCGGAGCGCTCGACGAGGCGCGCAGCCTGCGCGACGAGTCGCGGCGCGTGGTGGCGCAGCTTCAGGCGCGCTACGCCGAAGAGACCGGCGTGCGCGGGCTCAAGATCAAGCACAACAATGTGCTCGGCTACTTCGTCGAAGTCACCGCGCAGCACGGCGACAAATTGTTCTCGGCGCCGCTCAACGCGACCTACATCCACCGCCAGACGCTCGCGGGCCAGGTGCGCTTCACCACCGCGGAACTCGGCGAGCTGGAGGCCAGGATCGCGGGCGCGGCCGACCGCGCGCTCTCGCTGGAGCTGGAGGCGTTCGAGCGCCTGTGCACGGCCGTCGTCGCGCAGGGCGACGCCATCATGGCGGCGGCGCAGTCGCTGGCCGCGCTCGACGTCGCCTCGGCGCTGGCCGCGCTTGCGGTCGAGCGCGCGTACGTGCGGCCGGAGGTCGACCGCAGCGTCGGCTTCGCGATCCAGGGCGGCCGCCACGCCGTTGTCGAACAGGCCTTGAGCACGCCGTTCATCGCCAACGACTGCGATCTGTCGCCGCCGGGCGGCGCGGGCACCGACGCCGGCGCGGGCAATATCGGCTCCGGCCGCATCTGGCTTCTCACCGGGCCCAACATGGGCGGCAAGTCGACGTTCCTGCGGCAGAACGCACTGATCGCAGTGCTGGCGCAGATGGGCTCCTACGTGCCCGCGCGCCATGCAAGAATCGGCGCGGTCGACCGGCTGTTCTCGCGTGTCGGCGCAGCGGACGATCTGGCGCGCGGCCGCTCGACCTTCATGGTGGAGATGGTCGAGACCGCCGCGATCCTCAACCAGGCCACCGAACGGTCCCTGGTCGTGCTCGACGAGATCGGCCGCGGCACCGCCACCTTCGACGGCCTGTCCATCGCCTGGGCGACCATCGAGCACCTGCACGAGCAGAACCGTTGCCGCGCGCTGTTCGCCACCCACTTCCACGAACTCACCGCGCTCGCGACCAAGCTCCCGCGCCTGCACAACGCCACCGTGCGGGTGAAGGAATGGCAAGGCGAGGTGGTGTTCCTGCACGAGGTGGTGCCCGGTGCAGCCGACCGCTCCTACGGCATCCAGGTCGCCAAGCTCGCGGGCCTGCCGGCGAGCGTGATCGAGCGCGCGAAGGTCGTACTGGCGATGCTGGAAGCCGACGACCGTTCGGCGCCGCGCGGCTTCGAGGACCTGCCGCTGTTCGCGGCCCCGAACCGGCCCGCCACGCCCGATCCGCGCCAGGCCGCCTTCGAGGCTCTGGTCGCCGCGCTCGCCGCCGTCGACCCGGACGAGATGTCGCCACGCGAGGCGATGGAGGCGCTCTACGCCCTCAAGCAAAAGGCCGCAGGTCTGCCGTAGGTTCGCCCGCCGCGGCCTGTGCTATGCTTTTCGCGCGGCCGCAGCGGCACGCCAACACGACATGCGCGCGACACAAGCGCGACAGCACATGAGGGAGGTCATGAAGACATCATTCGGCAGCGCGATTCTGCTCGGCCTCGCCGTCGCCACCACCGGCGCGCAGGCCCAGACTTTTCCAAACCGCACCGTCAACGTCGTCGTGACCTCCGCCGCCGGCGCCGCAACCGACGTGCTGACGCGCGCGGTGTCGCAACGCCTGACGCAGAAGTGGGGCCAGAACGTCGTGGTCGAAAACCGTGGCGGAGGCGGCCACTATCTCGCGGCCGGCGTGGTGATGAATGCCGGTCTGGACGGACACACGCTGCTGTCGTCGGAGACCGGCTTGTGGTCGAGCCAGCCGCATCTCTACGCCAAGGGCAAGGCGCCGGTCGACATCCACAACGATTTCGTGCCGGTCGCCGGCTACGCCAGCATCCCGGTCGGTGTTTTGGTGCATCCGTCGGTCGCGAAGTCGCTGCCGGAGCTGCTGGCGCGCGCCAGGGAGAAGCCGGGCTCGTTGAACTTCGGCACCGCGGGTCCCGGCACCGCGCTGCACACCGCTGCGCTCCTGCTGCAAAGCCTCGCGGGCATCAAGCTCACCGCCGTGCACTACCGCGGCGCGGCGCCGGCGCTCAACGACCTGATCGCGGGGCACATCAACGTCGTGATCATGGGCCCGTCGGTAGCGCTGCCCGCGGTCCGCGCGGGCAAGGTCAATTTGCTCGCCTTCGGCGGCCTCAAGCGCGTCGCGCAGATGCCCGAGGTGCCGACCGTTGCGGAAACCGTTCCGGGCTACGACGCCAGCGTTTCGTTCGGCATGTTCGCGCTGGCGCGCACGCCGCGCAGCGTGCTGGCAAAGGTCAATGCCGACGTTCAGGACGTCATCAAGGAGCCCGAGTTTCACAAGAAGTTCCTCGAGCCGATGGTGGTGCAGCCGATCCCGGGTTCGCTCGAGGGCTTCGCCGAGTATCTGAACAAGGACTCCGCGAAATGGGCCAGAGTGATCAAGGAAGCCAACCTGAAGATCGACTGAAATCCGATTGGACGCGGCAATATGCGCCAGCGCGCCGGTGGCCCGGCGCGCTCCGCCGCAATAGACTGATCCAGGACAGGTCCGCGCCAAGCGGAACGCTGAAAGGGGGAAACGTCATGACCAAGTGGCTCAGCCTTCTGACCTCGGCCGCGCTGCTCGCGCTGGCGGCACCGGCGCAAGCGCAGACCTACCCGTCGCGGACGGTCACCATCGTCGTCACCGCCGCGGCCGGCGGCGTGACCGACGTGCTCGCCCGCGCCATCGGCGCGCGGCTTTCGGAGATGTGGGGCCAGCAGGTCGTCATCGAGAACAAGGGCGGCGGCGCGCACATCGTCGGCGCGCAGCAGGTCGCCAAGGCCTCGCCTGACGGGCACACAATCATGTTCGCCGAGGCCGGCACCTACGTCATCAATCCCAACCTCTATCCGAAGGACAAGCTGCCCTTCGACATGGTGAAGGACTTCATCCCGATCACCGGCCTGATCCGCATTCACCACTCGGTGATGGTGTCGAACAAGCTCGGCGTGAACAACGTCTCCGAACTGATCGACCTGGCGAAAAAGAAGCCCGGCGAGATCACTTACGGCACCGCCGGAATCGGCTCCGGCCCGCATGTCAACGTCTCGCGGTTCGAAAACGTAGCCAAAGTCAAGCTGATCCCGATCCACTATCGCGGCGCCAACCCGGCCATCAACGACATCATCGGCGGCCACACCAACATGATGATGGTCAGCGTCGGCCTCGCCCTGCCGGTGCACCGCGATGGAAAGCTCAAGATGCTCAGCATCGGCAGCAGCAAGCGTCTTCCGCAACTGCCGGAATTCCCCACCACCGCGGAGTCCGGCAAGCTGCCGGGCTATGTCGCGGGCACGTGGTTCGGCATGGCCGTGACCGGCGGCACACCGCGGCCCATCGTCGACAAGATCAACAAGGACGTACGCGCGGTCATGGCGGAAGATGCGTTCAAGAAGCGGTTCATGGAGCGGCAGTACGCCGAGGCGATGGACAGCTCACCGGAGGAGTTCCAGGCCTTTCTGCGGACAGAAACGCAAAACTGGGCCAAGGTGATCCGCGAGCAGAATCTCTCCATCGCGCACTGACGCGTCCGGATATCTTCAGCGCGGGCGTGTGCGGAACGGCGCACGCCCGCGCAAAGTCCACAGCATCAGGTTCCATCCGACCGACACGGCTAGCGACAGTACAAGTCCCGCCGCCACGCCGAACGGCACGGTCGCCAGATGCACCGTGAACAGGCAGGCGCTGAAGCCGACCAGGCCCCACATGGTGTTGGCGATCAACGCCGCAGTCGCGGGTCCGCCGACGCGCGACTGGAAGATCAGCATCAGGCTGGTCATCACGATCGGATAGACCGCAAGCAACCCGGTCACCGTCGGACCGACGCGGCCCGACAGCCCGACCACCGCGGCCACAAGGCAGGCCACCATCGCGGCGCGCAACGGCACGTCGTACCATTTGCGCACGATCGGCGGCATCGCGACGTGCCGGAAGCGCGCGGTGAGCGGAATGCAGACTGCGAACAGCGCGAGATTGGCGGCGGCGACGGTGAGGAACGTCCATTCCATGCCGCGCAGCCAGTATGCGACCGCAAACCACACGGCAACGGCGCCCGGCACGCTCACCGCAATGCCGAAGCGTTGCGCCAGCAACACGTAGGCGAGCGAGAACACCGCCGTCGCGCCATGCGCCGCAATGCTGCCGATGGCACTCTGCGAGATGAAATTCGCGTCGAAGTCGAGCGCGAGGAAGAAGTACGCGGGCCCAGCGGCGATCGGCAGCGTCGCCACCAGCGCACCGATGGCCGGCCCTGCGCGCTCGGCCACCATGGCGGCGACGATCACGAAGCCCGCCGTAACGGCCATCTTCAGCGCGAGCGAGAGCCAGAACAGGAGATCGGGGGACATGAATGTGTTCCGCCCCTCATCCCGAAGGGCGGCCGCGGGCCGCGTGAGGCCGGGAAAGCCCGGCGCGTGCCCCGGATATCACACGCGTCGGAGCTTGATGTCCACCGGCGGTCCCTTGGCGATGGTCTGATAGACCACGCAATAGCGCTCGGTCAGTTTCAGCAGCTGATCGAGCTGTTCTTGCGGTGCGTCGGTTTCGACCTCGAAATGCAGCCGGATTTCGCGGAACCCGACCGGAGCATCCTTGGCAACGCCCAGCGTGCCGCGGAAATCGAGGTCGCCCTCGGCAGATACCGCGCCGGACTTGAGTGGAATGCCGAGCGCCGTCGAAACCGCCTTGAGCGTGACGCCGGCGCAGGCCACCAGCGCCTCCAGCAGCATGTCGCCGGAGCAGAGCTCCAAGCCCGAACCGCCGGTCGCCGGATGCAGACCCGCGACCGCGAGCGCGCGGCCGGTCTCGACCTTGCAAGCGATGCTGGCGTCGTCGAGCGCACCGCGCGCCTTCAGCGTGATCAGCGCCGTACCGGGATCGCTGCGGTAGCGATCCTTGATCGGCGCCTGCATCGCGCGCAGTTCGCTGGCATCCATTCCGATTCTCCCTGTCGCTCTCAAGCGTTCGTCAGCACCACGCGTCCGATTACCTTGCCGGCACGCAGTTCGTCGAGCACGGCGTTCACGTCGCCGAGCGGCCGGGTCGCAACCGGGACCGGCGGCAGACCGGTGCGGCGGACCAGATCGAGCAATTCCGCGGTCTCGCTCAGGCTGCCGGTGTAAGAGCCCTGGATTGCGATCGCCTTCATCGGGAACGGCGGCAGCGACAGGGTGATGTCACCGCCGTAGAGGCCGACGAGGATCAATTTTCCGCCCTTGATCAGGCTGTCCAGCCCGAGGCGTACGGACGCCGTCGAGCCCACGAGATCGATCACCGCCCATGCCCCGCCGCCGGTCGCAGCGACTATCTGCTTTGCGGCGTCCGGCGCAGCGCCGTCGACCACCGCAGCGGCGCCCGCGCGCCTCGCCGCTTCGCGCTTGGCTGGATCGATGTCGACGACGACGGCGCTGTGGCCGCCCATCGCGCGGTGCAGCGCGAGGCACATCAGGCCGAGCCCGCCGGCGCCGACAATCACGATGGGATCGGTCGTGAGCGCTGGCCCGACCTTCTTGAGCGCGCTGTAGGTGGTGACGCCGGAACAGGCGAGCGGCGCAACGCGCTCCGGCGGCAGATCGCCGATGTCGAACAGATAGCGAGGATGCGGCACCAGCAGATGGTCGCTGTAGCCGCCGTCGCGGAACACGCCGAGACTCGACGGCCTGGTGCAGAGGTTCTCGTCGCCGCGCCGGCAGACGCGGCATTCGCCGCAGCCCATCCACGGGTCGACCAGCACGCGGTCGCCAAGCTTGACGCCCTTCGCCTGCGGCCCGAGCGCCACGACCTCGCCGACGTTCTCATGGCCGAGCGTCACCGGCAGCCGCATGCCGCGCTCGACGACGCTGAGCCGCTTGCCGCCGCCCAGGTCGAAATAGCCGTCAGACAGATGCAGGTCGCTGTGGCAAACGCCGGCGGCCAACATCCTCAGAAGCACCTCGGTCCCCTTGGGTTGCGGTGTTGAGCATTCGACGCATTGAAGCGGCTCGCCGCACTGGCAAATCTGAAAGCTGCGCATGGTCGCTCCCGGCCCGGGCAGCCGCGAAGGCGGGCGGCCCAGAAATTTCCTGCCGGGAAACTCTACCCCAGGATCGAGCAGGACGGGATGCCACACCGCCGAGGGGCACGAAGCTCCGAATGTCACCACCACAGCGCCCCGCCCGCCGCCGCGCGCTGGCCGGCATCCGCGGGCTCAGCGGCACGGTCGAGCGAGCGGTCGAGAGCGGCCAAGACCCGGCGCTTGGCGACGTCGAACGGCGCCGACTGGCGATCGCGCGGACGCGGCAGATCGACCGCGATCTCTTCGGAAATCCGGCCGGGGCGCGGCTGCATCACCACAATCCGGTCGGCCAATACGATGGCCTCGTCGACGTCGTGGGTCACGACGACCAGCGTCGGCCTGCCGTCCGCCCACAGGTCGAGCAGGTGATCCTGCAAGTCGGCGCGGGTGAAGGCGTCGAGCGCGGAGAACGGCTCGTCGAGCAAAAGCACCTGGGGGCGCGGCACCAGCGCGCGCGCGATCGCAACGCGCTGCGCCTGCCCGCCGGAAAGCTGCCGCGGCCAGACGCCCGCCTTGTCCGCCAGTCCCACGCGCGCAAGCGCAGCAGCCACACGCTCCTCGCGCTCGCGTTTCGGCCGGTGCTCCAGCCCGAAGCCGACGTTGCCTGCGACGCTGAGCCACGGCAGCAGGCGCGGCTCCTGGAACACGATGCCGATCTTTTCGTGCGGCGCCACGATCCGCTCGCCCTCGAGCCGAACGCTGCCGTCGCTCGGCGCATCGAGACCGCTGATGGCGCGCAGCAGCGTGGACTTGCCGCAGCCCGAGCCGCCGATCACAACGACGATCTCGCCGGGCGCAATGTCGAGCGAAACGCCGTCCAATGCGCGCAGGCCGCCGGAATAGGTCTTGCCGACGCGGTCGAGTGTCAGCATCACCGCCTCCCGTGCCGGTCTTCCCAGCGCAGCAGCGGCGCGGTCGCGAGTGCGAGCAGCGCATCGGTCGCCTTGCCGAGGATCGCGAACGCGACGATCGCCGCAACAATGGTCGCGGGCTTGCCGAGCTGCTGGCCGTCGATCAGCAGGAAGCCCAACCCGGTGGACGCGCCAAGAAACTCGGCAGCCACCACGAACATCCAGCCGAGCCCGAGCCCCGCGCGCAGCGACAGCACGTAAGCCGGCAGCACCGCCGGCAGCAGGATTCGCCGGACCATGGCGAAGCCCGACAGCCGGAACGCGCGCCCGACCTCGACGATCTTGCGATCCACGGAAATCACCGCGCCCATCACGCCGAGATAGACCGGGAAGAAGACGCCGACCGCAATCAGGATGATCTTCGAGGCCTCGAAGATGCCGAACCACAGGATGAACAGCGGCACCCAGGCGATGGACGGAATCGACCGCAGCGCCTGCAAGGTCGGATCGACCAGCCGGTGCGACAGCATGGAATAGCCGGTGATCGCCCCGAGAACCGTGCCAGCCGCAACACCGCACACGAAGCCGGCCGCGACGCGCGACATGGTGGCGAGCGCGTGCGTCTGCAATTCGCCGGCGCTCCACAGCTCGGCGAAGGTCGCGAACACGACCGAGGGCGGCGGAACGAGCCGGCCCGTCGACCAGCCGGCATAGACCGCAAGCTCCCACAACAGCGCGAGACCGACCGGCAGGATCAGGCCGAGGCCGGGGCGAAGCAGGGCCAGTCCCGCCCGTGCGGCTTCGCCGCGGACGGCGGCCCATTCATTGCGCGTGGACGTCAGGACGAGAGACATGATCGCGCCTCACGGTTTGCGATTTCATCTTTGGTTCGGGCCGCCACCCGCCGACATCGCCGCAGTGCCGGGTCACCGGGGACGGGTCGACTGGACGGCGGCCCGATTCGGATCAACTCCGCGTCAGTTGGTGACCGCGACGTGGCGGCTGTCGATCAGGTCGTCCAGCGCCTTGCGCACGTCGACGTTGGCCCGGATCACGCCGCCCTTCTGCAGCGCTAGGCCGGCTTCGAGGATCGACTCGCGCTGCTCGGAGCCGACGCGGTTGAACGTCAGGCCGGTGCGCTCCTTGAGCTGCTTGTCGACCACCGCGTCGGACAGATTGGTCACGGCGATGAACACCTTCTTCAGCTCCGGATAGTTGGCGAGCGCGTGCTTGCGCGCCTCCTCGTAGACCGCGAGCACGCGGCGCACGACGTCCGGATGCTTCTGAAGGAAGTCCTCGCGGGTGTTGAGAATTCCCCAGGTGTTGGCCTCGGGCTTGCGGAAGAACAGCCGCACGCCGTCCTGCACCTCGTGCTGCGCCATCATCGGATCGAGGCCGGCCCAGGCGTCGATGTCGCCGCGGAGCAGTGCGGTGCCGCCGTCGGCATGCTGTTGCACCAGCACCGGCTGGATGTCCTTGTCGGTCAGGCCCGCGCCCAGCAGCGCGCGCACCAGGAAGATGTGCGGATCGGTGCCGCGCACCATCGCGACCTTCTTGCCCTTGAGGTCCGCAACCTTCGCAATCTTACTGTTCTTGGCGGCCACGAGCGCGGTCCATTCCGGCCGCGAATAGGTGTAGATCGACTTGATCGGATTGCCGTTGATCTTGGCGACCAGCGCCGCAGAGCCCGCGGTCGAGCCGAAGTCGATCGAGCCGGCGTTGAGGAACTGCAGCGCGTTGCTGGACGACACGGTCCGCACCCAGCGCACGGCGATGCCGTCCTTGGCGAACTCCTTTTCCAGCAGCCCCTTGTCCTTGAGCAGGAGCGAGACCGGATTGTAGGTCGCCCAGTCGATGCGGATTTCCTTCGGCTTTTCGGACGCGAACGCCGCCGCGGCCGGCAGCATTGCGCCGAACGCAAACCCGGCGATGAGAACACGACGAGACAGAGTGGACACTGCAACCTCCAGACAAAGTGCGGACGTTCGCGCCCAAGGGGCGCGTTGCCGCGGTTGATGGAGGCGGACAAGAATTTGCCCGCCCGTCAGCTTTGCGACGGGGCGGGCCCCGACCGCTTTAGCTGCATTTGTTAAGCGCCCGCAAGCTGCTCGCTTCAAATCGGCGCTGATATCTTGATATGACCTAAGTGATTGTAAGTCAATGAGAAAATCATGTTCGTCCGCGCGCGATAAGTTGGAACGGCGTTCCTTGCCCGCAGCCTCTTGGAGTGAGTCCGTTTTTCCCACATGGTTGCGCCGGCGGTGACACAGCCGCCGCGCTCGGCTATCCGGAAGCCCGCATGCTCACACCTGACAAGCCGAACGGCGCGGACGTCCTGTTCGACGAGTCCGCGCTGGTCGCCGACCTCGAACGCCTCGCCGGCGAATACGGCAGCCGCGAGCAGGAGCTGCGTCGCGCCGTGGCGCAGCGTCTGAAGACAGTGTTGGCGGAAGGCCGCGCGGCCGCCGAGCAGGCGCTGCTGCAAGATCGTCAGGGCCGCCGCTGCGCCGAACGCCTGTGCCTGATGCAGGACGAGATCATCCGCGTGCTCTACGAGTTCGCGGCGCGGCATCTCTATCCGTCGGAGAATCCGTCCGAGGCCGAGCGCATGGCGATCGTCGCGACCGGCGGCTACGGCCGCGGCCTGCTCGCGCCGGGCTCCGACATCGACCTTCTGTTTCTCTTGCCGTACAAGCAGACCGCCTGGGGCGAGTCGATCGCGGAAGCGGTGCTCTATTGCCTGTGGGACCTCGGGCTCAAGGTCGGCCATGCCACGCGCTCGATCGACGAATGCATCCGCCAGGCCAAGGCGGACATGACGATCCGCACCGCCATCCTCGAGTCGCGTTTCCTGCTCGGCGACCGCAAGCTGTTCGACGAACTGCTGGCGCGCTTCGACAAGTCCGTCGTTCAGGGCACCGGCCCCGAGTTCGTCGCCGCCAAGCTCGCCGAGCGCGAGGAGCGCCACCGCCGCGCCGGACAGTCGCGCTATCTGGTCGAGCCCAACGTCAAGGACGGCAAGGGAGGCCTGCGCGACCTGCACACCCTGTTCTGGATCGCCAAGTACGTCTATCGCGTGCCCGACCTTGGCGCGCTGGTCGATCGCGGCGTGTTCGACCAGGAGGAGCTGCGGCTGTTCCGGCGCTGCGAGGATTTTCTCTGGTCGGTCCGCTGCAATATGCATTTCGTCACCGGACGCGCCGAAGAGCGGCTGTCGTTCGACATCCAGCGCGACCTCGCGGTGCGGCTCGGCTACACGCAGCGCGCCGGCATGAAGGACGTCGAGCGGTTCATGAAGCACTACTTCCTGATCGCAAAGGACGTCGGGGACCTGACCGCGATCCTGTGTTCGGCGCTGGAGGACCAGCAGACAAAGCCCGCGCCGGTCTTGAGCCGCATGATGGCGAAGCTGCGCCCGCGCGGCCGACAGCCGCTGCGCGAGAGCGAAGACTTCCTCGAGGACAACAACCGCCTGACCATCGCCGGCAAGGACGTGTTCGCGCGCGATCCGGTCAACCTGATCCGCATGTTTCGCTTGGCGCAGAAGCACAATCTCGTCCTGCACCCCGACGCGCTGCGCGCCGCGACCAAGTCGCTGAAGCTGATCGACGCGGACCTGCGCGCCGACACCGAGGCAAACCGGCTGTTCCTGGAAATCCTTACGTCCCAGGACGCCGAGATCATCCTGCGGCGCATGAACGAAACCGGCGTGCTGGGCCGCTTCGTGCGCGCCTTCGGCCAGGTCGTTGCGATGATGCAGTTCAACATGTACCACCACTACACGGTGGACGAGCATCTGCTGCGCTGCATCGGCGTGCTGGCGGAGATCGAGCGCGGTAGCAACGGCGAATTCGTTCTCGCCAACGATCTGATGAAGAAGATCCAGCCGGAGCACCGCACACTGCTGTACGTCGCGCTGTTCCTGCACGACATCGCCAAGGGCCGGATCGAGGATCATTCGATCGCCGGCGCGCGCGTGGCGCGGCGGTTCTGCCCGCGAATCGGACTGTCGCCCGCCGAGACCGAAACCGTCGCCTGGCTGGTGGAGCAGCACCTCGTGATGTCGACCGTCGCGCAATCGCGCGACCTGTCGGACCGCAAGACCATCGAAAACTTCGCCGCCGTCGTGCAGTCGCTGGAACGGATGAAGCTGTTGACGATCCTGACCACCGTCGACATCCGAGCCGTGGGCCCCGGCGTCTGGAACGGCTGGAAGGCGCAGCTCCTGCGCACGCTGTACTACGAGACCGAGCCGGTGCTGACCGGCGGCTTCTCGGAGGTCAACCGCGCCCAGCGCGTGGCGATGGCGCAAGGCGAGCTCAAGGCCGAACTCAAGGACTGGCCGCCGGAACGCATCGACGCCTATATCGCACGGCACTATCCGGCATATTGGCTCAAGGTCGATCTGCCGCACCGCGTGCAGCACGCCCGCTTCGTACGGTCGGCGGAGGACGCAGGCAAGACGCTCGCCACCACCTACGCCCTCGACGCCGCGCGCGGCGTCACGGAGATCACGGTGCTGGCGCCCGACCACCCGTGGCTGCTGTCGACGCTCGCCGGCGCCTGCGCCGCGACCGGTGCCAACATCGTCGACGCGCAGATTTTCACCACCACCGACGGCCGTGCGCTCGACACCGTGGCGGTGTCGCGCGAGTTCGAGAGCGTCGAGGACGAGAGCCGGCGCGCCGCGCGCATCGCCGAGACCATCGAGAAGGCGCTGGGCGGGACGCTGAAATTACCGGAAGTGGTGGCGCGGCGCTCGGCGGCCAAGGGCCGGTTGCGCGCATTCGCGGTCGAGCCGGACGTCACGATCAACAATCAATGGTCGAACCGCTACACGGTGATCGAGGTGACAGGGCTCGACCGGCCGGGCCTGCTGTACGAACTGACCGCGACGCTGTCGAAGCTCAGCCTCAACATCACATCGGCGCATGTGGCGACGTTCGGCGAGCGCGTGGTCGACGTGTTCTACGTCACCGATCTTCTGGGCGCCAAGATCGCCTCGCCGACCCGCGAGACGGCGATCAAGCGCGCGCTGCTGCAATTGTTCGCGCGATCCGAACAGCCCGCGGGCGCGAAGGGCGCGGCGGCAAGTTGACCGATCAAAGCAAAACGATCCCGGCCGGTGCCGCCGGCCAGGATCGCTTGTCCGCAGAAAAAGGCCGGGAACCGGTTACTTCTTCTTCTTGGCCTTCTTCGCCGGCTTCGCCGCTGCCTGCTTCTGGCCGTGGTACATGACGAACTTGATCGGCGCCGGATAGAGGCTCGGCAGCGAGTCCATCACCAAGCGGCGTCCGGCATCGTTCGGGCTGACCTGCGCGGTGGCCGCCTTCTTCGCAGCCTTGGCCTTTTTCTTCGTCGCGGCTTCCGCCGGGATTGCGACGAGTGCCGCAAGCGCGGCCATCAATGCGATCTTTTTCATTATGCTCCCCCGTTTGCGCCCATCTCCATGATGGCGCTGTCAGTTGTACGCATTAACCATAGCACGCGGGAGCTCCCAAAGAGCAAACGGAAACGACATCTGAATGCACAGGCATCAGATGCCATTTCCGTTTGATGCAGCCGGCGGGCCCGGACCGGAAGCGGTCCGATCGCCCGCCAACAAGACCCAGGCCGGACCTACTTCTTCTTGGCGGCCTTCTTTGCCTTCTTGGCCTTCTTCGCTTTCTTGGCGGGAGCCTTCTTGGCCGGAGCCGCCGTCGTGCCGCCGCTCAGCGCGTCACGCACGAAGTTGCCAGTCTGCATCTGAGCCGACGCGGCCGGATCGGCCTTTGGCGCCGCCTTCTTCTTCTTTGCGGCATCGGCAGTCGTCACGAAGGCAGCCGCCAGCAGCGCCGCCAACAGGAGTGCACCCTTACGCATTTTGATATCCCCAGGCTTTTTTGAACACCGGAACCCCCGGTGCCCGGACATCATGCACACAATTGTCCCAATTGAAAATACGCCCAGGGGTCAATCTCGACACCTCTCCTGCCCCGCAAAACCCCCGCGCCGCCTGGCATCGCGGGGACCGGCCCACCGGCTTAACGCCCCCTTAAAGCCGCCCTTCTAGCCTCCGGCGGCACCCGGCGGCCAAGGCGCCGGGCGATGCAAGCGGGACGGGACATGGCAGGACGGCGCAGGGCCGGCGAACGCCGCGAGCCCGTTTTCGATGCGACGCCGTCTCCGGAGTCGCCGCCCCGGCCCAAGGCGACCAAACGCGCCGAGGGCGGACCGGAGCGCAGGCCCCAGCGCGGCGGCCTCCGGAAATTGTTTGGCGGGCGGCGCGGCGCAAAACGGACCGGCCTCGGCCGGGTCGCCTACTGGGGCGCCGTCACCGGCCTTTGGCTCGCGATCGCGACGGTGGGCGGCGCGGCCCTTGTCATGGCGTCGATGCCGCCGATCCAATCCCTGGAAATCCCCAAGCGCCCGCCTTCGATCAAGATCCTCGACCTGCACGGGCGGCTGCTCGCCACGCGCGGCGATATGGGCGGCGCGGCCGTGCCGCTTGCGGAGTTGCCGCGCCACGTGCCGCAGGCCTTTCTCGCCATCGAGGACCGCCGCTTCTATTCGCATTACGGTATCGATCCGCTCGGCGTCGCGCGCGCCGCCGTCGCCAACGTCATGCGCCGCGGCGTCGCACAGGGCGGATCGACCATCACCCAGCAGCTCGCCAAGAACCTGTTCCTGACCCAGGAGCGGACGCTGACGCGCAAGGTGCAGGAAGTCGGACTGGCGCTATGGCTCGAACAGAAGTTCAGCAAGCGGCAGATCCTGGAGCTCTATCTCAACCGCGTCTACTTCGGCGCCGGCGCCTACGGCATCGAGGCCGCCGCGCAGCGCTACTTCGGCAAGCCGGCGCAGAAGCTGAACGTGGCCGAGTCCGCGATGCTCGCGGGGCTGGTGCGCTCGCCGTCGCGGCTTGCGCCGAGCCGCAATCCCGACGGCGCCGAACGCCGCGCCCAGGTCGTGCTGTCGGCGATGGTCGACATGAAGTTCATCGGCGACAACGCCGCCAAGGCCGCGCTGATGCAACCGGCGCAGGCCGTGAAGTCCGCCGGCGCCGGATCGACGGGCTACGTTGCGGACTGGGTGATGGACGTGGTCGACGCGTTGATCGGCCGCGTCGAGCAGGACATCGTTGTCGACACGACCGTCGACCCGGCGATCCAGGCCGCGGCCGAGGCTGCGCTGGTCGACGAGCTGGCGCGGCACGGCGAGAAGGCCGGTGTCGGCCAGGGCGCCATCGTCGCGATGTCGCCGAGCGGCGAGCTTCGCGCCATGGTCGGCGGACGCAATTACGCCGAGAGCCAGTTCAATCGTGCTGCGGCAGCGCGGCGTCAGCCCGGCTCCGCGTTCAAGCCGTTCGTCTATCTGACCGCAATCGAGCGCGGGCTCACTCCCGACACGCTGCGCGACGACAAGCCGGTCGCGGTCAAGGGCTGGCGGCCGGAGAACTACGGCCGCGAGTATTTCGGCCCGGTGACGCTGAAGCAGGCGCTCGCCATGTCGCTGAACACGGTGTCGGTGCGGCTGACGCTCGAATTCGGCCCGCCCGCCGTGATCCGCACGGCGCACCGGCTTGGCATCGCATCGAAACTCGAATCCAACGCCTCGATCGCACTCGGCACGTCGGAAGTCTCGGTGCTCGAACTGGTTTCCGCCTACGCGCCGTTCGCGAACGGCGGCCATTCGGTGCAGCCGCACGTCGTGGACCGCGTGCGCACCGCGGGCGGCAAGTTGCTCTACGTCCGCGCGCGGCAGAGTCTCGGCAGCATCGTCGAGCCGCATGCCGTCGCGATGATGAACGAGATGATGCGCGAAACCCTGCTCACGGGCACCGCGCGCAAGGCCGAACTGCCGGGCTGGCCCGCCGCCGGCAAGACCGGCACGTCGCAGGAGTTCCGCGACGCCTGGTTCGTCGGCTACACCGGCCATCTCGTCGCCGGCGTCTGGCTCGGCAACGACGACGGCGCGCCGATGAAGAAGACCACCGGCGGCGGATTACCGGCGGAAATCTGGAGCCGCTTCATGCGGCAGGCGCACCAGAGCGTGCCAGTCGCGGGCCTGCCGGGACTTCCGCGTGGCACGTCGAGCGCGAGCCTCCTGCCGCCGTTCCGCACGCCCTTCGGAGCGCCGCCCGCGCCGGTCCCGAACCGTGACGCCGCCGCCCGCCCCGAGCCCGCGAGCGGCATCGACACCTGGCTGATGGACCGACTGTTCGGCCGGCGGTGATTACACGCGGCGGATGGTCCGGGTCGCAGCCCAGATCGCGAGGGCCAGAACGCCTGCGCCCCCGACGCCGAGCGCCAGCGGCCAGGCGGTTGCGCCGATCAGGTGGCCGAGCAGTGCACCGATCGCCGCCGACGAGGTCTGCTGCACGACGCCCATCAGCGACGACGCTGCGCCCGCGCGATCCGGAAATGGCATCAGCGCACCGGCCTGGGCCTGCGGCCACACCATGCCCATGCCGCCGAGGAACAACGCCATGCCGAGCACCAGCGTCGCCGGCAATTGCCAGCCGACCGTCAGCGCAAGCGACATGGCGAGCCCGCCCGCCGCCATCGCGGCGCAACCCACGCCCATGGTCCGGTCCGATCCCCAGTGCATCACGACCCGGGCTGCGATGGCGGTACCCCCCATGTAGCCCGACGAGCAGGCTGCGAACACCAATCCGAACGCGAGCGGCGACTGACCGTAGATGTCCTGCAGCACAAAGGCGGACACGGAAATCCAGCCGAACAGTCCGAGAAACGCAGCGGTCGCGATCGCAAGATGCGCCACGAAGGCCCGGTGGCCGAGAAAGCTACGATACGAGCGCAGAATGGAGACCGGCGAAACCGGCTCCGGCGCGCGCGTCCGCAGCGTCTCCGGCATCAGCATCCAGACCGACCCGACCGCGCCGATTCCGAACAACAGCAGCAGCACGAAGTTGGAGCGCCAGCCGAACAGCGTCTGCAGCACGCCGCCGAGCAAGGGGGCCGCAATCGGCGCCAGCGCCACGATCGTCGCCATGACAGCGAGCTCGCGGCCGAGGCGCACGCCCTCGTACACGTCTCGCACCACGGCGCGCGCCAGCACCACAGCGCCAGCGCCGCCGACGGCCTGAACGAACCGCGCCGCAATCAGCAGCTCGATCGTCGGCGCAACGGCGCAGGCAAAGCTTGCGAGCACATAGACCGTGAGCGCTGCGAGCATCACCGGACGGCGGCCGTGCCGGTCCGACAGCGGGCCGTAGAACACCTGCCCGATGGCGTAGCCGATCAGATAGGACGAGATCGTGAGCTGGACCTGCGCGGGGCTCGCCGCGAGCGCTCGCCCGATGTCCGGCATCGAGGCGAGATACATGTCGACCGTCAACGGGCCGAGGCCCGTCAGCACGGCCAGCAGAATGGTCATCGCCGTCGTGTCTGGACGAAGCATGCGGGACTGCGGCCGCCTATTGCGCGCGCGGGCCGACGCCGCGGTCGGGCAGCCCGTAGCGATGCAGTTCGGTGCCGTTGGCATCGAGCCAGTGCTTGGCGCGCTGCGCGTCGGGACAAATCGAGTGCACCAGGCGCCAGAAGCGCATCGAATGGTTCATTTCGATCAGATGCGCCACCTCGTGCACTGTAAGGTATTCCAACACGAACGGCGGCGCGAGGATCAGCCGCCATGAGTAGGACAGCACGCCGGTGGTCGAGCATGAACCCCAGCGGCTCGACTGGTCGCGCACCGAGATGCGCTTGATCCGGACGCCCAGGCGCTCGGCGGCGCTGCGGCTGGCGGCTTCAAGATCGCGCTTGGCCTCGCGCTGCAGGAAATCGCCGATGCGTCGCTCGACATGCGGCGCCTCCCCGGCAACGCAAAGCAGCGTCTCGCCGCCGTCGCCGGCTTCCTGCCAGACCGTCCCGCGCCGGCCCGCGCGATGCTCGATGCGATGACCGACGCCGCGCAGCGGGATCACGGCGCCATGCTCAAACGGCAGCGACACCGGCAGCCGGTCGAGCCGCGCCGCGATCCATCCGCCATGCTTCTCCGCAAATTCCTTCGCCTCGCGCAGACTGCCGCGCGGCGGCATGGTGAGGACGACCTCGCGGGTGGCGGCGTGGATGCGCAGGGTGTAGCGGCGGGCCTGCCTGTGGCGGCGGATGCGCACGAGATAGATCGCGCCTTCGAACGCGACCTGGATCGTCTGCGGTTCGCTCGGACGGCGATAGAGCAGCGCGCGCAAGGACATGCCGGTGGGTCCAGCCCGATTCTCGACAGGCATTGTGGCATATCCGCGCCGCAACGGCACCGGCATCGCGGCGCGCGCGCTCAGGCTAACAGCCTAGACGGCGACCTTCAGCGACCGCGGCCGCGAGGCCTGCGGGCGCATTTCGTGGGTCAGGATGAAATCCGCGATCCGCGGGGCGCATTCGGTGCGGAAACGCGAACCGTTGAACACGCCATAGTGGCCGACGCCCGGCTGCAGGTAGTGCGCCTTGCGGTCGGCTGGAATGTTGACGCACAGGTCGTGCGCGGCCTCGGTCTGGCCGACACCGGAAATGTCGTCGTGCTCGCCTTCGACGGTCAGGAGCGCGACATTGCGGATCGCGGTCGGATCGACCGGCCGGCCGCGGTGGGTCATCCGGCCTTTCGGCAAGGCGTGATCGACGAACACGGCCTCGACGGTTTGCAGATAGAACTCGGCGGTGAGATCCATGACCGCGAGATACTCGTCATAGAACTCGCGGTGCTTCTGGGCCGAGTCGCCGTCGCCCTTGACCAGATGAAAGAACAGGTTGCGGTGGGCGTCCACGTGCCGGTCCAGGTTCATGCTGACGAACCCGTTGAGCTGCAGGAAGCCCGGATAGACGTCGCGCATCACGCCCGGATGCGGGAACGGCACCTTGGTGATAACGTTGCGGCGGAACCAGTCGACGCCGCGCTCTTGCGCGAGCCGATTGACCGCGGTCGGGTTGCGCCGCGTGTCGATCGGGCCGCCCATCAAGGTCATCGAGCGCGGCACGTAGGCGTCGTTGCCCACCTCCATGGAAGCGACCGCGGCCAGCACCGGGACCGACGGCTGGCACACCCCGATCACGTGCACATCGCCGCCGAGGAAATGCAGCATGCCGATGACGTAGTCGATGTAGTCGTCGAGGTCGAAGCGGCCTTCCGCCAGCGGCACCATGCGCGCGTCGACCCAGTCGGTGATGTAGACGTCGTGGTTCGGCAGGAAGGCCTCGACCGTGCCGCGCAGCAGCGTCGCGTAATGGCCCGACATCGGCGCGACGATCAGCACCTTCGGCTGCGGCCGCCGCGGCATGTGGCAGAACAGGCGCTCGAAATGCTGCAGCCGGCAGAACGGCCGTTCCCAAACCGTATTGATATGCAGCGGCGCACGCTCACCGCCGACCAGCGTGGAATCGATATCCCAGTCGGGCCGGCCGTAGCGCCGCGTCGAGCGCTCGAACAGTTCGGCGGCGGCCGCAACCGACTTGCCGTAGGTCGTGTGCGTCAGCGGATTGAGCGGATTCTTGAAATAGAGCCGGGTCACGTCGGCAAAGGCGCGCACCGGATTCAGCGCGGCGTGGCCCATTTCATAGAGCCAGTACAGCCCGTTCGAGTGCGCCGGTCCGCGCGCGTCCGGCGCTCCGCCAAATTCGCCAATCGCCATTCCAGTGAGCCCCCGGACCCCTTGCTGCGGCGCAGCATAGTGACGAACCGATGACATGGTCAATATATAAGAAGGTTCCTTGCCAATCGTTACCTGGTGCAGGAATTGAGGAATTCCGCGGGATCGCGGGTCGGGGCCGCGTGCATCAATCGCCGCCCTGCAGCAAAGTTCCCTCGCGCCGGGCGCTGCGCAGCAGCAACTGGAATCCCAGCACGGCGACCCCGAACAGGACCGCGTTCAGCGCAAAGGCCTGCAGCATCAGGTCGCCGCGGAACACCTTCTCGATCAGGAGCGCGCGCATGCCTTCGAACACGTAGGTCGGAGGCAGCACCCAGGCGACGGGCTGCAGCCATTCTGGCAGCACCGACACCGGGTAGTAGACGCACACCAGCGGCAGGAACAGGAACATGATGCCCCAGGCGAGGTTCTCCGCGCCGAGCCCGTTGCGCAGCAGCAGGCCCGCCACGACCAGGCCCACCGCCCATCCGGTCAGGAACAGGTTGAACACGAACAGAAAAAGCGCGAGCCCCATAGCCCAGAGGTTGAAGCCGAAGAACGCGATCGCGAGCAGCGTCACCGGAATGGTGCCGATCGCGAGCCGGACGATGCTCATGATCATTAATCCGGCGATGAACTCGACCGGCCGCAGCGGGCTCATCATCAGGTTGCCCATGTTGCGGGCGTACATCTCTTCCAGGAACGAAATCGAGAATCCGAGCTGGCCCCGGAACAGGATGTCCCAGAGGATCACCGCGGCAATGAACGTGCCGGCCGCGCGCGCAAAGAAGTTGGAGTGTTCCGCCACGTAGAGCTGCAGGAAGCCCCACATCAGCATCTGCACCATCGGCCAGTACATCAGGTCGAACACGCGCGGCCACGACGACTTGATGACGTACCAGTGCCGCAGCACCAGCGCGGCGATCCGGCGCAGCGAGAACGCGGCATAAGCCGGCGATTGCATGCTCATTGCGCCGCCTCCAGCGAGCGCCGGCGAGCGCAGCGAGCGGCCGGCGCGAGAAGCGCAAGGGCAGCCTGCGGCTTGCTCATTGCGCCGCCTCCAGCAAGCGCCGGCGAGCGCAGCGAGCGGCCGGCGCGAGAAACGCAAGGGCGGCCTGCAGATTGCTCATTGTGCCGCCTCCCTGGCCTCGCCGCGCCCGCGGGCGATGTCGAGGAACACCTCCTCCAGATTGCTGCGGCCGTAGCGCGCGACCAGCTTGGCCGGCGTGTCGTCGTCCACGATCCGCCCGGCCTTCATCATGATGACGCGGTCGCACAGGCGTTCGACCTCGCCCATGTTGTGCGATGCGAGCAGGACAGTGGCGCCGCGATCGCGGCGATAGCGCTCCAGCCGTCCGCGCACCCAGTCGGCGGTGTCGGGGTCGAGCGAAGCGGTCGGCTCGTCAAGCAGCAGAATCTCGGGATTGTTGATCAGCGACTTCGCCAGCGCGACCCGGGTTTTCTGGCCCGACGACAGCTTGCCGGTCGGCCGGTCGAGAAAGTCCGTCAGCTCCAATTCCTCGGCGAGGCTGCGGATGCGCCCCGCGACGTCCCCGCAGCCGTAGAGCATGCCGAACACGTTGAGGTTCTGCCGCACGGTCAGCCGCATCGGCATGTTGACGTAGGGGCTCTCGAAGTTGATCCGGTGCAGCACGAGATGCCGCTGCCGCGGCATTTCCGCGCCCAGCACGGTCACCCGACCGCCGGTCGGCTCCACGAGGCCCATGATGGTCGAAATGGTGGTGGTCTTGCCCGCGCCGTTGCCGCCGAGCAGCGCCGTGCAGGCGCCGGTATCGAGCGCGAAGGATATCGAATCCACCGCGACCACGGCCTTGTAGGCCTTGGTCAACCGATCGACGACGACGGCGTGGCCTGCGGCAGCGGGGGCGAGCATGCCCGGGACATGTGACGCGCCGCCTCGCCGGGCGCAAGCCCCCCGCAACGCCGGCGATTTTGAAGGAGGCGGACGAACGGGTAAATTGTGCCCGTGCTCTACGACACCGCCGACCAACTGCACCTGCCGCGGCGCCGCAACGTCCGCCTCGATACGCTGCTGCGCCTGCGCTGGTTCGCGATCATCGGCCAGACCACCGCCGTTCTGGTGGTCCAATACGTTCTCGAATTCCCGCTGCCGGTCTGGGCCTGCCTCGCGGTCATCGCGCTGTCGGCATGGCTCAACGTCGCGCTGCGGGTGCGCTTCTCGCCGACGCAGCGGCTCGAGCCGGAGCGCGCCGCATGGCTGCTCGCGTTCGACATCGCGCAACTCGCCGTGCTGCTGTTCCTGACCGGCGGCCTGCAGAACCCGTTCGCGTTCCTGTTCCTCGCGCCGGTGCTGCTGTCTGCCACCGCGCTGCCGCCGCGCATCACGCTGGTCCTCGGCGGTTTCGCCATGCTGTGCGCGACCGTGCTGGTGTTCGCGCATTATCCGTTGCCGTGGGATGCCGAGGACCCGCTCGAACTGCCTTGGATCTACCTGCTCGGCGTGTGGCTTTCGATCCTGCTCGCGATCGGCTTCATCGGAATCTACGCATGGCAGATCACCGAAGAAGGGCGCCAGCTCTCCGAAGCGCTGGCCGCGACCGAACTGGTCCTGGCGCGCGAACAGCATTTGTCGCAGCTCGACGGACTGGCCGCGGCGGCCGCGCACGAGCTTGGAACGCCGCTGTCGACGATTTCGGTGATCGCGCGCGAACTCGAGCGCGCCATCGACGCCAATTCGCCGCACGCCGACGACGTCCGCCTTCTGCGCGAGCAGGCGCAGCGTTGCCGTGCGATCCTCTCGAAGCTCACCGAGTTGTCGACTGGCGAGCCGTTCGACCGCATGCCGTTGCCGGCGCTGATCGAGGAGGTCGTGGCGCCGCACCGCAACTTCGGGGTCGAAATCGACGTCACGCTCGCGCGCAGCCCCTCGCCGCCGATGGGCGCGCGCAACCCCGCGGTCCTCTACGGGCTCGGCAACCTGCTGGAGAACGCGGTGGACTTCGCGCAGGACCGCGTCGAAGTGACGGCCGACTGGACCGGCGAGAACGTCGCGGTCACCATCAGCGACGACGGGCCCGGGTTCGCGCCGGAGATTCTCGACCGCATCGGGGAACCCTACGTGCGTTCGAGCAAGCGGCGGCGGCTCGGCGGCGACGGCGAAACCACCGGGCTGGGGCTGGGCTTCTTCATTGCCAAAACTCTGCTGGAACGCTCCGGCGCAACGGTCGACTACGAGAATCGCGCCTATCCGGACCGCGGCGCCGTCATTCGCGTGCGCTGGGGCCGCGACGAATTCGAGCGCCCCGCGGGCTTCGCCACTTGAGCGTGGCGGCTACGTTGTCTACATTTCGTGCTGCAAAGGGATTGGCGTTGCGATGAGCGAAGCCATGCTGGCGGTCGTTCCGACCGAGCGAACGTTGCTGATTGTGGAGGACGACAAGTCGTTCCTGCAGCGGCTCGCTCGCGCCATGGAGGCGCGCGGCTTCGCAGTGACCACGGCCGAGTCGGTCTCCGATGGACTGCTCGAAGTGGAGCGGTCCGCTCCGGCGTTTGCGGTCGTCGACATGCGGCTCGGCGACGGCAACGGCCTCGACGTGATCTCTGCGCTCAAGCAGCGCCGCCCGGAATCGCGCGCCATCATCCTCACCGGATACGGCAACATCGCCACCGCGGTGAACGCAGTGAAGATCGGCGCGGTCGATTATCTGGCCAAGCCCGCCGACGCCGACGATGTGGTGTCGGCGCTGCTCGCGCTCGAAGGCCGCAAGGCCGAGCCGCCCGAGCATCCGATGTCGGCCGACCGCGTGCGCTGGGAGCACATCCAGCGCATCTACGAATTGTGCGGCCGCAACGTGTCGGAAACCGCGCGCCGGCTCAACATGCACCGGCGCACCCTGCAGCGCATCCTGGCCAAGCGCGCGCCGCGGTAACACTCACTTGATCAGCCGGCTCACGCGCTCGATAATCGGTTTCGGCGTCGCGTAGATTTTCGCGATCAAGGCGGCGAGATGCTCGCCGGTTTCCGGCTCCAGATCGAGCTTGGATTTTTTCGCGTCGGACAGAAAATCGGCGTCCTTCATGGTCGCGTTGAACGCGTCGCGCAGCAACTTCAGCCGCCCGGCCGGCAGGTCCGGCGGCGCGACGAACGGCCGGCCGATGCCCTGCCCGGCGTAGAGATACTCCAGCACCTGCCGTTCCTCGGCGTTGCGCGCCAGATCGAGCACGAACGGCACGTCCTTCAGGCGCGGGTCGGGCTTGTCGCCGGCCTGCAGAAGGACACGAATGGTGCCGTCGGCGATCCACTGCGGCTTGCGGTTGAGCACGCTGTCGAGACTTTCGCAGATGCCTTCGACCTCGCCGCGCTCCATCGCCAGGAACACGTCGGCCGACGAGCGGAAGCCGGACACCAGCTTGAACTTGTAGCCGAGCAGATCGCTCAGAACCTTGGGATAGGAGCGCGTGCCGGTACCGGGACCGGTGTCGCCGAGAATCAGCTCCTTGTCGCGCAATTCGGCGGCGGTCTTCACCGCCGCGGTCCGATAGGCGATGCAGACGTTGTGCTCTTTCGTGGGCGTGCCGAGCCACGACAGCTTCGTGGCGTCGAAGCGCGCGCCGGGCGCGCCGCTCAGCGGGCCTAGCGCCGCGTCGCGCGCGATGATGCCCATGACGGTGCCGTCCTTGGGCGCCGCGTTGTAGATGTGGCTGGTCGCGACGTAACTGCCGGCGCCGGGCATGTTCTGCGGCACCACCGAAGGCCTGCCCGGCAGGTGCTTGCCGATGTGGCGCGCCACCGTGCGGCCCCACAGATCGTAGCCGCCGCCCGGCCCGAAGCCGATGATCATCGACACCTGCTTGCCGGCGAACGGCTCGGCCGCGGATTGCGCAGCGGCGGGCGGGGCGCCGATTGACATCAAGAACGCCGCTGCGATCGCGGCCGTGCGTGCGGTTGTCCGCATCATCGCATCCCCCCTAGAACTCGACCCCGTAGGGCCCCGCCGGATCGGCCATCGACTGCAACCGCAGCGCCGCAGCACGCGCGATGCCGAGCGTCATGCTCTTGCGCGTCGAGGCGTGCAGCTTGTGCTCCGGCGCTTCGCAGACAATCTGTGCGCCGAAGGAATCCGCGACGATCAGGCCGGTGTCCCTGGGGAATATATCGCACGGCACCTCGACGGTGGTGGCGAAGAACAGCCGGTCGCAGTGCAGGCGGTACTCCTGCCACTTGTGGTCGGCGCGGAAGTCCGCGACGGAGGACTTGATTTCGACAATCCAGATGTCGCCGTTGCGGCCGAGCGCCACCAGGTCGGCGCGCCGGCCCGAGGCGAGCGGCATCTCGCTCACCACGCAATAATCGTGCGCGTGCAGAAGCCGCGCGGTGCCGCGGGCGATTCTGAGCGCGGTCTCCGACTGGCGGCCGTCGGGCGGAAGCTCGGTCAGCGGCGCGAAGGGCGAAGTCATTCGGCCGCCGCCCGCTTCTGCGCCGCCGCCACGCGCTCCGGGAACGCGCGTTCGAGGCCGGCGCGCGTCGCCGGCACGATGCCGCGCTCGGTGATCAGCCCGGTGACGAGCCGCGCCGGAGTCACATCGAAGGCGTAGTTTGCAACCGGCGAGCCGTCCGGCACGACGCGCACGGTTTCGATGCGGCCGTCCGCGGTGCGGCCGGTCACGGTCGCCTGCTCCTCCGCGCCGCGCTGCTCGATCGGCACTTCGGCGACGCCGTCGCTCACCGCGAAGTCGATGGTCGGCGACGGCAGCGCCACGTAGAACGGCACGCCGTTGTCCTTCGCCGCCAGCGCCTTCAGATACGTGCCGATCTTGTTGCACACGTCGCCCTGCGCGGTGACGCGGTCGGTGCCGGTGAGGACGATGTCGACCATGCCGTGCTGCATCAGATGGCCGCCGGTGTTGTCGGCGATCACGGTGTGCGGCACGCCATGCTGCACCATCTCCCATGCGGTGAGCGAGGCGCCCTGGTTGCGCGGCCGCGTCTCGTCGACCCAGACATGGACCGCGACGCCCTTGTCGTGTGCCATGTAGATCGGCGCAGTCGCGGTGCCCCAGTCCACCGTGGCGAGCCAGCCTGCGTTGCAATGTGTCAACACGTTGACCGGCTGGCCCTTCTTGCGCGCGGCAATTTCCTCGATCAATGCGAGGCCGTTGCGGCCGATGGCCCGGTTGATCGAAACATCCTCGTCGGCGATCTCGGCGGCGCGCCTGTAGGCCGCCGCGACGCGCTGCTCGCGGGGCAGGCCGCGGACCGCCGCCGTCATCTCATCCAGCGCCCATTTCAGGTTGATCGCAGTCGGGCGGGTCGCGAGCAATGCAACGGCGGCACGATCCAGGCTTTCGTCGGACCCATCCGCGCGTAACGCAAGACAAAGCCCGTAGGCCGCCGCGGACCCGATCAGCGGCGCGCCGCGAACCTGCATGGTTCCGATCGCGCGCGCCATGTCGCCGGCGGTGCGAAGCACCACGGTTTCGAAGCGATGCGGCAGCATCGTCTGGTCGATGGCGCCGACCGACCAGCCGTCCGGCTCGACCCAGATGGTGCGCGTGTGCCTGCCGCCGACCTTCATGCCCGACTCTTAAACCTCGACCTGCGGCAGAACAACACGGTCGTGAATTCGCCCCAATCGCCTCCGGTCCGGCCGGACCCGGCGCTGCCCGGGAAAAATCGCGCCGACAATCGGCCCGCGCCCAGCCGCAATTCCGGCCCGCACCGGCCGGAATGCCGGAAAACAGTCCGTAGCGTCGGACATTTCATTCGAGGGGTGGAAACATGACTGCCAAGCTGACGAGGGCGTTTGCCATTGCGTTGTTCGTTGCGGCGCTCGGGATGCCAGCCCAGGCAACGGCGCGGCCGGTCGTCGAAGTCGCGTTCGTGCTCGACACCACCGGCTCCATGAGCCGGCTGATCGAGGGCGCCAAGCGCAAGATCTGGTCGATCGCGACCGCGATCCTCGACGAGAACCCGGACGCCGAGGTTCGAATGGGCCTCGTCGCCTATCGCGACATCGGCGACGAATACGTCACCAAGACCTTCGACCTCACCGGTGACGTGCAAGACCTCTACGCCAAATTGCTCGAATTGCGCGCCAGCGGCGGCGGCGACTGGCCAGAGAGCGTCAACGAAGCGCTGCACACCGCAGTGACCAAACTCGCGTGGTCGCAAGGTCCCCGTGTCGATCGCATCATGTTCCTGGTCGGCGACGCGCCGCCGCACATGAACTACGCCCAGGACGTCAAATACCCCGCGGTGCTGCGCATGGCGCGCGACCGCGGCATCGTCGTCAACGCAGTGCAGGCCGGCTCGGCGCGCGATACCGAGCGGGTATGGCGCGAGATCGCCCAGCGCGGCGACGGCCGCTTCATCCCGATCCCGCAGGACGGCGGCCAGATCGTCGTCATCGAGACGCCCTACGACATCGAGATCATCGAGCTGCAGGGCCGAATCAACGGCACGGTGATCCCCTACGGTCCGCGTGCGCAGCGCTCCAGCGTCGAACAGAAGACACGGCAGATTGCTGCGGCGCCGCGGGCCGTCGCGTCCGAAATGGCCGGCTACCTGAACAAGAGCGCGGGGCGCACCGGCGCAGCCCTCACCGGCGGCGGCGATCTCGTCGCCGATGTCGCAGCCGGGCGCCAACGGCTCGAAGCAGTGAAGGACGACGACCTTCCGGACGCGGTGCGCGGCATGAGCCCCGCAGATCGCAAGGCGCACGTCGAAAAACAGGCGGCAGCGCGTAAGGCGCTGAACGAGCGCATGGCAGACCTGGTCAGGAAGCGCGACACCCACGCCGCCGAGCAACGCAAGAAAGCTCCAGCCCATGCCGCCGACTCGTTCGACCGCGCGGTGGCGGAAACGCTCAAGACGCAGGTCCGCCGGTAGCTTGCGTGCTTGAGGCCGATGTCCCAAGCTCCCGCCGGATGCAATCGGCGGGAGCTCTGCATGGCCATCGACTGGGAGGTTGAGTACAACAACCGCGCGCGGGTGCCCGAGCACCCGGAGATTTTCGCGCGCTGGCAGCGCGAGGCTGCGGCCTACCGCGACGAGACGGGCAAGCAGGGCCGCGCCGAGCTCGGCATCAAATACGGCCCGAGCGTGCGCCAGACCGTCGACCTGTTCATGCCGGCGGGCAGCGGCGCAAACGCGCCGCTCGCGATGTTCGTGCACGGCGGCTACTGGCGCTCGTTGGAACCGTCGACGTTCTCGCAGACCGCGCGCGGCATGAACGCGCACGGCATCACGGTCGCGGTGATCGGCTACGACCTGGTGCCGCAAGTCACCATCGGCAAGATCGTCGAGCAGACCCAGGCCGCGTGCCTGCAACTCTGGAAGCGCTTCGGCCGCCGCATCATGGTCAGCGGCCACTCCGCCGGCGGACAGCTCGCCGCCTGCATGGTCGCGACCGACTGGAAGAAGCACGGCGCGCCCGCCGATCTCGTGCCGGCCGCCTACGCGATCTCCGGCCTGTACGACCTGACCGTCCTCACCCATCTCTCCGGCAATGCCGAGTTCAAGCTGACGGAGGCGAGCGCGAGGGAAATTTCGCCGCTGTTCTGGCCCGCACCGAAGGGCAAGGTGTTCGACTCTGTGGTCGGCGGCATCGAGTCATCGGAGTTCCTGCGGCAGAGCAAGATCATCGCTGACGCATGGGCGAAGGACAACGCGACGCGCTACGAGGCCGTGCCCGGCATGAATCACTTCACCGTCTGCGATGCGATGGCCGATCCGGACAGCGCGATGACCAAACGGCTGGTCGAGCTAGCCGGCCGAGTCTAGTAGAGGGTCGTCCGCACGACCACATCTCGTGTTGCATCCCGGGCTCGATACTGCTTGTCGCCGCTAAGATCGGCCAGAATCGTACCATTGCTTGGTAGCGACGATCGGTCCACGAATTTTGCCGGGTTCCAAAGATCGGCACGCACGGACGCACGCGGACATTGGAAGTACACCGCTTTGACGGCAACCACGAGCACCGAACGTGGCGGTTTGCCGTTCATGGCAAACCGGGACAGCAGAGAAGGAGCAACCGATATTGCCGCTTTCCCGTTTACGCGCAGACACTCGGAAATACCGGGAATGAGAAACAACAAGCCGATGCGCGGGTCCGCAACAAGATTGCGCAGCGTGTCGACCCGGTTGTTTCCCCTGCGGTCCGGTATCAGCAACGTTCGCTCGTCCTCGACAATGACGAAGCCGGCAGGATCGCCGCGCGGGGACGCATCCATGCCGCCCGGCCCAACACTGGCGATGATGAAATACGGCGATGCGTCGATGAACTTGCGATAGTGAGGGTGGACATAGCCCACCTCTTTCACAAGCGACGCTTCGCTGCCGGTTCCATACAGGGCTCCGAGATCCGCCTCGCTACAGATGAGTGGAGTCGCATCCATGATCGTTTTCCTCTGAGCAGGAACAGTAGCCGTTGCCAACTGTGCAAGGTCGCGACCTAGACGACAAATAGGTAATATAGCTACCTTCTATAGGGAAACGTTATGGGATTGGGGACTATGGATTTTCGGCAATTGCGTTACTTCATCGGCGTCGTCGAGGCTGGCAGCTTCACTGCCGCGTCGCATCGCCTCCGCATCGCTCAACCGGCACTCAGTCACCACGTTATCTCCCTGGAAAGAGAGTTGGGTGCCAAACTTCTTGAGCGCGAGGCTCGAGGGGTGCGAACGACCGCTGTAGGCGCAGATTTTCTCGAGCATGCGCGTATTGTCCTGCGCGATCTTGAACGCGCTCGCGAGGCGATCGCGCCAACAGACAACGAGGTTGTGGGGCGGGTTGCGGTCGGCTTACCGACCACGGTAGCGCCGGTTCTGGCAAAGCCTTTGTTGGAAGCGGCCCTAGCATCGCTGCCGGGCGTAACTCTCCATCTTGTCGAAAGCCACTCGGGGTTCCTTCGTGAGTGGCTCGATACTTCGCGGCTCGACCTTGCACTGCTGTTCAACGTCGCTGACGCTGACGGGTTGGATTTAAGACCTCTTGTTGTCGAGACACTGCATCTTGTGAGCTCTCCCGCCAAGGCAGCCGTAAAGCAGACAGTCAGCCTTGCACAGCTCCACGAACACGACCTGCTTCTGGCCAGCCGTTCGCACGATCTGCGGAAAACCCTAGAGGATGCCGTATTCCTCGCCACCAAGCGTGGATTGCGCGTCAGAGCGGAGATCGATTCCGTGTCGACTATCAAGCAGATGGTGATTGACGGTCTTGGGAACACGGTTTTGCCGACCGCCACCATTCAAAAGGAGATCTCGGAAGGTCTTCTGATCGCCCGGCGCATTGTCCGGCCCACGATCACGCGCCACGCAGCGATGGCCTCATTATCGCGCCGCCCGAAGACGCGAGCACAACACATGGTCGCCAACTTGATCGCGGAAACGGCAAATCGATTGATTGCCCAGGGCATCTGGACGGCAAAACGACCGTCCAAACCATAGAGGTGTGAACACGGGTCTCGCTCGCGGCCCTACAACCAATACCGCCACGCGTAGATCGCGGTCAGCAGCACGCCAAAGACAATGATCCCGATCCGCATGATGTCCTGCGGAACGAAGCGGCCGATCGTGCCTCCGAGCATACCGCCGAAGGCGCCGCCCACCATCATCACCAAGGTCGGCGGCCAATTGACGGCGCCGTACACGCCCAGCATCGCCGCCGCCGCAACGGTGTTCAGCGCAATCACCACGTTCTTGGTGACGTTGGCGGAGCGGTACTCGCCGCCGGTGCCGATCGAGGTGACGGCGAGCGCGAGCACGCCGACGCCCGCGCCGAAATAACCGCCGTAGACGGACACCGGCAGCATCAGCGGAACCGTCCCCGCACCGACCCGCGGCGCCGCCCGGCCCGCCGCCTCGGCGCGGGCCCGCAGCCACGCGCTGACCCGCGGCGACAGCCAGAACAGCGCCGTCGCAAACCCGATCAGCACCGGCACCAGGACTTCGAACAGGCGCGCCGGCGTCACCATCAGGAGCGCAGCGCCGGCGATTGCGCCGACGATCGAGGCCGCGACCAAGCCGGCAAACGAGCGGTCCGGCGCCGGCAGCTTAGAGCGATCCGCCAGCGCCGCCGCGATGTTGGCGAACAACATGGAGCAGACGTTCGAAGCCGCCGCCGCGATCGGCGAAAGACCCACCCACAACAGCGTCGGGAACGTCACCAGCGACGCCCCGCCGACGATGCCCGACAGCGACCCGCCGATCACACCGGCGAAGAACAGCATCAGGACCGACGTGACGTCCATCATTGCGCATTCGGCCGCAACGGCGGCACGGCTGCCTCGTTAGTCAGCATTACATGAACGCCTGGATACCGGTCTGCGCGCGGCCGAGAATCAGCGCGTGGATGTCGTGCGTACCCTCGTAGGTGTTCACGGTTTCGAGGTTGCACAGCACGCGCATCACATGGAACTCGTCGGAGATGCCGTTGCCGCCGTGCATATCGCGGGACATGCGCGCGATGTCGAGCGCCTTGCCGCAGTTGTTGCGCTTCATCAGCGAGATTGACGGCGGCGCGGCCTTACCCGCTTCGAGCATGCGGCCGAGCCGCAGCGCGCCCGAGAGCCCCAGCGCGATTTCGGTCTGCATGTCGGCGAGCTTCTTCTGGATCAGCTGGTTCGCGGCCAGCGGCCGGTTGAACTGCTTGCGGTCGAGGACGTATTGCCGCGCGCGCTGCCAGCAGAACTCGGCCGCGCCCATCGCGCCCCAGCAGATGCCATAGCGCGCCATGTTGAGGCAGCCGAACGGGCCCGCAAGGCCCGAGACGTTTGGCAGCAGATTCTCTTCTGGCACGAACGCGTCCTCCAACACGATCTCGCCGGTCACCGACGTGCGCAGGCTGAGCTTGCCCTCGACCTTCGGCGTCGAGAAGCCTTTGGCGCCGCGCTCGACGATAAAGCCGCGGATTTTTCCTTCGAGCTTCGCCCACACGACGGCGAGGTCGGCAATCGGCGCATTCGAGATCCACATCTTCGCGCCGTTCAGCTTGAAGCCGTTCGGAACCTTCTCGGCGCGCGTGATCATCGAGCCCGGATCGGAGCCGAAGTCCGGCTCGGTCAGCCCGAAGCAGCCGACCAGCTCGGCGGTGGCGAGCTTGGGCAGATACTTCTTCTTCTGCGCCTCGGTGCCGTAGGCGTAGATCGGATGCATCACCAGCGACGACTGCACGGACAGCGTGGAGCGGTAGCCGGAATCGACGCGTTCGAGTTCGCGCGCGATGAGGCCGTAGGCGACGTAGCCGAGCCCCGCGCCGCCGTATTCCTCGGGGATCGTCGGGCCGAGCATGCCCTGCGCGCCCATCTCCGGCAGCAGTTCCTTGTCGACGCGCTCCTCGCGCCAGGCGAGCTGCACGCGCGGCATCAGCCGCTCCTGCGCAAAGGCGCGGACGCTGTCGCGCACCATGCGCTCGTCCTCGGTCAGCTCGCCCTCGATGCCGAGCGGGTCCTCCCAGTTGAAGTCGGCGTCCTTGAGGACGGGAGCGGGCTTCGGGGACTTGGGTTCGTGCGAGGCGGCGCGCGACATGGCGGACTCCGGCTGGGTACGATCTTGAGGGTCATTCTATCGACACGGCCGCGCCGTGTCGTCAATCGGCCAAACCGCCGTCGGCGGGCGGCACAGGGCCGCCTGCGACACGCGCGATACAAATTGCCTGATCTGGCTTTGAACTGGGTTCCGGGAATGGCGACTAAAGCCCGAAGGCGGGGCAATCCAAGGAGTGTCTCGTGATCTGCAAGTCAATTCCCCTGGTCATTGCCGCGCTCGGCGTGGCTTTCACCACTGCAAATTCAGCTTCGGCCCAGTCGCTCGGCAAGCTCGGCAACTCGCTCAACCGCGGGCAGCCGACGATGCAGACCGGCAACTGGGGGCCGACCATTCAGGTGCGCGACATGGGCCGCGGACCGGGCGGTCCGGTGACGAAGCCGCCCGGCTGGCAGCCGTCGTTCCAGGAAAAATCCGCCGGCCTCAAAGGCTACGTGGACAGAGGTCAGCCGCTCACGAAAACCGATGGCAAATCCGGCGTGTCCTGGAGGAATCCTAGTCCTTGGCCGGAACGCCGTCCGCGGCCGAATGGTCCGCACGACCCGCAATCGTTCTCCGAAAAGTCCGGAAAGTTGAAGGACTATCTCGGCCAGTCTCAACCGCTGAGCCAGGCCGACAATTCGTCCGGCATTATGAAGGCGCCGCCGAAGTACCACTATCCCAAGGACCCCAAGCGGCCGCCGCGGAACCCCGGCCAGACGTTGTCGGATGCCGGCAAGAAGCTCGACACGCATCTGGGCAAGGGCCAGACGATGACCCGCACCGACGGTTCGACCGGTTTCGGTGTTGCGCCGGTCAAGCATCGCTTCCCGCCGCCGCTGCGCAATTCGGGCGGCACACCCAAGCCGACGTTCACCGACCGCTCCGAGAAGCTCAAGGACTATCTCGACAAGGGTCAGCCCATGACGACGGCCGACAGTTGGACTCCGACGCTGAGTCAGTCTGGCGACGGCTATTTTCAACCGCCCAAGCCGATCCGGAACTGACGCGGACCGATCTGAGCCGGCGCTTCGGCAAATAATCGCCGCCGCCTCCCGCGTTCGGGAGGCGGCGGCGCGCCGTTGCCGATTCCGGGGGGGTGGGCTATCTAGGGCGCAACGCACCCGTAGCTCAGCTGGATAGAGCGCTGCCCTCCGAAGGCAGAGGTCAGAGGTTCGAATCCTCTCGGGTGCGCCACGTATTCAAGAGTCGACGTGAACATCACGACGCCCGCCGCCATCCCGACCGTCGCCGCCCACGGCGCGGCAATTCCTGCGCTCGGCTATGGCACCTCGCCGCAGACCGGCTCGGTCGCCACCGAGGAGATCGTGACCGCATTGCGCGCCGGCTACCGCCACATCGACACCGCACGCAAGTACGGCTCGGAAGGCGCGGTCGGCGAGGCGATCCGCGCCTCCGGCGTGCCGCGTTCCGAAATCTTCCTGGTTACGAAAGTCTCGCACGAGAACCTGCGGGCCGCCGATTTCGCACGCTCGGTGGACCAGAGCCTCAAGGCGCTGCGCGTCGACTACTTCGATCTCCTGATGGTGCACTGGCCGAACCCCGCCATCCCGCTGTCCGACACCATGCCGGCGCTGGCGAAGGCCAGGCGCAACGGCGTCGCGCGGCATATCGGCGTTGCGAACTTCACCACGCGGCTGCTCGACGAGGCGGCCGCGCTCTGCCCCGAGCCGCTCGCCGCGCTGCAGGCCGAGTATCATCCCTATCTCGACCAGACGAAGCTGCTCGGCGCCGTCCGCAGGCGCGGCATGGCGTTCGTCGCCTATTGCCCGCTCGGGCGCGGCCGGCTGTTCTCCGATCCGGTGCTCGCCGACATCGCCAAGGCGCGCGGGCGCAGCGTCGCGCAAGTCGCGCTGCGCTGGCTGGTGCAGCAGAATGTCGTTCCGATCCCGCGCTCGTCGCGGCCGGAGCGCATTGCCGCCAATCTGAATGTGTTCGACTTTGCGCTCACGGGCGACGAGATGCAGCGCATTTCGGCGCTCAGGCGCCCCGACGGCCGGATCGCCAATCCGGTGGAGCGCATCGCCGGCGGCTGGGACTGACCGCAACGGATTGGCAACCTTGACGGTCCACAATGACGGCCTCGCGCTGCGTGAGGCCGTGCATGAGTGCTCAGGACCAGTCCAAACCTCAGGACGTCGTCGGTATCGGCATCGCTTTCATGGCCGGCGGCGCCTATTTCTGCCTCGTTGCGCTTGGCGTGCTGCCCATGCCGGACGGCGGCGCGAACGCTCCATGGCCGATCCTGTTTTGCGCCGGCCTGGCCTTCTTCTTCGCGGGCTGCACCTGCATCGTCCGATCCAAAGCCGGGATGAACGACAAGCAGGACGAGGTACCCGAAAGCGCGCCGCTTTGGACCAAGCTGTCCTATCGCGTGTTCGGCATCGCAATCGTTGGCTCGCTCGCCATCGTCGGCACCTGGATCGCAATCGGCAGCGGCCCGCGCTCCTTCAACGTCTCCGGTCCGCTGTTCGAGACGCGGACCACGGGCGAGTTGATCGGCCGCTCCGTGTTCGGGCTCGGCGCGGTTATCGTCTGGATCTACGTGATCGCGCTCACCGTCGGCACGGTTCGCAAGTTCTTCGACCGCCGCGGCGGCTGATGCCGCTCACCCGACGCGGATCACCACCTTGCCGAAATGCGCGCCCGAGGCGAGGTGCTGGTACGCCGCCTGCACGTCGTCGAAGCCAAATACCTTATCGATCACCGGCTTGATGCCATTCGCCGCAATCGCGCGGTTCATCGCCTCGAACATCTGCGTCGAGCCGACCGAGATGCCCTGCACGTTGGCGCGCCGCGCAAGAATGAGCCGCGGGTCGAGCTGCGTCGCGGCCCCGCTCAGGCCGCCGATCATGCTGATCTTGCCTCCGACGCGGATCGCGCCGAACGAGCGCGTCAGCGTGTCCGAGCCGCCGACTTCGACCACCTGATCGACGCCGCGCCCGCCGGTGAACTCCATCGCAGCCTTTTCCCAGTCGGACGTCGACTTGTAATTGACGGTGTGAGCCGCGCCGAGCGCCCTGGCGCGCGCGAGCTTGTCGTCGCTCGACGAGGTGACGATCGCGCGCACGCCCATCGCCTTCGCGAACTGCAGTCCGAACACCGACACGCCGCCGGTGCCTTGCAGCAGCACGGCCTGACCCGCGATCAGTCCGGCGTGCTCGACCATGGCGTGCCACGCGGTCACGGCGGCGCAGGGCAGCGCCGCGCCCTCCTCGATTGACAGGTGCGCGGGGACTTTCACGACGCCTTCTTCTTCGAGCACAACGTATTCCGCGAGCATGCCGTCGCAGCCGCCGCCGAGCGCGCCGGCCTGCACGTCGGCCGGGGGCTCGCCCGCGACCCAGCGCTGGAAGAAATTGCCCGCAACTTTGTCGCCGGCCTTGACGCGCGTCACGCCGGCGCCGGCCTCCACCACCTCGCCCGCGCCGTCCGACAGCGGCACGATGTTCTCGCGCACCGCCTGGCGGTAGGTGCCGCGCACGATGCCGAGGTCGCGGAAGTTGAGCGAGCAGGCCTGGACCTTGACCAGCACCTGCCGGTGCGACGGTTTCGGCATCGGCCGCTCGACCTTGGTCACCCCCTCGATGCCGCAACCGGCTTTCGCGATTTGATAGGCGCGCATGACAGACCCCCTCGAAGTTAGGTTGTTTACTTTTCGCCCAAAAACTCGCCGGTCCAGCGGTCGTAATCGGCCTGGCGCAGCACGCGCTTCTGCAGGTCCGCGGCGGCAATGTTCTTGAGCTGCGACGGCCTCGTACCCTCGCGCAGCGCCTTCAGCGTGTCGTAAACGCCCTGCACCGACGCCCAGAACGAGTGGTGGCCCTGCAGGCAGATGCGGACCCGGCGCGCGGCCAGATAGTCCGCATCCAGCATGTCCTCCGGCACGCCGCCGAGGAAGATCGGCAGTTTGGTCGCCGCTGATACCGCGTCGAGCTGGGCGCGGTTCTTCACCCCCGCCATGAACAGCATGTCGACGCCTGCCGCCTCGTAAGTCTGCAGCCGCGCAATGGTGTCCTCGACGCCGGTGATGGCCATGGCACTGGTGCGGCCGACGATGACGAGGCGCGGGTCCTGCCGGCCCGCGAGCGCCGCCTTCATCTTGCCCACGCCCTCGGCGATCGGAATGAGCGTCGCGTCACCACCGCCATAGGGCGTCGGCAGCAGCGTGTCCTCGATGGTCATGCCCGATACGCCTGCGGTCTCCAACTCCTCCACCGTGCGTTTGACGCTCATGGCGTTGCCGTAGCCGTGATCGGCGTCGACCAAGAGCGGCAGCGAGCCCGCGCGATTGATGCGGTAGGCCTGTTCGGCGAACTCGGTCAGCGTCAGCACGCAGATGTCGGGCGCGGCCAGCACACTGAACGAGCCGACCGAGCCTGCCAGCATCATCGCCTCGAAACCGAGATCGCCCGCGATCCGCGCCGCGATTCCATCGTACACCGAGGCCGGATAGATGCATCGGTCGCCGCTGATCGTGGCTCGCAGGCGTTCGCGGCGCTCGGTCCAGTTCATTGTGTCTTACCCCGTTCGTTCGAATGCATTGCAGTTGTGCCGTTCTAGCACGCGGCGTGGCATGGCCAACGCCCCGATCGCGGCGCCCGCTCCGAATTGGGCAATCCGGCAAATTGTCCGAATCGCCCGAAGCTCTTGCTAACCGCGGACCGGCGATAAACCGCAACGCAGCATTGCTTCGTTGTTCTTCTTTTCCCATCCGCAGCCGCGCGGGCCCCGCACCGATGGCGCTCAGTCTCGACGTCAAGACGCTGTTCCTGGTCACGATGTACGTCGAGATCATTCTCGGCCTGTTGCTGTTCGTGGCGTGGTCGCAGGGCTTTTCGAAGCGGGCGCTGGCCTGGTGGGGCTCGGCGCACCTGCTGCGCGCAGTCTCGATCATGCTGTTCGGCTGGCACGGCACGGTGCCGCAGGCCGTGTCGATCGACCTCGCCAACGCGATCCTGTTCGCCTCCTTCGCGGTCACCTGGTGCGGCGCGCGCGTGTTCGACCGCCGCAAGCCGGAGCTGGCGCTGTCGCTGGTCGGATTGGCGGTGTGGATCGCCGTCTGCCGGATGTCGCCATGGTCCGGTTCGCCGGAGACCCTGGCGCTGGTCGGCTCAGGCATCGTCGCCGGATACACCTGGCTCACGGCCTACGAGTTCTGGCGCGGCCGCGCCGAGGCGCTGGTGTCGCGCTGGCCGGCAATCTTCATGCTGACGGCGCACGGTGCGCTGTTTCTTCTGCGCACGCCGCTCGGCGTTACCCCGCAGGCATCGCCCGGCAGCAACGTCGCGCTCAGCGGCTGGCTCGACGTGCTGAGCCTCGAAGCGCTGCTGTTCACCATCTCGATCGCGTTCATCCTCCTCGCGATGGCCAAGGAGCGCACCGAATACCGCCACCGCGCCGCTGCGCGCACCGATCCGCTGACCGGCATCGCCAACCGGCGCGGGTTCCTGGAGCAGGCGGTGACAAGCCGCCGCCTGGGCGGCGAAGCCAAGACCGTGGCGGTGCTGCTGTTCGACCTCGATCACTTCAAGGCCATCAACGACCGCTATGGGCACGCAGTCGGCGACCGCGTGCTGCAGACCTTCGCCGACGTCGCCAAGGCCAACATCGGTGCGGCCGGCATCATCAGCCGTTGGGGCGGCGACGAATTCGTGGCCGTCATCCGCGATGCCGAGCGCGACGGCGCGGCCGCGCTGGCCGAGCGCATCCAATGCGCCTTCGAGAACGCTGCGGCCGAGATCGCAAACCATCCGGTGAAGGCGACGGTGAGCACCGGCATGGTGTTCAGCGCCAAGGGCGCCTACGAGCTTCCGGTCCTGCTGCTACAGGCCGACCAAGCGCTCTACCGCGCCAAGGCGGACGGCCGCAACCGGGTTGCCGTCGCGGCGCCCGAGGCCGTGGCCGGCGCCATCGAGGCGCAGGCCGAGCGGCGGCAGACCGCCGGACGGCGCAGCGCCGCAGCCTGAAGCCGCACGATCGTCTGCAGTGCTTGGAAACGAATGCCCCGGACGCGCGACCCGCTAGGCGGTCGCGGCCTCTTCCGGCTCCGCGCCCACGACCGCCGCTTCGCCGTCGGGCGTGTCGCTGGTGGCGTCGATGAATTCCTTCATGTCGATCCGCCGGCGCGGCATCGGGATATAGTACTTGCCGGCGCGCACCATCGGCCGCGGCTTGAGCACGATGCCGAGCAATCGCTGTTGCAGCGTCTTGGGCGAGATCGGCTTGACCAGAAACTCGTTGACGCCGAGCCGCATGGCCGTGCTGACACGGGTGCTGATTCCGATATCGGTAACCATGATGACCGGCAGGTTCGGCTTGGGGAACGCGCCGGGCGAGCGCACGATGCGCATCACCTCGCGGCCGTCCAGCACCGGCATGTCCCAGTCCAGGATCATAACGTCCGGATTGATGGCGCGAATGGCGTCGAGCGCGGCCACACCGTCGGCCGCCTCGTAGATCGATTTGGCGCCGATGTTGACCAGCATCATCCGCGTCAGCTTGCGCATATAGGCGTTGCTGTCGGCGACGAGGATCACCAGGCCTTCGATCGCTTTTTCGACCTTCTGGGTCGCCATTCGGAATTCAAGACCCGCCTTTGGACACTCGCTAGCCATAGCAAGCGCGCGCTGTCATTCCGCTAAGCGCTTGTGTGCAATTTTAGCGATCGGAGGTCAGGCGGGTGCCAAGCGGCGTCCCGGCCGCAGCAGCAGCCAGGTCATTATCGAAACGTTCACCAAGTTCCACGCCAGCCCGTTGAGGAAGGCGGCCTGGTACGAGCCGGTCAGGTCGAAGATGACGCCCGACATCCAGCCGCCGAGCGCCATGCCGCCGAGCGTCGCCATCAGCACGATGCCGAGCCGCACGCCGGCTTCCTTCGGCGGGAAATACTCGCGCACGATGATGGCGTACATCGGCACGATCGATCCCTGGAACAGCCCGAACAGCGCCGAGATCACGTAGAGCGAAACCAGGCTGTCGAACAGCATGTAGAGAAACAGCGCGACGCCTTGCAGCGCAGAACTGATCAGCAGCGTCGCGACGCCGCCGATGCGGTCGGCGATAAAGCCGCCCGCGATGCGACTGATCAGCCCGAAGCCGAGCATCATCGACAGCATCTCGGCGCCGCGCGCGGGGCCATATCCGAGGTCGCCGCAGTAGGCGACGATATGGACCTGCGGCATCGCCATGGCGACGCAGCAGGCAATGCCCGCGACGAACAGCAGCATCATCAGCGCGTTCGACGACATGCCGAGCGACTCGCGCATGCCGGCCGCGGCGGCGACGCCGTGCGCTGCGAGCTGCGACGGCGGCTTGCGGCGCATGCCGAACGCCAGCGGCAGAATCGTGACGAGGCAGACCACGCCGATGCCGATCTGCGCGAAACGCCAACCTTCCGTGGAGATGAAATGCTGGATGATCGGCGGCCAGATCGTGCCGGCGAGATAGTTGCCGCAGGAGACCAGCGCCACCGCGATGCCGCGCCGGCGCACGAACCAGTGCGAGATGTCGGTCATCAGCGGGCCGAACGTGCCAGAGCTGCCGAAGCCGATCAGGCCCTGCGCCAGTGCGAACTGCCAGAGATTGCCGGCGATGCCCGACAGGATATAGCCCGCGCCGAGCATCAGCGCGCCTGCAATGACCGGAATGACGATCCCGTAGCGGTCGGCGAGACGTCCCATCACGATGCCGCCGGCGCCGAAGCCGATCATGGTCAGCGTGAACGGCAGCGACGCGTCGCCGCGTGCCACACCGAAGTCCGCCTGCACCGCCGGCAGCGCCACCACGAACGACCACATGCCGACGCTGCCGACCGTGCCGAGCGCAAGCGCAACGCCGAGCCGCGTCCAGGCGCGGGCGGAGTCGATGTCGCTCGCGGGAGAGGCCCCGGCGGCAGAGTGCATGGTCACGATGACGGATCCCGGCAGATTTCGGACAATTCCTAGCATCAACGCCCGGAGCAGTCCCGGCGCGATAGCGCAATCCAGCGATGCGCCGATGAATTCAAGTCGAGCGAGCCATCAACGGATGCGATGACCGGTGGTGGCCGGCCCGGCCGAAGCTCAATGCAGCTTGGGCGCTTTCAGGAACCGGCTGCGATCGCCGGTCTTGATCCGCATCTCCATGGTCTTGCCGTCGCGGTAAATCGAGAACGGCACTTCGACGCCGGCCGCGCCCAGCGACCACACCCGCTTGTACAATCCCGACAACCCGCTCACCTCGCCACCCGCGGCCGACAGCAGCACGTCTCGGGTGCGGATGTCGGCGCGCTGCGCCGGGCCGTCCTTGGCAAGACCCACGACCACCACCTTGTCCTCGATTTCGGTCGCATAGAGGCCGAGCCACGGCCGCGGCGGAGCTTTGGGCCGTCCGAGCGTCAGAAGATCGTCGAAGATCGGCTTGAGCAGGTCGATCGGCACGATCATGTTGATGTCGCCGGGCGGGCCCTGCTCGCGGCCTTCCTGCAATTGCAGCGAGCCGATGCCGAGCAGGTCGCCGGCCGGACCGATCAAGGCGGTGCCGCCCCAGTTCGGGTGCGACGGTGCGGTGAAGATCGCCTCGTCGACGACGTATTCCCAGTAGCCCGCGAATTCCTGCTTGGCGATGATGCGCGCCGCGACCGATTTCTGCCGCCCGCCGGCATCCGCAACCACCACGCGCTCGCCGACCGGCGCGGCGCCCGAGTTCCCGATCGGCAGCGCCGGAAGGTCGAGCCGCGCCAGAGCCTGGATCAGCCCGAAGCCGGTGGCCTGGTCGTAAGCCAATACCGTTCCCGGAACAGCGCGGCCGTCGATCAGCGTCAGCCAGATGGTTTCCGCCTCGGTCACCAGATAGCCGATGGTCAGCACCAGGCCGTCGGCTCGGATCAGCACGCCGTTTCCCGCGCGCTCGGTTCCCAGCGTGTCGGCGGTAAACGCATCCGGCGGAATGACGGCGCGGACCCCGACCACGGCGCTGAGCGCCGCTTCGAGATCGTAGGCGTAGTCTTCCGGCTTGGGCTGTGCCGACGCCGGCACCTTCCAATCGCTCAACGACGCCATTTCGCAACTCCCTGTCCGCAGTCGCGTCGTCCGCCGCCTCTGCGCATCATGTCCGGGGCGGCGTCCGGCAACAAATATCCAAAAGACTTAGCGTCTCGTCCAGATGCAGCGTGCAGACTCGCACCGCCTGCATCGCGATCCCGCCGCAACCGGCGGAGTTTGCTTTCAATTTTCATTTTTCTCCACAGCCGACTCAGATATGCAGGCCGCCACCGGACAACAGCTCTGGAATCGAGGTGAGCGTCATGCTTCCGAGTTTCCGGCTTATCGTTGCGGCGTTCCTGTGCGGTTTTGTGGTGGTGTTTGCGGGCTTGCGGCTGGCCGCGACCCTGCATCACGTCCATGCGTCGATGCCGATCGCCTCCGCGCACGCGGCAGCGCTGCCCGCCGGCGCGCTCGCCGAGCCGCCGGGACTACGTCTGGCGTCGCCCATCGTGTACGATCTGCGGTTCGTGGGCGGCAACAGCGCACTCGCCCCGCTGCCGGTCAGCCTGACACCGCCCGCAGCCGGCATCGACTCGCAGAGCCCAGGCAGCATCGACGCCGCCCTGCCCCACCCGCTGCCACTCGCGGAGCAGCAGGCCCCGCCACCGGCGGTGGCCGCCATCGATCCCGACGTGACAACCCGCGCCACGCCGGACGACCCACCGCCGGAGCCAGAGGCGCAACCTGACCGACTCGACGATTCCGCGGCGGAACCGCCGACCGCCGGCGCGCTCGAGTCCGACGTCGTGCCCGCGACGGCGACCGAGCCCGCAGCGCCGCCCGCGGTTCCCGCTACCAAGCCCAAGCCGGCCGCCGATGGCGAGCCAGCGGCAGCCGAGGCCGCGCCGGCCATCGTCACCGGCAGCGTGACGCAGCCCCCGGCCGTTCCTGCCGCACCAGACGCCGCGGCTGCGTCCGATCCGGCGCCGGTTCCCGCAGCCGCAACGCCGGAGGCCGCGCCCGCGACCGACGGTTCCGCCGTCGCGAACGACAATCAGCAGCCCGTGGCAGCTACCGTGCCCACGCCAAGACCGCGGGTGGCCGAGCCGGCGCCAAAGAAGAAGCGCGCCCGCCCCGTGCAGCGGGCGGCGCAGGATCCGTTCGGCTTTCCGTTCTCCAACTGACCGCCGCGGCGCTCCGCGCCCGGAAGACCTGTTCCCAAATCGCGCGGACATGCTCTAACTGTGCGCATGCGTCCCCTGTCCGTCCTCGATCTGTCGCCCGTGACCACCGGAATCTCCGGAGCGCAGGCGCTGCGCAACAGCCTCGATCTTGCCAGGCTCGCCGACCGCCTCGGCTTCGCGCGCTACTGGGTGGCCGAGCATCACAACCTGCCCAACATCGCAAGCTCGGCGCCCGACATCATGATCGGCCAGATCGCCGCCGTGACGGAGCGCATGCGCGTCGGCTCCGGCGGCGTGATGCTGCCCAATCACGCTCCGCTGCAGGTCGCGGAACGCTACAAGGTGCTGGAGGGCCTGTTCCCCGGCCGTATCGATCTCGGACTAGGCCGCGCACCCGGCACCGACCCGGTAACGTCGTACGCCCTGCGGCGGCGCCAGGACGATCCGGCAAGCGACGATTTCCTCGAACGCTTCCAGGAGCTGCTGCTGTTCGAACAGCGCGGCTTTCCCGAAAGCCATCCGTTCCGGAAGGTGCAGGCGATGCCGCAGGACGTGGCGCTGCCGCCGATCTACCTGCTCGGTTCGAGCGACTACAGCGCGCAGCTCGCGGCCCATGTCGGCGCGGGCTTTTCGTTCGCACATCACTTCTCCGATTTCGATCCGGTTGCGCCGATGACGATGTATCGCGCCCAGTTCCGGCCGTCGCCGCAGCGGCCGACGCCGCTCGCGATCCTGGCGCTGCACGTCGTCTGCGCCGACACCGACGACGAAGCCGAGCGGTTGGCCAGTTCGGTCGACCTCAATTTCGCGCGGCGGCGGCAGGGCGTGTTCCAGCCGATCCCGAGCCCGGAAGAGGCGGCGGCGCACGAGTACACGGCTACCGACCGCGCCTGGGTCGCGCGCAACCGTGCGCGGCTGGTGGTCGGCGGCAAGGACAGAGTGATGGCGCACATGGCGCCGCTGATCGAGGCGACGCAGGCCGACGAGGTGATGGTGACTTCGATGATCTACGACCACGAGGCGCGCAAGCACTGCTACGAACTGCTGGCGGAGGCGTTCGGGCTATAGCGTTTTCGAGCGAATTGAATGCCGGTTCGCATGAAGTAACCGCGTCAAAGACAATGCCGAAGCCGTGAACGGAGACGCGCGGGCATGAGCAAGGCGATCGGCAATATCTTCGGCGGAATTCCGGAGCAATTGCCCGAGGAGCTGTTCACCACTCTCGTCGACGTGCCGAACGTTCGCGTCGAGCGCATCGTCTCGCGAGGCCACGCAAGCCCGCCGGGCTTCTGGTACGACCAGCCGCAGGCCGAATGGGTGCTCGTTCTGTCGGGCTCGGCCGCTGTCCTGTTCGAAGGCGAAGCGTCGCCGCACGTTCTGCGGCGTGGCGACCATCTGCACATCCCGGCGCACGCCAAGCACCGCGTCGAATGGACCGACGCAACCGAGCCGACGGTCTGGCTCGCGGTGCACTACAAAGAATGAGAACCCCGGCGCGAACGCCGGGGCTCTCTGACGTCAAGCGACGCTTACTGCTGCGCGGCCTGAGCCTGCGGCTGCTGCACGTACGCGGTCTGCGACTGCTGCTCGACCATCCCGACCTGCTGCGGCTGAGCCGGCGGGTTCATCGCCATCTCGTTGGTGCAGCGATCCTTGAACAGCACCGCGCCCTCCTGGGTGTACTCCTTGCTCAGGCAGGTGCACGGGCCGGCCACCGCGGGGCGCGCCACCGCGTAGACGGCGGGCGCGGCGTAGATGACGCGGCGGTGAACGTGAACGACGTGGATCGGCTTCGGCCACTTCGGCTTCACGACGATCGGGGGCCACTTCGGCTTGATCGGCTTGATCGGCTTCACGCCGATCGGCTTGAGCTGGCCGACGATGCCGGGTTTCAGGATTTGGACCTTACCAGGACCCGGGCCGGCGTGCGCCGTGATGGAAGTCAACATGGCAACACCGAGCGCGGCGGTCGCGGCGATGGCCATCAGGGCGGTCTTGTGGAACATCGAACTCTCCTCGTGATCCCTGTGGGACCTTTAGATCGCCTATCCGGGCCATTGGTGTGGCCGCCGTCCGCAAAGGTTCAATGTCCTTGGCCGCGGCCGGCGCTCTAACGCTCGAAAAAATAACGATAAATGGATGTTCAGGATTCCGGACCGGCGACTCCGCAGCGTCCGGCCGACGGCCCCCGATCGCGCCGTCTGCGCGCGTCGCCGCTGATCCGGTTTCGGTGCACACAAAAAGCAAGGGGCCTGACTATAAGCCGGGGTCCGCTCGACCATTCGCATGTCATTTGTAATGACGCTGCGTTCTGCTGCATCGTGTTCTGCGGAGCCTGCACGGTCTGCAGTGCGGGCGCGTAGCTCACCTGCGACGATTGCGCCTCGGTCTGAGCCACGGCGACCGTCTCGCGATCCCCGCACATGTGCGCCATCGCGTCGAATGGACCGACGCAACCGAACCGACGGTCTGGCTCGCGGTGCACTACAAAGAATAAGAACCCCGGCGCGAACGCCGGGGCTCTCTGACGTCACGCGACGCTTACTGCTGCGCGGCCTGGGCCTGCGGCTGCTGCACATACGCGGTCTGCGACGGCTGCTCGACCATCCCGACCTGCTGCGGCTGAGCTGGCGGGTTCATCGCCATCTCGTTGGTGCAGCGATCCTTGAACAGCACCGCGCCTTCCTGCGTGTATTCCTTGCTCAGGCAGGTGCACGGGCCGGCCACCGCGGGGCGCGCCACCGCGTACACGGCGGGCGCGGCATAGACCACGGGGTGGCCAACGTGGACGACGTGGATGCCGGGCTTCGGCCACTTCGGCTTCGCGACCGGCCAGTTCGGCTTGATCGGCTTGCCCGGCTTCTTGATGTTGATGGGAATGTTGAGGTTCGGCTTGTTGAAGTGAAGGTTGCTCAGGTCCACCGACGGCTTCTTCTTGACGCCGATGGGAATGTTGAGGTTCGGCTTGTTGAGGTTGAGGTTGCTCAAGTCAACGGTCGACTTCTTTTGAACGTTGATCTTGCCGACGTTGAGGTTGGGCTTGTTGAGATGGAAGTTGCCCATGTTGACCTTGCCGGGGTTGGCTTGCACCGATACGGACGTGAACATGGCGACACCGAGCGCGGCGGACGCGGCGATGGCCATAAGGGTAGACTTGCGGAACATCGAACTCTCCTTGGTGATCCCTGCGGGACCGTTTGATCGCCTATCCGGGGCATTCGTGTCGCCGCGTGTCACAAAGGTTCACCACGGCGGCTCTGTGGAACGCGGTTTAATTTCGAGAAAACAATGATAAACAGACGTTCAGCCAGCCTGCGGCGAGCCACGTCGCAAGCCGGTACCGAATGGTTCAATGCAGTTCGAATATCGGGAGGTTCACTTGGGTAAACACTTCACGCTCACCGCGTCCGACAGCCATCAGCTCGGCGCCTATCGCGCCGATCCTGCCGGAAAGCCGAAGGGCGGCATGGTCGTCATTCAGGAGATTTTCGGCGTCAACCAGCACATCCGCGCGGTGTGCGACAAATTCGCGAGCGAGGGCTATGTCGCAGTGGCGCCAGCGCTGTTCGACCGCACGCAGAAGGACTACCAGTCGGGCTACACGCCGCCCGAGATCGAGAAGTCGCGCACCTTCGTCGCCAAGCCCGACTGGGACGCGATGATGCGCGACACCGACGCGGCGATCAAAGACCTCAAGGGCGTCGGCCCGGTCGGCATCATCGGCTTCTGCATGGGCGGCACGATCGCGTTCCTGGCCGCGACGCGCCTGTCCGGCCTGAGCGCGGCGGTCGGCTATTACGGCGGCCGCATCGCAGCCTTCGCCGACGAGAAGCCGAGGTGCCCGGTGCAGCTGCACTTCGGCGAGAAGGACGCCAGCATCCCGATGACCGACGTCGAGACCATCAAGCAGAAGCGCGGCGGCGATAGCGAGATCTACGTCTATCCGGAGGGCGGCCACGGCTTCCATTGCGACGAGCGCGGCAGCTTCCATGCGCCGAGCCGCGACCTGGCATGGTCGCGCACCACGGCGTTCCTGGCAAAGCACATGAAGTAACGGCTCGCGCCGTTCTGGCTTCCGATTCTTCGGCCGCGCGGTGGCGACATCGCGCGGCCGTTTGCGTTGCGGATGCACTTCCGTATCCCTGCGCACGGGCGTAACGTTCGCCCCGGGGGTGATCAATGCTGCGGTCGATCGCTGCGGCCATTGCGGCGATTGAAGCCACTGTCTGGGCGCCGTTCGCCGGTGCTGCCGCTGCCGAAGCCTTCGCCGGCAGAAGCGGCGGCGTCACGGCGCTCGTTCTCACGGTGGCTTTTGCCGGCCTGACGCTGCCGGCGCTGGTTCTTGTCATCTGCAACTGGCGCAACGACCGGGCCGCGATCCTCGCCGGGATTGCCCTGCCGATTTACGCCTATGCCCCGTTCGCGCTTGGCGCCAAGGCCACCGGCCCGATTTTCTGGCTGGCGATCCTGCTCGCTGCGCTCGTGCTGGGCTGCGCCAAGTTGTGGAACTCAGGCCCGCCGAAACAGGAGAGCGCGCCGGCGCCGACCTGGGACGACGTCATGCCGCGCTTCGTGCTGCTGCTTGCCGCGGGCTTCGCGACGATGTTCTGGTTCTTCGCCTTCATCCCGGCGATCAAGCATACGGTGAGACGGACAGGCGACGGCTTTGAGATCATTCCGGCGTTCTACGGCACGATCATGTTCCTGATCTTCGTGGTGCCGGTCATCGTTGTGGGCGTTCGCGGTGCGGCGAAAAAATCGCCAGAACTCCAGTTCGCACTCGCGGCGATGGTCCTGCTTCTCATGGGGATGGTGGGCGTGCCGCTTTTCTTAGCGGCCCTGTCCGGGAAGTGAGCGCGCACGCGCTCCATACTCAGAACCACCGTTCCCCGACGGTGAGCGTATCGCCGGGCCGCACCGGATAATGCATCGGCAGGGCGTAGCGCGCGGGCACGCCGTTGTAGGTGCGGGTCAGCGTGACGCGGCTCTTGCTGGCCCGCGGGGTGAAGCCGCCGGCGATGGCGACGGCGTTCTGCACCGTCATGCCGGGCACGTAAGGATACTGGCCGGGATAGGTCACCTCGCCGAGCACGAAGAACGGCCGGTAGGTTTCCACTTCAACGGCCACGCTCGGATCGCGGATGAAGCTTTGTTTCAATCGCCCTGCGATGGACTGCGACAGTTGCTGCGTGGTCATGCCTCGCGCATTGACCGCCCCGATCAGCGGCATGGTCACCTGGCCCGCCGCGCTCACCGCATAGGTGTTGCTGAGCGCGTCCTGGCCGAACACGACGATGCGGAGCTTGTCGCCTGAGTCGAGCGTATAGGTGCCGGCGTCTTCGACGATGGGAGCGGGGCCGCTTTGCACCGGCACCGCGCGCTGGGCGTGACGCACGGTGCGGGAGGCTGCGGCGGGCGCGCCATACATCATCATGTCGAGGTCGGAGCGCGGCTGTGCCTGCGGGGCCATGGCGTAGCGCGGCGCCTCCCGCGCGCAGGCCGTGAGCGCGAGAGCGGCGAGGCAAAGCACGAGAAGGCGGCGCAGCCGCATGCGAATCCGGGCCCGCAAGGCAAAGGTTAAGCCGGATTAACGCCTCATCATGGTTAACAATTCGTCTCCGAGAAGATTTCCGGGAGGGCGCCACGAGGCGGGGCTTAACGGGGCGGCAACCATAATCGTTCGTAATCGAAACCGGTGCAGAGTCGCCGCATTCGGTCGGTATGGAGTCGCCATGCGAGGCGGAGTTCAGATGGTGGGCGATCCAGCCGCCGTCGACGGTGAAGTCAATCTCAGCGGGATCGCGCGCGCGCTGTGGCGCCGGAAGCGGTCGATCATCGGACCGACGCTGATCCTGGCCCTGGCGGCCTATATCGCCGTCACTCAGATCACGCCGCGCTACAAGTCCGAAGCGCGGGTGCTGGTCGAAAGCCGCGAAAACATCTTCCTGCGTCCGGAGGCGGAAAAGGCGCTGATCGACCGCGCGACCGCGGACCAGGAGACCGTCACAAGCCAGGTGCAGCTCGTGCTGTCGCGCGATCTCGCCCGGATCGTGATCCGCGAACTGGACCTGGAGAAGAGGCCGGAGTTCAACGCGGCCTCGACCGATTTCTCGCCGATGGCGCTGCTGCGCCACATCGGCATCGGGCGCGACCCGCAATCGATGACGCTGGAGGAGCGGGTCTTTTCGGCCTATTTCGACCGGCTGCGGGCCTACGCCATCGACAAGTCGCGGGTGATCGCCATCGAGTTCCAGTCGGCCGACCCGGAGCTTGCCGCGCGCGGCGCCAACGTAATCGCGGAGAACTACCTGACGCTGCAACAGGTGGCCAAGCAGGACCAGGCGCGTGCCGCGGGGCAGTGGCTGTCCGGAGAGCTGGAAAAGCTGCGCACCAAGGTGTCGGAAGCGGAAGCCAAGGCGGAGGAGTTCCGCGCCAAGTCCAACCTGTTCGTGGGCAGCGGCAGCACGAGCCTCGCAAACCAGCAGCTCACCGAACTGAGCAGCCAGGTGTCGGCCGCCCGCGCCCAGAAGGCCGACGCCGAAGCCAAGGCGCGCCTGCTGCGCGACGCGCTGCGCACCGGTCAGGCGATCGAGTCGTCGGAGGTCGTCAACTCCGAGCTGATCCGCCGGCTGTCCGAGCAGCGCGTGACGCTGCGCGCGCAGCTTGCCGAGCAGTCGTCGACGCTTTTGCCGCAGCATCCGCGCATCCGCGAATTGCGGGCCCAGATCGTCGACCTCGACCAGCAGATTCGCAGCGAGGGCGAAAAGCTCGCGCGCTCGCTGGAAAACGACGCCAAAATCGCTGCCGCCCGGCTTGAGTCGCTGACTGCGAGTCTCGACCAGCTCAAAAATCAGAGCGCATCGACCAGCGACCGGGACGTGCAGCTGCGAGCGCTCGAACGCGAGGCCAAGGCGCAGCGCGATCTGTTCGAGTCCTATCTCGCCAAATACCGGGAAGCGAGCGCCCGCGACAGCATCGCGGCCGCGCCGGCCGATGCGCGGATCATTTCGCGCGCGGTGGTGTCGAACGTGCCGTATTTCCCGAAGAAGGCGCCGATCGTCGTCATCACGGCGCTGGCGACGTTCTGCCTGTCGTCGGCATTTGTGGTCACTGGCGCGCTGCTCAGCGGCGAGACCTACCGGCCGGCTCCACTCCAGATCGACCGGACCCCGCCGGCCAACGCGCCTGCATCGAATGCCGAGCGCAGGGCGCGGCGTTCGACGAAGGCGCGCACCCGATCCACGGACCGGCTGCCGGCCGCCGCCAACATCGCGCCGCCGACCGTCGTTGCCGCGGCGGCCGCAATGGATTCAGCGCCGGCGCAAGACCTCGAGGAGCTTGCCGCGGCCTTGCAGCAGGAGGGCGATCGCGGCCGGCGGATCGCCGCGATCGGGGCCGCGCGCAATGTCGGCACGACGCTCACCGCGATCGCGCTCGGCCGGGCGCTGGCGCGCCATGCCCGCGTCATTCTGGTCGACCTTGCGTTCGCATCGCCCAACATCGACGTCATTTCGAACGATCCGAAGGCGCCCGGCATCGCCGACCTGGTCCGCGGCACGGCGTCGTTCGGCGACATCATCACGCGCGACCAGATTTCGCGGCTTCAGATCGTGGCGGCCGGTTCGGTCGGCAACGATCCCGACGGCCTGTGGTCCTCGCACATGCTTCCTGCGGCGCTTGGCGCACTGGCGCAGAGCTACGATTATCTCGTGATCGACGCGGGCGCGCAGTCCGACGTGGCGCTCGATCCGCTGGTGACGGCAGCCCCGCGCGCCGTGCTGGTCGGCGGCGACACGCCCGCGAAATCACTCAAGGCGATGGCCGGCCAGATATCGTCGGCCGGATTCGAGGTGACGGTGCTGACCGGCCCTCCGCCGGCGCTCGAACAAGGTGCTGCGCGCTCCGCAGCGGCCTGAACCGCGGGATAGCCGGTGTCGAGCCTCAGGTACAAGCTGTTTCGCACGGCGCTGGAGGCGCTCTATTTCAGCGGGGCCTACGCAGTGCTGCGTCCGCTGCTTGGCGGCGTTGGCGCGATCCTGATGCTGCATCACGTGCGGCCGGGGCGGTCCGACCGCTTCCAGCCGAACCGATTGCTGGAGGTGACGCCGTCGTATTTCGACGACGTGATCCGCAAGGTGCGCAAGTCGCGCGTGGATATCGTTTCGCTCGACGAGGCCCACCGCCGGCTCACCGAGCGCGATTTCTCCCGGCGCTTCGTCTGCATCACCTTCGACGACGGTTACCGCGACACGCTGCATCATGCCTATCCGATCCTGAAGAAGCATAACGCGCCGTTCACGGTCTACGTGGCGACGAGCTTCGCCGACCGGGTCGGGGAATTGTGGTGGCTCGCGCTCGAGGCCGTCGTCGCCCGCAACGACCTGGTTGGCGCGCGCATCGAGGGCCGCGACTATTGGTTCGAGGCCCGTACGGTTCAGGAGAAGCGCGCGGTGTTCGACCACATCTACGGCTGCCTGCGCGCGCTCAAGACGGAGGACGCGCTGCGCCAGGTGGTGCGCGATATGGCGTCGCGCCATCGCGTCGACGTCGTCTCGTTTTGCCGCGATCTGTGCATGGACTGGCAGGAACTGGCCGAGTTGGCGCGCGATCCGCTGGTCACGATCGGCGCGCATACCGTCAACCACCCGATCCTGGCCAAAATCACGGACAATGCGGTGCGCGCGGAGCTTGAGAACAGCCGTGCCGTGATCGAGGCGGCGACCGGCACGCGCCCGCAGCACTTCGCCTATCCGGTCGGCGACCGGACCGCCGCCGGCCCTCGCGAATTCCAGATCGCGGCCGAACTCGGCTACAAGACCGCGGTCACGACCCGTCCCGGCATGATCTTCCCGGAGCACGCCGGGCATCTGCTGGCGCTGCCGCGGCTTTCGCTCAACGGCGAGTTCCAGCACCTGCGCCACGCCAAGGTGCTGCTCTCGGGCGCCGCCACCGGACTTTGGAACGGCTTTCGCAAACTCAACGTGGCCTGACCGGACCACTCGACATCCACTTGATCAGCGGCATGGCCGGCAGCACCCAGCCTATGCCCGCCACGACGTAGTAGATCCCGGATATCAGCTTGCTCTGGAAGATCGGCGGGAATTGCGCGACGGCCATCGCGACCAGCGCCCAGACCGTCACCAGCAAGAGCAGTGCAACGGCGCCGATCAGCTTTCGGATACGGATGGACATTGGGCTGACAGATTTGGCCTGACAGGCATCGGCGGCATTGCTGGGACGGGCAGGGCAGGACTATATGTCCCCGGCATTGCCTGCAAGCACGATGACGCACACCGATCCCGCAACCGTTCGTTCCGGCGCCGTCCGCGCCTGGCTCTATGCCGTGGCGGCGCTGATGGTGGTTACGCTCGTGGTCGGCGGCGCGACCCGGCTCACCGAGTCCGGACTTTCGATCGTGGAATGGCGGCCGGTGACCGGGGCGCTGCCGCCGCTGTCGGAGCAAAGCTGGCAAGCCGAGTTCGCCAAGTACAAGCAGATCCCGCAATACCGCGAACTCAACCGCGGCATGAGCCTGGAGCAATTCAAAACCATCTTCTGGTGGGAATGGTCGCACCGCTTCCTGGCGCGGCTGGTCGGCGCGGCCTTCCTGCTGCCGTTCCTGTTTTTCCTCTGGCGCGGATGGATCGAGCCGCGGCTGCGCCTGCGCCTATGGGCGCTGTTCGGCGGCGGCGCTCTGCTCGGTGCGGTCGGTTGGTGGATGGTGTCTTCCGGGCTGACCGAACGGGTCAGCGTGTCGCAATACCGGCTCGGATTCCACCTCACGCTTGCCTGCGCGATCTACGCCGCGATCCTGTGGACCGCCCGCGAAATCGGCGCCGGCGCGCCGCAGCTTGTGCCGCGGCGCATTCGTGTGTCCGCCATGGCGCTGGTCGTGCTGACGCTGGCGCAGATCTACCTCGGCGCGTTGGTCGCGGGGCTCGACGCGGGGCTGATCTACAATACTTGGCCATTGATCGACGGCGCGCTCGTTCCCGCAGCCGAGCGGCTCTGGTTCAACACGCCGCTGTGGCGCAATCTGTTCGAGAATGCGCTGACGGTTCAGTTCAATCATCGCATGTTCGCCTATCTGCTGTGGCTGCTGGCGATCTGGCATGCCTTCGACGTCGTTCGAACGCGCAGCGGCGGCGCGGCGTTCAACGGCGCCGTGGCGCTCGCCTGCGCCATGACCTTGCAGGCCGGGATCGGAATCGTCACGCTGCTGCACCAGTCGCCGCTGCCGCTTGCGTTGCTGCATCAGGCGATGGCCATTGTCGTGCTCAGCATCGCAGTCGTGCATGCCGAACGGCTGTGGCCGCGCCGCGCGCCCGATACCGAGTCTACTCATGAGATTGTATTGCCGCGGGGAACGTCATGATTCAGCTCGACCGTCACGGCGATATCGCCGTCGTCACACTGGTTCACGGCAAGGCCAATGCGCTCGACATCGAGTTTTGCGAGTCCATTGCCGCGCACTTCGAGTCGATCGAGAAATCGTCCGCGCGCGCAGTGGTTCTGACCGGGCAGGGCCGGATGTTCTCGGCGGGCGTCGATCTGCTGCGTCTGAGCGAGGGTGGTGTGGACTACGTGCGTGCGTTCCTGCCTGCGCTGCACCGGCTCTATCAGGCCGTGTTTTTTCACGCCAAGCCCGTGGTCGCCGCGATCAACGGCCATGCCATCGCGGGCGGCTGCGTGCTGGCCTGCTGCGCCGACCGGCGGATCGCCGCGCGCGACGGCGGACGCATCGGCGTGACGGAACTGCTGGTCGGCGTGCCGTTCCCGCCGCTGGCGTTCGAGGTGATGCGCTACGCGACCGCGCCGCAGTATTTCTCGGACGGCGTGCTGAGCGGGGCAACGTTTGCGGCCGAACAGGCCCTGACACGCGGGCTGGTCGACGAAGTGGCCGAGCCTTCGGCGCTACGCGACCGGGCGATCGCAGCCGCCGAACAAATGGCGGCACTTTCGCCGCGGGCATTCGCCATGACCAAGGGCCAGCTTCGCGCGCCGGTGGCCGAACGTGTGGCGAGGGCGGGCGGCGATACGGCGGCGACCGACATCTGGACCGCGCCCGAGACGCTCGAACGCATGCGCGACTACGTCAGCCGGACGCTCAAGAAGAGCTGAGCAGGTTCAGCGCAGCACGCCGATTTCGCGCAGATACTTCTGCACGCCGGGATGGATTTGCGACGGGCTCGGCGCGGCCATCGCCGTGCTCTGCGGCGTGGTTTCGCGGCCCTGCGCGAGCCGCTTGACCAGCGCGCCGTGGCCCTGGTGCAGCGCCTTGGCGAGACGATAGGCGACGTCGTCGGGCAGGTCGGATCGCGCCAGAATGTAGCTCCACGAACCGACCGAATTGACCGCCTCCTTCTGCCCCTCGTATGAGCCGGCCGGCACCGTGATGGGCTTCAGGAAGTTGTGCTTGGCCGTGACCTTGGCCACCTCGTCCGCCGTTAGCCCGATGAAGCGGCCGCCGGCCTTCATCACCGCGGTGAAGCCCGGCCAGCCGATGCCGCCGCCCCACAGCGCAGCCACGCGGCCGTCGGCGACCATCACCGGGCCGTCGCCGGCCTTCTCTAGATAGTGCGCCTGGAAGTCCTTCTCGCGGTCGAGGCCGAGCCCGTCGGTGACGTAGCGGCCGAGCAGCGTGAGTCCCGATGCGCGCGTGCCCCAGGCGATCGGCTTGCCGACGAGGTCGCGCAGGGTCTTCGCCGGGCTGTCGCCGCGCACCACGAACATGCCGGGGTTGGAATAGATCGCCTGGATCACCAGCGCCGTGGTCTTGGTCTGCCCGATGGCCTGAAACGCCTCGTAGGCGGGCTCGCCCGCGACCAGAGCGATGTCGACCTTGCGGCCGTTGAGCAGGCCGATATTCTCGGTGCTGCCCTTGGTGTTCATCGTCTGCACCAGCAGCGACTTGTCAGTTTCGTTGATGACCGCTGCGGCGTTGTCGCCGAAGAACGGGAAGCCGCCGCCGGGCGTGGCGGTGGCGAGCGTGACTTTGGTTTGGGCTGCTGCGTTGGTCATGGTGGCCATTGTCATTGCGGCAAGAAATGCAATTCGGATCTTCGTCACGGCACGCCCCTGTTCTCAGGCCTGCACAATCGGGGCGCGGAGTGTATGCGCTGCAAGCATTGCGTGTCGAGCCGCTTGCATCGCTCCAGCGTACCTGCGGCGATCAAATACCTTGCCTCGACTGTGGCGTCTGCATAGCCTCGCGCCGCACTCCGCACGGCGACGTCCGGCCTCGCGCGGGGGCACTGTCCCGCAACAGCAAGGATCGGGCGGCCGCAGCGATATGAACGACGAGACGGCGCCCGGCCCAGCACGGCAATTCGATCCGGCATACCGCCTCGCAGCCCTTGCGAACGGCACCTTGACCGCCGCTTGCCTGTTGTGGGTGCTCGATCTGCCGCGCTACCTCGGCTACGCATTCTACCGCGAACAGTTTCTCGCGCCCGTTCTGGGCCTTTCGATTGCGGCGATGTTCCTCAGCGTACGGGCGCGCAAGGGGGATACACGACCAGCGCCCTGGTACGACTGGGTCATGGCCGCGGTCGGGCTCGGCGCGCTGCTGTGGATCACCGCGCAATACTCCCGGCTGCTGATCGAACTGCCGTTCCGCACCGTGGAAGTGGTCGTGCTCGGCGTGATCGTCCTGGCCTTCGTCATGGAGGGCCTGCGGCGCACCACGGGCTATTCGCTGTTCGTCGTGGTGGTGCTGTTCCTCGCCTATGCGCTGGTCGGACACCTGATCCCCGGTCAGTTTCGGGCCCGGCCGGTCGATCTCGACTGGCTGCCGGTCTATCTGTCGTTCGATCCCAGCGCGTTGTTCGGCTCTCCGATCACGGTCGGCGCCACGGTCGTGGTGATCTTCATCTGGATGGGCAATCTGCTGTTCAAGGCCGGCGGCGGGCAGTTCTTCACCGACATCGCGATGGCCATGATGGGCCGCCGCCGCGGCGGGCCGGCCAAGGTCGCGGTCGTGGCCTCGGCGCTGTTCGGCTCGATCTCCGGCAGCGCCGTATCCAACGTCGCCTCCACCGGCATCATCACCATTCCGATGATGAAGCGCTCGGGCTATTCGGCGCGCGACGCCGGCGCGATCGAGGCCGTGGCCTCGACCGGCGGCCAGCTCATGCCGCCGGTCATGGGCGCGGCCGCGTTCCTGATGGCCGAGTTTCTGGAGCTTCCCTACCGCAGCATCATGCTGGCCGCGCTGGTGCCCGCGATCCTCTACTACTTCGCGACCTTCATTCAGGTCGATCTGGTCGCCGCGCGCGAGACGATCGTTCCGGTGGAGGACGCGCTGGAGCGGCCGCGCGACGTGCTCAGGCAGGGCTGGCACTTCCTGGTGCCGTTCGTCGTGCTGCTGTTTGCGCTGTTTCAATGGAACGAGGATGCCGAGATCGCGGCGATCTACGCCTGCCTGTCGATTGTCGTGCTCGGCATGCTGTTCTCGTACAAGGGCTCGCGGCTGAGCTTGAAGGACCTGGCGAGAAGCTTCTCCGACACCGGCTCGACCATGATCGAGCTGTTCATGATCCTGGGCGGCGCGGGCTTCGTGATCGGCGTGCTCAACCTGACCGGGCTCGGGTTCACGCTGACGCTGGTGCTGGTGCAGATCGGAGCGGGCAGCCTCTATCTGCTGCTCGCCATATCGGCCGTGGTCTGCATCGTTCTGGGCATGGGGATGCCGACCTCGGGCGTCTACATCCTGCTCGCCACGCTGGTCGCGCCCGCGATCACCAAGGCCGGCGCCGATCCGCTCGCAGCCCACATGTTCATCTTCTACTTCGGCATGATGTCGATGATCACGCCGCCGGTCGCGCTCGCCTCGTTCGCGGCTTCGACGATCAGCGGCGCCAACGCGATGTCCACGGGATTTCAGGCGATGCGGCTCGGCTGGGTCGCCTACATCATTCCGTTCATGTTCGTGCTGTCGCCGACGCTGATCATGAAGGGCGATCCGCTGCACATCGCGATGAACATCGTGACCGCGTCGTTCGGCGTCTACATCATCTCGGTCGCGTTCGCGGGCTATTTCGTGCGGCCGCTGACGCTGGGCAAGAAGGCGCTCATGCTGGTGGCCGGCATGATGACGATATTTCCGGACACCGCGATCGGCGCCGGCGGCTTCATCGACGCCGCGGGCGCGGTGCTCGGAATTCTGCTGCTGGGCTACGAGTACCGCAGCGTCAAGCGGACGCCGGCACCGGCGTAGCCGCGGAAACGCCCGTTCGGACGCGCAATGCAAAGCCCCGCACGGCGGACCGTGCGGGGCTTGTCGTTTTTCAATCCGCCGCTCAGCGCGGCGACGCACCGGTCACTTCGGCGGCCACTGGCCGATTTCCTTGTAGAACTTGATCGCGCCGGGGTGCCACTCGACCTTGTGGTTTTCCGACATCTTGGCGGGATTGAAACGCCGCAGCGAGCCGTGCGACTCCGCGAGTTCCTTCGCGCTGGCGTGGACGGTCTTCACGATGTCGTAGACCACGTCGTCCTTGACGTGGCTGCTCGACACGATGAAGGCGCTGTAGGTCATCAGCATCGCGCCGCCGTCCTTGACGCCCGGAATCGCGGGCGAGGGCGCCTGCTTGTAGGGATAGGCCGGCATGATCGCCGCCATGCGCTTGCGCGCATCCGGCGTGTCAACCAGATCGAGGAACCGGATGCCGCCGTCGCTCTTGAGCTTGGCATGAACCTCCTGCGCCTGCGCCGCGCCGACGCCCATCAGCGCGGCGTCCACGCGCTTTTCGCCGAGCATCCGCATGCCCTGCACGTAGTCGCGCGCCGGCACGCCTTTCATGTCCTTGCTCGACAGGCCGGCGTTCGCCAGCACCGCGTCCTGCACGAAACGGATCGTGCTCTGCGCGGTGAATTCCGACGGCATGCTCGCGCCCTTGAGATCGGCCAGCGTCTTGAACTTCGAGTTGTCGAGCACCGCGATGCCGATCGGCAGCTGGAAGATCGTCGCGACCAGGCGCAGGTTCTTCGCCGGCGGCTGACCCTTGAAGTTCTCGACGCCGTCCCAGGCGAACGCCGGATCGATCACGTTCAGCAGGCCGAACTCGATCTGGCCCTGGTTGATCGTCGGCACGTAGGTCGACGAGCCGCCCATGGGCTGCACCCGGAGCTGGTGCTTGGTCTTGTTGGACACGACTTGCGACACCGCCGAGCCGACCGCGTAGTACAGCGAACCCTGCGGGTTGGTCGCGATCCCCATGGTCTGCGCGGACGCGGCGCCGGCGAAGCCGAGCGTCAGCGCGGACGCGAGCGCGAGTTTTCGAAACGACATCATCTCATCTCCCTCAGTCGAAACCGCCCCGCTTAAGCGACAGCGAAGCCGCTGCCGGATGGTTTCCGGCGCGAATGCGGGAAACCTAGCATGGCGAGATATGCGCAGACGCCATGGCTGCGTGCGGCGCCTCCGCGCACGCTGCGGCGCAATGACGCCCGGAGGCGCGTGAAAATTCCATGCTCTTGCCGGTTGTGTTCCAAGCCAACGCTCCGCAGGGCCGGAGCTTTGTTTTCGGGCGCCCGGCTGGCCCGTCTCCCTGTTCTCCGTTGCCCCTCGACATGAGGGGATGGAGCGCCGGGAAGGCGCCCGGGGAGCTACTGTCGGGAGCTCCCCGACCGGTCTGGCGCGACCGGCCGTGCGTCTGGCGAGACGCACGAGTCCTCCGGCGCAGAGGACCCTGGGCGCCTCCCGGCGCTCCACCCGCGGCGGCAATATGTGGCCGCCGCGCCTTGCTCTGTCCTCGAACGCCGCGATCGACGACGCCTGCGACTGGGCAAGATGCGCGAATTGTAAGACCGGATTCAGAAGCGGGGATAAGTTTTGTCTGCGAACCTATTCCGCTTTGCCTTGAAAGGCTTGCGGCGCGCGAAAGCGCGGCTTTCACTCGATGGCTTCGATCCGGTCCCGGTAAACTTGCACGAGGCGGCAGTTCTCGCTCGCCAGGCAAACGTCCGTCCAGACGTTCGAAAGATAGCGGTGAAGGTCGCCGATGGTGAGATTGCCGACCCGGATGTGAATGACGTGCGGTCCGCTGGAACTGGTAAGAACGCGGTCGGAAAAATCCGCATCTTTCGTAACGATGGTCAGCGCGTTGGCCGCGGCATACTGCCAAATTCGGCTGTCGGTCCAGGCCTGACCAATATCGTGGATGAATTCATAGTCGCTGCCGGACCAGGGCGAGAACCAACGCGGCAGATTGGCATCGATCAGATAACGGGCCATCAGGCCGTTTCTTTGACGCTGTATCGGCGGCCCATCAGCCGGCTTGCAAAAGCCAGGCAGGCCGAAATGTCCTCAGGCTCCAGCATCGGGTGCTGGCGCAGGATTGTCTCGGGCGCTTCGCCCGCGCTGAGATAGTCCAGAATGCTCTCGACCGTGATGCGCAGGCCCCTGACCACAGGCTTGCCGTTGCAGACATCCGGATCGATGGTGATCCTGTCGATTGCCGTATCGGATTGTGCATGGGCCATGACAGAAATCTCTACGGTTCAATCAGTAGATATCTATCACACCGGAGGCCGGATTTATAGGCCGCGCACGAGGCTGTATCGGCGACAGGGCAGGAGCTGAAGTCGATATTCAAGCTTCAGTTTGCGCTACGCCGCCAATCCCTGCTCCAGATCCGCAATAATATCCGCCACGTCCTCCAGCCCGATCGACAGCCGCACCACGTCGGGGCCGGCGCCGGCCTGGACCTTCTGCGCGTCGGACAATTGCCGGTGCGTGGTCGAAGCCGGGTGGATGATCAGCGAGCGCGTGTCGCCGATGTTGGCGAGGTGCGAGAACAGCTTGACGTTGGACACGAGCTTCACGCCGGCGTCGAAGCCGCCCTTGAGCCCGAAGGTGAACACCGCGCCCGCGCCCTTGGGCGCATATTTCTTGGCGAGGTTGTGGTAGCGGTCGCCGGGCAGGCCGGCGTAGCTCACCCAGGCGACGCTCGGGTGCTTCGCGAGCCATTCGGCCACGGCCACGGCGCTGTCGCAATGGCGCTGGATGCGCAGCGGCAGCGTCTCGATGCCCGTGAGGATCAGGAAGGCGTTGAACGGCGACAGCGCCGGGCCGATGTCGCGCAGGCTCAGCACGCGGCAGGCGATGGCGAAGGCGAAGTTGCCGAAGGTCTCGTGCAGCACGATGCCCTGATACTCCGGGCGCGGCTCCGACAGCATCGGATAGCGGCCCTCGCGCGACCAGTTGAAGGTGCCGCCGTCGACGATCATGCCGCCGATGGAGTTGCCGTGGCCGCCGAGAAACTTGGTCAGCGAATGCACCACCACGTCCGCGCCGTAGTCGATCGGCTTGCAGAGGTAGGGCGTGGCGAGCGTGTTGTCGACGACCAGCGGCACGCCGGCGCGGCGCGCGATGTTGGCGATGGCCTCGATGTCGGTGACGGCGCCGCCGGGGTTGGCGATCGACTCGATGAAGATCGCCTTGGTCTTGGGCGTGATCGCGCGCTCGAAGCTTGCGAGGTCGTCGGTGTCGGCCCACACCACGTTCCAGCCGAAGTTCTTGAACGAGTGGTTGAACTGGTTGATCGAGCCGCCGTAGAGCTTCTTGCCCGCGACGAACTCGTCGCCGGGCTTCATCATGCAATGGAACACCAGGACCTGCGCGGCGTGGCCGGACGCGACCGCGAGTCCCGCGGTGCCGCCTTCGAGCGCAGCGACCCGCTCCTCCAGCACGGCGTTCGTGGGATTGCCGATGCGCGTGTAGATGTTGCCGAACGCCTGCAGGCCGAACAGCGAGGCGGCGTGATCGACGTCGTCGAACACGAACGACGTGGTCTGGTAGATCGGCGTCGCGCGCGCGCCGGTGGTCGGGTCGGGCTGCGCGCCGGCGTGGATCGCAAGCGTGGAGAAACCTGGCGTGCGTTCGGTCATCGGTTCGTCCCTTAAGCTCGTCCTGGTCCTTGCGCGGTAATGCGCCCAGCCGGGCGGGTTTATCGAACCCCCGGGGTGCGTCAAGGCGCGAACGGGCGGTTGCGTTAATTGGCAACCGCCGCGCTGCAAAACGGCGCGCGGCGGGACAATTTTTCTTTAACGAAGGCCAGACGCGGTCGTTAAGGCGCGTTGGTCATCCGCTTGCGGGCCCGCGGGGCGGGCTTGTTGTAGCGGAGCATGACCTGGCGGCACAGCGCGGACAGGTCGTCGAGATTGTCCCGGAAGCAGGCGATGACCCGCTCGCGGCTCGGAATGGCGTGGCCGCAGACGCGGAACGCATCGTACATGCAGGCTTGCTGCTCCTCGGGCGTTTCGGTGTTCTGCGTTTCGGACGCGAGCGCCGCCGGCAATGAAAGCGACAGCAACGCGGCGATCAGAACGGAGCGGATCAGCATGCGATCCTCCTTTGGCGCGGCCATCGAATCGGCAAAGCCCGCCGCATCCCTAAAACGCATCAGACGATGGAAGGTTTCAACCGCCGGAGGCGGGTTTTCCCGGCTCCTGCGCGGCGCCCTCGGACTGCGGTGCCGCCCGTTCGGCCGCCTCGGTCGTGCCGCCCGCCATTGTGGTGCGGTTGAGCGACATGCGTTGCACGCCCTTGCCCAGAAGCGGCGCGCGCTTGGAACTGAGCGTGCGGGAGTTGACGCCGATCCAGCCGATTTCCGACGACAGCCGGCCGTATTCGATCTTGGGGCAGCGGTTCATCACCACCTTGAGGCCTTCCGCCTCGGCCTTGGCCGCGGCCTCGTCGTTGCGCACGCCGAGCTGCATCCAGATCACCCGCGGCCTGGGCGACATCGCCAGCGCCTCGTCGACCGCCGCCGGCGCGAACTGCGGCGCGCGGAAGATGTCGACCATGTCCACCGGCTCCGGAATGTCGGCGAGGCGCGCATAGACCTTCTGGCCGAGGATGTCCTTGCCGGCCTGGCCGGGATTGACCGGGATCATCCGGTAGCCGCGCTCCAGCAGATACTTGAACGCGAAATAGCTCGGTCGGTTGTCCTTCGGCGAAATGCCGACCATGGCGATCGACTTCACCGTGTTGAGGATGCCGCGGATATAGCTGTCGGGGTAACTGTCGTGGTTCATCGTGGGCCTGCCTTGCGGCCGCATATAATCATTGCCACGACCGCCGGTAAGCCGGTGTCCGCGCTTGCGTTAACGGTCGGCGCCGCCGTAAGCCGCGACCGGGCCGATGCCCGCGATGCCGGCTGCGAACGACAGCACCGCGTTGACCGCGACCTCCGGAGTGCAGATGACGCCGCATTGCCAGGCGGTCAGCGCGGTCAGTCCGACCGTCATGGTCGCGCCCCAGACCGAACCCGCGACAAGCCCGCGTGCCAGCGCCGCGCGGCTCAATCGCAGGCGGCGAATGTCGGAGGTCGCGAAGGCGAGTGCGGTCATCATCGGTCCTCCCATTTCGGGTCGCGCTTTTCGACGAAGGCCGAAATGCCTTCCTCGGCGTCCCGCGCCATCATGTTATCCACCATGACCTGGCCCGTGTACCGGTAGGCGTCGGCCAAAGTCATGTCGAGTTGGCGGTAGAACGCCTCCTTGCCGATCTTCAGGGCCAGCATGGATTTGGCGGCGATCTTGTGCGCGAGCTCGGTGGCCGCGCGCAGCGCTTCGCCAGCGGGCACGACGCGGTTGACGAGACCGATGCGGAAGGCGCCGTCCGCCGAAATCGCGTCGCCGGTCAGCAGCATGTCCATGGCGTGTTTGGGCGCGACGTTGCGCGTCAGCGCCACCATCGGCGTCGAGCAGAACAGGCCGATATGCACGCCGGGCGTTGCGAAGCGCGCACTTTGCGAGGCAACCGCCAAGTCGCAGCTCGCGACCAGCTGGCAGCCGGCGGCCGCGGCCGCGCCTTCGACCGCGGCGATCACCGGCTGCGGCAGGCGGACGATGCCCTGCATCATGGCGCTGCAGCGGACCATCAGGTCCTGTACGTAGGCGCGCCCGCGATCCGGGTCGGCGCGGCGCTTGGTGATTTCCTTCAGATCGTGACCGGCCGAAAAAGCCGGCCCGTTGGCCGCGAGCACCACCGCACGCACGCGCTGGTCCGCCGCGATGCCGGTGAAGGCTCCGCTCAATTCCGCCAGCATCGCTTCGGACAGGGCGTTGCGCGTCTGCGGCCGGTCGAGCGTCAGGACCGCGATGCCGCCGTGGTCGGCGCGCGTCACAAGCGGCGGTGCAGCGCCGGAACGTGGAACGGGCGACGGAGCGTTCATGCGAATGCGAACGGCCTTTGCGGCAAGGACTCGATCATTGTATCCGATCCGGGCAAGCGCGCGACCGGCGCGAACCGGCGAACGGGCAAGGGGAGGCGGCCATGACGGCCCCCGCGATGGATGTCGAGGCGCTGGAGCGGTTCCTGGCGAAGGAATTCCCCCAGGTGTTTCACGCGCAGAGCGGGTTGGTCATCGAGGAGGCCTGGCACGGCGGCGCCCGCGTCCGGCAACTCTATCGGCCCGACTTCGTTCGTCCGGGCGGCACGATTTCCGGGCCGACCATGATGGCACTGGCCGACTTCGCCATGTACGTCGGCGTGCTGGCGGCCATCGGGCCCGTGCCGCTCGCGGTCACCACCAATCTCAACATCAACTTCCTGCGCAAGCCGGGCACGAAGGATCTCATTGCCCGGTGCCGGTTGCTGAAACTCGGCAAACGGCTGGCGGTCGGCGAGGTGACGATCCATTCGGACGGCCAGGACGAGCCGGTTGCCCATGTCACGTCGACCTATTCGATCCCTGCCGGCAAGTGAGTTTGCGATACGGTATTATAGTACCTAAATTTCATCGTATTGATTCAGTTACATAATTTGTTATCGCGCGCCATTGACCGGGTATCGTCCCTCCGTTAGAAGCCCGCAACGCCAATTCGGCATTCACGGACCTCAACCGATATGAGCACAATTTCCGTCAAACCCGCGGACGTGCAGAAGAAATGGGTAATGATTGACGCCACCGGCCTGGTTGTCGGCCGGCTCGCCACCATCATCGCCATGCGCCTGCGCGGCAAGCACCGGCCTTCGTACACGCCGCATGTGGACGACGGCGACAACGTCATCGTCGTCAACGCCGCTAAAGTGGTCCTGACCGGCCGCAAGCGCGAGAAGAAGGTCTATCACCACCACACCGGCTTCATCGGCGGGATCAAGGAGCGCACCGCGCGCTCGATCCTCGAAGGCCGCTTCCCCGAACGCGTGGTGGAGAAGGCCGTGCAGCGGATGCTGCCGCACGGCCCGCTCGGCCGCCAGCAGTTCGGCAATCTGCGGGTCTATCCGGGCCCCGACCATCCCCATGCGGCGCAGCAGCCGGAAGTGCTCGATATCCGCGCCATGAACCGCAAGAACACGAGGGCCGCCTGATCATGGCCGATACCATCCAATCGCTGGATCAATTGTCGACGCTCAAGCCGGCGGCCCCCGAGGCTCCGAAGCACGTGCAGAAGCTCGACAAGCAGGGCCGTGCCTACGCCACCGGCAAGCGCAAGAACGCCGTGGCGCGGGTCTGGATCAAGCCGGGCTCGGGCAAGATCGTCGTGAACGAACGGGCGGTCGAAGTGTTTTTTGCGCGCCCGGTGCTGCGCATGATCATCCAGCAGCCGCTGGTGGCTGCGAACCGCCAGGGCCAGTACGACGTCATGTGCTCGGTCTCCGGCGGCGGCCTGTCCGGCCAGGCTGGCGCGGTGCGCCACGGTCTGTCCAAGGCGCTCACCAACTTCGAGCCGGACCTGCGCGGTGCCCTCAAGCGCGGCGGCTTCCTGACCCGCGACAGCCGTGTGGTCGAGCGCAAGAAATACGGCCGCGCCAAGGCCCGCCGGTCGTTCCAGTTCTCCAAGCGCTGACGGCTCGCACACGATTTCTGCCGGCAGGGGGCGCATCCGCGCCCCCTGTTTGTTTTGGGCCTGAATCGAGGCTTGCGGGATCGCGCCAAATTTTACAGGAATTTATGCGACAAAAGGCCGGTGTCACGTAAGCCTTCCGCAAAGTCCCTGCCTCAGGATGCGCGCCTTTCGAGCCGGCGACGCACAAGGGTCCGGCGGCCGTCAAACCGCTTCTTCAGGCCCCGTTTCCGGTTCCAGAGTCCAGTCCAGGACGTGTATGGCGCTCGACACCGCAACGCTGATGACGGTCGCCACCGGGATCACGGGGCTGCTCGGCGTCTTCCTGCTGCTGCTGTGGATCCAGGAGCGCAACGTGCGGGCGCTGGCCTGGTGGTGCGCGGCCTATCTGTTCGGCGCCTCCGCGGTGACTTTCTGGAGCACCTGGAAGCCAGGCTCGTTGCTGGTGGCCGAACTGCCGAATGCGCTCCTGTTCGTGGCCTGCGGCATGATCTGGACCGGCGCGAGGCTGTTTCACGGACGCTCGGTCCGGCCGGCATGGGCGCTTGCGGGCGCGGTCCTCTGGCTCGGCGCGGTGCAGATTCCGGACATCGGCGGTTCGGCGCAGGGGCGCGTCGTGCTGTCGTCGCTGGTGGTCGCGCCCTACGCGTTCATGACCGCGTTCGACCTCGGGCGCGAGCGGCGGCGCGAGTTGGCCGCGTCATTCCGCTCGCTGGTCATTCCTTTGATGCACGGCGCGGTGTTTCTCGCGCCCGTTCCGATCGGTTTGAAACTGGCTTCGGACTCGTCCGCCGACGGCGTGTTTGCACTGTTCGCGCTGGAGATCATGCTCTACGTCGTCGGAACCGCATTCATCGTCGTGCTGATGGCCAAGGAGCGCGTGGTGCTGGTTCACCGGACCGCCGCGATGACGGACCCGTTGACCGGCCTCTACAACCGGCGTGCATTCATGGAGGCAGCCAATCTCATGGTCTCGCGGCGCAAGCGCCAGCTGCAGCCCGTGAGCGTGCTGCTGTTCGACCTCGATCACTTCAAATCGATCAACGACCGTTTCGGACACGCGGTCGGCGACGATGCATTGCAGGTGTTCGCCAAGGTGGCGGTCGCCAGCACACGCGCGACCGACGTAATCGGCCGGCTGGGCGGCGAGGAATTCGCCGCCTTCATTCCCGGCAACATTTCCGATGCGACCGTCGTGGCCGAACGCGTCCGCACAGCCTTTCAGACCGCGGGCAAGGAAATCTCCGGCCATGCGATGGGCGCCACCGTCAGCATCGGCGCCGCTTCGGGCATTCCGCCGGTCGAGGTGGGGGTGCTGCTGGCGCGTGCCGATGCGGCGCTCTACCGGGCAAAGGAACTGGGGCGGAACCGTCTTGAGCTGGCGGTCGACGCAATGGAGTTGCCCGACGGGGCGGCCCAGCCGGCGCCGCCCGTGGGCGCTCCCGCGGCTGCGCTGCGCTGAGCATGATCCCGAAAAGTGGGGACCGGTGTCCCGCCTGCGCGAAGCCTTGGCACCTTCTCGTCGTGCGGGTTGATGCTTCGGCGGGCGAAGGCAGGTCGGCCAAGATCGTGCGCGAAGGGCCTCTGGAAACCAATTGCTAAGCTTGTCTTGTCACCGGGCGTTTACCGGCGGTCGGTCATCATGCGCTCATGATGGAAGGCCGAACCATGCCGAGACCTTACGCGAAAGCAGTGCACCTGGAAGACAGCGCGGCTTGGGCGCGGCAGGCGTTCGTCTGCGCCTATTCGTCGTCCGCCGAATACGAGGCCGAGACGATCGCAACCCGCCGCGCGGCGGGCGCCTACGGCAAGCCCTGGATGCAGCCACATACGGCGCTGACGATCTACGCCATTGTCGCCGGCGCTGTGTTTCTGCTGGCGGCACTTTACCAGGCTTGACCTCGTTCCCGGTTTGATGCCGGCCCGGCTCCGGCGTCAGCGCCGTCGAGCGCCGGCTGCATTGGCGGGGCAGGGCCAGACCCGCGCGCCGATTGACTGAACCGCCCGATTTGCGACCTTTGGCGGCGATGGACCGCCGCCCTCCCTCAGGCAAGTTCTGTCGCCTGTTCGCTCAGCCGGATCTGCCGCGATGACCGGCAGTCTCGACGGCAAGGTCGCGCTGGTGACCGGCGCCAGCCGCGGCATCGGCAAGGGCATCGCACTGGAACTGGCGGCCTGCGGCTGCGACCTGCTGCTCACGGCGCGCGATCGCGCGGCGCTCGAAGCCGTGGCCGAGGCGGTGCGGGCCAAGGGCCGCCGAGCCGAGTTGCATGTCGCCGACCTCCGCGACGACGGGCAGACTGAAGCACTGGCACGCGCCACACAGGAGCGCTTCGGCCGCCTCGATATCCTCGTCAACAATGCGGGTGCAGCCCGCAGGGGCGATTTCTTCGCGCTGACCGACGCGGAGTGGACCGACGGATTCGCTTTGAAATTCTTCGCCCAGGTCCGTCTCAGCCGCGCGGCCTGGCCGATGCTGAAGGCCGGCGGCGGCTCGGTGGTGGCGATCGGCGGCATCGGCGCGCGCGCTCCGGTCGCGGACTACATGATCGGCTCGTCGGTGATTGGCGCCCAGGTCGCATTCATGAAGTCGCTCGCCGACATCGGCAAACGCGACGGCGTGCAGGTCAATGTCGTCAATCCCGGCTCGGTCGACACCGACCGTTTCCGCCACCGGCTCGGCACCATCATGAAGCGCACAGGCCTCGACGAAACGGGGGCCATCGAGCATCACCGCAAGGAACTCGACATCACGCGCTTCGGATTGCCCGAGGACGTGGCGGCGCTGGTCGCCTTCATCGTGTCGCCGCGCGGGCGATGGCTGCACGGTTCCGCCATCGACATGGACGGCGGGCAGGTTTCGCCGCTTCGGATGTCGGTTTACGACTGAGCGTGGCTGGCAGTCCCGAACGACAAAGGGCGCTCCGGGGAGCGCCCTTTGCATTCCGGATGATGTGACCGTGGCGTTACGCCGAGTAGTACATGTCGAACTCGACCGGGTGCGGGGTGTGCTCGAAGCGGATCACCTCGGTCATCTTCAGCTCGATGTAGCTGTCGATGAAGTCATCGTCGAACACGCCGCCGACCTTGAGGAAGGCGCGGTCCTTGTCGAGGTTCTCCAGCGCCTCGCGCAAGCTTCCGCAGACGGTCGGGATCTTCTTGAGCTCCTTCGGCGGCAGGTCGTAGAGGTCCTTGTCCATCGCCTCGCCGGGGTTGAGCTTGTTCTTGATGCCGTCGAGGCCGGCCATCAGCATCGCGGCAAAGCCCAGATACGGATTGCACAGCGGATCGGGGAAGCGCACTTCGACGCGCTTGGCCTTCGGGTTGCTGGTCCACGGGATACGGCAGGACGCGGAGCGGTTGCGCGCCGAGTAGGCGAGCAGCACCGGCGCCTCGAAGCCCGGCACCAGACGCTTGTAGGAGTTGGTGGTCGGGTTGGTGAAGGCGTTGATCGCCTTGGCGTGCTTGATGATGCCGGCGATGTAGGACAGGCAGGTGTCCGACAGGTCGGCGTACTTGTTGCCCGCGAACACCGGCTTGCCGCCCTTCCAGATCGACTGGTGGCAGTGCATGCCCGAGCCGTTGTCGCCGTAGACCGGCTTCGGCATGAAGGTCGCGGTCTTGCCGTAGATGTTGGCGACCTGCTGGATGCAGTACTTGTAGATCTGCATGCGGTCGGCCATCACGGTGAGCGGCGAGAACTTCAGACCAAGCTCGTGCTGGGCGGACGCCACTTCGTGATGGTGCTTCTCGACCACGCAGCCCATCCGCGCCATGGCGGCGAGCATCTCGGAGCGCATGTCCTGCACCGAGTCCTGCGGCGGAACCGGGAAGTAGCCCTTCTTGGTGCCGATGCGGTGGCCGAGGTTGCCGCCTTCATACGCGGTGTCGCCGTTGGTCGGCAGTTCGATCGAATCGAGCTTGAAGCCGGTGTTGTAGGGATCGGCCTTGAAGCGCACGTCGTCGAACACGAAGAACTCGGCCTCCGGGCCGAAGAACACCGTGTCGCCCACGCCCAAGGACTTCACCATCGCCTCGGCCTTCTTGGCGATGCCGCGCGGGTCGCGGTTGTAGGGCTCGCCGGTGGTCGGCTCGAGCACGTCGCAGACCAGCACCATCGTGGTCTCGGCGAAAAACGGATCGATCGTGGCTGAGGCCGGATCGGGCATCAGGCACATGTCGGACTCGTTGATCGCCTTCCAGCCGGCGATCGACGAGCCGTCGAACATCTGGCCTTCGGAGAACGTGTCCTCTTCGATCATCGACACGTCGAACGTGACGTGCTGCCACTTTCCGCGCGGGTCCGTGAAACGAAAATCGACGTATTTGACGTCGTTGTCCTTGATCATCTTCATGACATTCTTGGCGGTCGTCATGGAATACTTTCCCTTTCGTGAGGGGACATAGAGTGATTGAGCGGATGGACCGGCGCGTTAAATGGCGTCCAATCCGGATTCCCCCGTTCTGATCCGGATCGCTTCTTCGATATTCGAGACGAAGATTTTTCCGTCGCCGATGCGCCCGGTCTGGGCTGCGCGGCGGATCGCCTCGACGGCTTTTTCGACCATCTCGTCACCCAGCACAATCTCGATCTTCACCTTCGGGAGAAAATCGACCACGTACTCGGCGCCGCGATAGAGTTCGGTGTGGCCCTTCTGGCGGCCGAAGCCCTTGGCTTCGGTCACGGTGATGCCCTGAAGACCGACGTCCTGAAGCGCCTCTTTGACCTCGTCGAGCTTGAAGGGCTTGATGATGGCCTCGATTTTCTTCATCGCGTTCCGTCTCCCGGGCCGCCGGATCGTGTCCCCGGAAGCGCCGTCTTCTCCGTTAGCAGGGTCTGTGCCAAGGCAGGAAACACCCGGATGGACCCCGATTTCCACTGATTAGCTGAAGTTTGGGGCATTCGGGAATGCCAAGCCGCAGGCATTTTGCATAAGAGTTAGGCAATCAGCCCAATCCGTAGTCAATACCCCCGGCGTTGTCGCTCACAGCCGCCGCCGATAGTGTCCTGCCGAATGATCGAACTCCTGACCCCCGCAGACATGGCCGCCGCCGACCGGCTGACGATCGCGGGCGGGATCGCCGGCATGGCGCTGATGGAAAATGCCGGACGTGCCGTGGCCGACGCGGTGGTCCGCCGGGCCCGGCGGACCGCGCCGCTGATCTGCGTGGTGGCGGGCCCGGGCAACAACGGCGGCGACGGATTTGTCGCCGCGCGCGTGCTGCGGGAGCGCGGCTATCCCGTCCGCGTGATGCTGCTGGGCGACCGCGACAAACTGAAGGGCGACGCCGCAGAGGCCGCGGCACGTTGGGCCGGCGATGTGGAGCCGGCCGGCGCCGACGGCCTCGCCGGAGCGGGCCTGATCGTCGATGCACTGTTCGGTGCGGGGCTCGATCGCCCGGTCGCCGGCGCCGCGCGCACCGTGATCGATGCCATGAATGCCGGCGGCGTGCCGGTAGTCGCCGTCGATCTGCCGAGCGGCATTTCCGGCGCGAGCGGAGCGGTGATGGGGGCGGCGGTGCGGGCGACCGAAACCGTGACGTTCTTTCGGCGCAAGCCCGGACATCTCCTGCTGCCGGGCCGGCTGCATTGCGGGCCCATCGAAGTTGCCGACATCGGCAATCCCGATGCGGTCCTGGAAAAGCTGCGGCCGAGCCTGTTCGTAAATTGTCCGGCGTTGTGGGCCGAGCGGTTTCCGGTGCCGCGGCCGGAGGCGCACAAGTACTCGCGCGGCCATGCCGTTGTCGTGTCGGGCGACGCCTCGCACACGGGCGCGGCGCGGCTTGCCGCGCGCGGCGCGCTGCGGGCCGGGGCCGGACTTGTGACGCTGGCGAGCCCTCCGGACGCGCTGGCGATCAACGCTGCATCCTATCCGGCGGTCATGGTGCGTGCGGTCGATGGGCCCGGAGCGCTCGGCGAAATGCTCGCCGACGTCCGCCTGAACGCGGTGGTCCTCGGTCCCGGCGCCGGCGTGGGGGCCCGGACGCGGGAACTGGCGCTCACGGCGCTCGCCGGCGAACGCGCCGTGGTTCTGGACGCCGACGCGCTGACCAGCTTCGCCGACGAGTCCGAGGCGCTGTTTTCGGCCATCAAGGCGCGGGACGGCCTGCCCACGCTGTTGACGCCGCACGAGGGCGAGTTCGCGCGATTGTTCAGGAGCGGCGCGCGACCCGCTGAAATGTCGTCGAAATGCGATCGCGCCCTGATCGCAGCGGTGGATTCCGGGGCGACCGTGGTGCTGAAGGGGCCGGACACGGTGGTGGCCTCACCGGGCGGCCGCATCTCGATCGCCGAAAACGCCCCGCCTTGGCTCGCCACCGCAGGATCGGGCGACGTGCTGGCCGGCATGGCGGCGGGCCTGCTGGCCCAGGGCATGCCCGCGTTCGAAGGCGCGTCCGCCGCGGTCTGGCTGCACGGCGAGGCGGGAAATGAGGTCGGCCCCGGGCTGATTTCCGAGGACCTGCCCGAAGCGTTGCCGGCGGTCTATCGGCGGCTGTTCGTCGATCTCGGCGCGTGGCCGTGACGTGACGTCTCTACGATGGCACAAATCACATAACTTCGAACCAAGCCGCCATCCCGCTCTCCTGGTGTTCGATCATGTGGCAGTGGATCATCCACTTGCCGGGATTGTCGGCGACGAAGGCTGTTCGTTCGGAGGCCTGCGGTTCCACGAGCACCGTGTCCAGCCAGTACGGTCTGACCGCGTTATCGGCGCGATCGAGAACGCGGAAATGATGCCCGTGCAAATGCATCGAGTGCGGAAACGCCGTCCGGTTGAGAAAATCGATGGCGACGGTCCGGCCGCGCTCGACGCGGAACAGCGGCGCGCCGTCATGTCCGGTCGAGGATTTCTCGGCCAAAGCCCAAAACATCCGGTCGCCGGAACCCATCATCATGCCCGGCCCCATCATGCCGCCACGCATCATCCACCGGCTCATGGCGCCGCCGTCCAATGGAATTTCGAGGCGTAGCGCATTGGCCAGGTCCAGCCGTTCCGGCAACGGGTTGGACGGCAGGGGCGACAGCGCCGCAAGCGGAGCACCCCGCACCGGCTCGCCGCCGTAGGTCAGTTGCGCGATAGGGAGTTCCTGGCCGCGGCCATATTCGAGAACGAGCGGGGCCTTGGCGCCCGGCGCGAGCGTGGCATCGACGAACAGGTCGGCGCGATTGCCGGGGCCGAGTGTGATGCGTCCGCCGCGCAATTCGAACGGCTGCGCAGGCTGGCCGTCCAGCGCCATCGCCGTGGCTCTGTGGCTATCAAGCCGCAACACCATCACCCGCGCGTTGGCGGCGTTGATCAGCCGCAGCCTCACCCGTTCGTTGGTCCGCACCGGCAGATCGGGAAAGTCGCGGCCGTTGACCGTCGCATACTGGCCGAGACGGCCGGCATGAGACGCGTCCATCGGCGAGCCAAAGCTTTGATGAATGTTGCCGTCCTCCGTCAGCCGCCAGTCGTCAAGCACCACGACGATGTCCCTGTCGACGGCAACAGGCTCGCGCTCGTCGACGATCAGCGCACCATAGAGGCCGCGTCCGATCTGCTCGGAGGATCGCAGGTGTGAGTGGTACCAGAACGTGCCGGCGTCGGGCGCGACAAAGCGGTATTCGAAACTCTTGCCTGGCTCGACCGGCATCTGCGTCAGATGCGGAACCCCGTCCATGGCGTTCGGCAGGCGCAGCCCATGCCAATGGATGACGGTCGGCTGGGTGAGGTCGTTGACCAGCCGGACCCGGACCTCGTCGCCTTGGCGAACTCGCAGCAGCGGTCCAGGGACCATGCCGTCGTAGCCCCATATCGGCGTTGCCCTGCGGTCATCGCCGCGCAACCGGGCTTCGCCACGCCGCGCCCGCAGCACGCGAAAATCGCCGGCCGGACCCCGTTCCGCGAGGCCACCGGCCGGAAACGCCGAAACTGCAATGCCGGCGCCGCAGCCGGTCAGGACATGCCGGCGCGTGAACGAAGCGGTCTGGAAAGGACCGAAGGGATGGATATTGGACATGGCTAACTCCGAAGCACCTGTCGAATCCGCCCCGGTACAAGATGCCGCAATCCGGACACGGCCACCTTTGATACCGATCAAACCGGTTCTATTTTGGTGGTGTCCGGCGTTGGGCCCATGATATAAGCCGCGCCGCCCGGCCGAGCGCGGCGCGGCGCGAGCCTTCGGCGGGCGTGGCGGAACTGGTAGACGCGCCGGACTTAGAATCCGGTGACGCAAGTCTTGGGGGTTCGAGTCCCTCCGCCCGCACCAGCCCACCCGGCCGCGGCCCGCAAACCGTTTCCGGCCGAAGGTGTCCCTTGGCGCCGCCAGTGGCGGCATAGCTAGAAGATTGTGGTGATGCAGGTAACCGAAACGCTCAACGAAGGCCTCAAGCGCGAATTCAAGGTCGTGGTGGCCGCGGCCGATCTGGCGAGCAAAGCCGAAGCACGGCTCGGGGAGCTCAAGGGCCAAGTGCGGATGAACGGCTTTAGGCCCGGCAAGGTGCCGGTGGCGCACCTGAAGCGCCTGTACGGCCGCGCCGTGATGGCCGAGACCATCGAAGCGCTGATGCGCGAGGCCAACGCCCAGATCGTCACCGAGCGCGGTCTGAAGCTGGCGCGCGAGCCGCAGATCACCATGCCAGAGGACCAGGCGGCGGTCGAAAGCGTCATCGAGGGCAAGACCGACCTGTCGTACACGGTGGCACTCGAAATCATGCCGCCGATCGAACTTGCCGACTTCAAAGGCATCAAGCTCGAACGGGTCACGGCCGACGTAACCGACGAAGAGATCGACAATGCGGTCAAACGCATCGCCGAACAGAACCGGCAGTTCGCCGCGAAGGACGGCAAGGCCGAGACCGGCGACCGCGTCGTCATGGATTTTACCGGACGGATCGACGGCACGCCGTTCGAAGGCGGCACCGGCGGAGACGTCGGAGTGCTGATCGGTTCGGGGACGTTTATCCCGGGCTTCGAGGATCAGCTCATCGGCATCGGCGCGGGCGAGCAGCGCCTGGTCACGGTCACTTTCCCGCAGACCTACCCGGCGGAGAATCTCGCCGGCAAGGCCGCCGAGTTCGACGTCACCGCGAAGTCGGTCGAAGCGCCCAAGGATGTCCCCATCGACGACGAGTTCGCAAAGCAGCTCGGGCTTGAGTCCGTGGCGAAGCTGAAAGAGATGGTCAAGGAGCGCCTGGTCCGCGAACACGCCGCGGTCTCGCGGCAGCGCGTGAAGCGCAAGCTCCTGGACGAGCTCGACGCCAAGCACAAGTTCGCGCCCCCGCCGACGCTGGTGGAGGACGAGTTCAACAACATCTGGAAGAACATCACCGACGACCTCACCGCCCAGAAGCGGACGTTCGAGGACGAAGGCTCGACCGAGGAGAAGTCGAAAGCCGAGTACCGCGGCATCGCCGAACGGCGGGTGCGGCTTGGCCTCGTCATCGCCGAGATCGGCGAGAAGAACAACATCCGCGTCACCGACGAGGAGATTTCCCGCGCGGTCATGGATCGTGCTCGCCAAATGCCAGGCCGCGAGCAGGAGGTGTGGGACTTCTACCGCAAGAACCCGGAGGCGCTGGCGAACCTGCGCGCGCCGATCTTCGAGGACAAGGTGGTCGACTACATCCTCGAATTGGCCGAGGTGACCGAGCGCAAGGTCCCGGGCGCGGAGTTCTTCAAGGAAGAGGAACTCTGAGGCCGTCCGGCGTCAGCCAGGTGAACCGCGCACATCCCGCTGCGCGCCGAGCGGGTACCGCGCCGGCGCCAGTATTCCACTACCGCCCCGGCGCCATGCGGGGGCCTTCGTGTTGACGCCCGCCGAACCTATATACTGTCGGCCAATCGTACGATTCGGCGCCGATGCGGGCGATCCGCCCCACGTTTGGAGGACAGTTTGAGAGATCCGGTCAACACCTACATGAACCTGGTTCCCATGGTGGTCGAGCAGACCAACCGGGGCGAGCGGGCCTATGACATCTTCTCCCGGCTGCTCAAGGAACGGATCATCTTCATCACCGGTCCGATCGAGGACGGCATGGCGACGCTGGTCGTGGCGCAGATGCTGTTCCTGGAGGCGGAGAATCCCAAGAAGGAAATCTCCATGTACATCAACTCGCCCGGCGGGTTGGTGACCGCGGGGCTTGCGATCTACGACACGATGCAGTTCATCCGCCCGCCGGTGTCCACGCTTTGCTGCGGCCAGGCCGCGTCGATGGGTTCCCTGCTGCTCTCCGCCGGCGCCAAGGACCTGCGGTTCGCCCTGCCGAATGCGCGCGTGATGGTCCATCAGCCGTCGGGCGGGTTCCAGGGCCAGGCCACCGACATCATGCTGCACGCCCAGGAAATCCTGAATCTCAAGAAGCGCCTGAACGAAATCTACGTCAAACACACCGGGCAGCCGATCAAGAAGATCGAGGACGCGCTCGAGCGCGACACGTTCATGACTCCCGAGGCCGCCAAGGACTTCGGTCTGATCGACAAGGTGATCGACAAGCGCCCCGAGGACCCCGGCGCGAAGGCCGCCTAGGAACGCACTCCCTCCGCCCCGGTTGCCAGCCCCGAAAAAGCCATGGCAGTGGAATGCGTTATTGTTAATGAAATCTTGATTGTTCCTCCTTTAGCGTGTTTCGCTAGTATCCGGGAGGATGGAGTGCGTGGAATGTGCGACCGCCGCGCTACGGTTTTTTAGCGTCGGCGCTGTTAGGAAAGGGTAGGCCCCGCCCACCGCGGGGTCACGGAGATCGGAATGAGCAAGGTCGGCGGCAGCGACTCGAAGAACACCCTTTATTGCTCGTTTTGCGGCAAGAGCCAGCACGAGGTGCGCAAGCTCATCGCCGGCCCGACGGTGTTCATTTGCGACGAGTGCGTCGAGTTGTGCATGGACATCATCCGCGAGGAGAACAAGTCCTCGCTGGTGAAGTCGCGTGATGGCATCCCGACGCCCAAGGAAATCCGCAAGGTTCTCGACGACTACGTGATCGGCCAGGATCACGCCAAGAAGGTGCTCGCGGTTGCCGTCCACAACCACTACAAGCGGCTCAATCACCAGACCAAGCACAACGACGTCGAGCTTGCGAAGTCGAACATTCTGCTGATCGGCCCGACCGGGTCGGGCAAGACGCTGCTCGCGCAGACGCTGGCGCGCATCCTCGACGTGCCGTTCACGATGGCCGACGCGACCACGCTCACCGAAGCCGGCTACGTCGGCGAGGACGTCGAAAACATCATCCTGAAGCTGCTGCAGTCGGCCGACTACAACGTCGAGCGCGCGCAGCGCGGCATCGTCTACATCGACGAGATCGACAAGATTTCGCGCAAGTCCGACAACCCGTCGATCACCCGCGACGTGTCGGGCGAGGGCGTGCAGCAGGCGCTGCTCAAGATCATGGAAGGCACCATCGCCTCGGTGCCCCCGCAGGGCGGCCGCAAGCATCCGCAGCAGGAGTTCCTGCAGGTCGACACGACCAACATCCTGTTCGTCTGCGGCGGCGCGTTCGCGGGCCTGGAGAAGATCATCTCGTCGCGCGGCCGCTCGACCTCGATCGGCTTCGGCGCCAAGGTCATGGCGCCCGAGGACCGGCGCGCCGGCGAGATTTTCAGAGATGTCGAGCCGGAGGACCTGCTCAAGTACGGCCTCATCCCCGAGTTCGTCGGCCGCCTGCCTGTGGTCGCGACGCTTGAGGACCTCGACGAGCCTTCCTTGAAGAAGATTCTGGTCGAGCCGAAGAACGCCCTGGTCAAGCAGTACCAGCGGCTGTTCGAGATGGAATCGATCGACCTCACGCTCGCCGAGGAGGCGCTCGGCGCCATCGCCCGCAAGGCGATTGAGCGCAAGACCGGCGCGCGCGGCCTGCGCTCGATCATGGAGGGCATCCTGCTCGACACCATGTTCGACCTGCCGAGCCTGGAAGGCGTCGAGGAGGTCGTGATCTCCAAGGAAGTGGTCGAGGGCACCGCTCGGCCGCTTTATATCTATGCCGACCGCGCCGGTGATGCCGGCGCGACCGCCTGAACCTGACGCGTCGTTCCGGTTGCGTGATACCTCCCCGCGATCCGCCGAACGGCGGGCGAGTGGCATATTGGGTTGAATCTACAGGTTAACTTGACACTCTGGCCCCCGGTATCCACCTAGTACCGGGCAGAGGCCTGAAACTTGGGTAGATTCGCGTGTTTTCTCGTCCGGACACGGTTCCCGACCCCACCTGACTCGACCGCGGGACACCTTCTGCACCTGTCCGGCAAACCGGCACTTCGTCGCGGCTGCGCACCCCGCGGGCCATGAGGAAGGGGCACAACAACAAGGACTACGGAAATGACGCTTCCAAAGCCACGTCCTCCGCTGACCCCCGGCGAGACCCGGTCCTATTTGGTGCTGCCGCTGCGCGACATCGTGGTCTTTCCGCACATGATCGTGCCGCTGTTCGTCGGCCGCGAAAAGTCGATCAAGGCGCTGGAAGAGGTGATGCGCTCGGACACGTTCATTCTGCTCGCGACGCAGAAGAACGCCTCCGACGACGATCCCGCGACCAATTCGATCTATGAGACGGGGACGCTGGCGAGCGTGCTGCAACTGCTCAAGCTGCCCGACGGCACCGTCAAGGTGCTGGTCGAGGGCGCGCAGCGCGGCAAGGTGCTCAAGTATTCCGACCGCAGCGAATATTACGAAGCCGAAACCGTCGTCCTCGAAGACGTGATGGGCGAGAAGGTGGAAGCGGAGGCGCTGGCGCGCTCGGTCGTTACCGAGTTCGAGAGCTACGTGAAGCTCAACAAGAAGGTTTCGCCGGAAGTCGTCGGCGTGGTGCAGCAGATCGAGGACTACGCCAAGCTCGCCGATACGGTGGCTTCGCATCTGGCGGTGAAGATTCCCGACAAGCAGGCGGTGCTGGAAACGCCGACCGTCGCCGAGCGCCTGGAGAAAGTGCTGGGCCTGATGGAGAGCGAAATCTCCGTGCTGCAGGTCGAGAAGCGCATCCGCACGCGCGTCAAACGCCAGATGGAGAAGACGCAGCGCGAGTACTACCTCAACGAGCAGATGAAGGCGATCCAGAAGGAGCTGGGCGACGAGGACGGCAAGGACGATCTCGCCGAGCTCGAAGAGCGGATCAAGAACACCAAGCTCTCCAAGGAAGCGCGCGAGAAGGCCACGCACGAGCTGAAGAAGCTGCGGCAGATGTCTCCGATGTCCGCCGAGGCGACGGTCGTGCGCAACTATCTCGACTGGCTGCTCTCGATCCCGTGGAACAAGAAGACCAAGGTCAAGAAGGACCTGGTCCACGCGCAGGAAATTCTCGACGCCGACCACTACGGCCTGGACAAGGTCAAGGAGCGGATCGTCGAGTACCTCGCCGTGCAGCAGCGCGCCAACAAGCTGACCGGGCCGATCCTGTGCCTGGTTGGGCCGCCCGGCGTCGGCAAGACCTCGCTCGGCAAGTCGATCGCCAAGGCGACCGGCCGCGACTTCGTGCGCGTGTCGCTCGGCGGCGTGCGCGACGAGGCCGAGATCCGGGGCCACCGGCGCACCTACATCGGCTCGATGCCCGGCAAGGTCATCCAGTCGATGCGCAAGGCCAAGTCGTCGAACCCGCTGTTCCTGCTCGACGAGGTCGACAAGATGGGCGCCGATTTCCGCGGCGATCCGTCGTCGGCCCTGCTCGAAGTGCTCGATCCCGAGCAGAACTCGACGTTCAACGACCATTACCTTGAGGTCGACTACGATCTTTCCAGCGTGATGTTCATCACCACGGCGAACACGCTCAACATCCCGCCGGCGCTGATGGACCGCATGGAGATCATCCGGATCGCCGGCTACACCGAAGACGAGAAGGTTCAGATCGCGCGCAAGCACCTGATCCCGAACGCCATCGCCAAGCACGGCCTGAAGTCGGAGGAATGGTCGATCGACGACGAAGCGCTGCTGACGCTGATCCGCCGCTACACGCGGGAAGCGGGCGTCCGCAACCTCGAACGCGAGCTCTCGACGCTGATCCGCAAGGCGGTGAAGGAGCTGACGATCTCGAAGAAGAAGTCGATCGCGGTCGACGCCAAGGGCCTCGGCGATTTCCTTGGTGTGCCGAAGTACCGCTACGGCGAGGTCGAGACCGACGACCTGGTCGGCGTGGTCACGGGATTGGCCTGGACCGACGTGGGCGGCGAGCTGCTCACCGTCGAAGGCGTCATGATGCCCGGCAAGGGCAAGATGACCGTCACGGGCAACCTGCGCGACGTGATGAAGGAGTCGATCTCGGCGGCGGCGTCCTACGTCCGCTCGCGCGCGGTCGCCTTCGGGATCGAACCGCCAATGTTCGACAAGCGCGACATCCACGTGCACGTGCCGGAAGGGGCCACCCCGAAGGACGGGCCGTCGGCGGGCGTCGCGATGGTCACGGCCATCATTTCGGTGATGACCGGCATTCCGGTGCGTAAGGACGTCGCCATGACCGGCGAAATCACGCTGCGCGGCCGGGTGCTGCCGATCGGCGGGCTCAAGGAGAAGCTGCTGGCCGCGCTCCGCGGCGGCATCAAGACCGTGATGATCCCGGAAGAGAACGCCAAGGACCTCACGGAGATTTCCGAGAGCATCAAGGGCGGGCTGGAGATCGTGCCGGTTTCGCGCATGGACGAGGTCATCAAGCGCGCGCTGGTGCGGGTGCCCGAGCCGATCGAGTGGGACGAGACGAAGAAGCCGGTGGAGACGTCGGTGGACGCGGTCGTCGAGGAGGATGCCTCCGGCCTGACCGCGCACTGATCGGCCACGCCAGACACGAAACGCGGACGGCGGCCTTCGGGCCGCCGTTTGCGTTTGGTGGGGTGCTCAGAGCCGGTTTGCGTCGAGGAATGAGCGCAGGACGCGCACCAGGCCGTCCGGATTGTCGCCGGCGAGGTCGTGGCCGCTTTCGAGTTCTATCCCGGTCACGCGCGGATTGCAGGCGCGGGCCTTCTCCAGCGTCGGCGCGTCGAGCATGTCCGAGTGGCTGCCGCGCACCACCAGCGCCGGGACCTTGAGCTCCGAGAGCATCGGCCAGAGATACGCCGGCACCGGCGCCGACTGGCCACTGTCGAGCGCCTTCCGGAAATTATCGCGGAAATGCAGGTCGCGGCGAAGCTGGAAACCGCCCGGCACAGCCTTGAGGAACGCCTCGTAGCGGGCGCGCGCCGCGGGCGTGTCGTCCTCGCCATGGTAGGCCAGCGCCGCGTCCAATGTAGCAAACAGGTCCGGCTGGCGGCCGATCCGTTCGGCGGTGGCACGGCGTCCTGCCGCCGCGATGTCGGGGGCGAAGTCGAGCAACGCCACGGCCGCAGCACGCTCCGGCTTCCAGCCTGCAGTCGCGAGCGCCACCCGCCCGCCGAACGAATGGCCGATCAGCACCGCCTGCCGCCAGCCGAGCGCGTCGAGGACGTTCATGGCGTCGGACGACAGCGTTTCGAGCTTGTAGTCGCGCGAGGAGCTCCAGTCCGACTGGCCGAAGCCGCGCATATCGATTGCGACAATCTCGCGGCCGGTCGCAAGCGCGGAAGCGACCCCGATCCAGTCGTAGGAGAAGTACGACAGGCCGTGCACGATCAGGAGCGGCGTGCGGCCGGGCGTGCCGAACCGTCGATAGAAAATGCCGACGTCGCCGGAACGGACCGATCCCGTCGACGCGTCCGCCGCCGCCATCACGCCTGTCCGACCACGATGCCCATGCCGGTGATCCACTCCGGCACCAGGTGGTAGTAGCGGACCTGCGTCTGCGGATTGCCCATGTGCTGGGCTGCTGCCGCCGCCGCGACCCAGGTGCGGACCTCGTGCGCTCCGAAGCCCGCCACCCGGTCGATCTCGGCGTCGCTCATCGTGTCGAAGGCATCGAGCCTGCCGCCGACGAAGCGGTCGAGGAAATCGCGATCCCATTGCTCGTCGGGCGGCAGGCAGGGGCCGCCGCCCTGGACCAGCGCGCGCGCGGCTGCAATGACGCGGTTCTCGCGGGCGTCGAGGTCGGCCTGCGTCGGCGTCACGCGATCGACCAGCCGCTGGGTTTTTTCGGGCTCGCTGTGATCGATGCGCGGTGTCGGCGGATCGTGCGACAGCCCGCCCGAGCCGACCACGGTCACGCGCATGCCCTGTCCGGCGAGAAATTCTCCGAGCGCCGCACCGAAGCCGCGAACGCGCCGGAACGACGGGCGCAGATCGGCCGCGCAGTTGATGAACACCGGCAGCACGTCGTAACGGTCGAGCCCGCCGGTGAGCTTGAACAGCGGGATGGTGATGCCGTGATCGACCTTCATGGCGTGCGACAGCGCAACGTCGTAGTCGCGCGACTGCAGATGGCGCACGCAGTTGACCGCCAGATCGCGCGGCACGCGCAACGGGCCACCCGGAAAATGCCAGTCCTTGGTGGCTTCGGCCGCGGTGCCAATACAGAACGCCGGCATCAGCTCGTAGAAGAAGCCGTTGAAATGGTCCGGGCCGAACACCACCACCAGATCGGGGTTGAAGCGGTGCAGCGCCTCGGCGCACTGGTCCATTTCGCGGAAGAACTGCGCCTGGACGCCCTGTTGGGACTCCTCCATCTCCGCCGTCATCAGCGGACTGTGCGACGCGCAGATCAACTGGACCGGCATGGCCTTCTCCTACACCCGGGTTTCCCCGCCAAGCGTGCTTTCGGCGAACATCTCGTCGACCGTAAGCAAGCGTACCGCCAAGCCCTGCTCATAGGAATAGCGCGCCATGGCGGCAAGTGTCTTGCGGTTCCGCTCGCCGACGCCGTACGACCAGAAGTCGTCGCCCATCAGCGCGCGGGTCTCGTCGTATTCGGCGTTGACCCAGGGCAGGCCGATCTTGAGCGCGGTGGTCTCGGCGAACTCGGCGTCGGCGAGGCGCTTGGCCTGCGCGAAGGCCTTGTAGACGCTTGCCGCGAGCCAGGTGTGGCGGTCGTGGATGTCCCGGCGGATGCCGACCGCATGCATGATCGGGAATATCCCGGAGCGCCGGAAGTACTCCTGTTCCGCCGCCTTGTAGTCGGGAAACAGCCGACGCACCTTGGGGTGACCCGAAACGAAGCACGACGGACGCCGCGCCGACATCACGGCATCAAGCTCGCCGTCGGCCAACATGCGCGAAAGCGTCGCGCCCTCGGGGGCGGAGGAGAGGGGAAAGTCGGGTGGCAGGTTGAGCGGAAACTTGTCGCGCCGGCCCGGGTTCTCCAGCCCGCCCTGGATCCATTGCATGTCCTTCGTGGTAATCCCGAACTCGTCCTGGAGATAGCCACGAAACCACATCACCGCCGACATCTGATACTCGGGCACGCCGATGCGTTTGCCCTTGAGGCCGGCGGGTCCTTCGATGCCGCGGTCGGTGCGGATATAGACCGCCGAGTGCCGGAACATGCGGGAGAGAAACGCCGGCACCGCGACGTAAGGCGGCTCGCCGCGCGACAGCGCGATCAGATAGGGGCTGAAGCCGATCTCGGCGACCTCGAACTCGCCGTGGAAGTAGGCGCGCTCGAAGCATTCCTCGACCGGCATGGTGAGATAGTTGACGTCGCAGCCCTCGACCCGGACGCGGCCGTCGACCAGCGGCCGCACGCGATCGTAATCCCAGGTCGCGATGGTGATCGGCAGTCGGCTCATGCATCCTCCGGCGGGGGCGGACTATAGGCGAGGCATGAAATTTTGTACCCGCCCGCGGGCCGCCCGCAGCGCTTTCAGTGATAGATTGTACGAGACGCCGCCAGCAAGGCGCGAAAACTCGACGGGGAGGACAGCATGTTCAGGCGCAGCCTGGCCGGGATGGCCGCAATCGCCGTGGCCGCATGGTTCTGCGGTTCGGCTGCCGCGCAGGGCTTTCCCAGCAAGCAGATCACGATCATCGTGGGGCTCGCGCCCGGCGGCATCACCGACGTGACCGCACGCATTTACGCGGATGCCCTGTCGAAGAGCATCGGTCAGCGCGTGGTGGTGGAGAACCGGGCAGGAGCCGGCGGTGCCATCGGGGCCGCGGCGGTCCAGAACGCGCCGCCCGACGGCCATACGGTGCTGATCTTCTCGGGCTCACAGCACATGGCGGTGCCGGCGATCCAGGCGACCGCGCCCTATGAACCCATCAAGGGCTTCGCTCCGGTGTCGCTCTTGTTCCACATCGCGACGCTGATCGCGGTGCCGACGGAGCTGCCGGCCAAAGACCTGGCCGGGCTGTGGGCCTACGGCAAGAAGAAGCCAGGCGGACTGTCGTTCGGATCGCCGGGCGTCGGCACGCCGTCGCACCTGATGGCGGCGCGGCTCGCCAAGGCGAGCGGCACACCGATGCAGTACGTGCATTACCGCGGCGGCGGACCGATGATGGCCGACCTGATCACCGGCCGCGTCGACTTCGCGCTGTCGTCGTTCACCGCGGCCAAGGGGCAATTTCAGGAGAAGAAGCTTCGCGCGCTCGCCATCGACGCACCGAAGCGGTGGGACGCCATGGCCGACGTTCCGACGCTGAGCGAGCTTGGCTACAAGGACAAGGTGGCGAGCTGGTTCGGCGTCGCTGCGCCCGCCGGGACGCCGCCCGAGATCGTGAAACGGCTGAGCGAGGAATTCGTCAAAGCCTCGCGCGATCCGGCGCTGGTCAAGCGGCTCGCCGACAACGGCACGCCGATCGAGACCACCACGCCCGAGCAGATGGCAAAGCTGATGGCGGAGGAGTGGCGGGCGACCGTGGCGCTGGTGAAGGACCTCGACCTGAAGCAGAAGTAACTATCCGGACAGACGCGCGGCGATCGGCTGGTCGCGCACCACACCGGCCGCGCCGTATTCTCGCATCAGGGTCTCGATGCGCTGTTGGAACGGCAGATCGCGCGCCATCGCAGTCGCCCCGATGTGGCGGCCGCGCTCGACCAGCCATCGGCCGTAAGGCCGGCGTTCCGCGTCGTAGGCCGCAAGGCCCGACGGAAGGTTCTTTGTGGCGGCAAGCGAGTCCGCAAGACATGCAGCGTCCATCCCCGCCTTCATCACCCCGGTCGCGACATGCGGCCGGGCGACGAAGGCGGCATCGCCCAGAAGCGCAACGCGACCGCACGCAATCGCAGGCGATTCCACGTCGAAGATCGGCTGCAGGATGGTCTGCCCCGTAGCCTTGACCGATGCCGCCAGTTGCGGCGCAAGCAGCGCATCGGCATCGCGCCGGAGAGCTGCAATCAGTTCGGGCCGGATCAGCGGTGGCGGGATCGAAATGCCATGCGCGCGGCCGCTCGCATCGGTACAGAGACTGGGCAGGGCCTCTTCGGCCACCGGCCGAAACCACACGAAATGGCAGCGGCGGTTGCCGCGAAGAGGCCCGTCGTCGGGGCCCGGCATGGGCAATGACAAGAACAGCTCGCCCGCGGGACATCCGAACACCATCCGATCGAACAGAAGTTCCTGCAGCTCCGGCGCGACCGCACCTTGTTCCACGACGCCGCGCCAGGCGACGTAGCCGGCGTACTGCGGACCGGCGCCGGGCCAGAGTTGCATGCAGACGATCGAGTGCAATCCGTCCGCTGCGACCAGGAGTTCGCCCTCAACGCTCGTGCCGTCGGCGAAGTGCGCGGTGACGCCGTCCGCGTCGTGCTCGATCCGCGTCAGCGTCATGCCGCCGTGAAAGCTCCCGCCGGGGAGCGCCGCCCGCAGCGGCCGCCACACGCGCGACCATGCGCTGTTCACGGCAGGCATGGAAAGCTCGTGAACGACGGTTCCGTCCGCGCCGAGGCCGGTCCGGCCTTGCACGTTGACACCAATCGAAGCGAGGTCGACGGCGATGCCGATCCGCCGCATGACGGCGAACAGCTCCGCGCGCGTTCCGATCCCGGTGCCGCGGTCGCCGAGATCGCCACGGGCGCGCTCGAATACAGCGATATCCCAGCCCGCCAGCCGCAACAGATGGGCGGCAAACAGCCCGCCGACCGAGCCTCCGATCACCAGCGCGCGCGGCTTCGGCACGGAATCAGCTCCCGGCCGGAGCGGGCGCCGCGTCGGGCGCGCAAGTGAGTCGTCGAGCCATCGCCTGTCCTTGGTCGGTCCCGTCGTGCCTGAATTCTTTCGTGCCGGAGAGCCGCGGACAAGCGCCGCCAACAGCGAATCGCTCCGCCGCAAATTCATATGGCGCCTGCATTCGCGCCGGGCTGCGCAACGCAATTCCTGGGCGTAGCTGGATTCTTCGAAAACGAATCATTGCTTTTGCAGTTGTTCCGGCAAACTATCCGCGCCCTAACGGCAAATACGCCGTTGATTCGATGCAGGGAAAGGATCGGTCAGATGACCAAGAACGAGCTCATCGCTGCGGTGGCCGACAAGGCGCAAATGACAAAGACCGCGGCAGCCTCCGCCGTGGATGCAACCTTCGACGCCATCACTGCGACGTTGAAGAAGGGCGGCGAAGTCAAAATCATGGGGTTCGGGAATTTCAGGGTCGTCAAGCGTGCCGCGCGCGAAGGCCGCGATCCGCGCACCGGCGCTCCGGTGAAGATCAAGGCGGCGCGGCGTCCGCGCTTCTCGGCCGGCAAGGGCCTGAAGGAAGCGGTGAACAAGTAATCCGTTCAGCCGGTTTTTTCGGCTGCCGACGCCCTCGCGACCTGTCGCGGGGGCGTTTGCGCGTTTGCTGCATGGCCGCATGCGAGACCTTGCGGCCGAACGCGTCCGGGGCGATAAGGTGCGGCGAGGGCGGTTAGCTCAGCTGGTAGAGCGTCTCGCTTACACCGAGAAGGCCGGCGGTTCGAGCCCGTCACCGCCCACCAGGTTATCCCGCGTTCCGAACGGCAAAGTGGCAAGACTTGTGCATCGCGCTTTGTGCATGGGCGGCCCGGGAGTATGCTTAAATTATTGATTGCGGCCGGCGGACGTACTTCGGCGGAGATCGCGAACATGACTCGAGGAATTGCTGCGACGATTGTGGCGCTGGCGTTCGGCCTCTCGGCCGCGGCCGCGGACCCGGTCGGCAAGTACACGGTCAAAGGAAGTTCGCCCGGCACCGAGCGGACCTATGAGGGCCAGGTGATGGTCCGCAAGACCGGCGACACCTACCAGATCGTCTGGGACATCGCCGGCCAGATCGCATTTGGAACCGGGATGGGCGGAGAGAACTTTCTGGTCGTGACCTACCTGTCGGGGCGGCAGGTGGGCTTGGCGCTTTATGCGCGCAAGCCCGACGGTAGCTGGGAGGGGCGCTGGACGCAGCTCGGCGGCCGGGCGATCGAAAACGAGCGCTGGACGCCGTCGGCGGCGTCGGACCGGCGCGAACAACCCTGACCGGACGGACCCGTTTCGGCTTTCCTTGACTTGCCGCAGCGCGGGCCTTAAGTCCGCTGCATCCCCGCGGGGGCGTAGCTCAGTTGGTTAGAGCGCCGGCCTGTCACGCCGGAGGCCGCGGGTTCGAGTCCCGTCGCTCCCGCCAGATTGCCCTGAATATTCATCCGCAGAACTGACGTGGTCCGGCCGCCGTTAACGCCGCGCGCAGCGATTCAGGCGCGTCCCGGCACGACCACCGTGGCCGGCCAGACGCTCTCGAACGGCAAGCCTGTCTGCCGGTTGGCCGAGCGAACCGCTTCCGCGTCGGGCGCCGCGTAAAGGCAGACCATGTTCGTGCGGTCCACCGAGAAGTAGCTGCGCAGGAACTTGACCCGGTGCAGGGCGAGGCAGGCGGCGGCCCGGTCTTCCTGCGCCTGAATATCGTCGAAGGCGAGCGGCTGCACGAACCGGCGCTCCACCACCGTCAGCGCGCCTTCGAACGCAGGAGGATCGAACATTCCGTTGCGGTCCGCGGAACCCATGTGAACGGTCGCAGACCAAAGGGCGCGGGGAACGCTGAAGCCGGTGCCGCGCAGAACGTTCCGCATCGCCTCCGCATCGGGCGCCTCGAAGACGCATGCACACCGCAACCCGTCCTCCGCAACAAAGTGCATCCTGGGCGCGACGCGATAGAGTTCCAGACACCATCGGCTCGCTGCCGCTGCGGCGTGCATATCCGCAGCGGTCGTCGGCGTGTCGAAATCGCGAAGCTGCACGACCGCGGTCATAGGGCGGCGGTCCTTGCAGGCCGCCGCGCCGCCGCCGAGGCGCGTGGGGCCGGAAGCGCACCGGCCGCGAGCGTGCATCGAAGAGCCATGTCAGCCTGTGCCGCCGCTTGCCGCGACAGCCGCTGCCGCTCCGTTGCGAGATCGCGCACCGCCCTGGAATGGCGTTGCCAGTCATCCGCGGCGCCTGACTGGGCCGCAATCCGCGCCAGGATCGAGCGTGCGATGACAATCTCGCTGGCCCGATCCAGGACGATCGCCAGTTCGAGCGCTTCCTCGGCGCGCGTCCTGGCGCGCACGAGATCGCCGTCGTTAACGTCACGTTCGGCGGCATGGAGAAGAACGAGACTGAGCCGGTGTTTGGCGTCGGCCGCGCGCAGGCCCGGCAGGCGGCGCTCGAACTCGGCCTGCGCATCCGGCAGATTCTGCGCCCACCGCGCAAACGCGTGGATGGCGCGGGCAAAGGGAATTTCGCTGCCGTCGCGCAGCTTCTCGCTCAATGCGATCAGCTCGGCGCAAAGGCGTTCGGCGTCCGCGTAGCGCCGGCGCTGCAGTTCCAGTTCGATCCGGTGCTCGATCGCGATAAACTCGCTGGTCCGGTCGCCGTCGCGGCGCGCCACGTCCTGCGCGCGCTTGAATTGCTCCGCCGCCTCGTCGAGCTCGCCCAGGTGCATTCGAAGCAGGCCGGTGGCGTCGGAAACCGCGTTCGGCTCGACGCCCAGGCGGGTTGACATGGCGCGCGCTTCGAGCGCCAGCGCTTCGGCGTGACCGAGATCGCGTTCGAGCATCGCAAGACAGCGCGCCGCTTCCGCGATGGCATGGACCTGCTGCTTTTCGTCGCCCGAGCGGCTGACGAATTCGGCGCGCAGCGTGTCGCGCCTGGCGTCGGACCAGAGCCCGCCTTCCCAACGAAGATGGCTGAGGATGTGATAGCCGAGCCGCGCATGTTCGAGACATCCGTGGTCGACGGCGCGTTCGGCGAGCGCGTCCACGCGCGCGATTGCCTGGCTGCGGTCGGCCGGGGGGCGCGCCAGAAGCTCGACCTGGATCAGCTCCAGCAGCCGCTGCACTTGTTCGGGCTCCGCCAGCGTTTCGGCGTAGCGTTGTCCCTTGCGCGCAAGCGATTCCGCGTCGGCGTTGGCGAACAGGCGAAGGCAGCGCCGCGCTGCGGCGAGGCAGGCGGCGGCGGCCATGCCGGCTTCGCCGGCAAGACCGGCGTGATGGGCGACGTCGGCGGCGAAATCCTCGTCGTTCGATTCCATCGCCTTCAAGGCGCGGGCAGCCTTCAGATGCATGAGCCGCCGGCGCGGCTCCGACAGGCCCGTATAGATCGCACGGTGAACGAGGTCGTGCGTGAAGCGGAATTCGCATTCCCGTCCGTTGGCCGGTACGGTCCGCAGCAGCTCGTGCCGTTCGATGATTTCCAGTGCGGAGGTGAGCTCGTCGAGCGCCAGCGGTGCGATCCGGACCAGGCGGTCTAGGCTGAACCAGGGGCCGAGGATGCTCGACCATCTGAGCGTTTCGGCTGCATGAGCGGGCAGCCGGTCGACACGGTCGCGCACCAGTTCCTTCAGCGATCCGGGAACCTCGGTGGTGCTGCCGGCGAGGCTGCGGGCAATCTCGATCGCGTACAGCGGATTGCCGCCGCTTTGCGACACCACGGGCGCCGGATCGATCTCAGGCGCGATCGTGCGGAGAAGCTCCGCCATTTCGCCGGCGTCGAGCGGCGAGAGCCTGATCTCGTGGACGGGCTGCGCCTGGCGCAAGGTGCGCAAATGCGCATGAAGGTGCAGGTTGTCCGAAAGCTCGCCAGCCCGCGCCGTCAGCACGACCAGCAGCGGGCGCTGCCGTGCCGTTCGAACGACATATTGCAGCAGATCGGCCGATGCCTCGTCGCACCATTGAACATCGTCGATGGCCAGCAGCACGGGCCTGTCGTCCGCGCACAGCCGTTCGGCGACGGCCGAGAACAGGCGATCGCGCATCGACGGCAGCCGTTCCGTGGCGCCGGTGCTTGCGTCCGGATCGGATACATCGGGTAGCGTTCCGAGCGCCTCGATCCAGGGACTGTACGGATGCCCGCGATCGGTTTCGTAGGCGCGGCCGCAGAACGTGATCATCCCGCGCGCGGTCGCTTCCTTCTGCATTTCGCCGATCAGTGCACTCTTGCCCATGCCGGGCTCGCCCAACAGCAACGCCACCTGGCATTGCCCGGCTCCCGCGGTCGCACCGATCAGTTCGACGATCCTGTTCCACTGTTGCGTCCGTCCGACCAGCGGCCCGGCCGCGCTGCCCGCCTTGGGGACCGCCTGGGCCAGCGTGACTGTCTCGGCCGGGGTGACAAGCGCAGGTGCGTCGTGAGCCGCCAGCGCGGGCGGGTTCTCCATGAGCTTGCGCCAGGTGCGCAGGAGGCCAAGTTCGGCGCCGTCTTCGAGTTCCTTGAAGACGCACACGGCGGCGTCGAAGTGGCGTTCGGCTTCGGTCCTGCGGCCGAGGGTGACGAGAGTGCGCAGCAGGCTCGCGCGGGCCGCTTCGTTGAACGGATCGATCTTGACCAGGGTGCGGGCATGGGGGAGAGCGGCGTCCGCCCGCTCGCCGAGCTTGCCGATCAGCGTCGACAGGATGCGCGCCTGCATCCGGCGCAAATCCTCGCGCTCGGCCAGGCACCAAGCCTGGAAGTCGTGCAGATCGGGCAGGTCGATCCCTTCCAGGAACTCACCCTGAAAAGCGCCCGCAAGCGACTCCAGGTCATCGACTGAAATTGCCGGAAATCCCGACCTCATCCGTTCGCGAACCTGCAGCAGGTCCACGTCCGCTCCGGCCGCTTCGAAGGCCACGGTGTCCCGGGTCGCCGCGATCCGCGGCTGGCCCGGATCGTCGACCAGGGCGCGAAGACGGCTCAGGCTCCAGCGCAGGGCCCCGCGCGGATCGTCGGGAATTTCCCAGAAAATGGTGCAAAGGCGCTCCCGGCGGTGGGGTTTGGCCGTCGCCGCCAGGTAACCGAGCAAAGCACGGGTTTTCCGCGACGGCGGCAGGGACAGCCGCCGTCCATCGCGCAGGACCTCGATTTCGCCCAGCAATCGCAGGCTTAGCAATGGCACCCCCCGGTGCTCAGCATTTGTCACGACTTGGTCGCGCCAGATCGCCGAAGGGTTCAAAGCTTGCGAACGATTTCTTGCGATTTTCTTGGCAGTTCGCGGAGCCGCAACGAAGCGGCTCCGCCGTTAACGCAGCGGCGCCGGGCGAACCCCGCCGCGCCGGAGGGCATCCGCAGTTGCGCGACGGAGGTCGTGAACAAGCCGCGTGAGCCGCCCATTCCATCTCAGGTGCGCGGCAAAGCCCGCGATGACCAGCAGATTGGCCACTCCTGCTAGGGCCGCACTTGCAAACGACAGCCGATAGTTTCCGGTCAGATCGAAGCAGTAACCGCCCTGGTAGCCGCCGAGGCCCATGCCGAGCCAGGCCAGCAGCCCGACGACGGCCATGGAGATGCCGGCATAGCGCACCGGAACGGCGGCCCGCACCGAGAGCGTAAGCGTCGTCATCACGCCGCCGTAGCCGAAGCCGAACACGACGGCGAGGGCATAGAGCGCGGGCAAGGACGGCAGTTCGACGAACCAGTGTACGGTGATCGTCTGCACGAACACGGCGAGCGCATAGCTTCGCAACGGCCCGATGCGGTCGCAGAACATGCCGAAGCAAACCCGTCCAACGGATGCGGACAGCATGGTGGTGAGCATAAGCCCGCCGGCCGCAGCGGTGGGAAGTCCCTTGTCCGCAAGCAACGGGACAAGGTGGATGACCGGGATCGCCATGCTTACGCAGCAGAACAGCGCGGCCACGCCGAGCCAGGGCACGCTGACCCAGGGCGAGGGGCCCGGACTTGCGGCAGCGTCCGCCGCAGCACTCTTCGCCGGTCCCTCGGTGGCCAACGGCTTGGTGAACAGCAGCATCAGCGGCACGAGCACGATCAGATAGACGATGCCCAAGACCAGATAGGCGTGCCGCCAGCCGAAGGCCTCGATCATCGGCTGGACCGCCAGCGGCGAAATGCCCTGTCCCAGGGTCCCGCCGGCGGTGACGATGCCCATGGCCAGACCGCGTCGGCGCTCGAACCAGACGCCGACGATTGCGATCAGCGGAGTGTAGAGGCAGGCAAAACCGAAAATCCCGATGGCGAGGTAAATGCATTGAATCATGAAGAGGTCGGTGCTGAACGACAGCACGATCAATCCGCATCCGCAGACCGTCATGCCGAACACGACAATCGGCCGGACGTCGATGCGGTCGAACAGCCATCCGACGATGAGGCCGCCGAGCGCGGCGCCCGCGCTCATCAGCGTGTAGGCGATGGCGATGTCCGCGCGCAGCCAGCCGAACTCGGCCTCAAACGGCTTGAGGAACACGGCAATCGACGTGTTGACCACGAACGACGCCAGCATGCCGACGGCTGCGGCAGCGACCACCAGCCATTGGCGCGGCCAGGGCCGCAGCAGCCAGGCAAACGGCGGGGGCACGCCGACTGCCGAAACGAGCAAACTCATGGAATTTCTCCAGCGCGAAGGGCAGGGCACACAGGCCCGGTCCTGCCCTTGATCGCACCGCAGCGTGAGAGGGGGCGTGGCAGTCAACGTGGGAAATGGCGGATGAGGGCCCGCAGGACCGCGAAATGGCGGCCTACGGCACTACGGCCATTCACACGGTGCCGCGGGAACTGCCCACGACAGGCCGCCCGGCAAACCTGTTGGGCCGTTCAGGGCACCGCGTCGACTGCGACGGCCACCGGCACGCCGTTGGCGAGGATGTCGAATACGGCGGAGCGGTCGCGGGAATGCTCGACGATGTCCCGCAGCACGTCGGGCGGCCCGTCGCCCTGGATTTCGACGACGACGCGGATGCTCCGGTGGCCGGCCCGCGCCTCGTCCGGCGGCCCGGAGATCCGGCACAAGTCGATATCGCCTTCGAGCGACGACTGAACGCGGCGCAGGGTGATGCCGCGGGTCGCGGCGATGTTGGCTATGCCTGCGGCGAGGCAGGTGGCCAGCGCGTGCAGCAGCCATTCCACCGGGGCCGGCGCCTCGTCGGTGCCGCACAGGACCGCCGGATAATCGCCCTCGGCGGTGTATTCGGCGAGATGCGAATGCTCGCCGGCGGCGCCCCGGAAGCGCAGCATGACGGTGCGGCTGTGCGTTCCGGTCACCCACCTATTGGCGGCGCAAAACCGGAACGCCGCAAGCGCCGGCCGGCTTGCGATGACGCCGAAAACGGTCGCCAGCAGCGCGGGCGTGTCGACGCCATTGCGGGGCCGGGGCGGTTCCGACTGGATGTCGATGAAGCCTGCGTTCGCCGCCGCTTCGCGGATGGCGGTTGCGGTCTGCACGATCCTGCTCCTCTTAAGGGTTGCCGGCGAGCGAGGCAGCATCGGCAGGTGGCGTGTGACCCAAAGTGTGAGCGAATGTGGAATGTGAAGGCCGCGGGCGCGCATGCAGATGCGCCGGAGCAGGGCCGCATCCGGCACAAGGGTCTTGGAATCGCACCCGACTTGGCGCATGACCTTCGGCGCGCCCCCGGCGGCCTGCCGCCATGGCGGCCGCCGTGCGCGGCTTGAAATGGAAAGGCGCCGGCGTCACGATCCGTCCACGGGGGACGTTCGTTCGGCGCGCAACGACAAGATCGGGCTCAAGGAGCAGACATGAAATTGGCGTTCTTCGACGACTACAAACTCGGCGTTGTCACCGGCGATTCCGTCGTCGACGTGTCGGATGCGGTCAAGGACATCCCGCGGCTCGGTCCGCAGGACGTGATCCGCGGCGTGATTGAGAACTTCGGGCAGCTGAAGGGCAAGCTCGCGGACGCCGCCGCCAAGGGCAAAGGCGTGCCGCTGTCGCAGGTACGTCTGCGTTCGCCCGTGCCGAAGCCCGCGCACATCGTCTGCATGGCGGTGAACTACATGGAGGACGGCACGCTGCCGGAGCCGGCGCCGATCAACGCGTTTCTCAAGACCTCCAACACCGTGATCGGCAACGGCGACACGATGGTGCTGCCCGACATGGCGGCCTCGGTGTTCGAAGGCGAGGCCGAGCTCGCGGTCGTGATCGGCAAGCACGCCCGGAACGTGAAAGCCGCCGACGCCATGAACTACATCTTCGGCTACACCAACTTCATCGACGGCTCGGCGCGCGGCGTGGTGCCGCCGACCAACGTCTTCTACCAGATGAAGTCGCGCGACACGTTCGCGCCGATCGGGCCGTGGATCGTCACCGCCGACGAGGTCAAGGATCCGCACAAGCTCGCGGTGAAGCTGACCAACAACGGCGATACGATGCAGAGCTTCAACACCGACGACATGGCGCACAAGATCCCGCGCTGCATCGAGTGGGTGAGTGCGATCCACGCGCTGGAGCCGGGCGATATCGTTGCCACCGGCACCAACCACCGCGGCCTGCACCCGTTCATGGACGGCGACAAGATCGAGCTGAGCATCGAGAGCGTCGGAACGCTGAAGATCAACGTGCGCGACGACTTGAAGCGCACCTGGGCGCGCATCACCCGTCTCAAGCACAAGGAGAGCGGGGCGCAGGGCGTGCACACGCCGCAGATCGGCGGCAAGTACGCGCCGGCGAAGTAGCCGCCGCTGCAATCGGATTGCGGACGAATGCCCGGCCTCGCGGCCGGGCATTTTGTTTATGCGTTCGAGCCGATGCCGAGCATCTGCCGCGCTTCGGCGGGTGTTGCGACCTGATCGTTGAGATCGACGATGATCTTGGCCGCGCGCTCGACCAGCGCCGCGTTGCTCGGCGCAAGCACCCCTTTGTCGAGATAGATATTGTCCTCCATGCCGACGCGCGGATGGCCGCCGAGCAGCACCGCCTGCGCCGCCATCGGGAACTGCCAGAGCGAGATGCCGAAGGCGAACCAGGTGCAGTCTTTGGGCAGAAGATTGCGCATATACATCATCGCGTCAGGGGTCGCCGGCTGACCCCAGGAGATGCCGAGGCAAATCTGAAACAGGCCGGGCCCCTTCACCAGCCCGTCCTCCAAAAATCTCTTGGCGAGCAGCAGGTGCCCGGTCTCGAATACTTCGAGCTCCGGAGTCACGCCCGCTTCCTTGATCTTGAGCGCCATCTGCTTCAGATGCGTCGGCGTGTTGACGAACACCCGGTCGCCCATGTTCAGACTGCCCATGTCGAGGCTGCAGATTTCCGGCCTGATCTCCATGACGTGCTGTACGCGGTCGTCGGGACCGCGCAGCACCGAGTCCGCGCTCGGCTTCGAGGGGTCCTTGTCGTCGTGGTAGAAGCGCGCGCCCGGGCCCGTGGTCAGGTTGATCAGGACGTCGCTGTTTTTCTCACGGATGCGGTCGACCGCCTCCTTGTAGAGCGCCTTGTCCATGCTGGGCTTGGTGGTCTTGGGATCGCGCACGTGGATGTGCACGATCGAGGCCCCGGCCTTGGCCGCGTCGAGCGAGGACTGCGCGATCTGCTCGGGTGTCACCGGGACGCCCGGATTGCGGCGGGGCGTGTCCGCCGAGCCCGTCACCGCGCAGGAAATCATCACTTTACGCGCCATTTTCCACTCCTTTTGCCCGTCAACCAATCGGCCGGGTATGGTTTGCAGTTTCCTCCGGGGCGGACATTATAGCGGCCGGATGCGGCGTTGGGTGGCGTTCAAGGCATGATCCCGAAAAGTGGAAACCGGTTTTCGGAACGGATCATGCCCAAACGTAACAAAGCCCCGGGTCGTTTAGAGCGTTCAAGACCGTGAAGGTCATCATCACCGGCGGCGGGATCGGCGGGCTCACGCTCGCTCTCATGCTTCATGCCCGCGGCATCGACTGCGAACTGTTCGAACAGTCCGAAACCGTCCGCGAGCTTGGCGTCGGCATCAATACGCTGCCGCACGCGATCAAGGAACTGAAGGAGCTGGGATTGTTCGACCGGCTCGACGCGGTCGGCATCCGCACCTTCGAGTTGATCTACACCAACCGCTTCGGCCAGGAGATCTGGCGCGAGCCGCGCGGGCTCGACGCCGGCTACGATGTGCCGCAGTTCTCGATCCACCGCGGTCGCCTGCAAGGCGTGATCTACCAGGCGGTGCGTTCGCGGCTCGGCGAGAGCCGCCTTCACACCGGCCACCGCCTCGGCGGATACCGGCAGGACGAAGCGGGTGTGACCGCCTGGTTCTTCGACCGCAACGGCCGCCACATCCGCACCGCGCAGGGCGACGTGCTCATCGGCGCCGACGGCATTCATTCGTATGTGCGCGAGACGCTCTACCCGAACGAAGGCCCCGCGCGCTGGAACGGCTCGATGCTCTGGCGCGGCGCGCTCGACTGGCCGAAGTTCCTCACCGGCCGCTCGATGGTGATCGCCGGCGGAATGGCGGCCAAGCTCGTGGTCTATCCGATCGGCGAGGGTGTGCGCGATGACCGCCCGCTGACCAACTGGGCAGTGCTGGTGAAGGTCGGCGAGGGCGGGGCGCCGCCGAACAAAGAAGACTGGTCGCGGCCGGGCCGGTTCGAGGACCTGATGCCGCACGTGCAGCGCTTCCGCATTCCCTATGTCGACGCCAAGGCGCTGATCGAGGCGACGCCGGAGTTCTGGGAATACCCGATGTGCGACCGCGATCCGCTGCCGCGATGGAGCCACGGCCGCGTCACGCTGCTCGGCGACGCGGCGCATCCTATGTATCCGGTCGGCTCCAACGGCGCCTCGCAGGCCATTCTCGATGCGCGATGTCTGGCTGACCGGCTGGTGAGCGCGGAGCACGCGGTCCACGCGCTGTGGCAATACGAGCAGGAGCGTCTGCCGCCGACGGCGCAGATCGTGCGCATGAACAGGACCGGCGGCCCCGAGGGAGTGATTGACGCCGTCGAGGCGCGTGCGCCTGACGGCTTCACGAACGTCGACGACGTGCTGTCGTTCGAGGATCGCAAGGCAATCGTGCGCGGTTACGCGGGCGTCGCGGGCTTTGCGCAGAGCCAGGTCAACAAGCCGGGCAAAGCGGCGTAGCGACACTCAGCAAAGCGTTTCTCCAAGCTGCTGAGTAGAACGTATTTTTGCGCGGGTTCGCGTAGTATAGTATTCTGATTTAAAGAAGCACGCGATGCGTTCGAAGCTAAATACAATGTTGTTGGTCGTCGACGTCAGAGATGGTCCCGGTTTCCGGGACAGTTTGGCGGCTTGGCTAAGATGGATTCTGGGTTTGATTACGCCGCCAATTTTTCTGGCTCCATGTCGATATCATAGACCTCGTCGGGC
>Ga0194131_10000043_pt1 | contig 163750 bp, 158 predicted proteins | sample TA2KigO120mmetaG_FD_148631 | JGI IMG/M metagenome (GOLD analysis project Ga0194131, IMG submission 148631) | Freshwater microbial communities from Lake Tanganyika, Tanzania - TA2015053 Kigoma Offshore 120m | ecosystem: Environmental > Aquatic > Freshwater > Lake | place: Tanzania: Lake...
CCGTCCGCACTCGAGCCTCGGCAATCTCACGCCGGCAGAGTTTGCCGCGCGAGGTCGATCAACAGAGCAACCAGGGGCCGTTCTCTAGAGACCGTTGGTCCGAGAAATGCCAGCAGGTCACACGAGCAGCGCCCACGCGAGGAGCGGCAGCGCGCCGAACGTCGGCTCGTGCGCGGCGTCGTCCGCGGTGTCTTGCGGGAGCCCGCGACGATTGCGCCAGCCGAAGAGCGCGCCGCCGACGGCCGCCCCTGCGATCGCGGCGGGCCCGAAATCGTCGCCGGTGAGCGGGCTCGCGGTGACGAGCGCGCCGACACCGGCGGCGATCGCGAGCTCTCGCATGAGTCGTTGGTGGCGCACGGTTCCTCTTCGGCGGTGCGAATGCGGCGGGTGAGACGGCGCGCTCAGTCTCCGAAGCGACCCAGCACATAGGCCGCGAGCGCGCGGCGCCCGGCTTCATCGAGCGGCGGCGCGGGCATCGGCGGCGTGGGCGCGGCGAAGAACGTCGTGAGGGAGTCGAGGTCGAAGCGCGCGTGGAGCGCCGTCAGCGGCTTGGTGACCATGCCCGGCGCGGCGACGGCGACGTCGTGGCAAGTGGCGCATGCGTTCGCACCCCACGCAGCTTCGCCCTGCGCGATGAGCGCCGCGCGCTCACTCGGGTCGAGCGCGGCGAGGGAATCGCGCCCGGCTGCGGCGGCTGCCTGAGGGGCGGGCGCAGCGCCGCCTGCGGGTCCGGTCCCCTTCGGGCGAATCGCATAGATCGCGCCGCCGTAGTCGTCCGACACGTAGATCGTGCCGCTGTTCGGCGCTTCCACGACATCCACCGGCCGCCCGAAGACTTCGTCGTCGACGAGAAAGCCGCTGAGGAAGTCCTCTTGCGTAACCGCGCCGGCAGCGTCCCAGCGCAGCGCGACGACGCGGTATCCGTCCTTGCGCGTGCGGTTCCAGGAGCCGTGCAGCGCAGCGAGTGCGACGCCGCGGTGGCTCGCCGGCTGCGCCGGGTGCGCCAGGAACGTGATCCCGAGCGGCGCGTTGTGCGCGTTGAACGCAAATGCCGGCGGGATCGAGGCGGCGATGCGCGCCTCCTGGCCGGCGCCGAGATCTGGGTCCGCGATCCGGTCCCCGTTCGCGACCGGCCAGCCGTAATCCCCGCCGCGCACGACGCGGTTCAGCTCGCAGGGCGGGAAGTCGTCGCCGAGCAGGTCGCGGCCGTTGTCGGTCGCGAACAGCTCGTTCGTCACCGGCCGCCAGGCGAAGTCCACGGCGTTGCGCAGCCCACGCGCATAAAGCTCGTAGCCGCTGCCGTCCGGCGCGTACCGCAGCATCGCGGCGCGGCGCTCGTCGTCCTCGAAGCACACGTTGCAGCTCGACCCGACCGTCACGTAGAGCATCCCGTCGGGCCCGATGCCCACGTTGCGCGACCAGTGATTGCCACCCTCCGGCAGTCCGGACACCACGGTCTCCAGGGCGCCGTCGATCGCGCCCGTCGCGACGTCGAAGCGCACCCGGCCCACGGAAGCCGCCTCGCCGACGTAGAGCCAGCCGTCCGGCGACAGCGCGAGGCCGTGGGGGCGCGAGAGGCCGGTCAGCAAGTCCCGGACGGAGTCCGGCGCGCCGTCCTCGTTCTTGTCGCGCGACAGCAGCACCACGCGCCCCTCGCGGGGAATCGAGCCGATCAGGTCGCCGCGCGGCGTGGCCACCAGCATCCGCACGCCCGGGACCACGGAGTACAGCGAAACCTCGTATCCGCTCGCGACCTTCAGTCGCCGGGCGCCCTCCGCGCTGGGCGGCTCGCCGCCCCAGCCGAACAGCGAGTTCATGATCGGGGCATTCACGGCGAACCTGTCGCCGCAGCCGCCGAGGACCGACACGAGAGAGATCACGAGGAGCCAGCGGGTTCGCATAGGCCGCGCAGCATACCGGCGCAAATCCGAGGGGTTGGCGGTTGACACCTGCCGCCTCGAACGAAAAACTGCGCCTCCTTTCGGCGGGCCCTGCCTGGGCTCGCCCGGCACCCGGGGCCGCTCCGCCGGCCCACGTTCGCGAAGGAATCGTCATGGCTCAGCGCATTCGCAAAGGCGACCTCGTTCAGGTGATCGCCGGCAAGGAACGCCGCGACAAGAAGCAAGGCCGCGTGCTCGAGGTCGACCCCGTCGCCGGGCGCGTGCGCATCGAGGGCGTTCGCATTCAGAAGAAGCACCTGAAGCCGCAGCGCAGCAAGAAGAACCCCGCGGGCGGCATCATCGAGCGCGAGGGCTTCATCCACGTCTCGAACGTGATGCTGGTCGACCCGAAGACGGGCAAGCCCGGCCGCGTGGGCTTCGAAGTTCGAGACGGCAAGAAGGTGCGCGTGTTCAAGAAGAGCGGCGAAGTGCTCGCCGAGCCGGCGCGCAAGTGATTAGGGAGTGAACCGTGGCCAAGAAGAGCAAGCGCGAGAAGATCAAGCTCGAGTCGACGGCCGGAACCGGCCACTTCTACACGACGAGCAAGAACCGCATCAACACGCCGGACAAGATGGAGTTCAAGAAGTACGACCCGGTGGCGCGCAAGCACGTCGTCTACAAGGAAGCCAAGCTGAAGTAGCGCGCGGAGTCGCGGGATGAAGCTGCACGACAACGCAACGGCTCCGAACCCGCGGCGCGTGCGGATCTTCCTGGCGGAAAAGGGGATCAGCGTCCCCGTCGCGCAGGTCGACATCTCGAAGTCGGAGAATCGCAGCGGCGAGTTCCGCGCGAAGAATCCGTTCGGGCAGGTGCCCGTGCTCGAGCTCGACGACGGCACCTGCATCTCCGAGAGCGTCGCGATCTGCCGCTACTTCGAGGAAGTGCAGCCCGAGCCGCCGCTGTTCGGCATCGGCGCAAAGGAGCGCGCGCTGGTCGAGATGTGGAACCGGCGCATGGAGCTCGAGCTCTCGATGCCGATCTTCCAGTGCTTCCAGAACACGCACGAGTTCATGAAGAGCCGCATGCCGCAGGTGCCCGAGTTCGGCGCGGTCTCGAAGCAGCGCGCCGAGCGGGCGCTCGGGATGCTCGACGGCATGCTCGCGGATCGGCGCTTCATCGCGGGCGAGCGCTACTCGATCGCCGACATCACCGCGTTCGTCGGCGTCGACTTCGCTCGCGTCGTGAAGATCCGGCCCGCGCCCGAGCACACGAACGTGCTGCGCTGGCTCGCCGAGATGAGCGCGCGCCCCAGCGCAAAGGCGTGACGCGGTAGCTACTCGCGCGTGAGCTCGAGCCGGCGCGGGTCGAAGATGCCCTTGCGCGCGAGGCCGCGTTCGAGGCGGCGTCCGGCGGCGTCTTCGATCGCGATCACGTAGGCCATCACCTCGGGCTGCGCGCCGCACTGCTCGCGGTAGACCATGTAGTCCACGCCCACGCGGTAGGCGCCGGCTTGCGGCGCCGCGAACACGACCTACTCGATGCGCGGCGTCTTCGAGTCGCAGCGCACGTCGGCGACCAGCCGCCCGCCCGCGGCGGCGCGCTCGTTCGCGAAGTAGATCGTCTCGGCGAGCGGATCGGTCACGTACAGATCGAGGTCTGCCTGCGCGCCGAACGCGAGGCGGATGCGCAGCGCGCCGCCACTGGGGAGCGGCGCCTCGGCGAGCGCGGCCTCGAGCTGCGCTGCCTCCGCCTCGAGTGCGGGCGTCCACTGCGCGGGTGCCCGCAGCTCGCGCGATTGCGCGCTCGCGAGCGAGGCGAAGAGCAGCGCGGCGAGCGCAAGGAGCGCGATCGCGGCGGTAACGTGTGCGCGTCGTCTCGCGTTGTGCGCAGGAGGCCTCGTCATGACGCGATTCTCGCGTATCTCGCTTCGACGCAGGGGGGCGCGCGTGGTCCACGGAAAGATTGCGCTGGGGATGTCCTTGCGTGGCTCGCTGCGGCTCGCACTCGCTCTGGTCGTTGCGGCAACACTCGGCGCCTGCGACGCGGGCAATCCCGCGGAGAAGCTGCACCGCTACGAGGTCGAGGGCGTCGTGCAGGACGTCGACGACGCGCACAAACAAGCGCTGATCGACCACGAAGAAGTGCCCGGCGTGATGCCGGCGATGACGATGAGCTTCGACGTGCCCGACGCGGCCGTGTTCGAGAAGCTCGCGCCGGGCCAGCGCATCGCGTTCACGCTCGAGATTCGCGACCGCGTGTTCCGCATCATCGACGCCGAGGTGCTCGAAGAGAAGGCGGCGCCCGGCCGCCCCGGCGCGATCGCGGGCGTCGTCGAGGACCTCGCGCCCGACTTCGCGCTCACTGATCAAGCCGGCGCGGAAGTCACGCTGGCGAGCCTGCGCGGGAAGACGCTGCTGATCGACTTCATCTACACGCACTGCCCCGGCCCGTGCCCCGTGCTGACCGGCCGCCACGCGCAGATCCAGCGCGAGCTCGCGCCCGAGATTCGCGCGCGCACGCACTTCGTCTCGATCAGCCTCGATCCGGAGCGCGACACGCCCGAGGCGATGGCGAGCTACGCGCGCGTTCGCGGCGCGGACCTCGCGAGCTGGTCGTTCCTCACGGGCGAGCCCGAGCGCGTGCGCGATGTGCTCGCGCGCTACGGCGTGTTCGCGCAGAAGAGCAAGAACCCCGGCGAGGTCGACCACGTCGTGGTGACGCTGCTCGTCGACGGCAAGGGGCGCGTGGTGAAGCGCCTGTTCGGTGTCGAGGACAGCGTGAAGGACGTGAAGCAGGCGCTCGTCGAGATCGCCTCCGCTTCCTAGGGATGGAGCTGTCGCCGCGCGCGATCGAGCTGCGCCTCGCGCGAGAGCCGCGCGCGGTGCTCGCGACGCTGCGCGCCGACGGCAGCGCAGCGCTCGTGCCGATCGTGTTCGCGTGGGTGAGCGGCGCGCTCTGGTCGCCGATCGATGGCAAGCCCAAGCGCGGCGCCGCGCTCGCGCGGGTCGCGAACCTGGCGCGGGACTCCCGCGTGAGCGTGCTGCTCGACGCCTACGCCGAGGATTGGTCGCGGCTCTGGTGGCTGCGCGTCGAAGGCGTGGCGCGGGCCACCAGCGCCAGCATCGCGCCTGCGGAGGCGGCGCTGCGCGCGAAGTACTCGCAGTACGCGGCGACACCGCTCCACGTGGGCGCTGCGCAGTTGTTACGGATCGAGCCGGCGCGCGTGGCGAGCTGGGCGGCGTCAGCCGAGGCGGTGCGCGCCGCAGAGGAGGATCGATGAGCAGCGTGGCGTTCCTGTGTCTCGGCGCGATGGGCCGCCCGATGGCGGGCCACCTCGCGCGCGCGGGGCACGCAGTCGTCGCCTACAACCGCACGCGCGGGAAGGCGGAGGCGTGGGCCGCCGAGTACGGCGGGCGCGTCGCTTCGACGCCGCGGGACGCCGTGAGCGGCGCAGAGTTCGTGTTCGCTTGCACGGGCAACGACGCCGACCTGCGCGAGATCACGCTCGGCGCGCAGGGCGCCTTCGCCGCGCTCGCGCCCGGCGCGGTGTTCGTGGATCACACGACTGCATCGCCAGCCCTCGCGCGCGAGCTCGCGGCCGAAGCCGAGAAGCGCGGCGCGCACTTCGTCGACGCGCCGGTCTCGGGCGGGGAAGAGGGCGCGAAGCGCGGGCAGCTGAGCATCATGGCCGGCGGCGACGCCGCGGCCTTCGAGCGCGCGCGCGAAGTGTTCGCTTGTTATGCCAAGGCTGCGCTCCTGATCGGGCCGAGCGGCGCGGGCCAGCTCACCAAGGCGGTGAACCAGCTCTGCATCGCCGGCGTGCTGGCGGGCCTCTCCGAAGGCCTCGCGTTCGCGGAGAAGTCCGGCCTCGATCTCACGCGCGTGATCGAGGCGGTCTCGAAAGGCGCGGCACAGTCATGGCAGCTCGACAACCGCGCGCGCACGATGGCCGAGCGCCGCTACGACTTCGGCTTCGCGGTGGACTGGATGCGCAAAGACCTCGGCATCGCCTTCGCCGAGGCCGCGCGGATCGGCGCGAGCGTCGACGCCGCGCGCGCGGTCGACGCGCTCTACGCGCAGCTCCAGCGCGGCGGCGGCGGGCGGCGTGACACGTCGAGCTTGATCGAGGCGGTGCGGTAGGCGCCGCGAGGCGGCGCCGAGCGGAGTCGGCTCCGGCTGAGCTGACGCGCTCGGACAGCGCGGCGGCTACGTTGCGCGCCCTTTCCGCACCGGGAGCTGCGCGCCATGGCCGACTTCGTCTTCACCATGCACGACCTGCGCAAGGTCGTTCCGCCGGATCGCGTGATCCTCGACGGCATCACGCTCGCGTTCTTGCCCGGCGCGAAGATCGGCGTGCTCGGGCCCAACGGCTCGGGCAAGAGCTCGCTGCTGCGCATCATGGCGGGCGTCGACAAGGACTTCCTCGGCGAGGCGCGCCCGCACCCGGCGCTGAAGATCGGATACCTCGCGCAGGAGCCGCAGCTCGATCCCACGAAGGACGTGAAGGGCAACGTCGAAGACGGCGTCGCGTCGGTCAAGAACTTGTTGGTGCGCTTCGAAGAGATCAGCGCGAAGTTCGCCGAGCCGCTCGAAGATGACGAGATGAACAAGCTGCTGGAAGAGCAGGGCCGTCTTCAGGATCAGATCGACGCGGTGAACGGCTGGGAGCTCGATCACACGCTCGAGATCGCGATGGACGCGCTGCGCCTCCCGCCGGGTGACGCCGACGTGACGAAGCTCTCGGGCGGCGAGCGCCGCCGCGTCGCGCTGTGCCGCCTGCTGCTGTCGAAGCCGGACATGTTGTTATTGGACGAGCCCACGAACCACCTCGACGCCGAGTCGGTGGCGTGGCTCGAGCACTTCCTGCAGGAGTACCCGGGCACCGTCGTGGCCGTCACGCACGACCGCTACTTCCTCGACAACGTCGCGGGCTGGATCCTCGAGCTCGATCGCGGGCGCGGCATCCCGTATCAGGGCAACTACACCGGCTGGCTCGAGCAGAAGAAGGCGCGCCTCGCAGTGGAGGAGAAGCAGGCCGGCGCGCGCCAGCGCACGCTCGATCGCGAGATGGAGTGGATCAAGATGTCGCCGCGCGCGCGGCAGTCGAAGAGCAAGGCGCGCATCCGCGAGTTCGAGGCGCTGCGCCAGCAAGAGGAAGCGCGCCTGCCCGAGACGGTCGAGATCAACATCCCCGCCGGTCCGCGCCTCGGCGACGTCGTGATCGAGTCGAAGAACCTGATGAAGGGCTACGGCGACCGCCTGCTGATCGATGACCTCACGTTCAACCTGCCCGCCGGCGGCATCGTGGGCGTGATTGGCGCGAACGGCGTGGGCAAGAGCACGCTGTTTCGCATGCTCGTCGGCGAGGAGAAGCCCGACACGGGATCGATCCGCCTCGGCGAGACGGTGAAGCTCGCCTACGTGGACCAGAGCCGCGACGCGCTCGCGCCTAACAAGTCCGTGTGGGAGGAGATCAGCGGCGGCGCCGAGCGCATCCCGCTCGGCAAGCGCGAGATCGCATCGCGCGCCTATGTCTCGTCGTTCGGATTCAAGGGCGCGGACCAGCAGAAGCGCGTGGGCGAGCTGTCGGGCGGCGAACGCAACCGCGTTCACCTCGCGAAGCTGCTGAAGAGCGGCGGCAACGTATTGTTACTGGACGAGCCGACCAACGACCTCGACGTCGACACGCTGCGCGCGCTCGAAGACGCGCTGGTCGGCTTCGCGGGCTGCGTCGTGGTGATCTCCCACGACCGCTGGTTCCTCGACCGCATCGCGACGCACATGCTGGCGTTCGAGGGCGACTCGCACGCCGAGTGGTTCGAGGGCAACTATCAGGAGTACGAGGCCGACTACAAGCGCCGCAAGGGCGCCGAGGCGGACCAGCCGCACCGCGTGCGCTTCAAGAGCTTGCATCGCTGAGGTGCTCGGGTGCCCCGAGTACGCTGGGCCGCGAGCGAGTGTCTGATCGGCTCGTGCTCCGCGAGCGCGAGGTGCGATCTGTCCCTGTGAAGCAGTTCACACGGAGCGGATCGACGAACAAGCATCGTAGAGTCGTCGTCCTTGAGGTCGCCCATGGCGCGCCCGAAGCAGCCAAAGCCCGCCAACGCCAATACCTCCGACCTCGACTTCCGCGCCAAGCTCTGGGCCTCCGCCGACGCGCTCCGTAACAACATGGACGCGGCCGAGTACAAGCACGTCGTGCTGGGCCTGATCTTCCTGAAGTACATCTCCGACGCCTTCGAGGAGCAGCACGCGAAGCTCATCGCGGAGAAGGCGAGCGGCGCCGATCCCGAGGATCCCGACGAGTACCGCGCCCAGAACATCTTCTGGGTTCCCCCCGAGGCGCGCTGGACGCACCTGAAGGCGCAGGCTCGGCAGCCGACGATCGGCCGGCTCGTCGACGACGCGATGGGCGGCATCGAGCGCGACAACCCGGTGCTGAAGAACGTCCTGCCGAAGGAGTACGCGCGCCCCGCGCTCGACAAGGAGCGACTCGGCCAGCTCATCGACCTGCTCAGCAACATCAAGGTGGGCGACGAGGCCAGCCGCGCGAAGGACGTGCTCGGCCGCGTCTACGAGTACTTCCTCTCCCAGTTCGCGGGCGCCGAGGGCAAGAAGGGCGGCGAGTTCTACACGCCGCGCTGCGTGGTGAAGCTGCTCGTCGAGATGATCGAGCCCTACCGCGGCCGCGTGTACGACCCGTGCTGCGGATCGTCGGGGATGTTCGTGCAGTCGCTCGAGTTCATTCGCGCGCACGCGAACGGCAATGGCAACGGCAGCAAGAAGAAGGCGGACGTCTCGATCTACGGGCAGGAGAGCAACTACACGACCTGGCGGCTCGCGAAGATGAACCTCGCGATCCGCGGCATCGACGGGCAGATCGCGCACGCGCGCGCATGACTCCCGCTGACGCCATCGCACGGCTTCGCGCCGCGCTCGACGCGGCGATCGTCGGCCACGACGACGCGAAGACGGCGCTCGTGCTCGCGCGGCTCGCGCGCCAGCACGCGTTGTTGATCGGCCCGAGCGGCTGCGGCAAGAGCGCGCTCGCGGAGGCGTGGCTCGGCGCCGCGGGCGGGAGCGCCGCGCGCATCGCGTTTCATCGCGACACGCGCGCGGCGGCGCTGCTCGGGGATGTCGCGCTCGTGCGCGAGCCGCACGCGCGCGGCGAGCGCATCGCATTGCGCACGCTGCCGAGTGCGCTCGCGCGCGCCGAGCTGTGGCATCTCGACGACCTCGAGCGCGCGCCCGGCGAGGCGCTCGCGCCGCTGCTGCGCATGCTCGCCGAGCGCGAGGGCCCGCACGGCGCACTGCCGCTCGCGAGCGCCGTCGCGACGCTGCTACCGCGCTGGCAGTCGCGCCACGCCGACCCGCCCGAGCCCGCCCAGCTCGACCGCTTCGCGCTGCAGGTGCGCATGCACGGCCTCGCGCTCGCGAGCGACCCGACGCAGGCGAGCGCGCTGCTCGCGCGTGCGAGTGAGCTGCAAGCGGATGCGAGGGGGAAAGATCCCGACCCCACGACGTGGCACTTCGCGATCGCCGCTTCCCCGGCCGCCGCTGCTCGCGTCGCGCTGCCCGCCGCCGTCCTCGCCGATTGGCACGCGCTTTGGCGCCGCATCGCGCAGCTGTGCGCGAGCGCGGGCGCGCAGCTTCCCAGCGATCGCGTCGTCGCGGCGATCGGCCTCGCGGTGCTGCGAGCCCACGCGCTGCTGCACGCGCGCAGCGAAGCCGCGCGCGCGGATCTGCGCGCGGCGCGCTTCATGCTCGCCGCGCGCGTGCCTGAGTCGTTACTGCGCGCGGCCGAGCAGCTCGTGGAGCGCGCGGCGGCCGGCGAGCTCGCGCCGCCTTCCACGACGCCGCGCGCGGGTCGCGCCGTGGCGGGTGACGCGGGCGGCCGCGCGCGCATACCGCCCACGGAGCGGCGCGAGGCCGAGCGGAGCGCGCTGCTCTCGCCGCTCGCGCCGCTGCGGCATCGCCCCGAGCCGGCGGACGTGTCGCGCCTGGTGCGCGCGCTCGCAGGCCGGATCGATCGCGCGAAGGCGGAGCGCGCCGCGGACCCGGGCGGCTCGCCGCGCCGGCGTGCGCCGCTGCGCCGGCTCGACGACGCGCTCGACGCGGACGCAGCCGAGCTGCTGCTGTGGGCCGACGGCGCGTGGCCGAGTGGCCCGGCGCTGCTGCGCCGCGAGCGCCGCAGCGAGGGCGGCGCACTCGCGCTGCTGCGCGACATCTCCGCCTCGATGGAAGGCGCGCGCACGCGGCTCGCGGCGGACGTGATTGCCGGCATCGTGCGCGCCGCAGGGAAGCGGCGCATGCGCATCGGCTACGTCGAGTTTCATCACGACGCGGAGCCGCTGCTCGTGGACGGCGCGCTCTTTCATCGCCGCACGCGCGCGCTGCTGGAACGCGCGCGGCTCGCTCGCGCCGAGGGGCGCACGAGCTACGAGGCGCCGCTGCGGGTCGCGCTCGCCGCCCTACGCGCGCTCGGCCAGCGCGGCGGGCACATCGTGCTGCTGACCGACGGCATGCCGGTCGTCGGCGACGCGCGCGTCACGCGCGAGCGCGCGCTCGCGCAAGAGCTCGGCGCTCGCATTCATACCGTGTTCCTCGGCACCGAAGAGATGCCCGCGCTCTTGCCCGAGCTTGCGGGCGAGACGGGTGGCATCTGCTTCCGCGCCGTTCGCGAGCGCTCGCGGGTCACCCTCGTTCCGGCGCAGCCGCCGCGCGCCGTCGCGCCGCTGCGCGCCGTGCGATAGAGACGCGCGCGATGGACGCCGCCCTCGCACGCGAACGCATCCGCGCCGTAGCCGCACAGCTCGACGCGTTCGTCGTGGGCCACGACGAGGCGAAACGCGCGCTCGTGCTCGCGCTCGTGTGCCGCGAGCACATCTATCTCGAAGGTCCGCCCGGCGCGGCGAAGACGCGCATGGCCGAAGTCGCCGCGCGCGCCGCGGGGCTCGGCTTCTTCTTCTATCAGCTGCACCGCGACACGCGGCTCGCCGAGCTCGTGGGCGACACGGTGCTCGAGCGCGCGCCGCTGCCGAGCGGGGGCGAGCGCATCGCGCAGCGCGTTCTGCCCGGTGGCATCGCGACCGCCGAGGTGTGCGTGCTCGACGACATCTCGCGCGCGCCCGGCGAGGCGCTCAACGTGTTGTTACGGCTGCTGCAGGAGCGCAAGCTCGGCGACGTCTCGATCCCGCTGCTGACGGCGATCGCCACGAGCAACCCGCAGCGCGACGAGTACTACAACGAGCCCCTGGACCCCGCGAACCTCGACCGCTTCGCGCTGCAGCTGCGCGTGCCGGGCCTGCTCGGCGCAGAAGACCTCGCGCCCGCGCGCGAGCTGGTCGAGCGCGCGGCGTCCGGCGCGCTCGCGGAAGACCCGCGCGCGAGCGCGGTCTGCGATCGCGGCGCGCTCGACGCCGCATTCGCCGCCATCGCGCGAATCGCGGTCCCGCCGCGCGCGCGCGATGCCCTGCTCGAAGCGCTGCGCATCCTGCGCGCCGAGTACGGCTGCGACGAGACGAACTCGCTGCTCACGGACCGCACGTTCCTCGTGAAAGCGGTGAAGCTGCTGCGCGGCAGCGCTTGGCTCGCGGGCCGCAGCGAAGTTGCGAGCGACGACCTCGCGGTGCTGCGCTGGATGACCACCTTTCGCGTGCCGGAAGAAGCGCACGAGAAGATCGAGGAAGTGATCGCGCGGGTCGCGTGAGTCGCACTAGGCTGCACCGCCCGAAGGGGAGTACCACACCGAGCAACGACCGATCGCAGCTCGTGAAGCCGCAAGCGGCCGAGCGGTGCCCAGCGCCGCAGACCGCGCGCAGCGAGGCGAAGCCGAGCGGAGCTCGCAAAGGAGTGGGCGTGAAGATCCGTGTGAACGTGAATGGCGAAGCGCAGGAGGACGACGTCGCTCCGCGCACGCTGCTCGTGCATTGGCTGCGCGAGAACCTCGCCCTGACCGGTACGCACATCGGCTGCGAGACGACGCTGTGCGGCGCGTGCACCGTGCACGTAGACGGCATGGCGGTGAAGAGCTGCACGATGCTCGCGGTGCAGGCCGACGGCTGCGACGTGCGCACGATCGAGGGCATGGGCGAGCTCGACGCGCTGCATCCCGTGCAGCGCGGCTTCTGGGAAGAGCACGGGCTCCAGTGCGGCTACTGCACGCCCGGCATGATCATGGCCGCCTCCGCGCTGCTCGCGCAGAACGCGGATCCGAGCGAGGCGCAGATTCGCCACGCGCTCGAAGGCAACATCTGCCGCTGCACCGGCTATCAGCAGATCGTGAACGCGGTGCAGCACGCGGCGCGGCTCGCGCGGGAGGGCAAGTGATGCCCGTGAAGCCGATCCACGTGGGCGAGCGCATCAAGCGGCGCGAGGACCCGCGCCTGATCCGCGGCATGGCCACCTACACCGATGACGTGAAGCTGCACGGCATGCTGCACGCGGCGTTCGTGCGCAGTGATTATGCGGCGGGGCGCATCGTGAAGATCGATGCGACGCGCGCACGCGCACTGCCCGGCGTGGCCGCGATCTACACCGCGGACGACCTGCGCGGAAACGTCGGGCAAACCCCGGCGTGGGTCGTGCTGCCCGGCATGAAGCACGCGCCGCATCCGCTGCTCGCGGACGGCGAGGTGCGCTACGTCGGCCAGCCCGTCGCGGTGGTCGTGGCGAAGGACAAGTACGCGGCGCGCGATGCGGCGCTGGCGGTCGAGGTCGAGATCGACTCGCGCGATGCGGCCGTCGATCCCGAAGCGGCGCTGCAGCCTGGCGCGCCGCTCGTGTATCCGGAGTTCGGAACGAACCTCGCCGCGACGATCTCGAATCCGCACGCCGACACGGAGCGCCTCTTCGCCGAAGCGCACGGCACGCTCACGCTGAAGCTGCTCAATCAGCGCGTTGCGCCGGTGCCGATGGAAGGGCGAGCGGTCGTCGCGCATTGGGAAGAGGGCCCGCAGAAGCTCACGCTGTGGACCTCGACGCAGACGCCGCACGCCGCGAAGCAGAACGTCGCGATCTGTCTCGGCATCCCCGAGCTGCGCGTGCGCGTGATCGCGCCGGAAGTCGGCGGCGGCTTCGGGCAGAAGATTCCGACCTACGGCGAGGAGTGCCTCTTGCCGTGGATCTCGAAGAAGCTGCGCCGCCCCGTGAAGTGGGCGGAGACGCGCACCGAGAACCTCGCGAACGCCGCGCACGGGCGCGGCCAGGTGACGACGCTCGACGTCGCCTACGACCGCGACGGGCGCGTGCTCGCGCTGCGCGGCAAGACGATCGCCGAGATGGGCGCCTTCGTTTCGATGCTCGGTGCGCTGATCCCCACCTTCACGCATCTGCTCGCCGCGGGTCCGTACACGATTCGCGCCGTGTCGTGGGAGACGAGTTGCGTCTACACGAACACGATGGCGACGGACGCCTACCGCGGCGCGGGCCGGCCCGAGGCCGCCTATTACGTCGAGCGCGCGATGGACGCGATCGCGGCCAAGCTCGGCCTCGATCGCGTCGAAGTGCGCCGGCGCAATCTCATCGCGCCGGACGCGTTCCCGTATCACGCGCCGACCGGCGCCGTGTACGACAGCGGGAATTATCAGGCGTGCCTCGAGAAAGCAGTCGCGCGCTTCGACTACACGGGCGCGATCGCCGCGCGCGATCGCGCGCGCAGCGAGGGCAAGCTCGCCGGTATCGGTGTCGCGACGTTCACCGAGGTGTGCGGGCTCGGGCCCAGCACCGGCACCGCGGCGCCCGCACGCGCGGGCTTCTGGGAGAGCGCCGAGCTGCGCGTCGAGCCCACCGGCGCGGTCACCGTAATGACTGGCGCCTCGCCGCACGGGCAGGGCCAGGAGACGGCGTTCGCGCAGATGGTCGCGGACTACTTCGGCATCGACATCGACTCGGTGAACGTGATCCACGGCGACACCGACGTCGTGACCCACGGCGTCGGCACCTTCGGCAGCCGCGGCCTCGTGGTCGGCGGCACCGCGGTGCACATGGCGGCGCAGAAGATCCTCGCGAAGGCGAAGCGCATCGCCGCGCACCTGCTCGACACCACCGAAGAGCGAGTGAACGTGGACGGCGGCGTCTTCAGCGTGGTCGGCGGGGCGCGCAAGCTCACGTTCGCCGACGTCGCGAGCGCGGCGCACACCTGGGGCGTGGCGGTGCCGGGCGAGGAGCCGGGCCTCGAAGCCGTCGCGCGCTTCGAGCCGAGCGGCACCACGTTCCCGTTCGGCGTGCACTTCTGCACCGTGACGATCGACAGAGAGACGGGCCAGCTCGCGATCGAGCGCTTCGTCTCCGTCGACGACGTGGGCAACATCATCAACCCGCTGCTCGCGGACGGACAGCGCCTCGGCGGAATCATCCAAGGTCTCGGTCAGGCGCTCTGCGAAGAGGTCCGGTACGACGAGAGCGGCCAGCTGATGACCGCGACGTTCATGGACTACGCGATGCCGCGCGCCGCGATGTTCCCGCGCATCGAGCTCGACTCGACCTGCACGCCGAGCCCGCTCAACCCGCTCGGCGCAAAGGGCATCGGCGAGCTCGGCACGATCGGGTCAACGCCGTGCCTCGTGTCCGCGGTGCTCGACGCGCTCGCGCCGCTCGGCGTCTCGCACGTGGACATGCCGCTCAAGCCCGAGAAGCTGTGGCGGCTGATTCAGCAGGCGGGCGCAAGCCGTGCGTAGCGCGGCGCGCAGCGAGCCGAAGGCGAGCGAAGCTCACCAGATTGGAGCCGCACGATGATCCCGGCGGAATTCGACTACGCCGCGCCGCGCACGCTCGACGAAGCGGTGCGGCTGTTGTCAGGGACCGAGGGCGCGAAGGTGCTCGGCGGCGGCATGAGCCTGATTCCCGCGCTGAAACACCGCCTCGCCGAGGCGCCGCTGCTCGTGGATCTCGGCCGCGTCGCGGGGCTCGACGCGATCGCGGTGAGCGGGGGCCGCATCCGCATCGGCGGACGCGCGACGCACGCCGCCGTGATGACGCACCCCGAGCTCGCGCGCGTGCACGCCTTCGCCGAAGCCGGCGCCGTGCTCGCCGACCCGCAGGTGCGCAACCGCGGCACGCTCGGCGGCTCGCTCGTGCACGCCGACCCCGCAGCCGACTGGCCGGCGGTCTTCATCGCCCTCGGCGGCGAAGCGACGCTCGTGTCCGCGACAGGCACGCGCACGGTCGCCGCGGATGCGTTCTTCCAGAGCCTGATGACGAGCGCCGTGCAGGAAGGCGAGATCCTGAGCGAAGTGAGCTTCCCCGTTCCCAACCACAAGACCGGCACGGCCTACACGAAGCTGCGCCAGCCCGCGTCGGGCTTCGCGATCGTGGGCGTCGCCGCGTGCATCACCGCAGAGCGCACCGGCGTGATCGACGACGCGCGCATCGGCGTCACGGGCGTGAACGGCGTGCCGTTCCGCTCGAAGTCGCTCGAAGCGAAGCTGCGCGGCAAGGCCGTCAGCGGCCCGGCGCTGCGCGCGTTCTGCGCGGAGATCGCGGAGGCGGACCCGCTCGAGGACATGCACGCCTCGGCGGAGTATCGGCGGCACCTGTTAGGGGTGTTCGCGGCGAGGACGATCGAGCGGGCGATTCAGAGGGCGCAGCAGGGGTAGGAGCCGCACGACGCAAGCTCAGCGGATGGCGCTGAGCAGCCCCTCCGCGCGTCGAATCGCCGCGTCCTGATGCGGCTGCAAGTCCTGCCCGCCCATGCCGGCGAAGAACTCGAGGAACGGATCTGCGACGCCGGTCCGGATGCCCGACAGCTCCTCGATCACGGCGAGCCAGCAGAACGGAACGTGCGCGGTCGAGTAGCCGCCTTCGTGCGAGAGGATCAGGCGCCCGCCGCAAAGCTCGTCGGCCGCGGCCAGCAGCGACTGCGCGAGCGCGCGGAAGGTCGCGCTCGTCGCGAGCATGCGGCCGAGCGGATCCATCGCGCCGCCGTCGAAGCCCGACGCGACGAAGATCGCTTCGGGGCGGAAGCGGCGCAGCGCGGGCACCACCACGCGCTCGAAAGCGGCGACGTAAGCGCCGTGCCCGGAGCCGGGCGGGAGCGGCAGGTTCAGGTTGAAGCCCTTGCCTGCGCCTTCGCCGTCGTGCTCGAAGAAGCCGCGGCCGGCGGGGAAGTAATTGTCCTGGTGCAGCGAGATCGTGAGCACGCTCGGGTCGCGCAGGAACGCGCTCTCGGTGCCGTTGCCGTGGTGCACGTCCCAGTCGACCACGGCGACGCGCGAGAGCCCGCGCTGTTCGCGCGCGTGCTTCACCGCGATCGCGACGTTGGAGAAGATGCAGAAGCCCATCCCGAGATCGGACTCGGCGTGGTGGCCGGGCGGGCGCACGAGCGCGTAGACGTTGCGCACGCGGCCGTCGAGCACCGCGTCCGTCGCCGCGAGCGTCCCGCCTGCGGAGAGCAGGGCGATCTCGTAGCTGCCAGGCCCGAACGGTGTGAGCGCGCCCGCGTCGCCGCCGTTCTCGGCGCTGAGCTTCTTCACGCGCTCCACGTACTCGCGCGTGTGGACGCGCAGGATCTCGTGCTCGCTCGCCATGCGCGGCTCGATGCGTTCGAGTCGCGCGAGCAGCCCCGACACTTCGAGCAGGCCCTTCAGCCTGCGCTTGGTGTCGGGGTTCTCGGCGTGGCGATCCGGCTCGACCATCCCGCCGGCAGGAATGAAGCCCGCCGCCGAGCGAGTGTCGTGCCAGAGATATCGCTCGTGAAAGACGAAGCCAGTTCGAGCCACTCTTGCGCCGCCTTCAGAACTTGTAGGTGAAGTCGATGCCGTACGTGCGGGGCGCGCCGCGCTGGAAGTAGTCGAGCAGGAAAGGATTGATGTTGAGTCCGTACACGTTGTAGTACTCGTCGGTCAGGTTCTTCACCCAGCCCGCGATCGTGTAGTGCTCCGAGTCCCACGCGAGTCGCATGTTGAGCAGCCAGTAGGGCTTGCTGCCTGCGTCGAGCTGCGGCGAAGCCGGAATGCGGCCCTAGTACATGTCGTACTGCCAGTTGCCCATGTAGTTCGCGTCGAAGCGGGCGATCAGCGAGCCGGCTTCGCGCTGCAGCAGCGTGAAGTCGTTGCCGATCGTGAACGTGAAGTCCGGCGCGTTCTGGAACTCGTTGCCGCAGATGTCGACGTTCGTGACCTGGTTCAAGATCTGGCCGTCGTCATACAGCGTGTCGAGCCAACCAAACGAGGAGTCGACACGCCACCAATCGGCGAGTTGGCCGAGCAGCTCCGCCTCGATGCCGTAGAGCCGGCCGTCGACGTTGCGCAGGTACGACGTGACCTGGATGACTTCCTGGATCTGCTGGTTCTTGTAGTCGTAGTAGAAGAAGGCGCCGTTCAGCTGCACGCGATCGCCGAACAGGCGCGACTTGAGTCCGACCTCGTAGGCGTCCACTTGCTCCGGGTCCGCGAGGTACACCTGGCTCGTGCCCTGATAAGCGAGCGCGTTGTATGCACCGGCGCGGTAGCCGCGGCTGTAGCTCACGTAGGTCGAGATCGAGTCAGTGATTTGGAAGCGCCCGATCACGCGCCCCGTCACGCGGCGCGTCTGCTCGCTCTGCTCCACGGCCGGCAGGCTCGGGTCGTACGGGAAGCTGTACGGCACCGTCGTCGCCACGATCGCGCTGCGATCCGAGCTCATCACGTAGGTCTTGCCGTCGTAGTACTCGAGCGTGTCCCACGTGTACCGGATGCCGGCGATCAGGGTGAACCACTCGGTGAGGTCGTATTCCGCCTCGGTGTAGAGCGCGAAGGACGGGCGCGAGAGCTTGTAGAACTGGTCGAGCTGCACGGGCGAGAGCGGCAGCGCGTTCACACCGGGAATGCAGTTCACCGGATCGATGAAGCCCCGGCCGTCCCACCATCCCGTCGCGGCGAACGGGCGATCGCTCGCGGCGATGCCGAAGGCCGGTGCCAGCACCGAGAACAGCGCGCCGCCGACCGGCACCGAGCCGCAGGCCGCAGTGCCGTCCGGAATGGACGCGATACCGACCGCGAGTGGCGCATTGAAGAAGCCCACGGGCACGCCGAAGTCTTCGACGAGGAAGTTGAAGAAGTCGGGCTGATTATGGGTCTTCGTGCGATCGCGGCCGGCATAGAAGCCGCCCACGACCCTCAGGCGATCACCCGTGTAGTTCACGCGCAGATCTTGGTTCCAGCTCTTGCTGCGCGTGTCGTAACGGATCGCGCACATGTTGTACGGCGAGCCGTCGCAGTCGAAGGGCAAGAGGTCGTAGTGCGCGACGTCGAAGCCCGTGATGGACGTGAAGTCGATCGTGTCGTTGAGCGAGTAGTTCAGCGTCAGAACGCCACCGCTCGTCGACGTGTAGTACTCGCCCTGCGTGTCGGCCTCGACCTCGTTCTTGCGCAGCGCGCGTCCCGGTGTCGCGCCCTTCGGTCGCGCGGGATTGAAGCGGTTGTACCCGAGCAGCATCGTGCCGTCGGGGTTCTGGCCGATGCCGACGGGCGCGTCGCCGCGCGGGTCGTCCTGCGAGGTGTAGAGCTTGAACGTCGCTTCGAAGTCCTCGCTGGGCGCCCACAACAAGGTGAGGCGAGCGCCGAACGAGTCGGTGGTGCCGTAGTCGCGGCCATCGAAGGGATCCTTCGTGTAGCCGTCGCCCTGCGTGATCTGGCCGGCGACGCGCACGCCGAGCTGCCCCTCGATCAGCGTGTATTCGGCGGCGCCCGCGAGTCGCCACGTGCTTTAGTTCGCGTAGCCCGCGCTCACTTCGCCCGTCGCTTCGCCGAGGCTCGGCTTCTTCGTGAAGAAGTTCACCGCGCCGCCCGTGGTGTTGCGGCCGAACAGCGTGCCCTGCGGGCCGCGCACGACCTCGATGCGCTCGAGGTCGAAGAGCTGCCCGCCGTGGCTCGCGCGCAGGCTCTGGTAGACCTCGTCGACGTACACGCCGACCGGCGAGGCCGTCGTCGAGTTGAACTCGTTGGCTACCGAGATGCCGCGCAGCGAGAAGTTCGGCTGCGTCTTCCCGTAGGCCGTCGTGACCTGAAGATTCGGCAGCGCGCCCATCAGGTCCATCGTGTTCGTGATGTTGCGGTCGACGAGGTCGTCGCCTGTCAGCGCGGAGATCGCGATTGGCACGTCCTGGACGTCCTGCGCGCGCTTCGTCGCCGTCACGACGATCTCTTCGAGGCCTTCGTCTTCGGGAGCTGGTGCGGCTTCTTGCGCGAGCGCAGCCGAGGCAAGTGCGATGAATGACACGCTCACGCGCCGCGCGAGCGAACGGCGAACGTCGAGCATCGTGGTCCCCCTGCCGAGCGGCGCCGAGCGCCGCAAAGAATCCAAGCGGCTTCCTACCACAGCGTGCGCGCGCGGCGCACCGGACTGTGCGTGGGTCCTCTCAGGTAATCGCGAACCCCTCGTACCCGTTGCGGCGGACTTCCTCACACTTCGCGCGATACGGCGGCACGCCGAGATAGGGCATGAACACGCGCGGCTTCCCCGGCACGTTGCTGCCGAGATACCAGGAGTTGCAGTTCGGGTAGAGCGAGGTGTGCGCGACTTCGTTCACGTGCACGACCCACGCGTCCTCGGCGTCCTTGCGCGCGTCGATGCGCTTCGCTCCGCGCTTTCGGAGATCGTCGATGCAGCGCGCGATCCAGTTCACGTGATGCTCGATCGACGGAAGCATGTTGCTGAGCACGGAGGGGCTGCCGGGTCCGGTGATCATGAAGTAGTTCGGGAAGCCCTCAGTCGCGACGCCGAGATACGTCGTCGGACCCGCCTCCCACTTCTCGCGCAGGCTGCGCCCGCCGCGCCCTCGGATGTCGACGCGCACGAGCGAGCCCGTCATCGCGTCGAAGCCCGTCGCGAACACGATGCAGTCGACCTCGTACTCGCGGCCGCCCGTGACGAGGCCGTTCAGCGTGATGCGCTCGATCGGGGCGTCCTTGACCGAGACCAACGTGACGTTGGGCCGGTTGTAGGTGGCGTAGTAACCCGTATCGACGCACAGCCGCTTGCAGCCCACGGGCGTCTTCGGGCATAACAACTCCGCCGTCGCGGGATCCTTCACGATGCTGCGGATCTTGCTGCGGAGGAACTCGGCTGCCGTCTCGTTCGCCTTCGCGTCGAACATCAGGTCCGCGTAGGCGCCGAGAAAGCCGAGGCCGCCGTACGCCCAGCGTGCCTCGTACTCCGCCTCGCGCTCGGCGTCGCTCACCGAGAACGCGGTCGCGGGGTTGTCGCGGAAGTCGGCGCCGAAGCCGCGCTGCGCCGCCTCCGCGCGGAACGCCGCGTAGTTCGCGCGCACACGCTCCTCGACTTCGCGCGGCATCGGCCCGTTATGCGCGGGCACCGAGTAATTGGGCGTGCGCTGGAACACCGTGAGGTGTGCGGCTTGCTCTGCGATCAGCGGGATGGACTGAATGGCGGAGGAACCCGTGCCGATCACGGCGACGCGCTTGCCCGTGAAGTCGGGCGGCGTCTGCGGCCAGTTGCCCGTGTGGTACTTCGCGCCGCGGAACGACTCGAGGCCCGGGAACTTCGGTGTGTTCGTCGACGAGAGGCACCCCACCGCCATGATGAAGAAGCGCGCGCGCAGCGCGTCGCCGCGGCTCGTGCGCACGGCGTACTCGTCGCGCGCCTCGTCGTAGTGCGCACTCTCGACGCGCGTGTTCAGCACGATGTCGCGGCGCAGGTCGAAGCGGTCCGCGACGTGATCGACGTAGCGCAGCAGCTCGGCCTGCGTCGCGTAGCGCTCGCTCCAGCGCCACTCGTCCTGCAGCTTCTCGTCGAACGCGTACGAGTACTGCACGCTCTCGATGTCGACGCGCGCGCCGGGATAGCGATTCCAGAACCACGTGCCGCCGATGCCGCTGCCCGCCTCGAACACGCGCGCGGAGAGGCCGAGCGCGCGCAGCTTGTGCAGCATGTAGAGGCCGGCGAGGCCCGCGCCCACGATCACGGCGTCGAGGGTTTCAGCGGGCTGGCTTGTGCTCATGGGAACTCCTTCGCGGAGCGACTGGGTAGCGCGAGTGCGTGCGTCTCACGGCATGTATGCGCCGCCGCTCACGCTCACGAGCTGACCTGTTAGGTGCGCGGCTCGCTCGCTCGCGAGGAACATCGTGAGCCAGGCGATGTCTTCGGGGCGCCCGATACGGCGGATCGGCTGATTGTCGACGTTGAAGAGCTCGCCTCTCTCTGCAGCCGCGGCCATGCGCTCGGGGGTTCCGAAGACTTCGAAGCCGAATTTGTTCCAGAAGCTGCCCGCGCCGACGTGCTCCTTCTCGTGCGGCACGATCCAGCCCGGCGCGACGCAGTTCACGCGAACGTTCGAGGCGCCCCATTCGAACGCGACGGCCTTCGAGAACGACATCACGAAACCCTTGGTGCCCGCGTACGTCGCGACCATGTTGCCCGCGCCGCCGATCAGCGCGGAGTTCGAGGTGATGTTCACGATCGAGCCGCGCCCCCGCGCGACCATGCCCGCGCCGACGACGCGCGTGCAGTGGAACACGCCCCACACGTTGAGATTCACCTCCCACTCGGCCTCGTCCATCGGCTTCTCGAGAAACGCGCGCGGGTAGGCGACTCCGCCGGCGTTGTTGACCAGCACGTCGATCGGCCCGAAGCGGCGCTCGGTCTCGGCCGCCATCGCCTCCACCGAGGCTTTGCTCGTCACGTCGGTCTGCACGAGCGCGGCTTTGCCTGCGAGGCCCGCGCACGCGTCGGCGACCTCTTGCCCCTTGGCGGCGTCGCGCGTCGCGATCGCGACGTTCGCGCCCTCGCGCGCGAACTCGAGCACGAGCCCGCGCCCGATGCCGCCGCTGCCGCCCGTAACCACGACCGTCTTGCCCGCGAGACCGAGGTCCATCACGTCTCCTGCGTCTGCGGCGCGCTCGCCATCTCCAACACCTCGATCAGCACGCCGTCGCGGCTCGCGTGCTCGAGGTAGGCCCACTTCGCGAAGCCCATGTCGTGCTGCCAGATCGGCGCGAAGCCCTCGCCCGCCAGCGCGGCGACCGCGGCGGCGCAATCGGGCACGCGGTAGCGCACGTGGTGGATGCCCTCGCGGCCCGCCTTCAAGAACTCGGTGTGGGCGGACTCGCCCGACGTGATCTCGATGAACTCCATCTCGAGCTCACCCGCGCTGCCGTAGGCGATGCGCATGCTCACGTCGGTCGGGACGCCGCGATACAGCACACCTGTTAGGGCCGATTCCATCACCGAGAACGGGCCGAACAGCGCGCCATAGCGCTGCATCGTCTCGTCGAGGTCGCGCACCACGAAGCCGACCTGGTCGATCGGCGGCAGCTCCACGTTGCCGATGCGGCGCGGTCCCTTGGCGAGGTCGACGGTGGCCATGGCAGCTCCTCAGTTCTCGACGCGCACGCCGAAGCGCAGGGTGTACTCCGCGAACCGCTTGCGCACCTCGGCGGGCTCGACCCCGAAGTCGCCCTTCAGGTCGTAGATCACTTGCCCGTGCTTCCCGCGCGGGTTCGCGGCCATGAACGCGTCGAGCTGGCCGCGCGCGGCGGGTGTCATCGGCAGCGCTGCCTTCTCGTAGATGCGCGCCACCGTGCCGACGTCGTCGGCCATGAACTCGTGGAAGCGCACGTCGATCACCTGCGCGGCGGGCAGCGCGTCGCGGTCGCGCAGGCACGCCCCTAACAGCTTCGCGACGCGGTCGATCCAGTAGTCGGCGAGGCCCGCGAGGTCGACCTGCTTGCGCCGCATGCGGTCGCCATAGCAGAGCATCGTGATCGCACTGCGGATCACGCTCACCGGATCGCGGTGCGTGATCACGATCGTGGCGTCGGGGAACACGTCGAGCAGCGCGGGGAGCTGCTCGAGGTGCTGCGGCGACTTCAGCACCCAGCGGTTCGGGCCGCGCAGCCACGTGAGCGCCTGCAGCACGCGCTTCATGTAGGCGTAGTGCGGGCGCTGATCGAGCGTGAGGTAGTGGTCGCGCCAGCGCGGGGGGCGGCACAGCCACTCGAGGAGGTACGACGCGAAGTCGAGCTCTTCGAGCTCGATCTCTTCGTGGATGTGCTCGGGCGGCATGTCGTGCATGGCCACGATCAGCGGCATGTTCGCGACCATCTGCTGGTACGACTCGTTGCAGCGCGCCCAGCGCGGATCGCGTCCATCGCGACCGGGCGCCTCGCCGCGAATCGGCACCGGCTCCATCGACTCCCAGTACGGCAGCGAGCGCAGCCGCGTGTCGGCGCCGATCAGGTTGAGCAGGTGCGTCGTGCCGGTGCGCGGCATGCCGGCCACGATCAGCGGGCGCTCGATCTTGGTTTCGAGAATCTCCGGGTGGCGCCGTAACAAGTCCTCGAAGCGCAGCCGGTTCTCGGCGTAGCGCAGCACGTTCGCGAACACGCCGAGGCGGCCGAGCGCGTTCAGGCCCGTGTCCTCCTCGATCGACGCGCACTGAATCGCGAGCCGCTCGCGGAAATCCGGCGCGCCGAAGTCGGCGAGCCCTGTCTTCGCGCGCGCAGCGCCGAGGATCGTCTCCACGTCGAAGCGCACGCGCTGCTTCTCCGCGAGCTCGACAGCCGCGCGCTGCACGGGCGTCAGCACCGGATTCGCGAGGTCGCTGATGCGGATGTCGCTCGCGCTCACGGCTTCTCCCCGAGCGCGGCGGCGAGCTGCGCGATCTGATGCTCGAGCCAGCGCGTCTCCCAGAAGTTGGTGGTTCGCGAGAGCAGCGTGCGGTGCGCCGCGAGGCTCGCGCGCAGCGCGCCCTCGTGCTGCGCGTCCGCCGCGAGCGCGGCTTCGGCGAGATGCAGCGCCTCGACGGGCGCGCTCTCCGCCTTCTTCAGCGCCGCCTCCGCCACCGCGCTCGCTCCCCCCGCGAGCGCGACGAGCTCCGGCGACACGCTCCAGTAGGGCGTGTCGTAGAGCTCGGTCGTCGATCGTCCGTGGAACCAGCCTTGGTACTGCTCCCAGATCGCGCGCGCGGACCACGGCACCTTCCCGTAGCCCTCGCCGGCTTCGAGGTGTGCGGGCAGGCGGATCTCGCGCATCGCGCTCCACACGTCGCCGCCGGAGTTCATGCGCCGCACGATCTCGTCGTGCACGTACAGCGTCGCGTCGCGCATGCGCGTGATCTCGGCGCGGATCGTGTCCTTACCCTCGACCGGGCCGTGGTGGCCGACGCACAGCAGCTCGGCGTCGAAGCTCAGTAACAACTCGAGCGTCGCGACGTACTCGAGCGCATCGCGATAGCGGTCGCCGCGGATCGTCACGAGGTTCGGGAAGTGGCCGAAGAGCGCGCCGAACACGTTGCCGGCGAAGAGCACCTTGTGTTGCGGCAGCCACACCACGAGCGAATCGCGCGTCTCGGCGCCGTTGCATGCGATGCACTCGAACGCGACGCCGCCGAGCTCGAAGTGGAAGCGCTCGCGGAACAGCACGTCAGGCCGCGGCTGCGACTGCCGCGGCGGCGGCGCGCCGCCCGCGCCCTGCATCCCGCGAAACGCCTGCGCGAACGCGAAGAACGAGCGGCGCTGGCGGAAGGGCGCGAGGCGCGCGTCGTAGCTCTGGTGCTCGGTGTTGTTCGCCTGCGCGACGACGAGCGTGCCCGCCTCGCGGAAGTGGTCGACGCCGCCGACGTGATCGACGTGCCCTTGCGTGAGCACGATGTACTTCACCGGCCCGCTGTCGATCGAGTCGAAGTAGCGCTTGTGGATGGGCGCCTCGAAACCCATGCCGGTGTTGATCACGACGCGGCCCGCGGGCGTCACGACGAGGAACGCGTTCGAGTAGCCCTCGGAGAGCGCGATGAAGTCGTTCATGCGCCGGTTGCGCACGGTCGTCGCCGGCAACATGGAGAACGCGTCGGGGCGCGAGCGCCAGAGCGGTTCGGGCATGGGAGCTCCTGCGCGCGGGGGAGGGCGCGCACGCTAGGGCAGCGCGCTGCGCACGGGCAGGCCGCTCTAAGATGCGCGCATGCCGCACTACCGCGCCGTCGGCGAGATCTCGCGCAAGCGTCACACGCAGTTCCGCACTGCAGAGGGCGCGCTGCTCTACGAGGAACTCGTGGGCGAGCAAGGATTCTCTGCGGACTCGGCGCTGCTCTATCACCGCAGACTCCCGAGCGCGATCGTGGATTCGCAGCCATGGGCGCTGCGCGATCCCGCGCTCGCCGCGAACCACCCGCTGCGGCCGCGGCATTTCCGGCTGCCGGATCTGTTCCCGCCGCCGCTGTGGAGCGCGACCGATGCGGTCACGGGTCGCCGCACGATTCTCGGCAACGGCGACGTGCGCATCGCGTACGTCGTCGCGGCGGCGCCGTCGCCGCTCTATCGCAACGCGTGCGGCGACGAGTGCGTGTTCGTGCAGTCGGGCGAGGCCGAGGTCGAGACGAGCTTCGGGGCGCTCGCGGTCGGTGCGGGCGACTACGTCGTGCTGCCGCGCGGCACGCTGCAGCGCTGGCTGCCGCGCGGCGAAGAGCCGCTGCGCGCGTTCGCGATCGAGGCGGAATCGCACATCGCGCCGCCGCGCCGCTATCGCAGCGAGATGGGCCAGCTGCTCGAGCACGCGCCGTACTGCGAGCGCGATCTCCGCGCGCCCGCGGCGCCGCTGCTCGCCGAAGGGCGCGACGTACAGGTCTACGTGAAGCACCGCGGCGCGCGCGGTGAGCTGTTAGGGAGCATCGTCACGATGGCGGAGCATCCCTTCGACGTCGTCGGCTGGGACGGCTGCCTCTATCCCTACGTCTTCAACGTCCACGACTTCGAGCCGCTCACGGGCCGCGTGCATCAACCGCCCCCCGTGCATCAAGTGTTCGAGGGCCGCGGCTTCGTCGTCTGCAACTTCGTGCCGCGCAAGCTCGACTACCACCCGCTCGCGATTCCCGCGCCGTACTACCACGCGAACGTCGATAGCGACGAGGTGCTGTTCTACGTCGCGGGAAATTACGACGCGCGGCGTGGCTCCGGCATCGCGGCGGGCTCCGTCTCGTTGCACCCGAATGGCCACACGCACGGCCCGCAGCCCGGCGCGTACGAGGGCAGCATCGGCCGCGAGCGCGCCGACGAGCTCGCCGTCATGGTCGACACCTTCGCGCCGCTCGCGCTCGGCGAGGGCGCGCGCGCGTGCGAAGACGCGCTCTACGCGTGGTCGTGGAGCGGGCGAGGGCCGGCGGCGTGAGCGCGGTCGAGGCGTGGGTTTCGATCCCACCGCGTTCCGCGTTCCCGCTCGCGAATCTGCCGTTCGGAGTGTTCTCGACGCCCGACGATTCGAGGCCGCGCATCGGCGTCGCGATCGGGTCTCAGATCCTCGACGCCGGTGCGCTCGCGGCGCGCGAGAACGCGCCCTTCGCGAGCGCGCTCGCCGCGCCCACGCTGAACGCGTTCCTCGCGCTCGGCCGCAGCGCATGGAGCGATGTGCGCGCGTGGCTTACGCAGCGCCTCGGCGGCGAGGCGCTGCGCGCCGTGGTCGAGCCGCTGCTCGTTCCCCAACAGCGCGCGCGCATGCACCTGCCGTTCGAGGTTGCGGACTTCGTGGACTTCTACGCGAGCGAGCACCACGCCGCGAATCTCGGGCGCATCCTTCGCCCTGGGCAGGAGCCACTGCTGCCGAACTGGAAGCACCTGCCGGTCGGCTACCACGGCCGCGCGGGAACCGTGGTCGTGTCGGGCAGCGAGATTGTTAGGCCGTGCGGCCAGCGCAAGGCGCCGGATGCGGCGGCGCCCACGTACGGCCCGAGCGAGCGGCTCGACTTCGAGGCGGAAGTGGGGTTCGTGGTGGGCGTGCCGAGTGCGCAGGGCGAGCCAGTTCCGCTGGCACGCTTTCGCGAGCACGTGTTCGGCGTCTGCCTGGTGAACGACTGGAGCGCGCGCGACATCCAGGCCTTCGAGTACGTGCCGCTCGGGCCGTTCCTCGGCAAGTCGTTCGCGACGTCGATTTCGCCGTGGATCGTGCCGCTCGAAGCGCTCGCAGCCGCGCGCACTTCGCCGCCTCCTCGCACGCAGGCGTTGCTGCCGCATCTCGACGACGCCGAGCTCCCGTTCGCGCTCGACCTCGAGCTCGAGGTGCGCCTGAACGGCCATCTGATCGCGCGCCCGCCGTTCGCGAGCATGTACTGGACGGCGCCGCAGATGCTCGCGCACACGACGTCGAACGGAGCGAGCCTGCGCACCGGCGACCTGTTCGCTTCGGGCACCGTCAGCGGGCCCGACAAGCGCCAGCGCGGTTCGCTGATCGAGCTCAGCTGGGGCGGCACACAACCCGTGCTGCTGCCGAGCGGCGCCTCGCGCACGTTCCTCGAAGACGGCGACGAGCTCACGATCACGGCGAGCGCGCCGGGTCTGCACGGCGAGCGCATCGGCCTTGGCGAAGTGCGCGGGCGCATCGCGCCTGCGAGGTGTTAGGGAAGGGGCGAGCGATGGCGATTCAGGGAGTCTTCTACGTCTACGCCGCGGTGTCGGACCTCGCGCGCGCGAAGAAGTTCTACGGCGAGACGCTCGGCTTTCGCCTGAACACGGACGAGCCTTACGTCGGCGGGTTCTGGTTCGGGAGCGGATATCTCGTCATCGGCGCGATGGCGCCCGCCACCGGATCCGGTGGCACGCACGTCGCGGTGCGCGTCGACGACGTGGACGCCGAGCATTCGCGCCTCGCGCAGCGCGGCGTCGCGGTTGGCCCCGTGCAGGATCAGCCGTGGGGCGAGCGGAACTTCCGCTTCAGCGATCCCGACGGGAACGTGTGGGTGTACGCGCAGCCGATCGAAACCTGACGCTCGGTTCCGCGTCAGCGCGAGGTCGCCGCTCCCTCTCGCAGCCGGCGTGAAATCAGCTCTGCAGCGAGCTCGTGCCCGCGCTCGTTCCAGTGCACGTCGTCGAGAAGGTACGGATGCGAGCCCGCCTCGACCTCGCGTCTCAGCACGGGCGTGGTGTCGAGGAAGTCGATCCCCTGGCTCTCCGCCCAAGCGGCCACGCGCTCGTTGAGCCGCGCGTCCTTCCAGCGTGCCACGAGGCTTCCTTCCGGGATCTCGAGGAGACCCTGATAGACCTCGAACTTGCGCGGGATGTAGACCACGAGGAAGCGCGCACCGATCTCCCGCGCTCTGCCCTGCGCCGCGAGCAGGGTCTCGGTCCCCGTGCGCCATTGGTGCTCGCTCGGAGATTGCGTGGCGTGCCCAAAGATCACGAGCTCGCGCTCCCCGCTCGCGCGCCGGAAGTGGGCGGTGTGAAGCACGCTCGCGGATCGGCGGGCTCCCAGCGCGCGCGAGAGTGCCAGCAGCCCGCTGCGGACGAACGAGCGCTGGCGGAACGGAGGCTTCGGCGGGGCCTCGTCCACGCGCTCGAGCATGCGCTCGAATTCCTCGACGTCCCGGAAGTCGTTGCCCCCGAACAAAAACCACAACACGACGCGCGGCCGCAACGGGAGCCCGAAGCGCTCCAGCACGATCAGCTCTTGGCGGAAGCCGTATGCGCTCTGCCCCAGGTTGGCGACGGTCGCCCCGATCCGCCGCGCGACTTGTTCGCTCACGGTGTGCTCGCGTGCGACGAGCACGCCCTCGACGAACGAGTCGCCAATCGCCACGACATCGGCGCGCGCCAGCGTCGTGTCGTTGCGAAAGCCGTTCGCGTCGTAACGCATCTCCACGTGGTAACCGGGCAGATTCGCGGGACCGAAGTGCGCGAGGTTCCCCGGCACTTCGCCTGAGAACGTCGAGTTCGGCCAGTGCACGTGGATCAGCTCGGGATCCCGGCGGTTCACACGGTCCGTGAGTTGCTGGAGCGTGGTCTGCGGGTCCAGTCGGAACGTGGCGCTCCAGTTGTGCCCGGCGAGCGCCGTCGCCTCTGCGAGGCCGAGGCAAGCGACGACGACGAGCGTCGCGGCCAGGAATCCGAGTGCGCGCTCGCGAACGCGTTCGGTCGCAACGAGGATCGAGCTCGCGCCGAGCGCGCACCACGAAGCGATGCTGCAGGCGAGGAACGCGTCGAGGCTCCAGCGCCCGAGCAGCACGCCTCCCCGCCGCTGCGAGGCGATCCACAGCGCTGCGGTTCCGCCTAACAAGAGCAGCGCGAAGACGCGCCGCAGGCGCGGATCAGCGAGCGACACGGCGACCGATCAGCGCCGCGAGATCCCCGACGCTCGCGAGTGAGGCGACCTCTCCGGTCCGAAACCGCACGCCGAACGCGTCCTCGATCTCGACCATCAGCTCGACGTTCGCCAGCGAGTCCCAGCCCGGGACGTCGGCAGCCACGGTCTCGGCGCCGATCGTGAGCGATGCGTCGCCGAAGAAGCGCACGATCGTCTCGAGCAGCACGTGCAGGATCTCCGCCTCGTTCATCCGGGAACTCCTCGTCGGTCGATCGCGATGAAGTGGCTCGGCGGCCGGAAGGAGGCGAGCTCGAGCTCGTAAGCGATCTCGTGGTCCGACGCGGCCGCGCGCACGAAGCCGAGGTCGTCGAACAACGTGCGCACGAGCTCGTTGCGCCCCGTCGGAACGAACCGGCCGCGCAGCCGCGCGTGCCCGCGTGCGGACGCGAGAGCCGCCAGCTCGGTCACGACCAAGTGCTCGACGCCGCGCTTGAGAACGCGACAACTCATCAGCCAATCGTCGATGCGGAGGGTGTCTCCGAGGCTGGTCGCCGTGACGACGCCGACGAGCCCGTGATCGCCGAAGCGGTCCGCGAGCCGAACCGTCAGCGACATACCCTCCGGTCGCTCGATCCACGCGCGCAACTCGGCCTCCGTGAAGCGCCGCGTCGTGAGATTGAACTGATTCGTCTTGTTCGCGAGCTGGAGCACGCGCGCGAACGAGGTGTCGTCGATCGGGGCAAGCTGCGCGCGCATCTCGAGCGACGCGAGGAACTCCGAGAGGTCCATCGTCTGCGAAAGTGCGCGCGCCGCGGACCGCCGCTCGTACTGGCCGGCGCGCGCGCGATCGTCCGCCGTGACCTCCGCCGCTTCGAACCAGCGGCTCGCGTCCAGCGCCGCCGCGTAGTCCGCGGGATCGGCGGGCATGTCGAGCACGGCGACCTCGGGCAGCGCCCGTCGAACCTGCTCGCGCTCGGCCGGGTTGTCGTCCACGAAAACCAGCGCGCTCGGATGCAGCGATAGGTCTTCGGCGATGGCGCGTAGGGAGTCACTCTTCGGATCCCACGAGGCTCGGAAGGCGGCGAAGTCGCTCAGCTTGAGAACGCACTCCGGGTGACGCTCGAACGGTGCGCGCGCGTTCTCCAATTCGTTCTTGCTGCACACCGCGAGCAGGACGCCGCGCTCGCGCAACGCACGCACGTGTTGCTGAAACGACTTGAAAGCCTCGCCCCGCGGCGTTCCCTCTCCCAGCTCGATGCCCGCGACGCCCGCGTCGCCTACCACGCCTCCCCACAGGGTCTCATCGAGGTCGAGCACGAGGCACTTCCTCGCTCCACCCAGACGGGCGGCAATCACCGCTGCGACACTCCGCACGTACTCCGGCACCCAGGCGTGAGCGATCGGTTGCTTCGCTTCGTACCACAGCCGTGCGTCGCGCCAGCGAGTCGCGCCGTGCAACGCCGCGAGCGCGGCGCTGTCGACGATGTGAACGCCGGGCGGTGCGAGATCCCCGAGCGCGAGGTTCAGTCGCTGCAGGAAATTCCCCGGATCGCCCGGGGTGCGCGCCGCGAGATTTCCGAGCGGCCGCTCGCGCAGGGCGGGGAAGTTGTCGAGCAAGACCTCCGATCCACTGCGAGCGCGAAAGGACTCCGCCGCCCCTAACAACAGGCGCGCCGCGCGCTCGGCCACCGCGCTCGCTTCCGAAGCGCTGGCGAGCGCGTCCGGCCACTCGGGGACATCCTGCGCCGTGAGCACCGCGAGCACGAAGCGCGGCCGCGACCGCGCTACCTAGCTGTCTGCGTCGAGCAGCTGCTGAAGGGCCGACGAGTAGGGCGGCAGCTCGATCGCGGCCGAAATGCCTCGAGCGATCAGCGCGAGATCGAGCTGCTGGGCCAGGAAGTCGCGAGTCGCCCGCCCGATGATCGAGAGCGTGATCTCCTGCACGGGGATCTGCGGCGCTCCGCCTGCGCGAAGACGCGCGAGTTGCCGCGCCAAGCGCCGGAACTCAGTCGCTTCGGTCGCCCCGTTCGCTGCAGTCTGCAGCGCTTTCCAGCTCTCTTCCTGCATCTAGCCTCGCGATCTCGTCGGCGACGTACGCAGAGAGGCGGAGGCTCGCAGAGTGCGTCGGATGCGACCAGTCGAAGAACTCCTCGTCGCCGAGGAACTCGCGAAGGTCGATGAAGGGCAGATCTGCCGCGGCCTCACATAACAAGTTCCGGTACGTGTCCTCGTGGCCTGGGGCGTAGAACCCCGACCGCAGCCAGCCGCCCTCCGGCATCCTCACGACCAGGATCCGCGCGCCCGTGCGCTTCGCGATTTCGCGGATGCGCAGAAAAGCGCGCAACACCCCGTCGCGTCGAGTGCTTGGATCGAGGGTGCGCATCGCCGCGTAGAGACCGCTCCCGCTTCGAGACCACTCGTAGTACTGGGCCTTGTCGTGCGGGGCGCGCATCGCGTACCGCGCATCGACGAGGCCGGATACGAGGAGCTTCTTCTCGAGCTGCTGCCGCGAACCGTGCGCGCCCAGCCAGGCTCGCACGGACGCGACCGTGGCGCGGAAGCGTGCGCTCGAATGCGCCGCAAGGCGGAGCCGCGCGAGCGCAGCCTCGGGTCGCGACTTGCGCACGAGTTGCTGGGGCCGGGACGTCTCGTCCAACGAGAACAGCGAGCTGTAGCGGTCGATCGCGATGGGAAGCGGGCGCTCGCCCGGTGCGTGCCCGAGCGTGAAGCGAGGTGCGAGTGCGAGCACGAGAACGTCGCCGATCGCATCCTCGCCGTAGGCGCGCTCGACGTACTCGAGCTGTGTCACCGCGTCGTCGAGGGTCGAGAAGCTGAGAGAGTCGTTCAGGAACCCGTCGAACTTCGCCCGGGTGCGGAAGGCTTCCGGCCAGAATGCCTCGCGCGACTCCGAGGGACCGAGGACGTGCAGCGTGCGCCGCGCGGAGGTCCGGTAACGCGACGGCTCGAAGAGCAGCATCCACTCCTCTTCGCGCCACAGATGCGCGCCGAGGTCGGCCTCTGCCCAGTCCGCGGCCCGATCGGCCAGCGCGCACACACCCACCCAGCTCGCAGCGCACAGCGCGAGCACGAGCGCGAGCGAACGCGCGCGCTGGCTAGAAGCCATCTCAGTCCTCCCTTCGCCGGGCGCGCGTCTTTGTCCGCCTGGCTTGCTCGCGCGTTCGTCTCCGCTCGCCTGCGGCTCGCTGCGCGCTCCGCTTGCGCTTCGCTCGAAGTATCGACGGATACGCCTTCGCTCGCGCGCCTCGCCAGCCGGCCAAATCCGCGCGCCGGGCTCGGTCCGGAATTCTGCGATGGCTTCTAGAACGCGCGGTAGACGAAGTCAACGTCGCCTCGCGCGAAGACGGTCAGGAGCGCGAGCTGCGCGAGGAGCAAACCGATACGCCATGCGAGGCTCATGTCACCCTCCGATCCGAGTCCACAATGAGGCCAGGTCATCCGGCGTCAGCACGAAGAAGACGTACGCGCTTGCCGTGAGCAGGAGCGTGCAGGCGGTGCCGACGACGCTCCACCAGCGACGCGCGCGCAAGCTCCGCAGGCCCGCCGCACCCAGGCGACTCTCGAGGATCGACTCGAGCGTGCGGTAGGCGACCTGAATCAAGGCGTGCACTCCACCGAACAGCACGAACGAGAGCGTCGTCCCGTGCCAAACGCCGGCGACGAGCATGGTGCCGGCGATCGCCAAGTTGCGCGCGGCGAGCCGATGGCCGCGCAACCTGCGCATGCGGAGTAGGGCGGTGTAGAGGGGGTGAAACACATAGTCCGTGAGCCACTCGGTGAGCGAGCGATGAACGCGCAGCCAGTACTGCGCGATGTTCGGCGAAAGGAACGGGAACCGGAAATTCTCGGGCGGAGCGACGCCCATCAAGCGGCCGATCCCGATCACGATGTCGCAGTATCCGGAGAAGTCCAGGTAGAGGTAGACGTAGAAGATCCACGCGCCGCTCAGCACCTCGAACGGCCCCAGTCCCTCGATGCCTTCGCCCGGGAGCAACGCCCATCTCGCGACGAAGTCCGCGAGCACCCACTTCTTGAGGTAACCGCGCAGCACGCGATTCACGGCATCGACGTGGGCGCCGAGATCGGCGGAAAGCGGATCGCGCTCGCCATTCCACTGCGCTGCGAAGTCTTGGAAGCGCTGGATCGGACCCAACAAGAACGTGGTGAAGTTGAAGCAATACGCGAGATAAGCCGGCAGCGTGAGGCCATCGAGCCGCCCACCCGCCGAGTCCACGACGACGTGGAGGATCTTGAACAGCAAGTAGCTGAGGCCGGCGACCGCGAGCAGCGGGCTCCAAGCTCCCTCCGGAAGCGCGTACAGGACGAGGTCGTAGCCGCGCAGATAGGCGAACAGCGCGACGAGTGCGGCGACGCAAGCGGCGGTGAGCCGCGCCCGCGCGCGTGCGAGCAGCGCGAACGCGTAGCCGAGCAGCGTGAAGCCCAGTACGACGGCGGCGCCGAGCGGCGAGACGAACGTGCTCGCGTAGTACGCGGAGCCGGCCAGGAAGCCAGCGATGCGCCCTGGGCCCCGCACGAAGCGCACCCAGAAGATCAGCGCCACGGCGAGCGCCACGAACTCGAGCGAGAGCAGGTTCATCCGGCCCCGTTTCCGAAGAGACTGTTACGGAAGAACGCGCGCGCTGCCGGAGCGCTCCAGTTGTCGTGGTCTTCGCCGTATGCCGTGACGCCGTCGAACCGCCACTCGGTGAGGCAGTTCACCGTGAACAGGTTCGGATTGAGGTGCAGCCCGAGCTTGTTGAGGCAGCGCCCCTCGGCGTGAAGCGAGCGGCCGAGCTCGTCCGCGCCGTCGATCACGACGCGCAGTGGGAACCCCGTCACCGCGTCGCGCTCCACGACTTCGCGTTTGCCGCTGGCGAGCTTCGACCACACGCCATCCCGTAACAAGTACCCGTGGATCGAGTTGCAGCCCTGGCCGAAGTCCATCGTGATGGTGTGGAAGGCGTCGCGCTCGCTCGCGGTTGCGTAGCTGTAGCCGCCGCGCTTCGCAGGCGTGCCGGTCAGGCCGGGGCCGAACTGCGAGCGCACGCCCCAGGAGCGGTCGCGGAAGCCGAACGCGTCGACGCGAATCGTCTCGCCGCGCAGCACGAGCGTGCCCTGATAACGGCCAGGCTGGTCGAGGTGGCCGTGGCCCAAGTAGTTAGGGCGCGCGACGGCGGTGAACGTCAGATCGAGGTGGACCTCGTCGCCGCCGTCGGGGTCGTCGTAGCCGATCGCGTACTTCGCGAGCGGCTCCTCGCAGCGGATGCGGATGCCGTTCGGCAGCGCGAGATCGGAGAGCTTCGCGTCCTGCGCGAGCGGCAGGTGCCAGAAGTTCTTCGCGTAGACGCAGTTCCAGAGCTGGTCGCCACGCGCATCCCAGAAGTAAGCGCCGCCCGCGGCGACGTTCTGGTTGCGCTGGAAGAACGGATACAGCTGCCCTGATAAGCGCCGTTCCGGCACCGTGAAGGTGAACCAGCAGGTCTCGGTCCAGTACGGGTCCGCCGACGTCGGCGCGTGAAACTCGTCGTCGGCGTGCGGAGCGCTCACTTCTTCTTGGCCTTCGCGACCTTTCTCGCGGGCGCCTTCTTCGCCGCGGCCTTCTTCGCCGCCGGCTTCGCGCTCGCAGCGCGCTTCTGCATCGCCGCCTCCGGGTTCGTGAACTCCGCCGGCATGTTGTGCGTGAAGCACTTTTCCTCGGCGCGCTTCGTGATGCGCCAGCCATCGAGCGTGCGCAGATACTCGTCGTGGTACCAGAGCCCGCAGAAGAACACGCGGTCTTGGTTGCCGCCTCGCAACACCATCGGGTTCCAGCAGATCGTCTTCGCCGTCGCGCGGTTGCCTGATAACTGGACGCGGCTCGTCGCGACCATGTGCTGTAAGCCGCCGAACATCGCGAGGGCTTGGCGGAGGAACGCCTTGGTCTCTTCGAGCCCGCCCGCGCTGCCGCCGAACGCGGTGTAGTCGATGAACGCGTCCCTCGTGAACACCTTGTCGAGCGCGTCGAAATCGCGCGTGTCGATGGCGTGGCTGTAGGCAGCCTGCAGGTCGTCGATCTCGAGGCGGTCCGAAAGCTCTTGCAGCGACTTCACTGGTGAATTCCTCCGTGGCACGCAACGAAAGCGCGGCTGGCGCCGCGGCGCGAGCCCTTCGCTGGGCGCGTTAGCGTGCTCGCACGGAGTGCTCGATGCGGCTCGACGGACGCGTAGCGATCGTGACGGGCGCGGGCCGCGGCATCGGCGCCGCGACCGCACGCGAGCTCGCGCGGCTCGGCGCCGCGGTCGTGGTGAACGACCTCGATGCACCGGAAGCGGAGCGCGTCGCGGGCGAGATCGCGGCCGCGGGCGGTCGCGCGGTCGCGTGCATCGAGTCGGTCACGGATCGCTCGGGTGCCGCGCGCATCCTCGCGGCGGCGGAGGCGCTCGGCGGCGTCGACATCCTCGTCAACAACGCGGGCCTCTCGTCGTTCATGCCGCTCGCGCAGCTCGACGCCGATCACTTCGAGCGCGTGGTCGATTCGCACCTGTTAGGGACGTTCCTGTGCACGCGCGCCGTGCTGCCGCGCATGCTGGCGCAGAAGCGCGGCCGCATCGTGAACCTCGTCTCGCGCGCGGGCCTCGTGGGCTCGCCGAACACCGCGGCTTACGCGGCGGGGAAGGGCGGCGTGTTCGCGTTCACGAACGTGGCGGCGCGCGACCTCGCTGGCACCGGCGTCACGGTGAACGCGCTCAATCCCGCCGCCACCCACACGCGCATGGTCACTGGCGCGCTCGACGCGCTCGGCGCCCGCGGCGGCGCCGACACCGCGCGCGCGGATGCACTGCGCGCTGCGCTGCAGGATCCGCGCGACATCGCGTGCGCGATCGCGGCGCTGTGCGCGGACGAGGCGGCGCACGTCACGGGGCAGGTGTTCTTCGTCGCGAAGGGCGAGCTCGGCCTGTTCGCCCCGCTCGCCGTCACGCAACACGAGCCACGGCGCGCAGGCTGGAGCGCGGACGACGCGCTCGCGGCGCTCGCGAAGTTCTCGCTGCACCCGCTCGAGGAGCCGTATCGATGACGCGTGGGGTGCGTGAGGGCTTGCCTCAGCTCGCTGCGAAGCCGCCGCACACCGCGAGCGTCGCGCCCGTCACGTAGCTCGCCTGCGCGCTCGCGAGGAACAGCACGGCGGGCGCGATTTCCTCGGGCACGCCGCGGCGCCCCATCGGGATCTTCGCCATCTCGGCGGCCTCGATCTCCGGGAACGACTTCATCGGCGTCGTCATGTTCGAGTCTGTCAGGCCCGGCGCCACCGCGTTCACGCGCACGTTCTGCTTCGCCCACTGCACGGCGAGATTGCGTGTGAGCGCGACCACGCCGGCCTTCGCGGAGCCGTAGCCCGGCACGATCGGCACCGCGCGGAACGAGGCCATGCTCGCGAGGTTGATGATCGAGCCGCCGCCGGCGAGCGCGCTCGCGCTGAGCAGCGGCTTGCACGCGAGCGAGAAGCGCCACGCGCTGAACAGGTTCACGCGCACCGAGTCCTCGAACACGTCCACGTCCCACTCGCTCGGCTGGAACGGGAAGTTCGCGCCGGCGTTGTTCACGAGCACGTCGAGCGCGCCGAGCGAGCCGGCCACGCGCGCGATGCCCGCCTTGTCGCGCACGTCGAGCTGTGAGTACGAGAAGCGCGCGAGGTCGTGCGGGTACTCGCGCGCGCTCGCCTTGGTGCCGGTAATCGCGACCTGCGCGCCGGCGTCCGCGAACGCACGCGCGATGCCGAGGCCGATGCCGTTCGAGCCGCCCGTCACGAGCACGCGCGCAGCGCCGAAGTCGAAGCGCGAGGTGTTGCTCGCCACGGCTACTTCTTCCAGCCCGTCGTGGCGCCCTTCACCATCGCGAACGGGCCGACGGGCCAGCGAAAGCAGTCGACCATCAGCGCGTTCACCTGCTCGTGCGTGGCGACGCCTTCCTCCACGACGCGCGCCGCCTCGCGCAGCATCGCGCCGTAGATGCGGTTCGCGACGAAGCCCCACGCGAGTGGCTGGTCCTTCACGACGATGGGGTTCTTGCCGCAGCGCTTCGCCACTTCGACCACCGTCTCCGTAACAACCGGGTCGGTCTGCGCGAAGGTGACGATCTCCGCGAACTTCATCACGTACGCGGGCGACGCCCAGTGCCACACGATCGCCCGCCCCGGGCGCCCGGTGGCGCCCGCGATCGCGGCGAGCGGGAAGCCCGAGGTGTTGCTCGCGAGGATCGCGTGCTCCGGCGCCGCGGCGTCGAGGTCGCGGAAGACGCGCATCTTCAGATCGAGGCGCTCGGGCACGCACTCGATCACGAGATCGCAGCTCGCCGCCGCCGCGAAATCCGTGGTCCACGTGATGCGCGCGCGCGCGGAGTCTGCGTCCGCTGCGCTGAGCTTCCCGATCGCGACGGCGCCGCCGATGCCGAAGCGCCCGCTCGCGGCGTCCTGCTTGCCGCGCTCGAGCGCGTCGGCGGCGATGTCGCTGCACACGACCTGATAACCGGCGACCGCACAGCTCTGGGCGATGCCACCGCCCATCACGCCCGCACCGATCACGCCGATCTTCGAAATGCTCATTGGATGACGAAGCCTCCGTCGGCGACGACGTACGCGCCGGTGATGAAGCTCGCGCGCGGCGAGCACAGGAACGAGATCAGCTCGGCGATCTCGTCGGGCGTGCCGTAGCGCCCGACCGGCGCGACGCGGCCGACGCGCTCGAAGATCTCGGGCGGCATCGCGCCCCGCGTCATCGCGGTGTCGGTGTTGCCGGGGCCGACGGCATTGCAGCGGATGCCCTGCTTCGCGTAGTCGAGCGCGACCACTTTCGTGAGCCCGACGACGCCGTGCTTGCTCGCGACGTACGCCGGAATCCCCGCGTTCGCGATCTGACCCATCATCGAGCTGAGGTTCACGATCGCGCCGCCGCCGCTCGCGAGCATCGCCGGCACGGCGTAGCGAATCGCGTAGAACGTCCCGGACAGGTTGATCGCGAGGCAGCGCTGCCACTCGTCGAGCGGGTACTCGTGCGTCGCGACCATCGGCGGCGAGATGCCCGCGCTGTTCACGAGCGCGTCGAGGCGCCCGAGCTCCGCGACCGCACGCTGCACCATCGCCTCCACCTGCGCGGGCTGCGCCACGTCGCACGCGATCGCGATGGCGCGCGCGCCGCTCGCGCGCAGCTGCTCGGCGACGTCGCCCGCGCGCTTCGCGTCGAAGTCCGCGACCGCGATGCTCGCGCCCTCGCGCGCCATCACGCGCGCCGTCGCGGCGCCGATGCCGCTCGCGCCGCCGGTGATCAGCGCGACTCTCCCTGATAACTCGGCCAAGGCGCTTCCTCCGCTTCCCGCCCGTTCGTCGCGGGGGGCGGGCGGAGCTTGCCTCAACCGAGCGCTGGCTTCTGCCGCAGCGCCGCGAGCACGTGGGGATAGAGGTCGCTCTTGATGCGCTTCATCACCGGGTGCGCCTTCGCGGCGAGCGGCGCGGCGATCGCGAGCGCGCGCGGCAAGAGCTCGCTCTCGGGCAGCGCCTCTTCGACGATGCCCGCGGCCTGCGCGTCGGCGCCGCCGTAACGCCGGCCCGTCGCGAGCACCTCGTGCACGGTCTGGCCGGGGAGGCGCGCGGCGAGCAGCGCGGTCATGCCGGGGTGCAGCGGCGCGCGCATGTCGATCTCGGGCATGCAGAAGAAGCCGCGGTCGGCGCGCATGAGGCGGTAGTCGTGCGCGACGAGCAGCTGGGCGCCCGCGCCGAACGCGTGCCCGTTGCAGGCGCTCACCGTCGTGCACGGCAGCGTCAGCACGCGCGCGAGCACTGCGAGCACCGAGGCGATGTAGTCGGGGAACGAGTCCTTGCGCTCGCGAAACGCCCAGTCGAGATCGAGCCCGTTCGAGTAGAACTTGCCCGTGCCGGTCGTGACGAGCGCCTTTGGTCCCTCAGCGCGTTCCACCTCGTCGAGCGCAGCGTTCCAGGCCGCGACGCTGTCGTCGCGAAAGCGATTCTCCGCGTCGTTCATGCGCAGCACGAAAACGGCGCCGTCGCGCGAGAGGTCGATCATCGAGTCTCCAGAGTGCCGGTCATTTCGCCCCGGCCGGAATGAGCGCTTCGCGTGAGACATTCCGGCCGGGCCGAAATGTCTCATCGATGGGTGCCGGCTACGCGCGCCCGAACGCCCTCGTGATGCGCGCGATCGCCTCGTTCACGTTCGCGCGCGAGTTGAACGCGCTGAGGCGGAAGTAGCCCTCGCCGTGCGGGCCGAAGCCCGAGCCCGGCGTGCCGACGACGTGCGCTTGCCTGAGCAGGCGATCGAAGAGGTCCCACGAGCTCAGCCCATCGGGCGTGCGCATCCACAGGTAGGGCGCGTGCACGCCGCCGAACACGCTGAAGCCCGCGGCGCCGAGCCCTTCGCGCAGCGTGCGCGCGTTCTCGAGGTAGAACGCCACCTGCTCGAGCGTCTGCTTCAACCCCTCGGGCGAGTACACCGCTTCGGCGGCGCGCTGCGTCACGTACGGCACGCCGTTGAACTTGGTCGAGTGCCGCCGCGCCCACAGCCCGTGCAGCGGCACGCGCTCGCCGCTCGCGGTCGTGCCCGTCACTTCCTTCGGCACCACCGTGAACGCGCAGCGCACACCCGTGAAGCCCGCGCGCTTGCTGAAGCTCCGCATCTCGATCGCGACGCTGCGCGCGCCCGGGATCTCGTAGATCGAGCGCGGCAGCGCGTCGTCGGTGACGTAGGCCTCGTAAGCCGCGTCGAAGATGATCACGGCGTCGTTCGCCTGTGCCCAGCGCACCCAGCGCTCCAGCAGCGCGCGGCTCATCACGGCGCCGGTCGGGTTGTTAGGTGAGCACAGGTAGACGAGATCGGCGCGTTCGCTCGGCGGCTCGGGCGCGAAACCGCTCGCTTCGGTGCACGGGATGTAGGTTACGCCCGCGAAGCGGCCCGTGCCGTCCGCGGCGCCCGTGCGCCCGGCCATCACGTTGCTGTCGACGTACACCGGGTACACCGGATCGCTCACGGCGATCCGGCAGTCGACGCCGAAGATCTCCTGGATGTTGCCGCTGTCCTGTTTTGCGCCATCCGACACGAAGATCTCGTCCGCCGCGACCTCGACGCCGCGCGAGGCGAAGTCGTGCTTGCGGATCGCCTCGAGCAAGAACGCCTCGCCATGATCCGGCGGATAGCCGCGGAAGCCCTCGCGCGTGCCCATCTCGGTCACGGCCTTGTGCATCGCCTCGGTCACCGCGGGCACGAGCGGCTCGGTGACGTCGCCGATGCCGAGGCGAATCACCTTCGCGTCGGGGTTGGCCGCCTGGAAGGCTCGCACGCGTCGCCCGATCTCGGGGAAGAGATAACCAGCCTGGAGCTTTCGGTAGTTCTCATTGATGCGCGTCATGCGCGGAACATACGGAGGCGTCTTTTTCGTCGCAGCTGTGCAGAGCTCGGCTCGCTTTTTCCGACACCTCCCCAATTTGGGTGACGCGAGTGACTCCGAGCCACGCTTGACTCTGCCCGCGTCTCCTCACGGAGACGGGCGCAGCGGCGGAGAGGCACCCTACGCCGAGGCGTCACGCCGGCCAGGGCAACCTGGCCGGCGTCACACGCCCCCCTCCGGCGGGAGTTGTTAGGCCGGATCGATCAGCACGCCTGGGTTCAGCACCGCGTGCGGGTCGAGCGCCTTCTTCGCCGCGCGCAGCGCGCTGGCGAACAGCTCGGGGCGCTGCTGGTCGTACCACGGGCGGTGATCGCGGCCGACGGCGTGGTGGTGCGTGATGGTGCCGCCCGCAGCGATCAGAGCCTCGCTGGCCGCGGCCTTGATCTCGCCCCACTGCGCGAGCTCGCTGCCGTGTCGCGACGGCGCGCTGATCGAGTAGTAGGGCGCGGGTCCGTCGGGGTAGACGTGCGTGAAGCGGCACGAGACGGTGCCCGCGCCGCACACGCGCGCGACCGCGTCGCGCGTCGCCGTCATCACGCGCGCGTGGAAGTCGCGGAAGCGGTTCCACGGAATCGCCGTCTCGAACGTCTCCATGATCACCGCATACGGCGCCATCGCGTCGCGCGCGTACGGCGCGCGCAGGAACGCATTGCGCCACGCGCCCGCGGCGCCGTCGCGATCGCCGCCGCCGCTGTCGCCCGCGGTCTCGCGCGTCGTCGCCTTGCTCTCGTCGAACTCGCCGCCGTGCGCGCGGCACAGCTCGAGCGCGCGCTTCATCCACGGCTCGAGGGCATGGTCCGCCGACTCGAAGCCGAGCACGAGCACGGAGTGAGTGCCGTCGCCCGCGCCGGAGCCGAGCGCTTCCTGCGCATCGAGCAGGCGGCAGTTCGCGGGATAGAGGCCCGCCTGCGAGATCGCGCGCACGGCTTCGGCCGCGCGGAAGAAGCCGTCGTCGCCGCGGAACAGCACGGACGCGCCCGCGCGGAACGTGGGCCGATCCTGTACGCGCATCCACGCTTCCGTAATCACTCCGAGAATTCCCTCGGAGCCGATGAACATGCGGTCGGGGCTCGGGCCCGCGCCCGAGCCGGGCAGGCGGCGCGACTCGAGCACGCCGCGCGGCGTCACGACTCGGAGCGACTCCACGAAGTCGTCGATGTGCGTGTAGAGCGAGGCGTAGTGGCCGCCGCCGCGCGTCGCGATCCAGCCGCCGAGCGTCGAGAACTCGAACGACTGCGGGAAGTGGCGAAGCGTCAGCCGATGAGGCCGCAGCTGGTCTTCGAGCGCCGGGCCGTAGGCGCCCGCCTGGATGCGCGCGGCGCGCGAGGTGCGGTCGACCTCGAGCACGCGGCCCATGCGCGAGAGATCGAGCGAGAGGACGCCGCGGTACGCGGGCAGATTCGTCTCGACGCCGCCGACGACCGAGGAGCCGCCGCCGTACGGGATCGCCGCGATGCCAGCGCTGCCGCACCAATCGAGCAGCGCGGCGACGTCGGCCTCGTTGTTAGGGAACGCCACGAAATCCGGCGGCTCGGGGAACTCGCCGCGGAAGCCGCGCACGATGTCGCGGAACGACTTGCCGTAGTGGTGCCCCGCGCGCTCCGCGGGCACATCGCTCAGCAGCGCGCGCAGCGCACTCGGCGCCGCGACGCGGGGCGCGCGCAGCCGGAGCGCCTCCCGCGTGGGAAACGGCCGCGGGCCATCGAGGGCGCGCCCGAAGCGCGCCGCGAGCGACTTCGCCATCGCCGCGCCCTGCTCGGGTGTCGGCCGCGCCTCCTCGATCCCCCAGCCCCAGAAGCTGCGCGGCATGTGGCGCCTCCTACGGTTTCGCGACTCGCGGCTTCGGGCCGCCCGCTACTTCTTCCCCGCCGCCTTCTTCTTCCCGCTCTTCTTCTTCGCCCCCGCCTTCGGCTTCTTCGCGGGCGCCTTCTTCATCGCCGCGGCCCGCTTCTTCCCGCCGCCGCTGCGCACGTTCGGGGTGCGCGCCTGCTTGGGCGCCGGCGCGCCGCCCGGCGCGAGGGCGCGCAGCAGCGCGAGATCGGGGCCGGGCTCGCCGTCGGGGCGGAAGGGCTGGATGCACACGTGGTCGGCGCCGGCGTCGAAGTGCGCCTGGATGTGGGCGCGAATCGCGTCCTCGCTGCCCCAGCACACGATCGCGTCGATCAGGCGATCGCTGCCGCCGCCTTGCCAGTCCGCGTCTTCGAAGCCGAGCGTGCGCCAGTTCTCATAATAATTCGGCAGCGAGAGGTAGATGCCGAGGTTCTTGCGCGCGACGGCGCGAGCCTTCACCGGGTTCGTCTCGCGCAGCACCATCTGCTCGGGCGCGAGCGTCGGGCCGGCGCCCATGATCGCGCGCGCGCGCCGCGTGTGTTCCGGCGTGACGTTGTAAGGATGGGCGCCTGCGGTTCGCTCGGCGGCGAGCTTCAGCATGTTCTCGCGCAGCGCGGCCAGCACGATCGGCGCCTCGGCGGCGGGCCGCGGCCCGAGGTAGAGCGCCTTCGCCATCGCATCGAGGTAGCTCCGCATCGTCGTCACGGGCTTGCCGTAGTCGTGGCCGCGCATGCCCGCGACCATCGGCTTGTGCGAGACGCCGAGGCCGAGCACGAGCCGGCCGCCCGTCAGCTCCGCGACGGAGTGTTGGATCGCGTTCATCGCCATCGGGTCGCGCGCGTAGATGTTCGCGATGCCCGTCGCGAACACGAGCTTCTTCGTGTGGTTCGCGAGATGGCAGATCAGCGCGAAGGGATCGCGCGCGACGGCCTCGGGCGTCCACAGCGCGCTGTAGCCGAGGCTCTCGATCTCGGCGGCGAACTCCGCGGCCTTCGCAGCCGGATACGAGTCGATCGAGGTCCAGACACCGAGCTTTCCGAGAATCTCCGCGTTGCGCGCGACCATGAGCGTTCCTTCGTGCATGAGATGTGAGGCGCGCGACTCTACTGCGGGCGCATTGCGAAGTGCAGCGCGCGCGGTCGTCGTGCAAGATCGCGCGGTGCGCCGCGCTCTCCTCGTCATCGCTCTCGCCGCCGTCGCGGCGCCGCTCGGGTGGCACGCGAGCGATCGCGTCGAACAGAACGACGCGTTCTGCACCGCGTGCCATCTCCCGACGGGCGCGCCGCTGCACGAGGAGAACGCGCGCGACTTCGCGGCGCGGCCCGCGGTCTCGCTCGCGGTCGCGCACGCCATAGCCGGAAACGAGGCGCGCGCAGACGGCGCGTTCCGCTGCATCGACTGCCACGGCGGCACGGGCTTCGCGGGCCGCGCGCGCGTGAAGCTGCTCTCGCTGCGCGACGCCGCGATCTACCTCACGGGCCGCTTCGACGAGCCGCACGGCATGACGTGGCCGCTGCGCGACGAGGACTGCCGCAGCTGCCACGCCGAATTCGCGAGCGAGGGCGCTGCGTCCGAGAGCTGGGAGGCGGCGCCATTTCACTCGCTCGCGGTGCACAACCGCGAGCTCGGCGTGGACTGTGTGGAGTGTCACGTCGCGCACGAGCGCGGCGGGCTCGCAGATCGCAACTTCTTGCACCCCGAACCGGTGCGCGCGCAGTGCGCGCGATGTCATCCTGAGTTCGAGGAGGAGACAGGCTCATGAGATTCTCTGCATTCACCGCAGGCCTCGCGCTCGCCACGAGCGCGTACGCGTATCCGGGCGGCACGCCCGACTGGCAGACCGACGCCGCGCCCTACTGCGCGAGCTGTCACTCCTCCGCGAACGCCGACATGATGAACGGCGCGCCGCCCGAGCGCGCGCAGAAGGAGCTCGCGGCGAACAAGCACATCGCGTTGATCCAGGCCGGCGAGGGCGGCTATCAGGCGCTGAGCGCGGCCGAGCGCGCGCTGCTCGCCGAGCACGTGCGCGCGGTCGACGCGAACACGAGCGTGAGGATCGAGTCGCCACCGAAGGTCGCGATCAACGGCGAGCTGCGCGTCTCGGTGGGCGTGACGGGCGGCGCAGGCCCCGTGGTCGGCGTCGCGCTCGTCGACACGCCGCAGCGCTGGCTCGCGCGCCCGGCGACGGCGGTGGGTTGGTTCGTGTCGCAGGAGCCGCAGATCCTCGGCCAAGACTTCCAGCAGCAAACGGACTGGCTCGCGAAACGGCCGCTCTCGCTGATGCGAAATCTCGCTTACGTGAACGTCACCGGCCTGCGCTCGGACGCGGTGAAAGCGGACTGGGCGCGCGCGCAGGTGGTGTGGACGCTGCGCGCGCCGAGCCGGCCAGGGAAGTATCCGCTCGCCGCGGCGCTCTGGTACGGCACCGAGAAGGCTTCGCCGCTCGGCGTGGTCACCGATCCGATTCGCGGGCGCATGCTGCGCGGCGGCGTCGCGGGGCACTCGGGCCGAATCTTGTTCAGCACTCCGCTCAGCATCGAGGTCACGGTCAAGTAATGCGCGCCACACTCGCGACTTTGCTCTCGTTCGTGATCGTCGCCTCGCTCACCGCTTGCGGTGGCGACGACGAGACGCCGCCTCCGGTCGCGCGCGAGAGGCAGGCGCCTCCGCCGCCGCCCGGCGTCGAGGCCGTCGACGATGCGCGCCTCGTGGCCGCCGGCGGCGAGAAGGAAAGCTGGCTGACCTACGGCCGCACGTACGACGAGCAGCGCTACTCGCCGCTCGCGCAGATCGACGCCGAGAACGTCGCGCAGCTCGGCCTCGCGTTCTCGTACGACACGCACACGACGCGCGGCCTCGAGGCGACGCCGATCGTGGTGGGGGGCGTGATCTACACGACCGGCTCGTGGTCGATCGTGTACGCGGTCGACGCGAAGACGGGCAAAGAGATCTGGCGCTACGACCCGCAGGTGCCGGGCGAGTTCGGCCCGAAGGCGTGCTGCGACGTCGTGAACCGCGGCGTCGCGGTCTACAAGGGCAAGGTCTACGTGGGCGCGCTCGACGGCCGCCTGATCGCGCTCGACGCGAAGACCGGCATTCCCGCGTGGGAGAAACTCACGGTCGACCAGAGCAAGCCCTACACGGTCACGATGGCGCCGCGAGTTGTTAAGGGGAAGGTGATCATCGGCAACGGCGGCGCCGAGCTCGGCGTGCGCGGCTACGTCTCGGCCTACGACGCCGAGAGCGGCGAGCTCGTCTGGCGCTTCTACACCGTGCCGGGCGATCCGAAGCAGCCGCAGGAGAACCCCGCGCTCGACAAGGCGCTGCCGACGTGGACGGGCGACGTGTGGCATCAGGTCGGCGGCGGCGGAACGGTGTGGGACGCGATCGCGTTCGATCCCGAGCTCGACCTGCTGTACGTCGGCACGGGCAACGGCTCGCCGTGGAGCCGCCACATCCGCAGCCCGCAGGGCGGCGACAACCTCTACGTGTGCTCGATCCTCGCGCTGCGGCCGGACACGGGCGAGCTCGTGTGGCACTACCAGACCACGCCGGCCGATACGTGGGACTACACGTCCACGCAGCACATCATGCTCGCGGACCTCGAGATCGGCGGCGCCGCGCGCAAGGTGCTGATGCAAGCGCCGAAGAACGGCTTCTTCTACGTGCTCGACCGCGCGACGGGCGAGCTGATCTCCGCCGAGGACTACGTCGAGGTGACGTGGGCGACGGGCATCGACAAGGCGACGGGACGCCCGATCGAGGCCCCCGGCGCGGACTACCGCGAGAACTCGGTGGTCGTGCGCCCGTCGACGCTCGGCGGTCACAACTGGCAGCCGATGTCGTTCAACCCGGAGCTTGGCCTCGTCTACATCCCGGCCAACGACATTCCCTGGGCGTTCGGCGTCGACGAGGATTTCCGTCACAAGCCCGGTCAGTGGAACCTCGGCGTCTCCGCGAAGATCGCCTCGGAGATGCCGCGCGACATCGTGTCTGGCCGCCTGATCGCGTGGGATCCCGTGGGTCAGAAGAAGGTGTGGGAAGTGCCGTATCCGGAGGCGTGGAACGGCGGAACGCTCGCGACCGCGGGCGGCCTCGTGTTCCAAGGCACCGCGCACGGAACCTTTGCGGCGTACGACGCGGCGAGCGGGAAGAAGCTGTGGGAGATGGCCGCGGGCACCGGCGTGATGGCCGGCCCGACCAGCTACGAGCTCGACGGCGAGCAGTACGTCGCCGTGATGGCGGGCTGGGGCGGCGCGTTCGGGCTCGCCGGCGGCGATGCGGCGGCGTCGGCGCACGAGCTCGCGGGCAAGAATCAGAACGATGGCCGCCTGCTCGTCTTCAAGCTCGGCGGCACGGCGCAGATCCCGGTCACCGCGGCGATCGCGCGCGAGGTCGCGGCGATCGCGGGCGATCTCGACCCCGAGAAGGTGAAGCTCGGGACCTACGCGTATCACACGTGGTGCTGGGAGTGTCACGGCATCGGCGGCGTCGCGGGCGGCGTGCTGCCGGATCTGCGCACCTCCACTCTCTTCTTCTCCGACGCGCTGGAGCCGATCGTGTTCGAAGGCTCGCTGGCCGCGAAGGGCATGCCGAACTTGTCGGCGTGGGTGACGAAGGAGGATCTCGAGCTGATCCGCATCTACATCACCGCGAAGCGCAACGAGCTCGCCGCGAAGCAGGCGGGCGGCGCAGCGCCTGCGCCGAGCACAGACGCGGCGCCCGCTGCGGCCGGAGGCCGATAACGAGATGAAGCTGCCCGCGCTCCCGCCGGTCGAGTCCGTCGACTTATCAGGGATCGATTTCTGGCTGCGCCCGGTCGCGGAGCGCGAAGCCGCCTTCGCGTCGCTCCGCAAGCACAAGCCGGTTTCGTTCCACCAGGAGTTCGAGCCGCCTCCGGGCGCGCCGTTCCCGCGCGGGCCGGGTTATTGGGCGATCACGAAGCACCGCGACATTCTCGAAGTGAGCCGTACGCCCGAGGTGTTCTGCTCCGGCAAGGGCACGAACATCATGGACCTGCCGCCGCAGTTCAACGAGTTCTTCGGCTCGATGATCAACATGGACGACCCGCGGCACGGCCGGCTGCGGCGCATCGTCTCGCGCGGCTTCACTCCGCGCGCGCTCGGTCGCCTCGAGCCGCTCGTGCAGAAGCGCGCGCAGCAGACGATCGACCGCGTGATCGACCGCGGCGAGTGCGACTTCGTCACCGACATCGCCGCGCCGCTCCCGCTCGAGCTCGTGTGCGACTTGATGGGCATCCCCGAGAGCGAGACGGCGAGCGTCTTCGCGCACACCAACGTGATCCTCGGTCTCGGCGACCCGGAGTACGTGAAGCCGGGCACGAGCCCGATCGTCGCGGCGCTCACCTCGGGCAAAGCGCTCGCGGATCTGATGAACGAGCTGGCGCAGCACAAAGCTGGCAAGGGCGCCGACGACCTGACGACCGCGCTGCTCGACGCCGAGGTCGACGGCGAGACGCTCACGCACCAGGAGCTCGCCTCCTTCTTCGTGCTGCTCGTCGTCGCCGGCAACGAAACCACGCGCAACGCGATCAGTCACGGCATGAAGGCGCTCTTCGACAACCCCGACCAGCGCCGCAAGTGGGCCGCCGACTTCGATCGCCACGTCGACACCGCCGTGGAAGAGATCGTGCGCTGGGCCTCGCCCGTGATCCACTTCCGCCGCACCGCGACGTGCGACACCGAGTTATCAGGGCAGCCGATCAAGGCCGGCGACAAAGTCGTGATGTGGTACGCCAGCGGCAACCGCGACGAAGACGCGTTCGCGCGCCCCTACGACTTCGACATCGCGCGCACGCCCAACGAGCACGTCGGCTTCGGCGGCCCCGGCCCGCACTTCTGCCTCGGCGCCCAGCTCGCCCGCCGCGAAATGCGCGTGATGTTCCGCGAGATCTTCCGCCGCCTGCCCGACCTCCAAATCAAGAGCGAGCCGGAGATGCTGCGGAGCAACTTCATCCATGGGATCAAGCGGATGAAGTGCGCGTGGGGGAAGCGGGCGAGTTGAAAATCGCGACGGAGGCGAGTCCGACGCTCCGCCTTCTAGAGGAAGGGGCAATGCATGCGCTTGCGCATGCCGCGAGGCTTCTAGAGGACGCGGCGCTACTGCACTCCGCCGCTCGCTACTCCAGCGCGTTCCACCTGGCCGTGATGGCGCGAGAGGAACTTGGGAGAAGCCATCTACTCGAAGCGCAGGCGGCGGATGTTCGCGAACGCGGAGGCGAAGTCGATCTGGCCGAGTTGGCCAAGAAGCTCCGCCACCACGAGCAAAAGCTCGCTGCCGGAATCGCAACGTTCGAGCTCGAGATACCGGCCAGTCAAATGGAGGAACGTACGGCGGCGTTGGCCTCCGGGGATCAGGGCCGGATCCGAGCGGCGCAAGCGGTAGTTCGCGCCCATGTCGAGAAGACCAAGGAACGCGCTCCACGAGAACTCCATCGCCGCTGCTTGAGATCCCAGTACGTGGAGTTGAACGCCGCGCGGGACGGTTGGGAGCTGCCGACCAGCTTTACCAGCGAAGAGAGTCGCGTCTTGATCATCACGGTTACCGCCGAGATCGCGAACGTCCTACTCGCTGTGCGAGAACTTTCCGTGGTCTCGGCGATCGCGATCCCCGACATGGGTCTGTTCACGGCGGCGATCCACCGACTACTCAATGAGCCAACGGCGTAAGTGCGAACCCACCCCTACCGCATCATCCTCTGGGGCACCGGCTTCGTCGGCGGGGCGGTGCTGCGCGCGCTCGCGGGGCACTCCGGGTTCGAGGTCGTCGCGGTGATCGTGAACGATCCCGCGAAGGACCGGCGCGACATCGGGGAGCTGTTAGGCACGGGGCGGACGGGCATCGTGGCGACGCGTGACGCGGCGCGGGCGCTCGCGATCGAGGCGGACGCGGTCGCGTACTTCGGGCCGAACGGGATGCACGCCGAGGCGAACCTGCGCAACGTCACCGCGGCGCTGCGTGCGGGGAAGAACGTGGTGGACACGACGACCGGCGCGCTGCAGAACCCGGAGCGCGCGCCGGCGCCGCTGCGCGAGGCGATCGAGGCGGCGTGCCGCGAAGGCGGCGTCTCGTTCTTCTCGACGGGCATCGACCCCGGCTTCGGCAACGACCTCCTGCCCCTCACGTTGTTAGGGCTGTGCGGACAAGCCGAGAGCGTCCACGCGACCGAGTTCATCGTGGGCGGCGATTATCCGGACCAAGCCAGCCTGCGCATGATGGGCCTCATGTCGGACATGAGCGCGCCGCCGCTGCTCACCGCGATGCCGGGGCTGATGACGCAGATCTGGGGCGCGCCGCTCTACACGATCGCGGAGGCGATGGGCGTGGCCGTGGAGTCGACGCGCGAGCACTACGAGCGCTGGGGCACGGACGTGGCGCTCGAGTTCCCGCTCGGGCGCGTGGAGCCGGGGCAGTGCGCGGCGCATCGCATCCGCCTCGAGGGCATCGTCCTCGGCGAGCCGCGCATCGTGATCGATCACGTGCACCGCATGGTCGAAGGCGCCGCGCCCGAGTGGCCGAAGCCGCACCTGCACCCCGCGCACGCGAACCGCGTCGTGATTCGCGGCCAACCGAACATCGAGCTCGAAGCGCTGATCGAGAGCGCGGACAGCGCGAGCAGCAACGCGGGCGGCTGCCTCGCGACGGGTATGCGCGCGATCAACGCGATCCCCTCGGTGTGCGCCGCGCCGCCGGGCATCGTGTCGCCGCTCGATCTGCCGCTGATCGCGCTGCCGGGCACGCTGCGCGCGCGGACGGCGTGGGGTGGTTGACATCCCCAAGTCGGGAAAACCAGCAGCAGGGCATGGACCATTCCGAATCGCTCGGCATCATGCCGCGCGCAGCCCCTGGTGCCGTGGATTCGCACATATGGATCAGCGTTACGACCGCCGCCGCGCAGCGCGCATTCCGACTCGCTTCGTCGCGACCTACTCCTCGCAGTGCCGGGAGGGCACGGGCCTCCTCAAGAACGTCTCACGCACCGGCGCGCTCATCGAGACGAAGCAGGTCGTGCGCGCGATCGGCGCCGCGGTGCGCGCCGAGGTCGTGGTAGGCGACGACCACCGCGTGAGCGTCAGCGGAGTCGTCGCGCGCTTCGACGAGCGCGAGTTCGCGATTCGCTTCGACGGCGTGACTGCAGAGCTGCTCGAGTTGCTGCATGCATTAGGCGTCGGGGAAGAAGACACCGGCGTGCGCTGAAGCCTCGCCGCGGTCGGCCCACGGCGCACGGGACAGCGCGACGACCGCACCCGCGCGGCTCGCCTGCACGAGCGCGACGACCGCGGGCTCCGCGGACTCGTCGCCGCCTGCCGCAGCGCAAGCCTCCGCGAAGCTCGCTCCGCGTATCAGCGCGCGGAGCGCATCGGCGCCGCGCGGATCGAGCGCGTCCGTAACGACGAGGCCCGCCGCGCGCACCACGAGAGAGTCAGCGCGCGAGCGCCTCGGCAGCGGCGGCTTCTCGCCGAGAGCGACCGCACGCACGCAAGGCGCCACATCGTGGCTGCAGTGCACGACGCGCAGCGATGCTGCCAGGCGGAAGCGTGCGTCGGGCCAGTGCTCCGGCGCGAGCTCGCAGAGCGCACGCGCTTCGAGGCCGGGCGGCTCGTCGGGAGCTTCCTGCGCCTCGAGCTGGGCCTGCTCGAGTCGCGCGAGATAGGAGAGCCTCGCGCGGAATCGCGTACGAGTCGGCCAACGCGAACCCCTCGATGAAGCCGGCGAGTGCCCGCCCATGACGAGCGTAGTCGTGCGTGCTCGGCGGATGCGCGGCGGCGTACTCATCCGCGAGCGCCGTGAAGTCTCGCGGCGTGAGCACGCGCGCGAGCGTGGGAAAGTTCGCGGCGAGCGCGGCTCGCAGGTTCGTGGTGTAGGCGTCGCTGTAGACGCGCAGACCGCGCGCGGCGCTGACGGGGCACTGCGCGTCGAGCAACGCAGTGAGGCCAGGCGTCGCGTGATCGAAGCGCAGCGGCTTCTCGACGGCGCGCTGCCAGAAGTCGCGCTGCTGTGCGGCCCAAGCGCCGGTCGGCGCAGCGAGCGAGCCCAGCCGGATACGGTGCGCGCGGCGCGCGCGCGGCTGCACGCGACTCTCCGGGGTGTTCGCCTCGTGCCAGATCTCGCGCGCGCGATCGAGCTCGCCAATCAGCTGCGGCAGCTCCGGGATCGCGTCGTCGCGCTCGAGCATCACGTGCGCGTGCGGGAAGCGGCGCACGACTTGGTTGAACAGCGCCCATACGTCGTCGTGAATCTCGGCGCCGTGCGTGTCGATGCGCACCTCCGGCTGCACCTCGCGCACGCGCGCGGCGACGTGGCGCAGCGCTTCGTCGGTGCAGGGCAGGGGGAGCAGCTCGTGGCTGTTCACGCTCGCGACGCCGGTCCAGCACAGGTGATCGGAGATCCAGCGCGCGCGCGTGCGCTCAGCGAGCTCGCGAACTTTGCGCAGATGAGTGCGATCGAGCGCGTCGACCGAGCCGAGATTCATCGAGACGCCGTGAAGCACCGCGGGATACGCCGCCGCGAGCTGCTCGGTGAGTGCAGCAGCCCGCGGCGGGACGTCCAAGTGATTCTCCGTGAGCAGCTCGAGGAAGCCGAGCGGTGGGCGCGTCCGCAGGATCTCGTGCGCATGCTGCGCACGCAGGCCGAGGCCGAGACCCAGGTCGGGCGAGCCGAAACGATTCACCGCGGCTCCGCGCTACTCGGCCGCCGCGGCTTCACCATTGCAGCCGTTGGCGCCGTTGCAGCCATTCGCCTCGGCGTGCTCGCCGGCTCTCGCGGTTTCGCCGTTGCAGCCGTTGGCGCCGTTGCAGCCGTTGGCCTCCGCGGTGTCGCCCTCGGCCGTCGCGCCGTCGCTGCAGCCGAGCGCGAGAGCGGCGCCGGCAACGATGCCGGCGAGCGCGGCCGCCTGTGCGAGGCGGATGCGCTTGTTCGTGGTTCGCTTCATGACGGGTCTCCTGTGCGCGCGGCGCGCGCGTAGCCGGCGGGATGATTCGCCGCGCGGTTCGCGCGCATGGACGCCGTGAGCGCCGCACCGGTAACGCGCGTGACTCCGCGCGCTCGCGCGCATCCGAGGGGCGAACTCACGCGCGCCTCGCCGGGCGCAACCAGGAGTCGCCATGTCGAAGCTTCTCGCCCTCTCTCGCGCGCTGCTCGGTCTTGCGGATCGCCTCGCCTTCGCGCCGCCGCTGATCGCGCGGCTCGTCGTCGGCGTCGTCTTCGCGCACTCGGGCTGGGGCAAGCTGCACAACCTCGATCAGGTCGCGCAGTTCTTCGCGAGCCTCGGCATTCCCTTCGCCGAGCTGCAGGCGCCCTTCGTGGCGGGCGTCGAGCTCGGCTGCGGCCTGCTCGTGTTGTTAGGGCTAGCGACGCGGATCGCGGCGATCCCGCTGATCGGCACGATGGTCGTCGCGCTCGCCACCGCGCTCGCGCCGAAGATCACCGGCGTGAACGCGCTGTTCGGTCTCTCCGAGTTCCTCTACATCGCGCTGCTCGCGCAGCTCGCGATCGGCGGCGGCGGTGCGCTTTCGCTCGACGCGCTCGTCGCGCCGAAGCTCGGCCTCGGGCGCGCGTCGCGAGGCGCTGGCGGCATGCCCGGCGCCATGGTGCGGGCGTAGGCGAGTCTCGAGCGGAGCGGGCCATGTTGCGGATCACGCGCTGCGCCGGCGCGGACGGCGCGCTGTCGCTTCGCCTCGAAGGGCGGCTCGCGGCGAGCGATCTGCCCGCGCTCGCGAGCGCGGTCGCTACGCACGCGCCGCGCGCCGTGGCGCTCGATCTCAGCGAGCTGCGCGCGCTCGACAATCCCGCGCGCGCGTGGCTCGAGGCGCTGATCGCGTCGGGCGCGCGCGTCACCGCCGCGACGCCGTTCATCGCGCGCCTGCTCGGCGCGCGCGGCTGAGCGCGGCAGTTCAGCGCGAGCGAGCAGCATGCGTAACTCCGCTTGCCCCTCGGCGAGGCGCGCGCCCCGGCCCGCGGGTCCCACCCAGCGCAATCCCTCGCGCGTCCGGATCGGAGCGGCGCGCAGGAGCGAGCCCGGTGACCGCGCGGAGTCGGTGCCGGCCGTCGCCGAGGAGGGGTCGTTCCTGGCGGCGCCGCACCCGGCGTGGTCGATCTCCGAGGGTTCGGGCCGCAGAAACTCGGTGCCGGTCGGCTCGCTCTGCCATGCTGCTCCGGCGGGTGGTCACGTCACTTCCGCGTAACCGAGAGGCCAATCTTCGCGTCAACCGTGTGTCATCTTGGGCGCTGCGCGCCGACACAGCCTGGTGTCGTGGGGGCCGGAGCCTCTCGGTTTGGAGTCCGCCATGAGCGAAGCCGTCGCGTCCGATTCCGGCGCCCGTGCTCTGCGAAAGTGGAACGCGGAGCTCGCCTATCGCTCGATCGTCGAAGCCACCGCCGACCGCGCTGGCCTCGACTTCATGCGTCAGCTCGTGAAGAACCTCGCGCAGTCGTTGGGGGTGCAACACGCCTTCGTGGCGGAGTTCGCGGGCGCCGAAGACCGCGTGCGCACGCTCGCGTTCTGGAGCGGCGGCGACTGGCGCGCGAACGTGGAGTACCGCCTCTCGGGCACGCCCTGCGAAAACGTGATCGCCGGCAAGTTCTGCCTCTACCCCGACGGCGTGCAGCAACGCTTCCCGTACGACGCCGACCTCGTGACGCTCGGCGCGCGCAGCTATCTCGGCGTGCCGCTGAAGGGTGCGCAAGGCCAGACGTTCGGCCACCTCGCGGTGCTCGACAGCGAGCCGATGGCGGAATCGCCGCGCGACCTCGCGCTGTTCGAGGTGTTCGCGAATCGCGCGCGCGTCGAGATGGAGCGCCTGCACGCCGAGGCGGTGATGCAGCACGCGCTGCGCGAGCTCGAGGTGCGGCTCGAGACCACGCGGCGCGACCTGCTCGGCGCGCAGCAGAGTCTCGATCTCGCCTACGGCGAGCTGCAGGCGCTGCTCGCGATCAACCAGTCGAGCACGAAGCATCTGCGCCGCGCGGATCTCTTCGCCGAGCTCGCGCGCTCGGTGAAGCCGCTGCTCGCGTGCGAGCGCTTCGGCATCGAGGTGCCGACGGGGCCCGAGAGCCTGCGCGTGCACGTGCTCGCGCTGGATCAGCCCGCGCGCGGGCCGATGATCGAGGAGTTCCCGTCCGCGGGAACGGCTTGTCGCTGGGCGCAGGAGCAGCGTCAGCGGTACGTGGCTGCCTCGCGCGACGAGCTGCGCGCGCGCTTCCCGATGACCCACGTCGTGATGGAGCGCGAGGGCATGGAGTCGCTCGTGGCGCTGCCGCTGATTCGCGAGGACCGCAGCTTCGGCGCGCTCTTCTTCATGTCGACGCACGTCAACGCCTACGCCGAGATTCCCGCGGAGCTGCTCGATCGCGTGGCGAGCGCGGTCGCGGTCGCGGTGGACAACTGCTTCGCGTACGAGCAGGTCGCCGCGCTGCGCGACAAGCTCGAGAGCGAGAACGCGTACCTGCAGGAAGAGATCAAGCAGGCTCACGACGCGAGCGGCTTCGTCGGCCGTTCGCCCGCGATCGAGAAGGTGCTCGCGCTGATCGACACCGTGGCGCCGACGCAGGCGACGGTGCTGATCCTCGGCGAAACCGGCACGGGCAAGGAGCTGATCGCGCGCGCGCTGCACGAGCGCAGTCCGCGGCGCGAGCGGCCGCTCGTGAAGGTGAACTGCTCGGCGATCTCGGCGGGGCTCGTCGAGAGCGAGCTGTTCGGCCACGTGCGCGGCGCGTTCACGGGCGCGACCGCGAGCCGCGTCGGCCGCTTCGAGGTAGCGAGCGGCGGCACGATCTTCCTCGACGAAGTGGGCGAGCTACCGCTCGAGACGCAGGTGAAGTTGTTACGGGTGCTGCAGGAGCGCGAGATCGAGCCGGTCGGCAGCAACCAGTCGCGCAAGGTGGACGTGCGCGTGATCGCCGCGACGAATCGCGATCTCGCCGCGGAGGTGGAGGCAGGGCGCTTCCGAAAGGATCTCTACTTCCGCCTCAACGTCGTGCCCATCGAAGTGCCGCCGCTGCGCGAGCGCGAGGGCGACGCCGAGCTGCTCGCGCTCTTCTTCGCGGAGCGCTTCGCGCGCGAGCTCGGCAAGCGCGTGGACTCGATCGAGCCCGAGTCGCTCGCGCGTCTGCGCGCGTATGACTGGCCCGGCAACGTGCGCGAGCTCTCGAACGTGATCGAACGCGCGGTCGTGCTGATGCGCGGCGCGACGCTCGCGATCGACGCCGAGTTCCTGCCGAAGCGCGCGCCGGCGCCCGCGCGACGCGAGGCGCACGAGCCGATCGCGATCGAAGGCGAGACGCTCGAGGCGAGCCAGCGCCGCCACATCCTCGAAGCGCTCGAAGCGACGGTCTGGCGCGTCGAGGGCGCAAGCGGCGCCGCCGCGCGCCTCGGCATCAACGCGAGCACGCTGCGCAGCCGCATGAAGAAGCTCGGAATCGCGCGCGAGGGGTGAGAGGAGCCGGCCTTTACAGCCACCGCGCCGCCGCCGACTCTCGCCCGCCCCTGCCGGAGGCTCGCGTGGTCCCGCTGCACGTCGCGATTCCAGGCTTCGTCGTCGCCTTGACGGCTCTTCACCTGTGGGCGCACTTCGCGCAGCACGGCGTGTTCAACTGGAACCACGCGGTACTCGCGTGTTTTCTCGTCGTGAACTTCATGATCAACCTGTGGGAGCTCGTGCTGCACGGCGAGGCGGACCAGATCACCCGCGAGTACGAGGCGACGCGGCAGCCGTACAAGGGCCGCGAAGCCGTGCGCGCCGCGGAGTACTTCACGTCGAGCGTGCCGCTCTCGAAGCTGTTCCTGCCGCGCACGTGGACGGGCGTGTGGTCGAGCTACGCGCTCTACGACCCCGGCTATGCGGACCGGCGCTCGTTCGGCTGGAACATCGACGTCGGGAACGCGTGGTCGACCGTGATCCCGGCGGGCATCTTCGCGTGGGGCATGACGTTCGACCTGCTGTCGCCGCGCCTGCTCGGCGCGCTCGGCGTCGCCGTGTTCTGGCAGATGTTCTATGGGACGTGCGTCTACTTCTTCCAGTTCTTCAACAACAAGCGGCACGTCGGCCACTCGGTCGCATCGATCTTCGCGGTGGTGGTCTGCACGAACGTGCTCTGGTTCGTGTTCCCGCTGTGGGCGCTCGCGCTGTGCGTGAACCTGATCGAGACGAACAGCCTCGCGATCTTTCGCTGACGCCCGGAGCGAGCGCATGACGGACGCGCGATGAAGCTCGTGATTCCCGGCGGCGCCGGACACGTCGGCCAGGTCGTCGCGAAGGCGTTCGCGGGCGAAGGGCACGAGGTCGTCGTGCTGTCGCGTTCGCCGAACGCAGTGGGCGCGACCGGGCCGGTGCGAGTCGTCGCGTGGGACGGCGAGACGGTGGGGCCTTGGGCGCGCGAGCTCGAGGGTGCGGACGCGCTGCTGAATCTCGCGGGGCACACGGTCGACTGCCGCTACACGCCCGCGAATCGCGCACGCATCCTGAGCTCGCGCGTCGCCTCGACGCGCGCGCTCGGCGAGGCGGTCGCGCGCTGCGCGCAGCCGCCGCGCGTGTGGCTGCAAGCGAGCACCGCGACGATCTACGCGCACACGCTCGGCGCCGCTTGGGACGAGTCCGGTGTGTTAGGGGGAGGCGAGCCCGGCGCTCCCGACACGTGGCGCTTCAGCATCGACGTCGCGAAGCGTTGGGAGGCGGCGTTCGAGGCGGCGCCGACGCCGCACACGCGCAAGCTCGCGCTGCGCACCGCGATGACGATGTCGCCCACGCGCGGAAGCGTGTTCGCCGTGCTCTCCCGCCTCGCGCGTTTCGGGCTCGGCGGCGCGGTCGCCGGCGGACGGCAGTTCGTGAGCTGGGTGCACGGCGAAGACTTCGTGAGCGCGCTGCGCTTCTTGATCGCGCACGGCGAGATCTCCGGCGCGGTGAACGTCGCGTCGCCGAATCCGCTGCCGTACGCGGAGTTCATGCGCGCGCTGCGCAGCGCGTGGGGCATGCCGATCGGCCTGCCGGCGACGCGCTGGATGCTCGAGATGGCGGCGTTCGCGCTGCGCACCGAGTCCGAGCTCGTGCTGAAGAGCCGCCGCGTCGTGCCAGGACGCTTGCTACAAGCCGGCTTCGCGTTCGCGCATCCCGATTGGCCGCGCGCGGCTGCCGATCTCGTCGCGCGGCTCCGAGCCCGCAGTCATTAGGAGTCTTCATGTTCCGCCGAGTCGCCGCTCTCGTTCTCGCTTCTCATGCTGCCTTCGCGGCGGAGCCGGCCGCGCCGCCACCCGATCCCGCGCGGCTTCAGGCGCGCGACGTATTCGATCTCGAGCACGCGGTCGACCCGCAGATCTCTCCCCACGGCCGGCGCGTCGCCTACGTGCGCATGAGCTTCGACGTCCGCAAGGACGCGCCGCGGGCGAACCTGTGGATCGTCGACGCGAACGGCGCGAACCATCGCCCGCTGCTCTCCGGCGCCGACAGCCACGGTTCGCCGCGCTGGTCGCCGGACGGCACGCGCCTCGCATACGTGTCGGAGTCGGGCGGAAGCGCGCAGCTGCACGTGCGTTGGCTCGACACGGGCGACACCGCAGTTGTTACGGACCTGGTCGAGTCGCCCGCCGATCTCGCGTGGTCGCCCGACGGGCACTGGCTCGCGTTCACGATGCTCGTGCGCGCGCCGCTGGAGCCGCTCGCGCCGCCGCCGCAGGCGCCGGAGGGAGCGACCTGGTCGCCGCCCGTGACGACGATCGACCGACTCGTGTTTCGCGCGGACGGCTCGGGCTTTCTCGAGCGCGGCTTCACGCACGTCTTCGTCGCGCCGGCGGACGGCGGCGCCGCGCGTCAGCTCACGAGCGGCGATTTCGATCACGGCGGCCCGCTCTCTTGGAGCCCCGACGGCCGCACGCTGCTGGTCGCGGCGAACCGCAAGGCGGACTGGGAGATCGACGCGAACGAGAGCGAGATCTTCGCGCTCGACGTCGCGAGCGGCGCACTGACGCAGCTCACCGACCGCGACGGCCCCGACTTCAACCCCGTGTTCGCACCGGACGGAAAACGCATCGCGTACCTCGGCTACGACGATCGCCTCCAGTTTCATCAGGCGACGCGCCTCTACGTGATGGACGCGAACGGCGCGAATGGGCGCGAGCTGAACGCGCGCTTCGACGAGGACGTGTTCGACCCGCGCTGGTCGCCCGACGGTCGCAGCATCCTCTTCATGCACGACGCGCGCGGCATTCGGAAGCTGTCGTCGGTCACGCTCGACGGCCGAATGCGCGAGATTGCGAGCGGGCTCGGCGGCAACGACCTCGGGCGCCCGTACACGACGGGCAGCTTCAGCGTCGCGCGCAGCGGCGCGCTGGCGTTCACCGCGTCGACGCCGCAGCGGCCCGCAGACGTCGCGGTCGTTACGGGCGGCGCGCGCAGCAGCGTCACCGCGCTGAACGAGGACCTGCTCGCGCACAAGCGCCTCGGCGAGCTGCGCGAGCTCACCTGGAAGTCGTCGCACGATGGCCGCGAGATCCAAGGCTGGCTCGTCACGCCTCCGAGCTTCGACGCGACGCAGAAGTACCCGCTGATTCTGGAGATCCACGGCGGACCGGTGACGGCATACGGTCCGACGTTCGCGACCGAGATTCAGCGCTACGCCGCGGCGGGCTACGTCGTGCTCTACGCGAACCCGCGCGGCAGCACGAGCTACGGCGAAGCCTTCGCGAACCTCATCCATCACGCCTATCCGGGCAACGACTACGAGGACCTGATGAGCGGCGTCGACGCCGCGGTCGCGCTCGGCTTCGTCGACCCTGACAACCTGTTCGTCACGGGCGGCTCGGGCGGCGGTGTGCTCACGGCGTGGATCGTGGGCAAGACCTCGCGCTTTCGCGCCGCGGTCGTCGCCAAGCCTGTGATCAACTGGTCGAGCATGGTGCTCACGTCCGACGGCGCTCCGTTCTTCTACCGCTACTGGTTCTCGAAGCCGCCGTGGGAGGCGCCCGACGAGTACTGGCGCCGCTCGCCGCTCTCGCTGGTCGGGAACGTCACGACGCCGACCATGCTGATCACCGGCGAGGAGGATTGGCGCACGCCGATCGGCGAGAGCGAGCAGTACTACGCCGCGCTGAAGCTGCGCGGAGTCGAGACGCTGCTCGTGCGCGTGCCCGAGGCGTCGCACGACTTCGCGGCGCGACCGTCCCTCTTGATCGCGAAGACCGACAACATCGTCGCGTGGTTCGAGCGCTTCCGCGCGAAGCCGGAGGCCGCGCAGTGAGGGCGCTCGCGCTCGCGTCCGCACTGCTCGCGAGCGCGTGCGTCAGCGGCGCGCGCGACGACATGCAGCTCGCGCGCGACGCGTACGAGCGCTGCGTCGCCGCCGAAGGCGAGCGCGCGTGCACCGCGCAGAAGGAGCGCATGCTCGCGGCGGAGCGCGCCTACGCGGAGCAGGCGCAGCGCGCTTGGGGATGCAGCCCCGCGCACGCGGACTGCCCGCCCCGGCGCTGACGGCGCCTAACTACTCGCCGCGCAGCCAGCCGGGTGGAGCTCCGGCACGATGCGCGCGCTCGCTCAGCGCCTCGCGTTCCGCCTGCGCGCTCGCGAGGGCCGTGCGCGCCTCCGCGCATTTCTGCGCTTCCTCTCGCTCCTCGCGCCGTTTTCGGCTGCCGTCGCCCGGCGAGAGATTCACGTGATCGGTTGCGCATGCAGCGACGATGGGACTGAGCGACGCGACGAGCGCATCGAGCCGGCTCGTCTCGCCGCGCCACTCCCCTTCGCCCCAGCCGTCGTAGAGCTCGAGTTGCGGCGGCGCGGCCTTGTCCCTCGCGGGAGCGGCGGGAACGCGTGTGACCGCGCCAAGCTCCTTCGCGAGGAACGTCTTTGCGCTGCTGCGAGATTTCTCCGGCACGCGGGCGAGTTGGTCCGTGTAGTGGACGCTGCCGTCGTCGCTCGTCCACGCGTAGAGGATGCGTTCCTCCTCGGCGCAGAGCGGCGTGCCGAGCAGGAGCGCGAGACCGAGCGCGACGACGAGGCGGGTCACAGCAGAACTCTCATGACGCGACTCATCGGACGCCGGGGCCGCGGCCTAGAGCCGCGTCCCGCGCGCTTGCATTTCGCAGGCAACAGGACGGCAAAAGGCGCGACGGGGGTTACGGGCGCATGAACTCGAAGTCGGCATCGGGGTCGAGGCCCTTGCCAGCGAACTCGAGCTCGCTCGCGATGTCGCGCCAGTCGCGCGTTTGCTGCCAAAGCGCGAGCACCTCGTGCAAAGCGATGCGGCCGATCACGTCGCCAGGGATGCCGCGCGCTTGCGCCTCCGTCATCAGGGCGTCGAAGTGTTTCTTGACGAGCACGCGATCGTCAGTCACGAGCGAATCCTCCGCTCGGAATCGCGAACGCAAATCGCGCGCCAGCGCGAGAGCGCCGAAGCTGCGCGTGGAAGCCTGGCGCGCGAGGCGAATCGGCTCAGCGCGGGGCGGCGTGCCTCGTCAGCATGGGGTGACGCGAATCAGCACCGTGTGCGGGTTCGGTCGCGAGCTCTCGATCTGCGGGCGCTGGCCGCTGGTGAGCTCGCCGAAGAGCTCGAGGAATCCTTCGGCGGCATGCAGAGCGGCGTCGGGGTAGTCGCGCGCTTCGCTGATCACGATCTCCACGACTCCGCTCGCCCCAGCGCGCGTGTCCCACTTCATGAAGTCGTAGATCATCCGCGCGATGCCCGTGAAGATCTGCACGCCTTTCAGGTCGAGTCCGCCCGACGCCTGCGCGAATCCCTGATAAGCTCCGCCGAGCAGGCGCTTGCCCGCCTCGCGGCCGCGATGGCGCAGGTAAGCGATGGGATCCTCGGGGCTCTCGGCGCGCGCGAGCAGCTCGAGGCAGCGCGCGTAGCTCGCGATCGGGACCCAGCTCACGGGCGTGATCAGCGTGTCGAGCAGGCCGCGGTCCTTTTCGGTGAGGCCCGCGTCGACTTCCTCGACGTCGATTCGCCCTTCGTCGATCAATCGAAGCACGTCCGCCTGTACCGAGACGAACGCCGAACCCTTCACTGACGCCGCCATGTCGCCCCCAGGTCGGCTGCTGGCATCGGCGCGCGTCGCGGCGAGCTTGAACTCGCCTGGAATCGAAAGTCGTTTCCAACTGCACCGTTCTTCCACGGCTACGTTGCGCGCCATGGGGATCGACCACGCCGCCCGCCGCCGCGCAGCCTGGATCTCGCTCGTGGTCGGCGCCGCGATCTTCGTGGGCAAGATCGTCACGTGGCAGCTGACCGGCTCGGTCGCGGTGCTCTCGGACGCGCTCGAGTCCACCGTGAACATCGCCGCCGCCGCGCTGCTCGTGTTCAGCATGTTCGTCGCGGCGCGGCCCGCGGACCGCGACCACCCCTACGGCCACGGCAAGGTCGAGTTCCTCTCGGCCGGCATCGAGGGCGCGCTGATCGTGGTCGCCGCGGTGTTGATCGCCGTCGAGGCGATCGGGCAGCTGATCCGCGGCGGCGCGCCGCACGACTTGAACCTCGCGCTCGTCATGCTGGCCGCGCTGTCTGCCGGCAACGCGCTGCTCGGCTTCTACTTGTTACGGACGGGCCGCGCCGCGCAGTCGCTCGCCTTGATCGCGGACGGCAAGCACGTGCTCGCCGACGTCTGGACGAGCGCCGGCGTCCTGGTGGGACTCGCGGCCGTGAAGCTCACCGGGATCGTGTGGCTCGACCCCGCGGTTGCGCTCGCGGTGGCGGCGAACATCGTGCGCGAGGGCTTCCGGCTCGCGCGCAGCGCGGTGCGCGGGCTGATGGACGAGGCGGATCCCGAGCTGCTGAACCGCCTCGTCGCGACGCTCGCGCGCGAGCGCGCGCCTCACGAGATCGACGTGCACGGCCTGCGCGCGTGGCGCTCGGGTGCGCTCGTGCACGCGGACCTTCACCTCGTCGTCCCGCGTTACTACGACGCGGAGCGCCTGCACGAAGTCAGCGAAGAGGTAGAGGAACGGCTGCTGGCCGGCCTCGCCGAGCCGGGCGAGGCGGTCGTTCACTTCGACCCGTGCGGGCCCGTGCACTGCGCGAGCTGCGAGGTGCCGGCCTGCCGCGTGCGCGGCGCCGCGTTCAAGGAACGCGCGCCGCTGAGTGTGCTGCACGCGACGCGCACCGATCCCGACGCGGACCACGCGAAGCGGGCTGCGAGGCACTGAGCACGCGAAGCACGCAGCGCGGCGAAGCCGAGCGAGTCGAGGCACTGCTGCTGCGCTACGCGCCTACCGCGCGCTCCCAGAGCCACACGCTCGCGAGCGCGGCGACCGCGAGCGAGCCGCCCGCGAGCGCGAAGCGCGGGTAGAGCGCGCTCCGCCGCAGCGCGAGAGCGAGCGGCAGGAATGCGGCGACGATCGCGAGCTGGCCGAGCTCGACGCCGGCGTTGAACGCGACCAGCGCGAGGGTCCGCGCGCCGGCCGGGAGGCCGAGGTCGATCAGCACGCTCGCGAAGCCGAGCCCGTGCACGAGGCCGAAGCCGAACGCGATCGCCCAGCGCGGCGCGCGCAGGAACGGGCGCAGGTTGTCGAGCGCGGCGAGCACGATCGACGCAGCGATCGCGGACTCGACCCAGCGCGACGGGAGTGCGACCACGTCGAGCGCTGCGAGCGCGAGCGTGATCGAGTGCGCGAGGGTGAACGCGGTGACGACGCGCAGCACGTCGAGCGCCGCCGCGCGTGCGCTCTCGACCGCGCGCCAACGGCCGGCCTCGCGGCGCACGACCGCGGGCAGCAGCAGGCACAGCAAGAACAGCACGTGATCGATGCCGATCCAGATGTGCCACACGCCCTCGCGCAGGAAGTCGTTGAGCGTGCGCCACGTGCTCGCGGGCTCCGTCAGCGCGAAGCGCGGCGCCGCGGGTGAGAGCACGGCGCTGCTCGCGGAGCCGCCATGGGAGGTGCGCAGCAGCCCGCGGTGCTGCGGATCCAGCGCGAAGAGCAGGTCGTACTCGAGCGCGATGTCGCGCGCGCTCGCGCACGTCGCGTCGAGCGCGAGCACGGCGTAGGCGCCATCCGTGTGCCGGTCGACCTGGTGCGAGGCGATGCGCGCACGGCACGGCGAGTCGCTCGCGCTGATGCGCAGGTGCGAGAGCGCGTACGCGTCGATCGCAGCGCGCTGCTCGCGCAGCTCGCCCCAGCTGATCGCGCCGTCCGCATTCGCGTCGAGGCCGACCGCGAGCTCGAGGTCGCGCAGCGCGATGTCCCAGCGGCCCGACACGCGGGCGCCGTCGACCGTGAGCGAGAGGTATGCGTCGCTCGCCTTGTGCGCATGTGCGCTCGCGGCGACGAGGAGCAGCGCGAGGACGCGGAGGATCGGCTTCATCGCAGCTCCTTCGCGCGCGCGGCGAGCGCCTGGATGCGGGCATCTTCGAGTCGCGAGCTTGCGACCAGCGCGAGCGCGGGCTGCGCGGCCGCGCGCTCGCGCGTCGCGAGCGCGGCTACCGCGTGGCTCGAGTGCCGCTGCCCGCGTGCGGCGGCTTCGTCGCGCGCATCGAACAGCCCGAGCCGTGCGCGGCGCGCTGGGATCGCTTCGTCGCGCGGGAGCTCGGCTGGCCCCGCTCGCGAGTGGAGCGCGAGGCGGCGCGCGGCGCGCTGCGCGTGAATGGCGCGGGTGATCTGCGGCGCGTCGTCGCAGACGGCGACGAGCTCAGCTGCGCGTCATGACGACTTCGCGCGCGCGAACGCCCCCGCCTTCAGCCGCGCGAAGTAGTCGCGCGCGGCGGCGTCGATCTTGCCGGAGAGCATCACGACACCGACGAGGTTCGGGAACGCCATGCCGAGGATCATCAGGTCGCCGAAGTCGAGCACCGCCTGTGCTGCGAACACGGCGCCGGCCCAGGTGAAGAGCAGGAAGACGAGCTTGTAGACGAGGAGCGAGCGCACGCCGAACAGGTGCGCCCAGCACTGTTCGCCGTAATAGCTCCACGAGATCATCGTGCTGAACGCGAACAGGAACGCGGTGAGCGAGAGCACGTACTCGAAGCCTGGGAAGATGCTGTTGAACGCCCACGAGGTCATCGCGATGCCCGAGCCCGCTTCCGGATGCGTGTAGGCGCCGGTCACTACGACCACGAGCCCGGTCATGTGGCACACGATCACCGTGTCGATGAACGGCTCGAGCAGTGCGACGAGGCCTTGTCGCACGGGCTCGCTCTGCGTCGCGGCGCTGTGCGCGATCGGCGCGGAGCCGCAGCCCGCCTCGTTCGAGAAACCCGCACGGCGGAAGCCGATGATCATCACGCCCACGACGCCGCCGAACGCCGCCTCGGGTGAGAACGCGCCGCGCACGATCGTTCCGAACGCGGCAGGGATCTCGCTCGCGTGCAGCACGAGAATCGCGAAGCCCGCGACGAGGTAGATGCCGCACATCACGGGCACGAGCACCGAGGCGACGTCGCCGATGCGCTTGATGCCGCCGATGATCACGAGGCCGACGAGCACCGCGAGAAAGAGCCCGAACGCGACCGCGCCGCCGGTTCCGGCGAAGGCGGGCACGACGTTCGCGAACTGAGCGAACGACTGGTTCGCCTGATACATGTTGCCGCCGCCGAAGCTCGCGCCGATGCACATCACCGCGAACACGCTCGCGAGCACGGCGCCGAGCCGCGGCCAGCCGATCTCCGCGAGGCCTGCGCGCAGGTAGTGCATGCCGCCGCCGGAGATGTGCCCGTCGGCGCGCGTCACGCGATACATCTGCGCGAGGGTCACCTCGGCGAACTTCGACGACATGCCGAGCATGCCGGCGATGACCATCCAGAACACCGCGCCGGGGCCGCCGAGTCCCACCGCGGTCGCCACGCCCGCGATGTTGCCGAGGCCGACGGTGGCGGAGAGCGCGGCGGAGAGCGCTTGGAACGGGGAGATCTCGCCCTTGTCCTCGGCGCGCGCGTAGTGACCGCGTACGACCTCGGTGCCGTGCTTGAAGCCGCGCAGACTGATGAAGCGGAAGCGCAGCGTGAAGAAGAGGGCGGCGATTGCGAGCCAGACGACGACGGCGGGAGCGACGATCTCGCCGGGCGTGCCGTTGTCCCAGAACGCGACGTCGAAGAAGATCACTGCATCGATCGGGCTCACGATGAAGCGCTGAAAGAGCGCATCGAGCTGGCCGAGGATGTCGCCCACGAGAGCCCCCTGTGCGCGCGGAAGTGCGCGTCCGTTCAATGAAATCGGCGAGGGGGTCGCGTACGCTTAGCGCCTTTCGCGCGCTCGCACGATGCGCGCCGGAGGCTTTTCGTGACGGGTCGCACGCTCTCGGAGCACGCATCGAAGGAGCTGCTCGCGCGCTACGGCGTGCCCGTCTCGCGCGAGGCGCTCGCGCAGGACGCCGCGGGCGCTGCCGCTGCGGCGGAGCGATTAGGGTTTCCCGTCGTCGTGAAGCTGTGCGGCGACGCGATCGCGCACAAGACCGAGCGCGACCTCGTGCGCCTCGGCCTCGCGAACGCGGATGCGGTGCGCGCGGCCGCGAGCGAGCTGCTCGCGAAGGCGCGGCCTGATGACGGAAAGGTCGAGCTGCTCGTCGCGGAGATGGTGCGCGGCAAGCGCGAGCTGATCGCGGGCCTGGTGCGCGACCCACAGTTCGGGCCGTGCGTGTTGTTGGGGCTCGGCGGCATCGCGGCCGAGGCGCTCAGCGACGTCGTGTTCGCCGCGGCGCCGCTCACCCGCGCCGAGGCGAGAGCGCTCGTGACGAAGCTGCGCAGCGCGAACCTCTACGTGAAACCGTGGCGCGGCGAGCCCGCGGTCGACCTCGACGCGCTCGCGGACGTGCTCGTGGGGCTCGGCAAGCTCGGCGCCGAGCGCCCCGACATCGCGAGCGTCGACCTGAATCCCGTGCTGATCGCACACGGCAAGCCCGTCGCCGTGGACGCGCTGGTGGAGATCGCGGACGTACAGCCGGCCGCGGCGAAGCCGGCGCGCGCTCTCGACGAGTCCGCGATCCGCGAGAAATTTGCGCGGCTCTTCAACCCGCGCGGTGTCGTGGTCGCGGGCGTGTCGTCGCATCCGGGCAAGTTCGGCTTCGTCGCGTATCACAACCTGCTGCGCTTCGGTTATCAGGGGCAACTGTTCCCCGTGAACCGCGAGGGCGTGGACGTGCTCGGCATGCCCACGCTGAGCGACGTCTCGCAGGTGCCCGAGAACGCGGCGGACCTCGTGTTCGTGTGCACCCAGGCGCAGACGAACCCCGAGTTATTGAAGGCCTGCCGCGCGCGCGGCGTGCGCGCCGCGTTCATCGCGAGTGCGGGCTACGGCGAGGCGGGCGAGGAGGGAAAGAAGGCCGAGGCGGATCTCGTGAAGCTCGCGAACGACCTCGGCATGGTCGTTGCGGGCCCGAACGGGCAGGGCGTGATCTCCACCGAGGTCTCGATGTGCGCGCAGATTGTGGCGCCGCATCCACCGCGCGGGCACATCAGCGTCGCGAGCCAGAGCGGCAACCTCGTTTCGAGCTTCCTCAACTACTCCGTCGAGTCCGGCATCGGCGTCTCGAAGGCGATCAGCGCCGGCAACTCTGCGCAGACCACGCTCGCCGACTACGTCGAGTATTTCGGCGTCGACCCCGACACCGCGGTCGTGCTCGCTTACCTCGAGAGCGTGGGCGACGGGCGCCGCTTCGCGGACGTGATGCGCGCGACCTCGCGGCGAAAGCCGATCGTGCTCGTGAAGGGCGGCGCCGCGGCCGAGGGCCAGCGCGCTGCTGCGAGCCACACGGGAGCGCTCGCGAGCGACGACCGCGTGTTCGACGGCGTCGCGAAGCAAGCGGGGGTGATCCGCGCGCCGAGCGTCGAGCACGCGTTCGAGTGGGCCGCGAGCTTCGCGACGCAGCCGCTGCCGCGCGGCCGCCGCACGATCGTGTTCACCACCGCCGGCGGCTGGGGCGTGCTCGCGGCCGACGCCTGCGCCGCGAGCGGGCTCACGCTCATGCCTCTGCCCGACGACCTGAAGGCGAAGATCGACACCGTCGTTCCGCCGCGCTGGTCCCGTAACAACCCGATCGATCTCGCCGGCGGCGAGACGCGCGACACCGTGGCGCAGGTGATGGACTGGATCGTCGCGCATCCCGACGTCGACGCGATGATCCACCTCGGCATCGGCATCCAAGCCGGCCAGGCCAACGCCTTCAGGTCGGGCCCTTACTACCCGGGCCACGGCATCGACCGCATCGTCGACTACCACGTTCGCCAAGACCGCCGCTACGCCGCGATCGCGCGCGAGGTGAGCGAGAAGTACGGCAAGCCCGTGCTGACGTGCAGCGAGCTCGTGAACACCGACAGGCATTATGGAAACAGCGGGCCGGTCGGCGTGAAGGAAGAAGGCCGCGTCTGCTACCCGAGCGCGCACCGCGCCATCGCCGCGCTCGCCGCGATGTGCGAGTACGCCGAGTGGCGGCGAGCGCAGGGCTGAGAGCCATGGCCGCGAAGAAACCCCCTGCGAAGTCTGCGAGCGGCGACCGCGTCGTCGTCGAAAACGTGAACCACCCCGGCAAGACGAGCACGGTGGACGGCACGAAGTACCGCGAGGCGAAGGCCGCGCTGCTCGCGGCGCTGCCGAAGACGGGCGGGCTCACGCAGGCCGAGATGATCGCGGGCGTAAGATCGCGCCTGCGCGGCGAGCTCGCGGAGAAAGCGGGCTGGTGGACGAAGTGCGTGCAGCTCGATCTCGAAGCGAAGGGCGTCGTCGTGCGCGATGGGAAGAAGCCCGTGCGCTGGCGGCGGGCGTGATCGGGCTCGGGGCGCGAAAGCCGATCGACGAGCTCACACTCGCAGACTTGGAGGTCTTCCCGATCTGGGAATTCGCCGACGACGAGGAGGCGCTCGAGGGCCGCGATGAGACCTGGGTGCGACCGGTCGCCGCGCGAATCGTTGATCCGCAGAGGCTGGCGAGTTTGAGTGTCGCAAGCGGATTCACGACGGCGTCTGGGAAGACGCTCGGCGGGTTTGTCGGACTCCGCGTGGCGGTGTCCGCTCCGGACGAACTCGAAGTCGCCGTCGCCGTCCTGCTCGCCAACGGCATGTACGTGCCCGCGTGGCCCACACGAGGAAGAGCGCGAATTCACGCCGCGGCGCGCCTCGGGTTGACGGAGGAGCAATTCTTCCCGTTGCGGTACCGCCTTCGGGTGCACATCGGCGACGAAGGCACGCCGCGCGAGGGAGTGCTCGATCGCGCACCGGATCTGCCGCCGATCCTCTAGGAGAACCACGACGATGATCCTCTTCGAACATCCCCTCTCGCCCTACGCGCAGAAGAACAAGATCGCGCTGCGCGAAAAAAACGTGCCGTTCGAGCTGAAGCTGCCGATGGGCATCGGTGCCGGTGCGGGAATGGCGTCCGACTTCACGAGCGCGTCGCCGCGCGGTGAGGTGCCGGCGCTCGTCGACGGCGACACGCGCATCTTCGATTCCACGATCATCCTCGAGTACATCGAGGAGAAGTGGCCGACGCCGCCGCTGTTGCCGCGCGATCCGGCGCTGCGCGCCCGCGCGCGCATGATCGAAGACGCGATGGACACACACTACGAGGCGATCAACTGGGGCCTCGGCGAGATCCGCTTCATGGGCCGCGCGAAGGGCGAGCTCGCGGCGAAGATCGAGGCGAGGGCCGCGCAGCAGGTGGCGGCTTGGCAACGCTGGCTCGAGAAGCAGTTAGGGAACGCGGACTGGTTCGGCGGCGCGAGCTTCGGCTGGGCCGACCTCTCGGTGATCCCGTACATCAACGGCTCCGCGGGCTTCGGCCTGACACCTGTCGCCGGCTCGAAGCTCGCGGCGTGGGCCGCGCGCGCGAACGCGAGGCCGTCGGTCGCGCAGACCGCAGCGGAGGCGACCGCCTCGATCGCGGGGATGAGCGGCGTGAGCGACCTGATCGAGAAGGGCCTCTTCAAGCGCGAGTACCGCGACCACCGGCTCGAGTGGATGATCAAGAGCGGCGGGCTTCAGGTCGTGCTCGACGGGCTCGCGAAGGACAACATCCGGTTCTCGCCGGAGTTCGAGTGAGCACGCCCACGGCCTGGCGCGGCACCGCCTACAACGCCGCCACCGAATCCGAGAACCGCATCCACGCCGACGACGTGGCGCAGCGCTTCGGCTTTCGCGGCGGGCTCGTGCCGGGCGTGACGGTGTTCGCGTACCTCGTGCAGCCCGCGATCGAGGCGTGGGGGCTCGACTGGCTGTCGCGCGGCGGGGCGACGATCACTTGCAAGAAGCCGCTCTACGACGGCGCGCAGTTCGAGGTGTCCGTAACAACCGAGGCGGACGAACGTGGCTACGCGGGCCGGGTGGTGGACGACGCGGGCGTGCTTTGCGCCGACGGGCGCGTGTGGCTCCCGCGCGAGCTTCCGCCTGCGCCGCGGCGAAGCGGCGCGCGGCCCGTGCCCGCGCTCGATGCGCGTCTGCCCGCGACGCGCGCGGCGCTGGAGCGGCTGCGGGAGATCGGCATGGGCGCGCTGCGGCTGCGCTGGAACGCGGACGGCGAGATGGGGCGCACCTCGCGCGATCTCGCGGACATGCCCGCACTCGTGCGCCCCGATCGCGAGGCGCTCGCGAACCCCGCATTCGTGCTCGGCCTCGCGAACTGGGTGCTCGCGCGCAACGTGAGGCTCGACGCGTGGATTCACGCGCAGAGCGAGGCGCAGCTCTTCGCCTCCGTACCGCTCGGCAGCGAGATCACGGTCGAGGCGCACGTGACGGACCTCTTCGAGAAGGGGGGCCACGAGTTCGTGGACCTCGACATCGCCGCCTTCTCGGACGAGCACGCGCTGATGAGCGCCAAGCACCGCGCGATCTACAGGCTGCGCGGCGCCTAACAAGCGGAGATTCGAGATGACCCCCGAGCTTGCCGCCCAGATCGCAGCGCAAGAGCGCTTCTTCGCGCCGGTGTTGTGTACGCCAGCGGGCGTGACGTTCTCGCGCGACGAGCTCGGCGGCGTGCCCGTGGAGTGGACCACGCCCGCGAGCGGCGTGACCGACGCATCGCGGGTGGTGCTCTACCTGCACGGCGGCGGCTACTCGAGCGGGCTCGCGGCGTGGGCCCGGCGCGCGACGGCGCGGCTCGCGCTCGGTCTCGGCGTGCGCGTCGCCGCTGCCGAGTACCGCCTCGCGCCGCGCTTCCCGTTTCCGGCCGCGCACGAGGACGTGCTCGCGGTCTATCGCCACCTGATCGGAGCCGGCGGCTTCGCGCCGGGCCGCGTCGCCGTCGCCGGTGACTCCGCTGGCGGCGCGCTCACGGTGTCGCTGATGGCCGACGCGCGCGATCGCGGCATCCCGCAGCCCGCGTGCGGAATGCTGAACTCGCTCTGGGCCGACATCGCGCTGAACACTCCCTCGCTCGACGACCCCGCCCGTAACGAGTTCGACATCCGCCGCGAGCTGGTCGAGGTGCTCTCGCGCACGCTGCTCTCCACGGGCGGCGTCGATCCGCGCGATCCACGCCACTCGCCCGTCTACCGCGATCTGCGCGGGCTGAATCCGCTGCTGATTCAGGCCGCGGGCCGCGACGTGTGCCACGACGACAGCATTCGGCTCGCCGCGAACGCGCGCGCGGCGGGCGTGACCGTGAAGATCAGCGAGTACGCCGACGCGGAGCACATCTGGATCCTGAACGGCCCCTGCCGCATGCACTACGGCGCGAGCTATCCGAACGACACGGTCGCGTTCGTCGCCAGCGCCAGCGAGCCGCCGGAGGCGATCAGCGCGGTCGAGGAGATGTGCGCGTTCGTGCGAGAGCACGCGCGCTGAGGCGCACGCGGCGCGCGGCCGCGCTCAGTCCTTGCGCTTCGGCGCCTTCGGCTCGAGCAGTGGCATGCCGTCGCGCGCACCCGTCCATAACAAGCCCGCGCGCGAGTAGATGCCGAGCTTCTCGCGCGTGTCGACGATGTCGAGGTTGCGCATCGTGAGCTGCCCGATGCGGTCCTGCGGCGTGAAGAAAACCTCTTCGCCCTTCTCCATCGTGAGCCGCGAGGGGTTGTAGGTGAGATTCGGGCTCGTCGTGTCGAGCAGCGAGTAGTCGTTGCCCCGCCGCAGCTCGAGCGTGACTTCGCCCGTGATCGCGCGCGCCACCCAGCGCTGCGCGGTCTCGCGCAGCATCAGCGCCTGCGGGTCGAACCAGCGACCGTGGTAGAGCAGCTTGCCGAGGCGGCGGCCGTTCGTGCGGTACTGCTCGATCGTGTCCTCGTTGTGGATGCCGCTCACGAGGCGCTCGTACGCGATGTGCAGCAGCGCCATGCCGGGCGCCTCGTAGATGCCGCGGCTCTTCGCCTCGATGATGCGGTTCTCGATCTGATCGCTCATGCCGAGCCCGTGCCGCCCGCCGATCGCGTTCGCCTCGCTGAAGAGCGAGAGCGCGTCCGCGAAAGTCTGCCCGTTCAGCGCGACGGGTGCGCCTTCCTCGAAGCGCACGCTCACGATTTCGGGCTTCACCGCGACCTCGGGCTTCCAGAACGCTACGCCCATGATCGGCTGCACGATTGCGATGCCCGCACTCAGCGACTCGAGGTCCTTCGCCTCGTGCGTCGCCCCTAACAGGTTCGAGTCGGTCGAGTACGCCTTCTCGACGCTCATCTTGTACTCGAAGCCGTTCGCGACTAGGTACTCCGACATCTCTTTGCGCCCGCCGAGCTCGTCGATGAAGCGCTGGTCGAGCCACGGCTTGTAGATGCGCAGGTTCGGGTTCGCGAGCAGCCCGTAGCGGTAGAAGCGCTCGATGTCGTTGCCCTTGAAAGTGCTGCCGTCGCCCCACACGTGCACGTCGTCCTCGCGCATCGCGACGACGAGCATCGTGCCCGTGACCGCGCGGCCGAGCGGCGTGGTGTTGAAGTAGGTGTTGCCGCCCGTCGAGATGTGGAACGCGCCGGTCTGGATCGCGGCGATGCCTTCGGCGACGAGCTGGTGCCGGCACTCGACGAGGCGCGCTTTCTCCGCGCCGTAGGCGAGGGCCTTCTTCGGGATGTCGTCGTAGTCCTTCTCGTCGGGCTGCCCGAGGTTCGCGGTGTACGCGTACGGCACGGCGCCTTTCGCGCGCATCCAGTGCAGCGCCGCGCTCGTGTCGAGTCCGCCCGAAAACGCGAGGCCGACTTTTTCGCCGACGGGAAGGGACTGGAGAATGGTGCTCACGCGCGCTCCTCGGAAGGCGCGCGAAGATACGCGCAGCGCAGGCTCAAACCAGCGTGACGGCGTCGCCGACGCGCACCTCGCCGGCGCTCGCGATCTTCGCGTACGCGCCGACGTTCTGGTCCGCTTCCTTCACCACGGTCCGCATCAGGCCCGTGTCCTGCGGCACGTCGCCGAAGCCGTGGGTGATCATCACGCAGCGCGGGCAGGGACCGAGCACGTCGAGCGTCGCGCCGCCGATGCGCAGCTGCTTCCCCGTCCACGCGGCTTCGACGAAGCCCTCGTCTTCCGTCGCGATCACGAGGTTCGGGCGGAAGCGCCGCACGTCGATCACCGATCTGGGTGCGATCGCGCGGAGCTTGCGAAGTGTCGCCTCCGTAACGACCAGCAGCGGATACGCGTCGAAGTAGGTGCCGGGCGGCGACTCGTACTGAACCAGCTCGGGCGGGAACTGCGCGAAGTTCGGCAACGGCTCGTCGGCGTTGCGGCCGAAGATTGCGCGCATCTCGGTGAGCACGTCGGGCGAATCGGGCGCGCCGCGCTTGTAGTGCTCGAGCGCGCTCGCGGGCAGCAGCGGCCACAGCGTGACGCGCTGCTCGAGCGCGGCGCTGATGCGCTCCGCGGCGTTCGCGTCGCTCGCGCGCACGACCGCGCCGCCGGGCAGCGTGATCTCGGGCGCCGGCGCGGGCGCGCCAACGGCCGGCTCGCTCGCGTAGCGTGCGCGGCAAGTCATTAGGCGCGGGATCTTCTTCGCGCCGCGGATGCCGCCGCGCTCCTCGTCGCGCACGGCCCACGCGCGATCTCCCGGAATCCCGTTCTCCCCGAGCAGCGCGCGCTCGATGCGCTCGCCCTCCATCGACTTCACGGGGTGACGCCAGATCTCAGCGATGCGGCCGGCGGGCATGTGGGACCTCTTGGGGCGGTTGAGGCGAGCGACCATCGCACAGGTCCAGGGCATCGAGACGGCCGCTTTTTTCCGCGTTTACTCCGCATCGGCGTCGAGGACTCCGCCGATGCTGCGCGCTTCGCTTGCGGTCTCGGCCGACGTGCTTGGGCGGAGAGTTCGACTTCGAGGTTGTTCCGGCGGTGCGCTGGCGCGTGATTGGGTGTTCGATGAGCGGAGACGTTGTTGCGCCGTGTAGAAGGATGTGAACCCGACGTGGCGGAGGCCGTAGGGGCGGCGGCGCGCGCGATTGGAGATGGGTCGATGACTCCGTGGAGCTGGCTCTCGCTCGTTCTTGCGCTCGTGCTCGTGCCTGGCGTCGCGCTCGGAAACCGCTGGCTCGGCCGGCCGGGAGGTAACGAAGGCGCGCTCGTCGCCGAGCTCGCGATGTTCGCGCTCGCTGGGCTGATGCTCTGGATCGTGCGCGTGAAGGAAGGCAAGAGCTGGGAGTCGTTAGGCCTCGGTCCGCCGCCGCGCGGCACGCCCTTGCTGACGCTCGGCATCATCGCCGCCGCAGTCGCTTCGATCGCCGCGGTGATCCTCGTGTTGTCGCTCCTCGACATTCCATCGCTTCAGGGCGACAGCCACGATCGCCCCCTCTGGCTGCTCGCGGTGATGTGCTTCCGCGCCGGCACGCTCGAGGAGCTCACGTACCGCGCGGTGGCGATCGATCGCGTATCGCTGCTCACGCGCAGCAAGACGCTGGGGTGGCTCCTTCCCGCCGTTCTCTTCGGCGTGCTGCACTACCCGCAAGGCGTCTCGGGAATCCTCATCGCGTTCGTGGCAGCCCTCGTGATGAGCGTGTTCTTCCTGAGGAAGCGAAATCTGTGGGCGAACATGACCGCGCACTTCTCGATCGACTTCATCCCGAACGTCGTGCTGCCGCTGCTCGGCGGCGTGGAGTGAGGCGCGGGCGCCGAGCGGCGCGATAGCCTCGGCGCATGCCTGCAGCGCTCTCCCACCTTCGGATCTGTGACTTCACCGGTCAACTAGCCGGGGCCGGCGCGACCAAATGGCTCGCGGCGTTCGGCGCCGAGGTGATCCGCATCGAAGACCCCGTCACGATGGGGCTGTGGGACATCCTGCGGCCGATGCCGCCGTTCGTGGACGAGCGACGCGGGCCGGACTTCGGCGGCGGCTTCAATAATCACAACGTCGAGAAGCTCGGCATCACGCTGAACCTGCGCACCGAGAAGGCGCGGGAGATCCTCGCCGAGATCGTGAAGCGCTCGGACGTGGTGAGCGAGAACTTCGCGAAGGGCGTGCTCGCGCGCTGGGGCTTCGGCTACGAGCGCCTGAAGCAGCTGAAGCCCGACATCATCTACGTCTCGAACTGCGGCTTCGGGCACGTGGGCCCGTACTCGGACTGGAAGACGTGGGGCCCGATCGTGCAGGCGATCTCGGGCCTCACGCACTTATCAGGCTTGCCCGGCCGCGAGCCAGCCGGCTGGGGCTACTCTTACATGGACCACACCGGCGGCATGTACATGGCCCTCGCGATCCTGCTCGCGCTCGTGCACCGGCAGCGCACGGGCGAGGGGCAGTGGGTGGACATGTCGTGCACCGACGCGGGCCTCTCCCTGACAGGCACCGCCGTGCTCGACTGGACGGTGAACGGGCGCCCTTCCCGGCGCGAGGGCTGGCCGGACGCGAACCGCAGCGCGCACGCGCCGTGGGCTCCGCACGGCATCTATCCCGCCGCGGGCGAGGACGAGTGGATCGCGATCGCTTGCCGCAGCGACGCCGAGTGGCGCGCGCTCGCCGCCAAGCTCGGCATCGCGGACGCGCGCTTCGCAACGGCGCCGGCTCGCCTCGCCGCACAGGACGCGCTCGACGCCGCGGTCGGCGCCGCGACGCGCGCCCACGCGAAGTTCGCACTCGCGCGCGAGCTTCAGGCATTGGGGATCGCTGCTGCTGCAGTCGCGAAGCCCGAGGAGCGCATCGACCACGACGCGAACACCGCCGCGTGGGGCCTTTGGCCGACGAGCACGCATGCGAAGATGGGCCGCGTGCGCGTCGACGGGCTGCCGGTGCACCTCTCGAAGACCGACTGGAAGATCGAGCACGGCGCGCCGTGCCTCGGCGAGCACACCGAGCTCGTCCTGAACCGCGTGCTCGGCATGAGCGCGGACGACGTGGCGAAGCTGCGCGCGGAGGGCGTCGTATGAGCGCCCCCGAACAGCATGGTGCTCTGCACGGCGTTCGCGTCGTCGAGCTCGCGAACGAGAAGTGCGCTTGGGCGGGCAAGCTGCTCGCGGACATGGGCGCGGACGTGATCCTCGTCGAGCCGCCGGGCGGAGACGCCACGCGCAGCTACGGCCCGTTCTACGAGGACGAGCCCGGCGACGACCGCAGCCTGTACTGGTGGCACCACCACACGAGCAAGCGCGGCATCGTGCTCGACCTAACAACCGAGCCGGGCCGCGCCACGCTGCGCGAGCTCGTCGCGCGCGCCGACGTGCTGCTCGAAGCCGAAGCGCCAGGCGCGCTCGCGGCGCAGCGCCTCGACTACGCCGACCTCGCGCCCGCGAATCCGCGCCTGATCCACTGCGCGATCACGCCCTTCGGCCGCAGCGGGCCGCGCAAGGACGAGATCGCGACGGATCTCACCGTGATCGCGGCGGGCGGCCCCGCCTGGATGAACGGCTACGACGACCACTCGCTGCCGCCCGTGCGCGGGCTCGGCAACCAAGGCTGGGCGATGGGCTGTCATTACGGCGTGTTGTCGATCCTCACGGCGATCGTCTACCGCGCCGTTTCGGGCGAGGGGCAGTTCATCGACGTGAGCTTGCACGCGGCGGCGAACGTGACGACGGAAGTCGGCTCCTACGGCTGGCTCGTCGCGAAGCAAACCGCGCAGCGGCAGACCGGCCGCCACGCGGGCCCGACGATCACGATGCCGTCGCAGATGAAGTGCGCCGACGGCCGCTACGTGAACACCGGCATGCCACCGAGGAAGCCCGCGGAGTTCGCGAACCTCGTGCGCTGGCTCCAGTCATTGGGGTTCGACGAGCAGCTGCCCGAGGTGGTGTTCCTGAAGATGGGCGCGGAGCGCGACTCGATCGATCTCAGCAAGATCGGCCAAGACGCCGAGATCACCGCGATCTTCGGTGCGGGCCGCGAGGCGATGAACTTCATCGCCTCGAGAGTCAGCGCGTACGAGTTCTTCACCGGCGCACAGCGCGCAGGATTAGCCGTCGGCGCGATCTTCTCGCCCGACGAGGCCTACGAGGACCCGCACTTCAAGGCGCGCGGCTTCCAAGTCGAGGTGCATCACCCCGAGCTGGGGAAGAGCTTCCGCTACCCCGGCGCGCCGTACGCGATGCAGCGCGGCAAGTGGCGCATCTCGCGCCGCGCGCCGCGGCTCGGAGAGCACACGGACGAAGTGTTGAGAGAAATCGGAGAACCCTGACCGCGCGCAAGCGCGCGAGGAGAGACGTATGGGCATCCACGACTTCCCCCTGATCGACGTCGACGCGCACTACACGGAGCCGCCGGATCTTTGGCTGTCGCGTGCGCCGGCTGCGCTGCGCGACGTTGCGCCGCGCGTGGTGAAGACGCCGGAAGGCAACGACACGTGGATCGTGGGCCGCGACACGCCGCTCTCGCCGCCCGGTTTCTGCGTGATCCGCACCGATGGCTCGAAGGCAATCGGCTCGTTCTCGGTACACCGCTTCGACGAGATGATCGCGGCCGCGAGCGACCCGGCTGCGCGCGTGCGCGTGATGCAGGAGTTGGGCATCTCGCGGCAGGTGCTCTACCCGAACGTGCTCGGCTTCGCGGGCGCCGCGCTGATGCGCATCGAGGACGCCGCGCTGCGAGACTTCTGCATCACCGCCTACAACGACGGCGTGGCCGACGTGCAGCGCGCGTCCGGCGGGCGCCTTCTGCCGCAGGCGATGCTGCCGTTCTGGGACGTGCGCGCCTCCGCGCGCGAGCTCGAGCGCTGCCACGAGCAGCTCGGCCTAACAGGCTTCACGATGATGGACGCGCCCGAAGCTTGGGGCATGCCTTCGCTCGCAGACAGCGCGTGGGATCCGCTCTGGTCCACCGCGCAGGAGCGCAGGCTCCCGGTGAACTTCCACATCGGCTCGAGCGGTGTGAGCGCGACGGCGGTCTGGCCCGGCATCGAGATGCCGCGCCAGCTCGCCGCGGGCTCGACGGTCATGTTCATCGCGAACGCCCGCTGCATCGTGAACCTCATCTTCAGCGGACTGCTCGATCGCTTCCCCTCGCTCAACTTCGTCTCCGTCGAGAGCGGTGTGGGCTGGCTGCCATTCGCGATCGAGGCCGCCGAGTATCAGGTGGACGAGAACGGCGTCGACCTCGCACTTCGCCCGAGCGAGTACTTCCGGCGGCAGATTTACGCCTCGTTCTGGTTCGAGCAGCGCGATCTGGCGGCCTGCGCCAAGCGGCTCGGCACCGACAACGTGATGGTCGAGACGGACTTCCCGCATCCGACGTGTCTCTACCCCGGTCCGCGCAAGAAGCTCGAAGAGGCGGTCGCCAGCCTGAGCGAAGCCGACCAGCGCAAGATCTTCTACGGCAACGCCGCGCGCGTGTACGGAGTCGACCCGAATCCGTGAGGGGTTAGGGGAAGCGTGAGCGACACGTTCGAAGGCGGCTGCGACTGCAAGCACGTGCGCTACCGGCTCACCTCGAAGCCGCTGTTCGTGCACTGCTGCCACTGCCGCTGGTGCCAGCGCGAGAGCGGCGCCGCGTTCGCGCTCAACGCGATGATCGAGACGGAGCGCGTGCAGCTGCGCGCGGGCCAGCCGCTCTACGTGATGACGCCATCCGACAGCGGCTTCGGCCAGGAGTTCGTGCGCTGCCCGAACTGCCACCTCGCGCTCTGGAGTCATTACGCCGGCGCGGGCCGCGCCGTGGCGTTCGTTCGCGTCGGCACGCTCGACGCTCCCGACGCGCTGCCGCCCGACATCCACATCTTCACCGCGTCGAAACAGCCGTGGGTCGTGCTCCCGCCCGGCGCGCTCGCCGTGCCCGAGTACTACGACAGCGAGGCGACGTGGCCCGCCGAGAGCCTCGCGCGGCGGCGCGCGCTGCGGGAGCGCATCGCCGCGCAGAAGGCCGGCGCTTCGTGAGCGCGCGTCGCAAGCGCGATGCCAAGGGCGCGAAGCGGGACCTGCTCGTCACGGCGAATGGCGGGGGCGGCTTGATCATCGAAGCGGCCTACGCGATCGCGCGCGTTCCGCTCGAGATCGAGGACATCGCGTGGGACGACGTCGGCCCCGGCAGTCGGCGGCTCGCCAAGCTGAATCCATTAGGGCAAGTGCCGACGCTCGTGCTCGCGAGCGGCGCCGTGATGACCGAGAGCGCCGCGATCCTGCTGCATCTCGCCGAGCGCGCGCCGCGCGCGAAGCTCGCTCCGCCGGTGCGCGATCCGCAGCGCGCGGCGTTCTTGCGCTGGCTCGCGTTCTTCGTGGCCGCGCTCTACCCGACGTTCACGTACGGCGACGATCCCGCGCGCTGGGTCGGCGACGCGGCCGGGTCCAGGCTGCGCGCGAGCACCGACGCGCACCGCGAGCGGCTGCTGCGCTTCCTCGAGCGCGAGGTCGCGAGCGCGCCGTGGTTCCTCGGCAAGCGCTTCAGCGCGCTCGATCTCTACCTGCCGGTGCTGCGCCTCTGGCGTCCCGGCGCGGCGTGGTGGCGCAGCGAGGCGCCGAAGCTGAACGCGATCGCGGATCGCGCGCGCGATCTCTCGCCTGTGGCGCGCGCGTTCGCGCGGAACGAAGTCTGAGGCGTGAGCGAAGCGCGCCCGCGCGAGATCGCCCGCGTCGTCGCCGCGGCGACGATCTCCAACTTCGGCTCGATGCTGACGCGCATCGCGCTGCCGTTCGTCGCGATCGATGTGCTCGGCGCGAGCGCGTGGGACATGTCGGCGCTCAGCGCCGCGCGCCTCGTGCCCGGGCTCGTGTTCGGCATCGCGATCGCGGCGTGGATCGAGCGGCGCCGGAAACGCGGCGTGATGATCGGCGCCGATCTCGCGCACGCGATGTTGTTGCTCGCGGTGCCGCTCGCGGCTGCGCTCGGCGCGCTCTCGATCCCGGCGCTGCTCGCCTTCGCGGCGCTCTCGGGCGCGCTCTCGTACGCCTTCGGCGTCGCGCGCGCCTCGTTCGTGCCCGCGCTCGCCTCGCGCGAGCAGATCGTCGCCGCGAACGCGCGCATCGCGGCCGGGAGCAACGCGGCGGAAGCGCTGGCGTTCGGCGGCGGCGGCTGGCTCGTGCAGCTGCTCAGCGCGCCGCTCGCGCTCGTGGTGGACGCCGTCAGCTATCTCGCCTCCGCCGCGCTGCTCGCGGGCATTCCCGAGCGCGAGGCCGAAGCGAAGCCGCCGCGCGAACGCGGGCTCGCTCGCGCGCTCGGAGGGCTGCGCGTGATTCGCGCCGACGCGCGGCTCGGCGCGCTCGCGCTCGTAAGCGTGGCGGTCGAGCTGCTGAGCGAGGTGCTCGGGGTCGTCTACTTCCTGTTCGTGCGCGAGCAGCTCGGCTTCTCGCCGGGCGCGCTCGGCACGCTCTTCGCCGCCGGCTCGGTCGCGGCGCTGGCGAGCAGCCTCGCGGCCGCGTGGCTCGGCGCGCGCTTCGGCGCACGCGGCACGATGGGCTGCGGCCTCGCGGGCGGCGCGCTCGCGACCGCGGTGCTCGCGCTCGCGCCGGGGCCGAGCTGGATCGGCGCCGCGTGCATCTTCGCCCAACAACTCGGCGACGCGGGCCTCGCCGTGTTCGAGATCCACGCGCTGAGCGCGCGCCAGCGAGCGGCTGCGCTGGACGTGCAGAGCCGCGTGCACGGCGCCTTCACGTTCTTCGGCGGCTGGGCGGCGCTCGCGGGCGCGGCGCTCGGCGGCGCACTGGGAAGCGTGCTCGGCCCTCGCGCGACGATCGCGCTCGTCGCCGCCGCGATGCTCGCGCTCGGCGCGTCTTGGCTCGCGTTCGCGCCGCGCTACGAAGAGTCTGCGAGCGATTAGGCCGGCTTGCGCCCCTCGAGAATCCCGTCCGCGCCGGGCAGCCACGACGCGACGCCCGCGATCGGGATCGCGCACAGCACGGCCTCGACGATCTCGGCCTCGCTCGCGCCCGCGCGGCGCGCGCCGTTCGCGTGCACGTTCACGAAGCGCGAGGAGAACTCGGCCGCGTTGACGCAGCAGAGCAGCAGCTCGACGTGCTTGGCTGCGAGCACGTTCTCGGCGAGCGACCACTCGCGCATCAGCACGTAGCCCTCGAGCGCGCGCGGCGCCTCGTCGGCCATCAGCGTGACGTAGCTCGGCACGAAGCCGAAGTAGCCCTGGAAGTAGGCGAGGGCGGAGTCGCGCGTGACGGGGAAGTCCGGCCGCTCGAGGGCGCCGCTGCGGGGCTCCGCGCCATAACAAGCGCGGACCGCGGCGCTGAACGCCGCGTAGGCGCTCTCACCGCGCGAGATCATCACGGCGAGCGCGGCGCCCTCGGCGTCGCGCAGCGCGAGGCCGAGCTGCTTGGCGCGCGCGATCTCGCGCGCGAGCACCTCGGGCTGCTTCTTCACCGCGGCTGCTGCGGCAATGTACAGCGCCTTCGCCCAGGCCGGGCACGCGCCGTCGCGGTCCGTCACGTCGCGAACGCGCGCGAAGCCCTCCGCGAACTTCGCCGAGACCGCCGCGATCTCGCCGCTTCTGAGCGCAGGCGATGCGAGCTCGTCGAACCTGCTGCTCACCACTTCTCTCCGTACACGTCGCCCTCGCTGAGCTTATCCACCCAGCGGTGGTAGTGCTGCAGCGTGGGCTCGTTGCGCCCGAACACGAACGAGTCCACGGCGCCGCCGTCGACGCCGCGCTGGATCGCGAGGCCCATCGCGTAGTCCTCGTCGCGCACGGCTTGCAGCGTGAGCGCCGCGAACGCCTCGGCCGCTTGCTTCTGCTCCGGCGTTTCGGGCGCGCGCTCGGTGAGGATCGTCTGCACCGTCACGCTGCGATTCGGCTCGCTCGCGGGATAGAGCTGCGACACGAGCACGTGGTCGCCGAGGATTCCGCTGATCGAGAGATTCGGGAACGCGGAGTGGATCAGGCGAATGTGCTCGCCGGGGTTCCACTCGCGCTCGGGCACGCCGCGCAGCTGACCGAGGCTCTTGCGCCCGAACACGATGCGCTGATGCGGACCGAACGTGTCGGTGACCATCAAGTTCGAGAGCGTGTTCTTGCCGACCGTCTGGGGATGCAGCGTGCCCTGGTGGTAGCCCTCGAGGTAGCCGTCCCACGCGACCTTCCAGCCGGGTCCTTCGATCTCGCGCTGCAAGTACACGTGCCAGCGCTCGAGCGCGAGCGTCGCGAGCGGCGCGGCGAACGAGCCGAGCCACGCGTCGACGTCGAACGCGCCGCCAGGCGTGAGAGCGACCCACACGAGGCCCGCGCGCTCCGCGCACGGCAGAGCTGTCAGGGACAGCGCGCTGCGATCCGAGGCGCCGAAGGTGTGCTCGCCGTACATCGCGACGAGGGTGCCGCGCGCGTCGTAGGCCCAGGCGTGATACGGGCAGGCGTGCTTTGCGGCGCGCCCACAGCCTTCGCGCAGCGGCGCGCCGCGATGCCGGCACGCGTTCACGAATGCGCGCACGGCGCCGTCTTCCGCGCGTGTCAGCAGCACCGGCACGCCCGCGACGCGCAGCGCCTTGTAGGCGCCGGCGCCCGCGAGCTCGCCGCTCAGCGCGAGCGCGAGCGGCACGCGCCGCCACACGCGCGCGAGCTCGCGCTCGTAGCGCGCACGGTCGGTGTAGGCGCTCGCGGGCATCCGCATCGTCGCGGGGGCGAGGTCGGTCGTGTCCGCCTCGAGGTGCGCGAGCGCGCGGCGCGCAAGGGGAAGCAGGCGTTCGCGCGCGTCCACGAGTTGTTACTGCGCCGGCGTGTACCAGATCGCGCTCGTGTAGGCGCGATCCTGGATCACGGAAGGTGGGCTCGCGGGGTGTTCTTTCTTCAGTGCAAGCGAGTCGTAGAGCGTGTGGCGCGGCGTCGGGATCTGCAGCACGCGCACGTAGTAGAACGCGCGCTGCGCGGGATCGAACTCGGCGTCTGTCCAGACCGCGGCGAGCTGCGCTGCCCCGATCGTGTTCGCGTACCTCCCCGTCGCGACGTCCACCGTGTTTCCCACGGGCGGCAGCTTCCCGTCGGCGCCGGGCTCGCGGTCGCCCGACCACGCGACGTCGAACACGCGCTCGCGCGCCTTCCCGTCCGCGTCGAGCCAGCCCTTCACGATCTGCGCGCGGTCGAGGTTGCCGCCGAGCGGATCCTTCGCGGCGTGCACCAGGAAGCTCGGCGCGCGCCCCTTCGGCGCGCTCGTCAGGTCGCCGCCCATCGGCACGCCCTTCACGTAGCCGACGCGCGCGATGTCCTTCGCGCGCGCATCCGCCGCGCGGAACGCGAAGCCGCCGAAGAAGCGCACCGCGATGCGCGGCCCGCTCGTCGCGTACACCTCCTTGCGGCGCAGCGCGGAAAAGATCGCGTCGCGCGTGTTCTCGGTGGCCCACACCGCCGCGAGCCCCGACGCGCTCATGCGCACGTTCGGCAGCAGCGTTTGCGTGAAGCGATGCTCCGGCGTCGAGTCGTACGCCATCTTGCCGCCGAAGTTGTCTTCGTCGGGCGTGGACGCGCCGGTGTGCGAGTCGGTCGAGCCGATCACGCCAAACTGATACGGGTTCACGCCCGCGCGCTGCGCCACTTCGAGCCCGCGCATCAGCGCGGTGCGCACGTAGGAGCCCGGCTTCGGCGGCGGCGCCGCCATCAACGTGCCGTCGGCGCCCGACTTCAGCAGGTAGTCGAACACCTCGAAGCTCGCGAGCTCGTCGGTCGGCGAGAGCTCGCGGCGCGCCTCGCTGTCGCCCTTGATCTGCGTCGCCTCGACGATCGGCTCCCAGCGCATGCGCGTGCGCGCATAGTCAGCTGTTAGGGGTCGCCCCTCGCTGTCGACTTCGTCGAACATGAGGCCGTCCGAGACGTTCGAGTTGTGCGGGATCGAGAGGAAGTCCGCGCCGACGCGCTTCGAAGTCGCATCGAGCCAGCTCCACAGCTCCTCGGGCTTGTTGCTGTCGATCGTGCTGAAGGGCTGGAACTGCTGCGCCTGCGCGGCGCTCGCGGTCGACATCACGATGCGGTGCAGGTTGTTGCCGCCCGGCATCGAGGTCCACTCCCAGCCGACGAACGCGGTGAACTTGCCTGGCTGGTTGTGGCGCTCGGTGATGTCGGTCGTCTCCTGCCAGATCGAGCGCCGGTACTCGGGCGTCGAGAGGTCGGCCGGTGGCGCCGCGTTCCCACTGAGCGCCGCGAGGAACGCTTGGCCAACGGGGTTCTGAAACAGATTCGCGCCCGTGCGGAGCGTCGCGAGGATTTCCTTGCCCGACGCGCTCTCGGCGATCAGCGGATCGCCCGCGCTGAGGCGATAGAGCGTGCCGAGCAGCTCGGCGTGGTCGGAGACGACGAGGAAGTCGAGGGGACGCTCGAGCTGAATGCGCGCGCGGTGGTAGGGGTGCACCATCGGCAGGCCCTTCGCGAAGCGGTACGCGTCGTCGGGCGTCGCGCTGCGGTTGCCCACGGTGTACGCGTCCACCGAAAACGCGCTGTGCACGTGCGTGTCGCCCCAGAGCAGCTGCGTCTCTTGCGCGAGAGTCGGTGCGGCAGCTGTTAGGGCGAGTGCGAGGGAAGCGGCGAGGTGGCGCATCCGGGCTCCGAGTCCTCGCGAGTGGACCGCAGCGGGCCAGTGGCGCGCAACCCCGTCGCGAGCCCGCGTGGCGCGACTTATGCTGCGACACCCGCTCCGGAGGCCCGCATGAAGCGCTTCATCCAGCACGAAGAGCTCGCCCGCGACAGCCGGTTCACGCGCCAGACCACGGCGCTCTCGACGCTGATCGCGCAGCTGCCCGACGACGTGAATGCGGTCGTCGAGGTCTTCGAGAAGTTCGCGCCGATGATCGAGCAATCGACGCGCGGCACCGCAGCCGAGCCGCTCTACGACGCCTACGGCCCTGGCTTCGGTCTCCTCACCAACACGCAGGCGATCCGTCCCGGCGATCCGGCGACGCCGACGCGCATGAAGCTGCGCATGCACGGCATCTACGTGGGCGAGCTGCAGGCGCTCGAAGGCGCGGGCCGCTCGCTCTGGGACTTCCCCGACGCGCCGTGGGAGTTCAAGATGAACATGGCGCGCCAGTGCTGGGACGAAGCGCGCCACGTGCAGATCTACGAGAAGCTGCTCGAGCACGTGGGCGGGAAGCCGGGGATGTTCCCGGAGAGCACGTTCCTGTTCGAGTGCGCGTGCTCCGACGACCCGGCGCTGCGCGTCGCGGGCGTGAACCGCGGCCTCGAAGGCCTCGCGTGCGACGTGTTCCGCGATCTCATCAAGTACGCGGACGAAGTCGGCGACGAGAAGATGAAGCAGGCGGTCGACTACGTGCTCGCCGACGAGCTCACGCACGTGCGCTTCGGCAGCGATTGGGTGCGCGAGTTCTGCAAGAACGACCCCGAGCGATTGAAGCGCGCGAACGAGTTCCGCAAGCAGGTCGACAAGCAGTTCAACTTCGGCGGTGCGCGCAGCGCGCGGAGCGACGCCGCGATTCGCATCGCGTTCGAGGATCGGCGCGAGGCGGGCTTCACCGAGGAAGAGCTGAACGAGCTCGTCGAGCTGTGCGGTGAGGGCCCGTCGCGCGAGACGATGCGCGAGGCCGCGCGCATCCTGCGCGAGCGCCACCACGCGAAGAAGGCTGCCGCGGGAGCGCAGTCGTGAGCGAGCGCATGTACCCGGGCTTCGGCCCGAACGAGCGCACGACCTTCGCGCCCTACGGCGCGTTCGAAGTGCCCGCCGATCTGCGCGAGCTCTCGGGCCGCTACGATGTCGAAGCCACCGCGCGGCGCGTGCGCAACTTCCGCTACGCCGAAGAGTGGACGATGATGCTCCTCGGCGGCTGGATCGCGACGATCCCCGAAGTTCCGGTGAAGACGGGCCTCGGCAAGATCACCTGGGATTGCGCCGTGACCGCCGACGCGCTCGGCAAGCGCCTCCCCGAGCTGCGCTGCGGACGCAAAGCTGCCGAAGCGAGCGAGTCCGCGAACGACGGCTTCGCGAAGTTCATCCAGGCGCTCGCCGAGCCCGAGACGCCGGATCTGACGATCGAGAAGCTCGCCGGCGTGTTCGACGTGCTGAAGCCGCACCTGATCGCGGTCTACGAGCGCACGATGCGCGAGACGGATCAGATCAGCGACGCGCCCACGATCGAGTTGTTGGAGGACGCGGTGCGCAAGACGCGCAAGCACATCGCCTGGGCCGACGAGGTGCTGGAGCGCCTGTGCGACACGGACGGCAAGCGCGAACGCCGCCGCCGCCGCGTCGCCGCGCTGCGCGCGCAGCTCGAAGCGTGCGGCGGCGTGACGGGGACGCTGGCGGACGAGACGGGCAGGGCGAACTGATGCCCGATCCGCGCGCCGCGGAAGTGTTCGACCAGAAAGTCGCGGCCGGCTTCCTCGCCGCGAACGAAAAGCAGACGGGGCTCCCCGCGTTTCTCGGCGCGCGCTTCACCTCGTTCACGCCCGGCGTGCTGCGCGCGGAGCTCGACGTGCGGCCGGAGCTGCTGACGCCGTTCAAGAACATGCACGGCGGCGTGATCTCGGCGCTGTGCGACCACGTGCTCGGCTGCGTGTGTTACCCGCACATGAAGCGCGGCCAGTGGGCGGCGACCACCGAGTTCAAGCTGAACCTGCTCGCGCCCGTAACAACTGGCGTGGTGGCGGCGACGGCGGAGATCCTGTCGCTCACGAAGGCGACGGCGGTCGTGCAGATCCGCGTCGAGAACGAGGGCCGGCTCGCGGCGATCGCGCAGGGCACGGTGCTGATTCGCGACCCGCGGCCGGCGGCGTAGGAGGGATCATGCCGGTGAAAGAAATCGGTCCCGCCGAGGCCGAGCAGCGGCTCGGCGAGTTCCTCGCCGTGGACGTGCGCGGCGCTCACGAGTACGCGGGGCCCCTCGGGCACGTGCCCGGCTCCGTGCTGATCCCGCTGCCCGAGCTCGAGCTGCGCGCGCGCGAGCTTCCGAAGGGCAAGCAGTTGTTACTGGTGTGCCGCTCCGGCGCGCGTTCGGCGCGGGCGTGCGAGCAGCTCGAAGGGCTCGGCTACGGCCCCGCGACGAACCTCACCGGCGGCATGATCGCGTGGAACCGCGCCGGCCTCGCGATCGAGAAGCCGCGCTACGCGCACGCCGCCGCGCTGCTCGACAACGCGATCGCGTGGCTCGCGCAGGTGAGTGCGCAGAAGGCCGACGCCGTGCGCGCGAGCCTCACGGCGGAGATCGGCAGCACCGGCGAAGGGCGGACGAAGGCCGAGTCCGCGCGCGTGCTCGACTGGATCGAGCAGAAGGCGCGCGCTGCCGGCGCGCCGCCCGACACGGACCTGTCGCTCGCCGCGTTCCGCGCGGCGCTCGCGCAGCTCTAGCGTGGCGGCGCTCGGCTACGCGCTGAGCATCCTGATCGGCGTCTCGCTCGGTTTCTTCGGCGGCGGCGGCTCGATCCTCACCGTGCCGCTGATGGCGTACGTGTTCGCGCTCGACGCGAAGATCGCGATCGCGTCGTCGCTGCTCGTGGTGGGCGCGGCGAGCGCATCGGCCGCCGCGCAGCACTGGCGCGCCGGCAACGTCGACGCGCGCACCGCGGCGTTGTTCGGCGCCGCGGGCATGACGGGTGCGTACGCCGGCGGCCGCGTCTCGCAGCTCTTCGACGGTTCGCTGTTGTTGTTGATGTTCGCGGTGATGATGGGCATCACCGCCATCGCGATGTGGCGCGGCCGGCGCGCGCCGCCCGAGAACGCCGTCACGCGCTCGCCGCGGCGGCTCGTGCTGCAGGGCCTCGCGGTGGGCGCGTTCACCGGCCTGATCGGCGCCGGCGGCGGCTTCCTGATCGTGCCTGCGCTCGCGCTCTGGGCCGGTCTCCCGATGCAGCGCGCCGTCGGTACCTCGCTCGCGATCATCGTGATGAACTGCATCGCGGGCTTCGCGGGCTACGCGAGCCACGTCAGCGTGCCTTGGCAGCTCGTCGCGTTCGTTTCGGTCGCGGCGATCGCCGGCTCCTTCGCAGGCTCCGCCGCCGCCAAGCGCATCAACCCGGCGCAGTTGCGCCGCGCCTTCGCCGGCTTCGTGCTCGCGATGGCGGGGCTGATCCTCGTGCGCGAAGTGAACGTGTGGCTGAGCGACGCGCTCGCCGCGCTGCCGCGCACCGGACCGCAGCTCGTGTTCGCGGTGATCATGCTCGCTGGCGGCATCGCCGCAGGCCGCGCCTCGCGCAGCCTCGGCGGGCGCCACGGCGAGCCGGACTACGAAGATGGAGCTGGGATCTGATGGAAGCGACGCCGTTCACTCCGCTCGAAGGCTTGCTCGGCGGCGCGCTGATCGGCCTCGCTTCTGCGCTGTTGTTATGGACGGACGGCAAGGTGGCGGGCATCAGCGGCATCCTGTCTCGCGCGCTCGTGCCCACGCGCGGCGACTTCGCGTGGCGTCTCGCGTTCCTCGTCGGGCTCCCGCTCGGCGCAGCGCTCGTCGTGCGCGCCACGAGCGACGTGCACGGTTTCGCGATCACGGCGAGCTGGCCCACGTTGATCGCGGGCGGCCTGCTCGTCGGCTTCGGCACCGCGCTCGGCAACGGCTGCACGAGCGGCCACGGCGTGTGCGGCATCGCGCGCGGCTCGAAGCGCAGCGTCGCCGCGACCGCGACGTTCATGGCGAGCGCGATCGCCGCGACCTTCGTGCTGCGCCACGTGCTCGGAGCCGCGTGATGGCGCAGATCCTCGCCGCACTCGCGAGCGGTCTCGTGTTCGGCGCCGGCCTCGCCCTCGCGGGCATGACCAACCCCGCGAAGGTGCTCTCGTTCCTCGACCTCGCCGGTGCGTGGGACCCGACCCTCGCGCTCGTCATGGGCGGCGCGCTCGCCGTGAACGCCGCCGCCTACGCGGTGACACGCCGCCGCGCGAAGCCGCTCTACGCCGACGCCTTCGCGCTGCCCACCCGCAGCGACCTCGACGCGCGCTTGTTAGGCGGCGCTGCGCTGTTCGGCCTCGGCTGGGCGCTCGTCGGCCTCTGCCCCGGCCCCGCGCTGGCGAGCCTCGCACGCGGCGACGTGCACGTGCTGGGCTTCGTGGCGGCGATGGCGGTGGGGATGCTCGCGGCGCGCCGGGTGTAGGCCGCGCACCTGGGACGTACGTGCACCGAAGCGCGCACTTGGGACGTACGTGCACCAAGACGCGCACCTGGGACGTACGTGCACAGAAGCGCGCGCGCTGGGTCGCGGCCTCCCAGAATCGCGCGAGCGCGATACGTTACTCGCTCACTCCGCGGTCCCGCGGAAAGAACCAATGCCCCGCGGACCTCGCGTCGACGCCGAGGGCGTCGCGCACCATGTCTGGCAGCGCGGCGCAGGTCGCATGGTCGTCTTCATCGACGACACCGATCGCGCCAGCTTCATGAGGCGCTTCAGGCGCCTCCTCGTCGAGCAGCGCATGCGCGCCTTCGGCATCGTGCTGATGTCGAACCACTATCACGTCGCGCTGCAAACCGGCCCGATCGCGATGTGGCGCTTCATGCACCGCCTGCTCACCGGCTACGCGCTCGAATTCAACAAGCGGCACGAGCGCGACGGGCACGTCTTCCAGAACCGCTACGGCTCGCGCGCCCTGAACGGCGACGACGAGCTCGCGACCGTGGTCGTGTACGGCGCGAGAAACCCACTCGAAGCCGGCGTGGTGAGGGACGAGCCAGGGCTGCGGCAGTACGTGTGGTCCAGCTATCCGGCGTTGATGGGCGAGGATGCGGCGGATCACGGCGTCGCGGTCGGAGCGACGCTGTCACTGTTCGGCGACACGGTGCCCAGTGCCCGCCGGGAGCTGCGCCGGCGCGTCGTCCAGGGCGTGACCTGGGCGCCGGAGAATCGGCACGACGCGAAGCATCCGTCGCTGAGCCCCGAGCGCGCGGCGCAGTTCGCGGCGATCGCGGCGGAAGTGTGCGCGCGAGCGAACCTCGAAGCGCGCGAAGTGCGCGGCCGGTCGATGCGCGTCGAAGCGCGCGCAGCGCGGCGGGAGATCGCGCAACGCGCAACGAGGGCAGGTTTCAGCGCATGCGAGATCGCCCAAGAACTCGGTTCATCCGAGTGGTCGGTTCGGCGCGCAGCCTCCCGGTGAGGCGTGCAACGGCGACGTACGTAGGCGTGCAACGGGGACGTACGTGCAACTCAACGTGTGCAAGCGCGATGCACGTACGTCCCCGTTGCACGTCCCGCGCCTTACGCCACCACCTCCCACTGCGGAATCCTCAGCACCTCGCCGCTCTCCGGGTCCTTCGCTTCCTCGAAGCACACGCGCACGCGCTGACCCACGGCCACTTCGTCGGGCGCGCGGTTCACGACGTTGCCGACCACGCGCACGCCGGGCACGTCGTCGACCGAGACGAGCACGACCACGTAGGGGACGCGGTCGTGCAGCGCGGGGTGCACCGCGTAGTGCGCGACGGTGAGGCTCTCGATGCGGCCGCGGCCGGCGCTCGCGCGCTCCGTGAACTCGAACGACTGGCACGCGCCGCACACGTCGGTGGGCGGGTGCTGCACGTGCGCGCACTTCGCGCACTGCTGGAACACGAGCGCGCCGGCCGTGAAGAAGCGCTTCGTGAGCGCGTCGGTGCCGGGCAGCATCCAGCTCTCGCCGAGGTAGCGGGCCATCGCGCGTCTCCCCTCGCCCTAATTGCTGAACAGCACGGCGCTGCCCGGCGCGAAGCCGGGGCCGGCGACGGCGAGTGACAGCTCGACATCCGGGACTTGCGCGGTGCTCTCGCCGCGGACTTGGCGCACGGCCTCGACCACGCACTCGAAGCCGTGGATGTAGGCCTCGCCGAGGTTGCCGCCGCTGGTGTTGAGCGGCAGCGCACCGTGCGGCGCGAGCAGGCGTCCCCCCGACACGAACTCCTCGATGCCCTCGGGAGGCGCGAGGCCCATCTCGCACATCGCGATCAGCACCGGCCCGGTGAAGTTCTCGTAGAACTGCACCACGTCGAGATCGGCGGGCGTGACGCCCGACTGCTCCCAGATCGCGCGGCCGACGACGTGCTTGTGCGCGGTGGGGAAGACGTGCTCGTTGAACGCGCCCGCGCCGTCGCGGAAGCCGAGGCCCTGCGACGCGGCGAGGATCGGCACGGGCTTCTTGCGCAAGTCGCGCGCGCGCTCGGGCGTCGTCACCACGATCGCGGCGGCGCCGTCGTTCTCGGGGCAGCAGTCGTAGAGGTGGAACGGCTCCGCGATCCAGCGCGAGGCGTGATACTTCTCTCTTGTTAGGGGCTTGCCGTAGCGCAGCGCGCGCGGGTTCGACTGCGCGTGGTGGTACGAGGCCAGCGCGATGTCGCAGAGCGCCTCCTGCGAGATGCCATGACGCGCCATGAACGCGCTCGTCTGCAGCGCGCAGATCTGCGCGGGCGAGAGCAGGCCGTAGGTCGCGGTGAAGGCGAAGTTGCCGCGTGCGTAGCCCGCGCCGCCGGCTTGCCCGAAGCGGCCGAACTGCCCCTGCGCGAGCGCGCGGAACACGACGACGTGCTTCGCGAAGCCGCCCGAGACCGCGGCGTCCGCGAGCATCACCGCGCTCGCCATGCCGTTGCCGCCGCCGCCCCACGGCTGCGCGGTGTAGGTGAGCTGCTTGCAGCCGAGCGCCAGCGCGAGGCGCATCGGGTCGTTGCGCTGATCCATGTACGAGACGAAGCCGTCCACGTCCGCGAGCGCGAGCCCCGCGTCCGCGACCGCGTTCCGGATCGCGATGCACGCGAGCTGGAACTCGCTCTCGCTCGCGCGACCGCGCTCGTAGTACGTCGACTCGCCCACGCCCGCGACGACGGCCCGCTTCTTCACGCGCGTCTCCTCAAGTGAGACCGCCGAAGCGCGGCATCACCTCGGTCGCGAAGCGCTCGATCGAGCGCTTCAGCTTCTCGTGCGGGATGAGGCCGTTGTAGGTCCACGCGAACAGCCACTTCGCGGGCAGGCGCTTCAGCAGGCGCTCGAGCTGGCGCGACACGGTGTCGGGCGTGCCCACGAGCACGAGGCTGTCTTCCATGATGTCTGGCATGGCGCCGCTCTGCGGGTGCGACATGCCCTGGTCGAAGCCGAACGGCGCGAACCAGGCGGCGCCCACGAACGCACCGGAGTCGCGCCACAGCGCGTGCGCCTCTTCGTCCGTGTCGGCGATCACGACGTCGCGCAGCACGCCGATGCCGTCGCCGGGCGCGCGGCCCGACACGCTCGCATACAGCTCGAACAGCGCGCGCTCTCGCACGGGGTGCAGCTGAGGCAACACCGCCGTAATGCCTTGCTCCGCGCACCAGCGGATGCTGCGCTCCGAAGACGCGAAGGGCTGGAAGATCGGCGGATGCGGGCGCTGCAGCGGCTTCGGCACGACGCCGACCTCGCGCACGATGCCGTCCCGAACACCGGCGCCGAAGCGCTGCGTGGCCTCGAGCGTCCAGGGCGTTTCGCCCGGCGGCACGCGCCAGGTTTTGCCCTGATGACTGATCAGGTCCTCGGTCCACGCGCGCTTGATCAGCGCGAAGCTCTCCTCGAACGCCTCGCGGTTCGCGGCGTCGATCGCATCGTGCTGATGCGGCTGCGCGCCGTGGATGCCGTGGGTCTGCTGCGCGAGCACGTCCACCCAGCGCCGCTGGTAGCCGCGCGCGAAGCCCGCGCAGGCGCGGCCGCCCGACATGTGGTCGAGCATCGCGATGTCTTCGGCGACGCGGATCGGGTTGTCGGCGGGCAGCACGATGCCGAGCTGCCCCACGCGAATGCGCTGCGTCTGCATCGCGATGAAGAGATCGAGCAGCACGGGGTTCTGCGACATCTCCACGCCTTCGACGTGGAAGTGATGCTCGGTGAAGTAGATGCCCTCGTAGCCGAGCCAATCGCCGAGCCGCGCTTGCTCCGAGAGCTCGCGCAGCATCTTCGCGTAGAGGTCGCGGCGCAGGCCCGAGCAGCCCGCTTCCATTTCGGCGCGGCTGCCGACTGAGGGCAGGTAGAACAGCGAGGCCTTCACGCATTTCTCCCTAGCAAGGGCCGCACTTCCTTTGCGAAGCGCTCGAGCTGCTCCTCGCGTTCCTCGGCGCGCCCGACTACGTCCACGATCACGCTGCGCACGCCCGCGCGCTGCAGCTCCGCGATGCGCGCTGCGACATCGGCGGGCTTGCCGAGCGCCGCGTAGCGCTGCGCCGCGCGGCGAAAGTCCATCGCGTACCGGCGCGACAGATGCTCGGTGGCGCCGTCGAGCGCTTCCTCGTACGAATTCTTGGTGAGCGTGAAGAGCAGGTGGCCGGTGTGGAAGCGCTTCAGCTCGCGCTTCGCGGCGAGCGCGGCGGCTTCGATCTTCTCGAGCCCCGCGCGGTACTGCTCCGCCGTCACGACGTACGAGATCCAGCCGTCGCAGAGGCGGCCGATGCGCGCGAGCGCACCGTCACTGCGTCCGCCGGCGTGAATCGGCAGCTCGCGCTGCGCGGGCGGCGGCAGCATCTGCACGTTCGCGACGGGATAGAAGCGCCCGTCGTGCGTGACCGGCGCGCCCGTCCACAGCTTCCGTAACAGCTCGATGCCTTCCGTGAGGCGCGCGCCGCGCTCGTTCAGCGGCACGCCGCAGGCTTTGTATTCATTCGCGAACTCGCCGCCCACGCCGACGCCGAATTCGAGGCGCCCTCCGATCATGCGGTCGAGCGTCGCGACCTGCTTCGCGACGGGAACCGCGTGGCGCAGTGGCAGCAGGTAGACCGAAGTGCCGAGCCGGAGCTTCTGCGAGAACGCGCCGATCATCGCGAGCTGAATCAGCGGGTCGTAGAGCGGGACCGTGAACGCGATGTGATCGCCGACCCACAGCGAGTCCCAGCCCTGCGACTCCGCGCGCTCGGCGGTCCGCTTCGCTTCCTCCACGTTCGCGGCGGTGGTGATGAAGCCGTACGTGAGCTCGGACGCGAGGGGGAGCGACATGCGCGCACGGTACGCCGCTCGCGCGCGCGCTTGCTATTGGGCGACGAACGTTTCCCGCGTGCCGTTCGCGTCCACCGTGTAGGCCGTGCCCGAGACGAAGTCCGTGCCGAGCGCGAGCGCGGTCTCCTTCTCGCCGTAGATCATCGTGCAGGCGACGTCGTCGCGCGCGGGCTCGGTGTTGAACACGTCGATGAAGATCGTCGCGCCCTCGCGCCGCACGTCCGCGCGCGCGAACTGCGCGCAGCCGTTCGGAAGCGCGGAGGTCACGTCGGCGAAGACCTGCGGCGGGAAGGACTCCGCGACGCGCACGGAAACGCGCACGACCTGCGCGCGCACTTCGCGCCGCGCGTCCGCGAGCGAGCCACGCAGCGGCGGCTTCGTCGGCGCGCCCGGAAGCTCGGCGCGCGCCGGCGGTGCGCCATCGGTGCACGCGGCGTGGAGCAGGACGAGGAGCGCGAGGAGCGCGATGCGGAGCGGCATGGGCGCAGCATAGAGTCGCTTCGGACTGCGAGGAGGCGCCCGTGCGAATGCGAGCGGTGTTGGCGGCGGCTGCGATCTCGGCCAGCGCAGGCGCGGAGGAGGCGCTTCCGAGCGCGGCGTTTCGCGACGCGATCGCGCGCACCGAGGCGAAGCTGCTGGCGAGCGCGCCGGCGCAGTCGCCGGAAGGAAGGCGCGCGGCCAGCGCGTATCTCGCGGGCCTGATCGAGCAGGCGTGGTCGCTCGCGGGCGAGGATGCGCTGCGCTTCGAGCCGGTCTTCTACGGCAGCGGCTCGCTCGGCGGGCGGCCCGGCCTCTTCAATCCCGACAACATCTACCTAACGACGCTGCTCGATCCGGCAGGGAGCTATCGCATCACGGGCAGGCGCGGCTCGCACGCGCAGCTGATCCTTCAGCTGCTCGACGACCCGAGCGTCCTGGCGCTCGGGCAGAGTCGCGGCGTGATCGACGTGCAGCAGCTCGGCGTCGCGGCCGGCGAGGAGATCGAGTTGTGGCTCGGCGGCGAGCAGCGCGCGGGCCACTGGTTTGCACTCGCGCCCGACGCGAGCTCGATGCTCGTGCGCATGACCTTCGCCGATTGGGCGGCCGAGTCGCCGTCGACGCTGCGCATCGAGCGCCTCGACGAGCCGGCGCCCGCTGCGGAGGATCCAGCGCAGGGCCGGCTCGCGCGCGCTGCGCGCTTTCTCGACGGCGCGGCGGCGCTGTGGCTCGACGCGTTCCTGCAGCGCATGGAGTCGAGCGTGCCGGTCAACGGCGTGACGGAGCTGCGCGCGACGCGCGATGGACTCACGGGGCAGTACTCCGTGAACGGCCGCTTCGATCTCGCCGAGGACGAGGCGCTCGTGATCGAGGTCGCGCGCAGCAGCGCGACTTATCAGGCAATCCAGCTCGGCGACGCTTGGTTCGTCACGCCCGACTGGACGCGCCATCAAGTGAGCCTCAACCACGCGCAGGCCCGCGCCGACGCCGACGGCAGATTCCGCTTCGTGATCTCGCGCCGCGACCCGGGCGTCCCGAACTGGCTCGACACCGCAGGCACCGCGCGCGGCTACCTGTTCATGCGCTGGCAGGGCGTGCCGGCGCCCCTCGGCCCCGAGTACGCGCCGAGCGCGCGGCTCGTGAAGCTCGCCGAGCTGCGCGGCGTGCTGCCGCAGGACACGCCCGTCGTCGACGCCGAGGAGCGCGCGGAGCAGCTGGCGGCGCGCAGACACGCCCCGTCGCGGAAGTGAGGGGCGGACCGAAACGCGAGGTCTGACTCAGGCGCCGAAGATCCCGCCCTCGACGTCCACGCCGACGGGCGCGTGGTCGCTGCCGCGCACGCTCGCTTGGATGAACGCGGCGCGCACGAACGGCATCGCTTCGGACGACGCGAGCACGTAGTCGATGCGCCAGCCGATGTTCTTTGCGCGCACGCCGAAGCGCTGGCTCCACCACGAGTAGTGCCCGCCGTCCGGCTCGAACGCGCGGAACGTGTCGACCCAGCCGGCCGCGAGCCAGCGCGCGAGCTCGCGGCGCTCGTTCGGAAGGCAGCCGCTCGTCTTGCGGTTCTCCTTCGGGCGCGCGAGATCGAGATCGGTGTGCGTGGTGTTGAAGTCGCCCATCGCGAGCACGTGCGCGCCGTCCGCGCGCAGCTTCTCGAGCCGCTCGAACACGCGCTTGTAGAAGCGCAGCTTGAACGGCACGCGCGAGTTGTCGCGCTCTTTCCCGTTGCCGTTGGGGAAGTAGACGTTCGCGACGACGAGCCGCCCGAAGCGCGCGAGCTGCACGCGGCCCTCGGCGTCGAAGGCGCGCTGCTCGAGTGAGGTATGCACCGCCTCCGGCGCGCGCCGCGCGTAGAGGCCGACTCCGCTGTAGCCGGCGCGCTCGGCCGCGACGAAGTGTGTGTGCCAGCCGCGCGGCGCCGCGAGCCGCTGCGGCAGGTCGGCGTGCTGCGCGCGCACTTCCTGCACGCCCACGATCTCGGCGTCGCTGCGATCGAGCCAGCGCCGAAAGCCTTTCGCGTCGCACGCGCGCAGGCCGTTCACGTTCCAGCTGAGGATGCGGTGGAGGGTCATCGCTCGGTTCGAGCTCGCGAAGTCACGCGTCCTGAATCAGATACGTGTACTCCCACAGCCCCTGCTTGTATCGCGCGCGCAGGCGCGTCGCTTCTTCGAGCGAGATCGCGCCGCGGCGGCGCGCGTCTTCGGCGAGCTTTCGCACCTTCTCGTTGAGCGAGGCCTGGTCGTACTCGACGTAGGTGAGCACGTCCTTCACGTCCTCGCCCTCGACGACGTGGTCGACCATGTAGCCGCCGCTCTCGTCGTCGACGACGACGTGCACGGCATCGGTGTCGCCGAACAGGTTGTGGAGGTCGCCGAGGATTTCCTGATAGGCGCCGACCATGAACACCGCGATGTAGTAGCGGCGGCCGTCGAGCGGGTGCAGCTCGAGCACGTTCTTCACGTCGTGCTGGTCGATGAACTGGTCGATCTTGCCGTCGCTGTCGCAGGTGAGGTCCGCGATGATCGCGCGGCGCGTCGGCTTCTCGTGCAGGCGCTGGATCGGCATCACCGGGAAGAGCTGCTTCACCGCCCAGTGGTCGGGCGCGCTCTGGAAAACGGACAGGTTACCGTAATAAGTGTCGGCCAGGCCCTTCTCGAGCTCCTCGAGCTCCTCCGGCACTTCCTTCAGATCCGCCGCGATCTTCTGGATCTTCTCGCAGCAATCCCAGAACAGGCGCTCGACGCGCGCGCGCGCGCGCAGATCGAGCTGGCCCACGTTGAACAGGGTCGCGGCGTCTTCCTTGATCTGCATCGCGTCGTGGAACGACTCGAGCACGTTCTTCTTGTTCACGCCCGACCAGACCTCGTGCAGGTCCTTCAGCACCTTCGGGTCGTCGTCCTTCATCGGCTCGGGCTTGCGGCCGATGCGCACCTCGCTCGCCCCGAGCACGTCGAACACGAGCAGCGCGTGGTGCGCGACCATCCAGCGCCCGGCCTCGGTGACGATGTCGGGGTGCGGGATGCCCGCGCCGTCGCAGGCCTCTTGCACCGAGGCGAGCACGTCGTTCGCGTACTCCTGCACGGTGTAGTTCTTCGAGCTGTGGAAGTTGGTCTGCGAGCCGTCGTAGTCGACGCCCAGGCCGCCGCCGACGTCGAGGATGCGCGGCTTCGCGCCGAGCTCGTGCAGGCCCACGAAGATGCGCGTCGCTTCGCGCAGCGCGTCCTTGTGCGCGCGGATCGCGGTGATCTGCGAGCCGATGTGGAAGTGCAGCAGCTCGAGGCAGTCGAGCATGTCGCTCGCGCGCAGCTGCTCCACGGCATCGACGATCTCGCTCGCGGTGAGGCCGAACTTCGACTTGTCGCCCGTCGAGTCGATCCACTTGCCCGCGCCCTTGGACTGCAGCTTCGCGCGGATGCCGATGTGCGGCTTGATGCCGAGCTCGCTCGCCACCTTCACCACGAGCTCGATCTCGTGGAAGCGGTCGATCACGATCACCGGCGTGCGGCCGAGCCGCTGGGCCAACAAGGCTGTCTCGATGTAGGCGCGGTCCTTGTAGCCGTTGCAGATGATCAGCGCGTTCGGAGTGTCGAGCAGCGCGAGCGCGATCAGCAGCTCGGGCTTGCTGCCCGCCTCGAGGCCGATGCCGTACTCGGCGCCGAACGAGACGAGCTCCTCCACCACGCGCCGCTGCTGGTTCACCTTGATCGGATAGACGCCGCGGAACTTGCCGTTGTAGCTGTAGGCGGCACTCGCCGAGCTGAACGCGTCGGCGATGCGCTTAACGCGCGCGTTCAGGATGTCGGGGAAGCGCAGCAGCATCGGCGAGCGCAGACCGCGCTGGCGCAGGTCTTCGACGAGCGCGGGAAGGGGGATCGCGGGGCCCGTCTCGCCGCGCGGCCGCACTTCGAGCTGGCCCGCGTCGTTGACGCTGAAGAATCCGCGTCCCCAGTTCTGAACGTTGTAGAGCTCGAGGCTGTCGCGGATGGTCCAGGCGTGCATCTTGTTAGGTGATTCCCCCGTCTTGCAGCGCTTCGTCGCGCTGCTCTTCCGTGGCCAAGTCTTTCACACGCACGACACCGCGTGCGCGCTCTTCGGGCCCGATCAGATAAACGTGCCGCGCGCCGGCTTTGTTCGCATCGGCGAACACCCGCTTCGGCTTCAGGTTGCTGAGCACGAGCTCGACGGTTTTCCCCTGGGCGCGCAGCGCGCGGGCGAGCCGCACGGCCGCGGGCCGCTCGTCGTCGCCGAGCGGGAACACGACCGCGTCGAGCGCGCGGGTCAGGGTGGGCAGCTTGCCGCGCTCGGCGAGCAGCTCGGCGATCACGGCGTCGCCGAAGCCGAAGCCGACCGCCGGCAGGGGCTTGCCGCCGAGCGTCTCGACGAGGCGGTCGTAGCGGCCGCCGCCGCATACGGCGCGCAGCTCGCCCGCTGTGTCGAAGGCCTCGAACACGACGCCCGTGTAGTACGCGAGCCCGCGCACGACCGAGGCGTCGAAGGCGACGCGATCCGCGACGCCATACGCCGCGAGCAGCTCGAACAGGCGCCGCAGCTGTGCGAGCGCGGGGGACGCCGCGCCGGCGAGCCGCGCGGCGTCGTCGAGGCCGCGCGCTTCGAGCAGCGCCACGACCGCCTCGCCTTCGGCGCGCGCGAGCTGCACCGCGCCGCTCGCCTCCGTGAGCTGGTCGATCACGGCGTCGCGCCCGATCTTCGTGAGCTTGTCCACGATCACGCACAGCGGCGCGAACGCGTCGGGCCGCTTCGCCAGCACGCCCGCGCGCAGGCTCTCCTCCAGCAGCGCGCGGTGGTTCACGCGCATGCGCACGTCGCCCGCCGCGAGCCCCATCGCGTCGAGCGCGTGGAAGATCGCGGCGATCAGCTCGGCCTCGGCGGTGACGTCGGCCTCGCCCCAGACGTCCATGTTCCACTGGTAGTGCTCGCGGCGGCGCCCGCGCTGCAGGCGCTCGTAGCGCCAGCACTGTGGGATTGCGAACCAGCGCAGCGGGAGCCGCAGCGCGCCCTGGCGCGCCATCACCATGCGCGCGAGCGAGGGCGTCAGCTCGGGGCGCAGCGCGAGGTGCCGGTCGTGGAGCTGGAAGTGGTAGAGCTGCTCGACGATCTCCTCGCCGGCCTTGCGCAGGTAGAGCTCGGCGTGCTCGACGACGGGCGCGTCCACCTCCTCGAAGCCGAACGCGAGCGCGGTGCTGCGAAAGCGCTCGAACAGCCACGCGCGCAGGCGCATGTCGTCGGGGTAGAAGTCGCGCGTGCCGCGCGGCGGGGCGAGGTCGGTCACGCGCGCGATGTATCACCCACGCGCGCTGCGGACCAGAGCGCGCGCGCTGCGCGGGGCAATTTCGGCCGGGCCGCCTCGGCCCCCGATCATTCTGGCCGGGCCGAAATGTACGGGGCGGTCATTTTGGCCCGGCCGGAATGCTCGCTCGCCCGCGCGCGCCGCTGCTAAACCCCGCGCCCGCGCCGCGCCGATGCTGCGCGCGACACTTCCGAGGAGCCCTCGCGATGCAACTCCGCCTCTCGCTCGTGCCCGTTGCCGCTGCGTTCGCTCTCGCCGCGTGCGGCGGTGACGATGCTGCGCCCGCCGATGCTTCCGGCGCGGCGGAATCCGCAGCGAGCGCCGCCCCCGCAGCCGCGCCCGCGACGCCCGCCGATCTCCCGCGCGGCCTGCTCCTCGCGCTCAGCACGTTCCGCAACGGCGACGACGGCAAGCCCATCCCGCAATCCGAGCTCGTGGTCGTGACGCGCAGCGGCGGCGCCTGGAACGCGGCCTCGGTCAGCGACCCCGACAGCAACGTGTTCCACAAGGCGATGGTCGTGGACCTGCCGGGCCACGGGCCGTCGCTGGTCACGCTCGGCGCGATGAAGGCCGCGGTGAAGCGCTGGCAGAAGGGCGACGCGGGGCTCGCGCCCGCCGAGACGCTCTGGGAGGCGAAGTTCGGCGGCACCTTCGACCGCATGCGCGACGGCGAGGCCGCGGACCTGTTCGGCGATGGCAAGCAGGCGCTCGCGATCGCGACGCACGACCAGGGCGTCGTCGCCGTGCTGCGCGCGCAGGAAGGCGGCGGCTGGGCCGCGACCGAGCTCGACCGCAAGCCCGACACCTTCGTGCACGAGATCGAGCTCGGCGATCTCGACGGCGACGGCGTGCGCGAGATCTACGCCACGCCGAGCGCGCCCAACAAGCTCGACGGCTCGCCGCAGCCCGGTGAGGTGGTGCGCTTCGTGCCGGGCAAGGGCGAGGGGCGAGCGGTCGTGGCCGACCTCGGCATGCGCCACGCGAAGGAGATTCTCGTCGCCGACGTCGACGGCGATGGCCGCGACGAGCTCTACGTCTCGGTCGAGGCCGCCGAGGGCGGGAACCTCGAGGTGAAGCGCTACGACGCCGGCACCGATCCCACCGCGGGCGCGGTCGTGGTGACTCTCGCCGACCCGATGTGCCGCTTCCTCACCGCGGGTGATCTCGATGGCGACGGCAAGCAGGAGATGGTCGTCGCGGCGAAGGACACCGGCCTCTGGCTCGCGCGCCCCGGCGCGGACGCAAAGGCGCCCTGGACGACGGAGCACATCGACGCGGACTCGAAGGGCTTCGAGCACGCCGCGCTGCTCACCGACCTCGACGGCGACGGCGTGGACGAGCTGTACGTCGCGAACGACAAGGCGAAGCAGCTGAACCGCTACGTGTGGGCGAACGGCAAGGCGCAGCGCGAGACGATCTACACGAGCGCGTCGCCGAACGCGGTGCTCACGTGGAACCTGATGCCCGCGCCGGTGGAGCTGGTGAAGTAGAGGCTGCGCCGCCTGCGCGGAGACACGTCCACGCAGGCGGCGGGCTCACGGCGCGCGGAGGGGACGTCCGCGCACCGCGCACAAGCGGAGCTTCTTTCCGCGCGCGTGTCCGCTACGGCAGCGGCAGCTGCGCGCAGCGCGCGTCGTGGCTGCACGCGACGAGCGGCACGAAGCGCCCCGAGCGCGGCTTCGTCTCGAGGAAGAGCCCGACTCCGCGCGCGAAGAACTTGTGCTCGTAGGCCGCTGGCTCGAGTGTCGTCGTGTCCGCAACCACGACGCAGTCGCCACTCGCGCAGAACAGCTCCGCGAGTGCCTGCGGTACGGCTTGGTCGAGCATCGCGTTCTGCCCGTAGCGGTAGGTCGTGCTGAGCACCGTGCCGACGTCTTCTGCCGAGCCCGCGGCCCACTCTTGGCGATACGTCGCGCCGACACGGGGCGCTCCCATCATCAGCGTGCCCGACTTCGCGCCGTCGACTCCTGCCTTGAACGAGCCCTCGATCTCGACGAGCTGCGGCAGTTCCGGGTCGTCGCCCTCGAACACCTCGTAGTCCCGCGCGAGCTCGCCGCAGTACTCGACGCTGCCGTCCGTGCGCAGCCCGAACCAGTCGTCCGTGTCCTCGACCAGCACGCCCTCTTCGAACGCCCTGTCGTTCACGACGACGCAGTCGATCCCCGCGATGCGCTTCGTTTCGTCCAGCACCTCGATCTCGACGCGCGAGTCGCCATCGTCGAACACCCAGCGGTTCCCGACGTCGAGCGGGAACCAAGGATTCGTCCGCGAGGGACTTCGCGGATCCTGGAACAGCGCGGGATCCATGTCGGGCTCGTAGGGCGCCTCACCGATCTTCTCGCACAGCGCACGCCGCGCGCCGCGCTGTGCGCTGCACTCCTCCGCCTTCTCGGAGCGCGCCTCGTGCGCGTCCGCGAGGCACTCCGCGCGCTCGGCGGCGGCGCCGCTCTCTTTTTCTTCTTGCCCGCTTCCGCCGGTGCGGCGCCGAAGGCCAGTGCGACCGCCGCGATCACGGCAACTCCAAGACTCAGTCGACGTGCTGCCCGACCCGAACGCTCTCGCAACATGAGTGACTCCCGTTGAAGTTCGCTCGCGGCGGGGTGCAAGCGCGGTGCCGCGCTCCGAACGCGGCCATCGCGCGCTGCGCGGGCGGCGTTGCCGAGACGCTCTGCCGATTTCGGCGCGGCTCTGCCGGACTCGGCAGGCGCGCGAGCGCGGAACGCCACCTCGTGGCACCACGTGCGGTACGTCGCTTGCTGCGCTTCACCCGAAGGCGCGCGCTTCAGCGCTGCGCAGGAGCCTCGCTTTGCAGCCTCAGCACCACGCGCACGCTCGCGTTCACGGCGCTCGCGTGCACGTAACCGATCGCGCGCTTCTCGCTGGCAACGAAGCGCAGCACCGCCTCGTCCGACGCCAGCGTGGCCGGCGGCTGTACGCCTTCGAAGTACTGGCGGCTCCAGTAGCGGCTCAGCTGCGCCGGCGTGAGCGCGAGCACCGCGCGCGTGAAGGCCTCGCGCAGCGGGCTGCTCGCGGCGTGATTGAGCGGCACGATGCGCGCGCCGTCCTTCCAGTAGCGGCGCTGCTTCAAGTAGATCTGCGCGAGCTCGTCCGCATCGAGGCTCACCGCGCGCTCGCGATGCACGATCACCGCGATCTCCTCTGCCTCGGCTGCGCGCGGCGCGAGCGCGAGCGCGAACGCGAGGGCGAACGCCGTGCGCCGCATCAGAACAGCACCGAGAACGACGCGTGCAGCCCGCTCGCGAGCTCGGCGTTCTCATGCGTGACGGCGCGATACCCCGCCTTTAGGTTCAGCCACTCGCGCGGCAGCCAGTTCACGCCGAAGTCGAAGATCTGCGCGGCGCGCCCGTCGGCGGCGTCGTAGTGCTCGGCGCGTCCCACGAGATAGAGGCGCGCGAGCTTCGGCGAGACGCGATCGAGCGGATACGCCGCCTCGACGAACACGCCCCAGAAATCGCGGCCGGGGATGTCGCCGCTCGAGACGTGCAGCTCGCTCGTCAGCTCGAGGCGGTCGGTCGCGCGCCACTTCGCGTCGAGGGCGCCCTGCGTCGTCCAGGCGCCGTTCTTCTCGTTCGCGAGCACGGCGCCGCCGAACGACCAGGCGCCGCGCGCCTCGCCGTATTCGAGCCGCACCCCGACGCTGCGCTCGGCGGGGCTCTCGTCGCTCTCGACGTCGAAGGTGTCGATGACTTGGCCGAAGACCTGATAGCTGACGACGCGGTCTTCGGGATGGAACGATCCGAAGATCGCGACGCCCGTCGAGTGCTCGTCGAGCCCGAGCTCGACGCTCGCGGGCTGCGTCGGCGTCCACACGAAGGGCTCGGCCGGCGCAAGATTCCAGCGACCCACGGGCGTCTGGAACTTTCCGAAGCGCACGTTCAGCGCGTCGCTGAGTCCGTACTCCACCCAGAGCCGCTCGAAATTCGCGCGCGGGTCGGAAGCGACGGCGCCGCCACTCGTCTCCCAGCTGGCCAAGTCGCCCACTTCGAGCTCGGCGAAGAAGCGCAGCCGGTCCGTCGGCTCGTAGGCGACGAGGAAGTTGATGCCGTCGAGCGCGAGCTCGGCGGGCTCGCCGTCCTCGCGTTCGATCTAGAACGTGCCGAAGGCCCCGAGCGTGAGGCCGCTGTTCCCGAACCGCAGCCCGCGCGCGGGCTCGTACTCGACCGGCGCGAACGAATAGGGCGCGCGGCTCGGCTGTTGCGCATCCGCTGCCGGCGCAGCCTCCTGAGCGTGCGCGGGCAGCGCCGCGAGCAGCGCCAGCGCGAGGCTCGCCAGGAGCGCGCCTGCGCCGCTGCTAGCGTGCCGCGTGATCGCCGACGTGGGTGCGGGCATGATGCTTCCGCCTGATGCGAAGCCGAGCGAAGCGGAGCAATCCGTATCGCGCTTCCCGCTCCGTAACAAGCTGCTCGCGTTCGCGTTCGCCCTGGTGGTGATTCCCGGCACTCTGCTCGGCGCGCTGGCGACACGCAACGCCAGCGCCGCGCTCGAGGCGCAAGTGGGCCGCGCCCTCGCGCGCGAGGCGGCGCACACGGCCGATCAGCTAGCGGCGCGCCTGCGCAGCGAGCGACAGACGCTCGCGAGCTTCGCGCGGCAGGACTTGATGCGAGACCTGCGCGTCGGCGACGTCGACAAACGCGTCTCGCTCGCGCTCGCGACCTTGCGCGCGGGCGCGGGCGCAGCGCGCAGCTACTACGCCCTCGACGCGCACGGCCGCGTCGTCGCGGCGAGCGAGCCGCGCGCGCTCGGCGAGGCGCCGCCGTGGCTGCGCGAGCTCGGCGTCGACGCCGCGCTCGGCGAGCGCACGCTCGGGCCGCTGCGCGCACCCGAGGGTGTGCAGCTCGTGATGATTGCGCCGCTGCCCGATCCCGACGACCCGGCGCGGGTGCTGGGCGTGCTCGCGGGCGCGTTCGCGTGGGACGCGCTGGTAACTGCGACGCGCGTGGTGCAGCGCGATCTCGCGCAGCAGGGCATCGCAGTGCACGTGCTCGTGTGCGACGCGCGCGGAGAAGTCCTCGGCGGCGTGCGCATGCAGGACCGCGCGGGGCCGGCGCGCGCCGAGCTTGCTGCCGCAGCGGAGCTCACGGGGGCGCCGGGCTGGCTCGCGCAGAGCGAGACGATCTCGGGTCGCGCCGCGCTCGCGAGCGATCTCCCGCCGTGGCGAATCGTGGTGATGCAGTCGCGCGAAGACGCGCTCGCGCCCGTAACGAGTCTGCAGCGGCGCATGGCGCTGACGCTCGGCGCCTTGCTGCTCGCCGCGCTCGCGCTCGCCTGGCTCGCATCGCGCCGCGTCGCCCAGCCGCTCGCGGAGCTGACGCGCGCGATCCGCGGCCTCGCGCGCGGAGGCGCGCACAGCGTGCTCGTGCGCGGCGACGACGAGCTGGGCGTGCTCGCGGACTCCTTCAACCGCATGTCCGCCGATCTCACGCGCGCGCAGAGCGAGCTCGTCGAGGCCGAGAAGTTCTCGTTCGTGGGCGAGCTCGCCGCGGGTGTCGCCCACGAGATCCGCACTTCGCTCGGTGTGCTCAAGAGCTCGGTGCAGCTGCTGGACCGCTCGCTGCCTGCGGACGCGCGCGAAGAATCCCACGAGCTCGCGCAGATGATTCGCGACGAGGTGGGCCGGCTCGGCGGCGTGGTGGACGATCTGCTCACGCTGAAGCCCGACCGCACGCTGCGGCTCGAGCCGGGCCCGCTCGCGCCGATTCTCGCGCGCGCGGTGGAGTTCGCGCGCGCGCCCGCGAGCGCGAAGGGTGTGAGGCTCGCGTTCGAGGCGCCCGCTCACGAAGCACACGTCGCGCGCGCCGGAGCTGCTGCATCAGGCCGCGGTGAACCTGCTCGTGAACGCGGTGCAAGCGCTCGGCGAAGGCGGCGCGATCGAAGTCTCGATCCTGCCCGCGCGCGAGGGTTACGGAGGCTTCGAAGTGCGCGACGACGGTCCCGGCATTCCCGACGCGATTCGCGAACGCATCTTCCAGCCATTCGTCACGGGCCGCGCCGGCGGCGTCGGACTCGGCCTCACCTTCGTGAAGCGCGTCGTGCACGAGCACCGCGGGCGCATCGCGCTCGATTCGGCGCCGGGCGCGACGCGCGTACGCGTCGAGATCCCGCTCGCGGAGGCCACGCCGTGAAGCGCGTGATCATCGTCGACGACGACCGCCGCACGCGGCGCGTGCTGCAGATTCTCGTCGAGCGCCTCGGCCTCGCCTCGGCCGCGTTCGAGGAGGCGGAGAGCGCGCTCGCTGCGCTCGCGGAAGAGTCGGCGGCGCTGGTGCTCACCGACCTGCGCATGCCTGGCCTCGACGGCCTCGGCTTCATGCGCCGGCTGCGCACGCTCGACACGCAGGTGCCCGTCATCGTGCTCACCGCCTACGGCAACGTCGAAGCTGCCGTCGAGGCGATGAAGCTCGGCGCCGTCGATTTTCTGGCGAAGCCGTTCGACGTCGACGCGCTCGAGCTCTTTATCCAGCGCTCGCTCGAGCACTCGCGCACGCGCGTCGAGCACCGCTTCCTGCGCGAGCAGGCCGCGCGCGCGCCCGGCTTCGAAGAGCTGCTCGGCGCGGCGCCCGCGATGCAGCGCGTGTTCGAGCACATCGACAAGTTCGCGCCCGCGAAGAGCGCGGTGCTGATCACCGGCGAAACTGGCACCGGCAAAGAGCTCGTGGCGCGCGCGATTCATCGCCGCAGCCCGCGCGCGGACAAGCTGTTCGTGCCGCTCAACTGCGCCGCGATTCCGGGCGAGCTGCTCGAGAGCGAGCTGTTCGGCCACGTGCGCGGCGCGTTCACGGGAGCCACGGCGGATCGCGAGGGCAAGTTCGCCGCGGCCGACGGCGGCACGCTCTTCCTGGACGAGATCGGCGACATGGACCTGCGCCTGCAGGCGAAGTTGTTGCGCGCGCTGCAGGAGGGCGTGGTCGAGCCGGTCGGCAGCAACCGCCGCGTGCGCGTCGACGTGAGAGTCGTCTCCAGCACCAACCGCGACCTCGAAGCCGCGATCAAGTCGGGCGCCTTCCGCGAGGACCTCTACTACCGCCTCAACGTGCTGCGCATCGAGCTGCCGCCACTGCGCGAGCGCGCGAGCGACGTGCCCGCGCTCGCCGCGAGCTTCCTCGCCGAGTTCGGGCGCGAGCTCGGCAAGGGCGCTCTCGCGCTCGAGCCCGCCGCAGCCGACGCGCTGCGCGCGCACCGCTGGCCCGGCAACGTGCGCGAGCTGCGCAACCTGATGGAGCGCGCGGCCGTTCTCGCGGAACGCGGCGCGCTCGGCGAGGCGCTCGTGCGCGAGCTGCTCCCGCGCCCGTCTGGCGCCGCGAGCGAGGCCGAGCCCACGACGCTCGAGCTCGACGCCGTGGTCTCCGAAACCGAGCGCCGCGCGATCCTGCGCGCGCTCGCCGCTGCGCACGACAACAAGCTCGAGGCGGCGCGCTTGTTGGGGATCGGCGAGCGCACGCTCTGGACGAAGCTGAAGAAGTACGGGCTGTGAGCGCGCTCGCTCACGCGCCGCGCAGCCGCGCGTAGACGAATTCGTCGACGAGCTCGCCGTCCTTGAACGAGGACTTGCGCAGCACGCCCTCGCGCACGAAGCCGCACTTCTCGAGCACGCGGCAGGAGGCCGGGTTCCACGCGTACACGTGCGCATCGAGCCGCGCGACGTCGGTCTGTGCGAACGCGGCATCGCTCAGCGCCGCGAGCGCCTCGCTCGCGTAGCCGCGCCCCCAGGCGTGCGGCCCGAGCATGTACCCGATCGTGCCCGTGTACCGCTGCCGCCCGTCGAAGCGATACATCCCGATGCTGCCGACCACGTCGCCGCTCGCCTCGATCGCGAGATGCCAGGAGCGCTCGTCCTTCAGCGCCATCGCGAGAAACGCGTCCGCCGCCGCGCGCGTGTACGGAAACGGAATCGAGTCGCCGACGTTCCGCCACACCGCGCGATGATTGATGTTCCGCACCAGCGCCTCTTCGTCGCCGAGCCGCCAGCTCCGCAATAACAACCGCGCCGTCCGTATCTCCATCGCACGAAGCTAACGACCGCACGCTCACGGGCCGCCGACTCCGGGAAGCGCGGGAGGCGCGCCTCAACGGCGCGCCGACCCGCGCACGAATTCCGTCACATTCGATCACGCGAGCACGGCACCGAACGCGCAGGAGACGCAGGCCGAGCAGGCGGAGCGCGGCGGGCGGGCCGCGGCGGCGAGGTAAGACCGGACGAGGGGCCCAAGAGAACGCCCGCCTTCAGACGAAGCGCGCCCCGTCTCCGAAGTGATTCCACCCAAAGGCCCCGAGGAGGCACGAGCCGCCGCGGCCCGCCCGCCGCGCGGAGCCGGTCCCACGAACCAGCGCGGCGACGGGAGCGAAGCGATCCGTCGCCTCTCCGTAACAACTACCGCCGCGCCACCGCCAACATCGCCTCCGTCGCCACCTCGATGCACTGCGCCATGTTGCGGTTGAGGTCGATCTCCGCGGGCCCCGGCCACGGCGTGCGATCGCTCACGACGCAGATGCAGCCCGCGCGCACGCCGAACAGCGTCGCGAGCGTGAGCAGCACGCCGCTCTCCATCTCCATGTTCACGACGCCCGCCGCGCGCATGTCCTCGATGCGCTGGCGGTGCTCGTGCGCCCAGTAGCCGCCGACGCTCATCGAGCTCATGCCGCCGCCCGCCGCGAGCGTGGCGTTGCGGATGTAGAACGCGTCGAGCGACCAGGTGACGCCAGCCCGATGCCGTGCGCCGCGCTTCTTCGCCGCAGCCAGCAGCGCGCCCACGGTCGCGTGGTCGGCGACCGCGGGGAACTCGGGAATCACGTACGCCTTGCTCGTGCCGTCGTCGCGCACGGCGCCCGTCGTGATCACGAGATCGCCGAGCGCGAGATCGGGCGCGAGGCCGCCGCTGTTGCCGACGCGGATGAACGTGTGAGCGCCGAGCTTGATCAGCTCCTCCACGATCACCGCCGTGCTCGGCGCGCCGATGCCCGTCGATGCCGCGCACAGCGGCACGCCATCGAGCTCCCCCGTAACAACTCGGTACTCGCGGACGCGGCACGTCTCGCGCACGCCGCGCCAGCTCGCGCTGATCTTCTCGACGCGCGCCGGGTCGCCGCACACGAACACGTGCGGCGCGACGCGATCGGCCGTGAGGCCGGTGATGGGCTGGGCGTTCGACACGGGCGGCTCCTCGGAAGTGGCGCGCAGCGTCTGTCAGGGGAGGGCGCGCGGCAACGCCGGGAGCTTCCGCACGCACTCGACCGGCAACTTCGGCTCAAGTCCGGGCCGTTTTGCCCCGACCGGGAGGGGCCTCGGAGCGGCCGAAACGGGGGGCTTGGTTTGCCTCGCCAAAACACGACGGCTAAATCGGGCCGCCTGCTGGCGGGCTCTTAAGGATAGGAAGCCGCCTCCAGCCCTGGGGGCGGGGCGGAAAGCCGGACGGGTGGGGGGAACGGTGGCCAAGGGACTCGTGATCACGGAGAAGCCGAGCGTCGCGCGCGACATCACGGCGGCGCTGGGCGGATTCACCGAGCACGAGGGCTACTGGGAGAGCGATCGCTTCGTCGTGACCTTCGCGGTCGGGCACTTGTTCGAGCTGCTCGAGCCGGAAGAGATCGACGACAAGTACAAGCGCTGGACGCTCGACGTGCTCCCGATCCTGCCCGAGACGTTCCAGCTCAAGAAGAAGAAGGGGCAGACGGACCGCATCCGCGTGATCGAGAAGCTCGCGAAGCGCGACGACGTGGACCGCCTCATCAACGCCTGCGACGCCGGCCGCGAGGGCGAGCTGATCTTCCGCGAGATCGCGCGCTACCTCGAGACGCGCAAGCCGATCGAGCGGCTCTGGCTGCAGTCGATGACGCAGGATGCGATTCGCAGCGGCTTCGCGCAGCTGATGCCCGGCAAGCAGCTCGAGGGCCTCGCACAGGCCGCCGAGTGCCGCGCGTACTCGGACTGGCTGATCGGCATGAACGCGACGCGCGCGCTCACCAAGCGCCTGAAGAGCCGCAAGGAGACGCGCGCGTGGTCGGCGGGCCGCGTGCAGACGCCGACCCTCGCGCTGCTCGTCGACAAGGAGTTCGAGGTGCTCGCGCACGTACCGCGCCCGTTCTGGCGCGTGACGGCGACCTTCGCGGCGGCGGATCACACCTACACCGCGCAGTGGTTCGACCCTGCGTTCCGCGAGGGCGACGACAGCGAGCAGAAAGACGACCGCATCTTCGATCGCGCGCGCGCCGACGCGATCGTGGCGGCCGCGCGCGCGGGTACGGCGCTCGCGGGCGAAACGCGCAAGCCCTCGCGCGAGAGCGCGCCGCCGCTGTTCGATCTCACGAGCCTGCAGCGCGAGGGCAACCGCCGCTTCGGCTGGAGCGCGCGCAGGACGCTCGGTGCCGCGCAGGCTTGTTACGAGGCGTACAAGGTCCTCACCTACCCGCGCACCGATTCGCGCTGCCTGCCGAACGACTACCGCGCGACGGTCGACGAGGTGCTCGGGAAGCTCGCCGCCGCGCGCGGTGAAGGCGTCGCCGACTACGCCGCCGGCGCGCAGCGCTTGCTGCGGGACGGCCTGCTCAACACCGAGCGCGTGTTCGACGACGCCGGCGTCTCGGACCACTTCGCGATCGTGCCCACCGGCGTGCTGCCGCGCGCCGACATGCGCGGCGACGCGCGCCGCCTCTACGACCTCGTCGCGCGCCGCTTCCTCGGCGCCTTCCACGGCCCGGCGCTGTGGGAGCGCGTGGAGCGCACGACGGTGCTCGCGAGCGAGAGCTTCCGCACGCGTGCGCGCGCGCTGATGGAGCCGGGCTGGCGCGCGGTGCTGCCGGCGGGCGACGAGGAAGAGGGCTCGGGCGCGCTGCCGCGCCTCGCGCCCGGCCGCGACGAAGCGAGCGACGTCTCGGTGCGCACGCAGGAAGTGCTGTCGCAGGAAGAAGAGACGAAGCCGCCCGCGCGCATCAGCGAGGGCCGCCTGCTCTCGCTGATGGAGAACGCGGGCCAGGATCTCGACGACGAGAACCTCGCCGCGGTGATGCACGAGAAGGGCATCGGCACGCCGGCGACGCGCGCCGAGATCATCGAGAACCTGATCGGCAAGGGCTACGCGCTGCGCCAGGGCAAGAGCCTGCGGCCCACCGTGAAGGGCATTCGCCTGATCGACACGCTGCGCCGCATCGACGAGACGCGCCTTGCGAGCGCCGCCCTCACGGGGGAGATCGAGCAGCACCTGCGCGAGGTGGAGCACGGGCGCCGCACCGCGAAGGACTTCCTCGACGAGATGCGCGAGTACACGAGCGAGATCGTCGACCGCACCAAGGGCTTCCAGTACGAAGACCTCTACGCGAAGGAAGCCGAGCTCGGGCCGTGCCCGTCGTGCGGGCGGCCCGTGATCGAGATGGCGTGGTTCTACCGCTGCAAGCCCGTCGATCCGCTGCCCGAGGGCCAGGCGGACTGCACGATGCGCTTCTGGAAGGACACGTCAGGTCGCTACATCGATCGCCGCTCCATCGCCGCGCTGCTGCGCGAGGGCAAGACGGGCGTGCTCGACGGCTTCACTGCGCGCAGCGGCCGCACCTACCGCGCGAGCCTCGAGGTCGATCACGACGAGTGGCGCGTGCAGGTGCAGCCCGCGGGCTGGAACGAAGAGGCCGCGAGCGAGACGCCCGAGTACGAAGTGAACACCGAGCCGCTCGCAAAGTGCCCGTTCGGCGGCGAAGAGTGTCAGGTGATCGAGACGCCCACGCACTTCGCGTGCACGAGCTGGGTGGCCGACGCCGAGGCGCAGGCCGCCTTCCGCGCCGCCAAGCGCGCCGCGCGCGAGGCGGGCCAGCCGCCGCCGGAGAAGCCCGAGAAGCCCGACCACGCGCTGTTCGTGTTTCCGCGCACGGTGTGCAAGCGCGAGATCACGCGCGACGAAGCGCTGACGTACTTGCGCGAGGGCAAGACCGAGCTGCTCACCGACTTCACCTCGCGCCACGGCCGCCCGTTCAGCGCGCAGCTCGTGCTGAAGGACACGGGCCGCCACGGCTTCGAGTTCCCGCCGCGCGGGAAGCAAGGGCCGAAGCCGGAAGGCGAGGGCGCGGAAGCCGGAGCGGACGCCGTAACAGCTGAGCCCGCCAAGCCGGCGAAGCCGAAGCGCGGGCGCGCGAAGGGCGCAGCCGGCGCGGGTGCGGAGGCTACGACGGACGCGGCGGCTGCAGGCGACACGCTCGCCGCGAAGCCGAAGGCCCGGCGCGGCGCGAAGAGCTTCGACCCGGGCACCACGCGCGTCGTGCGCGCGAAGAAAAAGAGCGCGAGCCCGCGCAAGGGGGCGGCGGCGAAGCGCGCGAAGCCGTGGGCGAGGAAGAGCGGGGCGAAGAAGGTGGCGCCCGCCGCGGAGTAGACGCACGCCCCGTGTTCGGCTCCGCGGTGAAGCACTTCACATCGCCGGCTCCGCGCAAGGAGTACTTCCTCGTGAAACGCGAGGAGAGGCGATGTCGAAGCTCGGACTACTCAAGGCCGCGAACAAGCTCGGCCTCGGCGGAACGGTCAGCCGCTGGGTGATCAACGACTACGCGACGACCACGCCGCCACGTCCGCGCCCGTTCAGCATGTGGTCACACGTGGCGCCGCACGAGAACTGGAAGCCCACCGACCTCGACAACCCCTCCGCGCCGAAGCCGCCTGGGTACGTCTCCGACTACACCTCGTGGCCGAGCCTCGTCGATCGCCGGTTTTCGGGGCGGCACCTGCGGCCCGCAGAGCCGAGTTATCAGGGGCGCTTGCAGGACGCTGGCAAAGTCGCCGCGCTCTTCTCGCGTTCCGGGCAGATGAAACCCGACCGCTCGAGCGCGCTTTTCGCTTTCTTCGCGCAGTGGTTCACCGACAGCATTCTGCGTTTCGACTCGCACGACCGGCGCCGCAACACCTCGAACCACGACATCGATCTGTGTCAGATCTACGGGCTCACGACCGACGCCACGCACGTGCTTCGCGAGCACAGGGGCGGCCGCCTGCGGAGCGACTCCGCCACCGGTGAAGAGCTCCCCGTGAAGCTCTGCGCGCAGAACGCGGCGGGCGAGTGGGTGGTGAAGCCGGAGTTCTCGACGATCGTCAACGACGCCACGGTGAATGCGTTCCTGAAGGGTTTTCCGGACCCGCAGGCGCGCAGGCAATTCCTCTACGCCAGCGGCCTCGAGCGAGGCAACTCTTCGATCGGCTACGCGGCCATCAGCACGATCTTCCTGCGCGAGCACAATCGCTTGTGCGCGGCGCTCGCGACGAAGCACCCCACATGGGACGATGAACGGCTGTTTCAAACCGCTCGCATGATCAACATCGTGTTGTTGATGAAGCTCGTCGTCGAGGACTACATCAACCACATTCTGGGCGGGAAGCTCTTTCGACTCGAACCCGGCCTCGGCGAAGACAAGGCGTGGTATCGGCCCAACTGGATCGCGGCCGAGTTCGATCTGCTCTACCGCTGGCACGGGCTGATGCCGGACACGATCGCCGTCGGCGGGGACGTGCTCGACCACTGGGCATACCGCAACAACAACGCGCTGATCGAGCAGCGCGGCCTCTCGGCGGTGATCGATGCGGCCTCTAAGGCTCCCGCCGGCCGTATCGGGCTCTTCAACTCCCCGGGGTTCTTGCAGCCCGCCGAGCTGAACGCGGTGTTGATGGGCCGAGCGTTCCGGCTCCAGCCCTACAACGCGTATCGCGATCGGTTCGGGCTCTCACGCATCGAGAGCTTCGACGACCTCACCGCGGACCCTGCAGAGAGAAGTGCGCTGCAGGAGTGCTACGCGAGCGTCGATGACGTGGAGTACCTGGTCGGGATCTTTGCCGAGAAGCGCAAGAAGCCAGCCCTCTTCGGCGAGCTGCTCACGCGCATGGTCGCCTACGACGCGTTCACCCAGATCTTCAGCAATCCGCTGCTCTCGAAGGCGATCTGGGGCAAGGAGACGTTCACCGACTACGGCCTAAAACAAATCGAGGAGACGAGCTCGATCCAAGATCTCGTCGACCGCAACCTCAAGCCCGGCACTAAGGCGACCGCGCGGCTCGGTCTCTGAGCGAGTGCCCCGCAAGCCCCCTAGCGCTGCAATTGCGCTTTCGCGCGCATAGCGTGCCCCGCACTCAGCGCGGAGAACGCGGTGCTGCACGCGAGCTGGAGAGCTGCTCTCGCCACGCTGCTCCCGCTCGCGTTCGCGCAAGTCGCATTCGCTGACGAGCCCCCGGCTCCCGGCGCAGAGGCGCCCTCGCGCTGGCGCGAGCGCGTCGAAGTGCACGGCTTCTACGAGATGCGCGTGATGTTCGGCTGGGAGGACTTCGGCACGAGCGACGCGTGGGATCTGTACGGCTGGCAGCACGTGCTGAATCTCGAGATCGACGCGCGCCTCGCGCCGCGAGGCGTCGGGCCGTTTACGTCGGTCACGGCGTTTGCGCGCGCGGAGGTGAAGTTCGACTGCGTGTACTCGCGCGGCTGCGGGCTGTTTCGGAGCGCGAACGCCTTCGGGCGGAGGCCGCGCAAGCTGCCGGCGCGTCTGCAGCACGGGCGCCGCGAAGGCGACGCGGGCTCGCAGCACACGGTCGACCGGCGCGCCTACTACTTCGACGACGAGACGCGCCTCGACGGCGCGTTGTTAGGGCCGGACGGCACGCGCAACGCCGAATTGCCGAGCGGACAGCGGCGCGCGACCTCGGTGCTGTTCGGGCCTTCGCTCGTGGAGATGTTCGCGGCGAGCGTCGGTGCAGACGGCGTGCGCGGCTCGTTCGCGAATCCCGGCGACGACGTCGGCTACTACGTGTTCGCGCGCGAGCGCAGCTGCCGCAGCGGTTCGCGCGCGTTGAAGGAGGACAGCACGCGCGGCTACGGCAACCGCGAGCTGCTGTTCAACTACACGTGCGACTTCAACCCGATCGGGCGCCTGCGCGATCGCGCGAACCCGTTCGATGCGGGCGAGCTGCACCCGTTGTTAGGGAACGCCGGCGCCTACGCGCTGCCGCTTCGCCCCGCGCCCGAGCGCCGCGTGGGCGACGACGCCGAGGAGTGGGAGTCGCAGGGCTTGTTTCTCCCCAACGCTGCCGTGCGCGACGCCGTCCGCCGCGAGCGCTTCGATTCGAGCGATCAGTACTTCACCGTGGGCGAGCTGCAGTGGAACCACGGCGCGAATCAGCAGCTGCTGAAGGAGCTGCGCGAGCTCTATCTCGACTTCGAGACCGCGCAGCGGCGGCTTTGGTTTCGCGTGGGCAAGCAGACGATCGTGTGGGGGAAGACGGAGCTGTTCCGCAATCAGGATCAGTGGAACCCCACCGATGTCGCGCTCGGTCCGCTCACGTCGCTCGAGGAGTCGCGCATTCCCGTCTTCGCGCTGCGCGGCATCTATTCGTTCTACGACGTGGGCCCGCTGCAAGACGTGCGGCTCGAGCTCGCCGCGATCTTCGACAAGTTCGAGCCGCAGGATCTCGGCGTTTGCGGCGAGCCGTTCACGCCGCGCCCCGCGTGCGACAAGGGCCTCGGGCTCTGGCAGCACGGGCTGACCGGCGCGGGCGTCGCGGGCGAGGTGCGTCCGCCCAACCCCTGGAACGACGCAGCGGGGCTCGAGGTCGGCGCGCGCGTCGAGTTTCGTTGGGACCGCTTCACGTTCTCGCTCAGCGATTATTACGGCTACGAGGACACGCCGTATCCGCGCATCCTGTTCGAGTACTCGCGCAACGTCTACCCGCGCACGGGCAGGCCGCGACGCGCGAACGAGCGTGGCGACTGCATCACCGGCGTCGAGCCCGCGTGCCTCACACCCGTGAACGCGCTCGAAGAGCATCCCGCGAATCAGCAGCTGTTCGCGTTGATCTGCGCCAGCAGCGTCGGCGCGCTCGCGCAGGTCGAGCCCGCGGCGTGCGGCGTGAGCTTCTGGAACAGCACGGCGCGGCCTACGAACGCGGTCGGCGGGCCGCCCACGTACGTCGCGCTCTGGAACAACATCCTCGCGGGCTCGGACGCAGGCGTGGATGCGTTCAACGGCCTCGTCGCTTCCGACCCGATCGCGCAGGCCTCGTTTCAAGCGCAGCTGCTCGCGGTCAACCCGAACATCCGCCGCGCCGGGTTCGCGAACATCCCGACGCCGCTCGTCGACCTGAGCGCGGATCCGAGCGACGGCGGGATCGCGTCGCCGTTGCCGCCCGGCACGGGCGCGATCCAGGGCGCGCTCTGGTTCGGGGACGCGCTGCAGCCGAATCTCACGGCGCCGCAGCAGGCATTGTTAGGGTGCGGCGCGTTCTTCCAGACGCAGTGCGACCTGCACGGCATCGATCTCCTAAACGCCGAGGCGAGCGCGCTCTTCCAAGCGTTCCCGTGGATCGAGGGCACCGCGGCGAATCCGCACTGGAACACCACCGATGCGTCGGTCGCGCAGCCCGGCACGCTCGGCTTCCTGGGCGGAGCGTTGTGCACGCGCTTCGAGGGCGGGCAAGTGTTCGTGCTGCCCGGCTGCCTCGGAGCGGGGATGCCGGGCTACGACGTGACGGTCGATGGCGCGACCGTCGCGCTGCACCCGTTCACGGGGCAAGCGTTCCGCAGCGAGACCGCGGCGCTCTAGTGGAACCTGCTGATGCTCGCGACCGCGCTCGGCTGCGAGGTGGACACGAGCGACCTCTCGAAGTGCGATCCGCTGCGCGCGTTCGCGACGGGGCGCTGCTCCTTCGCGCAGCCGCAGTTCTGCAAGCTCGTCGACGGCTTCGCGTCGCTGACGCGCGTGACGCGCAGCCAGCGCCGCGCCGGCGGGAACGGCGTGTACGGGCGGCGCCAGTTCGTGTGGGGCGGCCTCGGCTCCGCGGAGCTCGCCTACCGCAAACGCAACGTGCTCGGCTTCTCCACCGATTTCGCGGAGGATCTGACGGGCACGAGCTGGGGCATCGAGCTCACCTGGCAAGAGGGACTGCGCTGGGCCAATAACAACTCGTTCGACGGCCTTTCGGGCGTCGACACCTTCAACCTCACCATCTCCGGCGAGCGCCCCACGTTCTTCCGGCGCCTCAACCAGCACCGCACGTTCTTCCTCAGCGCGCAGCTCTTCGTCAGCTACGTCGCCGGCTACGAGCGCGGCATGACCGCCGACGGTCCGTGGACGTTCCTGCTGCTCGCGAGCGCGAACACCGGTTACTTCCAGGACCGCTTGTTGCTCACTGCGAACGTCGTGTGGGATTTCCGCTCGCACTCGGGCGCGTTCCTGCCCGAGGCGCAGTGGCGCTTCACGGACGCCACGTCGATCACGTTCGGTGCCGGCGCCTTCACCGGCGGCTGGACGCGGCGCCTGCGCGGCGTGAGCGACTTCTCGGCGAACGACGACGACGTGCTCACGGACTTCACCTACGTGGAGAACGGCCTCTCGCCCGCGCGGGATCTCGACAACGTCTACGTCAAGCTTCGATACGCGTTCTGAGTCGAGTCGTCACTGCCCGCGCGAGAGCGAGTCGGTCGAGATCAGCGCGCGAAGCTCGTTCGCCTCGAGCGGTGTCGAGCGCACGTCCCAGCTTTCGCGCCGCCAGCCGCCGCTCGGGAGCACGAGGAACGCCTCGGCGACGGGATCGAACACGTTCGCGGCGTCGCCGCTCGGGAACGCGGGGTAGCGCGCGACGTCGCCGCTGTAGCGGTGCGCGAGCACGCCGATTTCGCGCAGCGCGCCGCTCGCGTCGCGGCGCATCACGAACAGGGGCTGCGCAGTCTGCGCATCGACCCAATGAGTCACGCGCGGGAGCGGCACGTTCGCCTCGTGCGCGCGGCCCTCGATCACCACGGCCCAGCGCACGTCCCAGGTATCGTCCGCGAGCGCGAGCCCGCTCGGACCGTAATTCCTCTCCGCGAGCGGCCAGCCTTCGCTGCGCGCGTTCAGGGGTGCGAGCACCTCGCGCTCCGCGACGACGCGCCACGTCCACGCGTTGGCGCGCAGCGCGAACGCCGTGAAGCCGCGCGCAATGTCCTCCGCCGCCGCGAGCGCGCCGGCGTGGCCCGCCTCGATGGTGCCCATGCGCGCGCCTTGCCCGTACGGGATCACGCGCGCGTTGCCCTGGCCCGCGGCGCGGTAGCGCGGCACGAACATTCCATCGCCGCGCGCGCTCGCCGCGCGGCGCATCTTTCGCAGATCGGGCAGATACACGACACGTCGTCTGCGCGGCGCGAGTCGGTTGCGGATTCGCGCGCGCGGTACTGGCGCCACGCGAGGTCGCGCGCGTCGCCCGGCTCGCGGAACGCGCCGCCGGCGACCCAGTCGGCATTGCGCCCAGCGCGATCCCGACCGTTCGCGAGATCTGCGCGGCGCGCGGTCTGCGCGAAGAAGAACTCGCCCGAGAAGAGCTGCGCCGTCGTGCGGCTCGCGAGCGCGCGGGCATCGGCGAGATCGAGCAGGCGAAACGAGCCGCGCGGACCGGCCCCGCGATAGCGGCGCTCGAGGTTCCACTCCCAGCGCGCGCCGGCATCTGGCGCACCGGCGTCGATCGAGGCGGGCGGGAAGGGGAGGCCGGCGGCGTGCGCCGGGAGGTTCGCGTCGGCGTCGAGCCGTGCGTTCCCCGCGTTCGCGCGCGTTGCCTCCTCGAACGCGGCCGACGCCGCATAGCGCCGGTGACACGCGCCGATCGTGAGGCGCATCCCGTCGAAGAAGAACGCGTCGCGGTGGCGCCAGATCTCGGGCGGCAGCAGGTCGCGAACGCGCAGGAGCGCGGCGTGCTCGATCACGTCGCCGCTGCGCAGCGGCGCGTGCGTCGCATCGACCTCGGCGCTCGCGCCTGCCGCCCTAGCGCCCGGGCAGCGGCCCTCGGGTGGGAGCTCGGTCGCGAGTGCGCGCAAACCGAACACGAGCAGGACGCTTGCGAACGCGGCCGGACGCATCGCGCGAGCATATGAGGCGTGCCAGGGCAGCGCCGCGGTGTGGCGGTGCCAGTGCCTCGGTCGACTCCGCAACCCGTTACGCTCGTTCGCATCCGGAGCCCACATGCGCCGCCGCTCCATCACCTACCCCCTCGCGCTCGGCATCACGCTGATGGTGCTCGCGCTCGCGCTCGGCATCGCGTGGCAGGTGGTGGTGGTGCGCGGCTGGCGGCCCGCGGCGGCCGGGCTCACGGGCGCGCACTGGGCGGCGATCGTGCTCGGCTCCCTCGTGGCCCTGACGATCTTCGTGGGCCTGCTGCTGCTCTGCATCTGGCTCGTGCGCGAGATTCGCTCCGGGCAGCGCCAGCAGGCGTTCATCGATGCCGTCACGCACGAGCTGAAGACGCCGATCGCCTCGCTCCAGCTCTATCTCGACACGCTGCAGCGCCGCGAGCTCGCGCCCGAGAAGCAGCGCGCCTTCCTCGCGCGCATGCAGGAAGACGTGGCGCGGCTCGAGCGCACCGTCATGCACGTGCTCGCGGCGGCGCGCAGCGAAGAGAAAGTGCGCGTGCGGCCCGCGGATCCGGTCGACCTCACCGCGATTTTGCGCGAAGCCGCGGGCGACGTGCAGCGCGCGCACGGGCTGCCCGAGGACGCGATCGCGATCGCGCGCAAGCGCCCGCTGACCGCTCTCGGTGACGCAGCCGAGCTCGGCGTCGTGTTCCGCAACCTGCTCGAGAACGCGGTGAAGTACTCGCAGCCGCCCCTCGAGATTCGCGTCGCGCTCGAGGAGACGCCGGACGGCCGCGTGCGCGCGGAGATCGCGGACCGCGGCATCGGCATCGAGCCGCGCGAGCTGCGCAAGATCTTCGGGCGCTTCTACCAGGTCGGGCGCGACGCCGCGGGCCTCGGCCTCGGGCTCTTCATCGTGAACAGCCTCGTGCGCCGCAACGGCGGCCGCGTCGAGGCGCGCAGCGAAGGCGTGGGGCGCGGCAGCCGCTTCACCGTCACGCTGCGCGCGGCGCCGGGCGTCGCGAGCGAAACGCAGGCCGCCCCGGCCGCATCGCCTGCCGGGAGTCATTAGGTGGCGCGCATCCTCGTGGTGGAGGACGAGGCGCACCTCGCCGAGGGCCTCGCGTTCAACCTCGAAGCCGAGGGCCACGAGGTCGAGGTGATCGGCGACGGCGCGGAGGCCGCTGCGCGCCTGACGCGAGAGCCCGCGCCCGACGCGGTCATCCTCGACGTGATGCTGCCGCACATGAGCGGCTTCGAGATCGCGCGGCGCACGCGCGCGTCGGGCAACTTCGTGCCGATCCTCATCCTCACCGCGAAGGACGAGAGCGGCGACATCGTGCGCGGCATCGAGGAAGGCGCGGACGATTACCTCACGAAGCCGTTCCGCTTGGGCGAGCTGCTCGTGCGCCTGCGCGCGCTGCTGCGACGCCGCAAGTGGGACAACGCTGCGGACGAGCCGCAGGGCCTGCGCGAAGTCGCGTTCGGCAACGTCGTCGCGCGCCTCGATCGCCTCGAGCTCGCGACGCCGAGCGGCACGATCCAGCTCACGCCGCGCGAGGCAGCGCTGCTGCGCGAGCTGATCGTGCACGAGGGCGAGCCGGTCACGCGCGGCGAGCTGCTCGAGTCGGTGTGGGGCCTCAGGCCCGATACGCGCACGCGCGTCGTCGACAGCTTCATCGTGCGCCTGCGCCGCTACGTCGAGGCCGACCCCGCGAACCCGAAGCACATCGAGAGCGTGCGCGGACACGGGTATCGCTTCGTGCGCTGAGGCAGCGACCGTCGCGAGGAATCGGAAGACGGCGTCTGACCCGATCTTCCGATTCTCCCGAGCCGCGCGCCGCGCGCTCGCATCTGCAATGCTGCGCCCATGTCCTCCCCCGAGATCCGCTTCGACGTCGAGCCCGCACTCGAAGCGCCCGCGCTGCTGCTCGCGTTCGAGGGCTGGAACGACGCGGGCGAGGCCGCCTCGAACGCGGCGCGCTTCATCGCCGACGCGCTCGGCGCCGCGCCGCTCGGCGAGCTCGACGGCGAGCACTACTACGACTTCACCGTGCAGCGCCCCGTCGTGCGCCAGAGCGAGGACGGCATGCGGCGCATCACCTGGCCGCGCTTCGCCTTCCAGTACGCGGTGATTCCCGGCCGCACCGAGCTCGTGATCGGCGTCGGCCCCGAGCCGAACCTGCACTGGCGCGCGTGGTGCGAGCAGCTCACGCGCCTCGCGAAGCGCCTCCGCGTCTCGCGTGTCGTGATCCTCGGCGCGTTCCTCGCCGACGTCGTCTACTCGCTGCCCGTGCACGTCACCGGCTTCGCGTGGCCGCCCGAGCGCATGGACGAGCTCGGCCTGCGCGCGAGCAACTACGAAGGCCCGACCGGAATCGTCGGGGTGTTAGGGAGCGTCTACCCCGAAGCCGGCTTCGAGACGGTGAGCTTCTGGGCCGGCCTGCCGCACTACATCCCGCTCACGCCCAACGCGCGCGGCACGCTCGCGCTCGTGCAGCAGGCCGCGCGCTACCTCGACCTCCCGATCGACCGCACGCCGCTCGAGCGCGAAGCCGCCGAGTACGAGGGCAAGACCTCGGAGTTGGTGTCGCAGGATCCGCAGCTCGCGGAGTACGTACGCGAGCTGAAGAAGCGCGGGTTTGCGCAGTAGAGCGATCGTGTTACGGCTGCTTCTCGATCGCGGGATCCGGGACTTCGAGGTCGCGACAGATCTTGCGGGCGAGGTGCTCGTTGATCTCGCGATGCCGTGGAACTGACGACGACTTCCGCACGGCGCGATTTGCGTAGATCGAGTGTCGCCCACTCTCACGAAGGAGCGCGCAGCCGTGCGCCTCGAGGTGGGCGATGAGATCGCGCCGCTTCACCCGATCGCGATCTTGAGTGGCTCGCGAATGACCTCGCCATCGCTCGCTTCCTCGCGCGCCAGCTCGCGATTCGCTTCGAGCACGAGTTGCACGGCCTCGCGGAGATTTTCGCGCGCCTCGGAGAGCGTTGCGCCCTGAGTGTTCGCGCCAGGAAGCTCCTCGACGAACGCGATGTAGCCCTCCGGCACTTTCTTGAACACCGCTGTGAATCCGAGGTCCATGGTTGCCTCCCGCACTACCGAAGCTAGCTGCCGCTGCAGCCGCCCGGTCCGCCGAAGATCGTCAAAGTTCGTCAGAACGTCACAACGCGCGCCTCACACCGCGATCGATTCCTCCACCAGCATCACCGGAATCCCTTCCTCCACCGGGTACAGCACGCGCCCATCTGCGCGGATCAGCGCCTCGGTCAGCTCCTTCTCCACGCGCGCACCGGAGCGGTTGTACGCGTTCTTAGCGCGAATCGAGTTGTTGATGGCGGCGAGCTGCGCGGCGCTCGCCTGAGCGACGGGCTGGCGCGTCTCGGGGCAGATCAGGATTGCGACGAGGTTCGGATCGACGGGCATGGAGTCTCCGCGGTCACTCGTTCTCGGTGACGAGGTGGATGATCGAGGCTGGGCTCGTGACCCAGAAGCCGGGGAAGCCGGGGCGCAGCGGCTCGATCGCATCGCAGCGCACGAAAGGCGTCTTCGCGAGCTGCTCCGCGGCGGCGTCCGCGTCGGGCACGATCAGCTCGAGCCACAGCTCGGCTTGGCTCAGGTTGTCCGGCGCGACGTGCAGGAAGCTCGTCCCCCACTGGAACACGACCGCACGAGCGGCTTCCGAGAGCACGGGGATGCCGAGTGCGCGGTACGCCTCGACGGTCGCCGCGAACTGATGCGCGGGCACCTTCAGCGCGAGGTTCTTGCCGCCGCGAAAGGCGGGCGCGTCGCTCACGGCGTCACCTCAGCATCGCGCTGGAGTAGTCGAGGATTCTGCGCGCGACGATCAGCAGGTTGATCTGCTGCGTGCCCTCGTAGATGTCGTTGATCTTGGCGTCGCGCATCCACTTCTCGACCAGCAGCTTCTTCGAGTAGCCGAGCGGCCCTAACAGCTCGACCGCCTTCTGCGTGATCTTCGTGACGGCGGAGCCGGCCTTCGCCTTCGCCATCGAGGCTTCGAGGTTGTTCGCGAGCCGGCGGTTCATCATCGAGGCGGCGCGCCAGGTGAGGAGGCGCGCGGCCTGCAGCTCCGCCTCCATCTCCGCGAGGTCGCGCTCGATCGCGGTGAGCTCGGTCGGCGGCGCGTCGTAGCGCGGGGTGATGCCGCTCTTCGCGAGCTCTTCCTTCACGAGGTCGAGCGCGGCGCGGCCCACGCCCACCGCCATCGCGGCGACGAGCGGCCGGCTCGCGTCGAAGGTCGCCATCGCGCCCTTGAAGCCCTTGTCGCCGGTCTGCTTCACGTCCGCGTCGTCGCGCTTCACCTTCTCCGCGCCGAGCAAGTTCGCGCGCGGGATGCGGCAGCTCTCGAAGCGCAGCGTGGCGGTGTCGCTCGCACGGATGCCCATCTTGCGCTCGAGCCCGACGACCTCCATGCCCGGCGTGCCGGAAGGCACGACGAACGCCTTGATGCCGCCGCGCCCCGCGCTCTTGTCGACCGTGGCCCACACCACGACGAAGCCCGCGGGCGAAGTCGCCGCGCCGTCGCCACCCGTGCAGAAGATCTTCGTGCCGTTCAGCACGTAGTGGTCGCCGTCGAGCGTCGCGGTGGTCTCGATCGCGGCGCTGTCGGAGCCGGCGCCGGGCTCGGTGATCGCCATCGCGCCCCACGCGGGCTGCGCGCTGCGGTCGGCGAACACCGCGAGGTACTTCTGTTTCTGCTCCGCGGTGCCGGTCGCCGCGACGGCGCTGCCGCCGAGCCCCGCGAACGGCGTGCGCAGATAGAGCCCGGCGTCGCCCCAGCACAGCTCCTCGGCCTGCATGCACACCTGCACGAAGCCGTCGCTCGCGCCTTCGCCGCCGGGCGACGTGAAGCGCCCTGTCTTCCAATACCAGTCGACCCACTCCGTGGGCAGGTCGTGCTCGTGGTCGTCGTACTTGCGCGCGATCGGACGCATGTGGTCTGCGGCCATCGCGTGGAAGTGCGCCTGCGCGCGGGCGGAGCGGTCGGAAGCGTCGAAGGAGATGGGCATGAGGCGTCTCGGTGAGGGGTTAGACGAGCGCGATGCACTCGAAGGCGGCAAGGCCGCGGGCGTTGCGGAGGTGGAGCTCGGGCAGGTACTCGCGGATGTAGCCGTGACCGCCGAACACCTGGACTGCGCCGTCGGCGGCGTCGAGGGCGATGCGCTTCACCTGGTTGATCGCGAGCGTGGCTTCGCGCAGCGCGTCGCCGCCTTGGTCGAGCTTCCACGCGGCTTCCCATACCAGTAGGCGCGCCGCGTCGATCTCGATCGCCATGTTCGCGAGCAGGAACGCGATCGCCTGCTTCTGCGCGATCTTGGTGCCGAAGGCCTCGCGCTCCTTCGCGTAGTCGCGCGCCACCTCGAAGGCCGCGCGCGCGACGCCGACGCCGCACGCGGCGAGCGCGGTGCGGCCGCGCGCAACGAGCGCGCGTGGGTCGAAGCGCGCGAGCTTTGCGCTCGCGGGCACGCGCACCGCGTTCAGCTTCACGTCGGCGAGCGGCAGCGCGCAGACGCCCATCGTCGCGTCGAGCGCAGCGGTGAGGCCCACGTCGGCGCGCGGCACGACGAACGCGCTCGCTGTGCCGCTCTCGCTCGCCGTCACGATCACGTTCGCGCCGCCCGGCAACCACGGCACGAGGCACTTCGCGCCGTCGAGCACGTAGTCGCTGCCGTCGCGGCGCGCAGTGGTCGCGGGCCGAAAGGGATCGCTGCCGATGCGCGGCTCGGCGACGCCGAGCGCGCCCGGCGTGAACGCGTCGCCGAGGAACGCGGGCAACAGCGCGCGCTGCTGCGCGTCGTCGCCGAAGTCGAGGGCGGGCAGCGCGCCGAGCGCGGGCGAGAGCGCCGCGAGCCCGAGCGCGAGGTCGCCCCACGCGAGCTCTTCCGCGATCAGCGCACTTGTTATGGCGCTGCGCGCGCCCCCGCCGCCGAACGCCTCGGGCAGCGCGCTCGCGACGAGGCCGAGCTCGTGCGCGCGCGCGAGCACGTCCGCGGGCAGGATGCGCGCCTCCTCGCACTTGCGCGCGAGCGGGCGCAGCTCCTTCGCGGCGAACTCGCGCACCGTTTCGACGATGAGCGCTTGCTCCTCGGTCGGCGTGAAATCGATCATCGGCTCCTCGGCCTGGCTTCGAACGAGAGGGCGAGTCTACCCGCGTGCGCCGCTGGCGAAGTGCGCTCCAAGTCCGTCGAAAACCACGCATTGGTGCGTTGAACTGCCAAAACGAAGGCGCTAGAAAGCGCGCGCCATTTCGACCGGTACTGCGCGAGCCGTGGCAGTCGAGTGCGCACCACCGAACGTCAGCCATAGAGGGGGCGCGTCGTACATCGCATGGGTTTCCATCGCCCTCCCCGAACGTTGCTCGTCGTCTCTGCACTCTCGTTGGCCGCCGCTGCGGCGCTGTTCTTCGCGCCCGGTCTTGCCGGCACCGCTTCCGCGCAGGCGCCGCTCGTCGCGGACAGCGTGTGCCGCGCGCACGAGCTGAAGGCCATGAAGGCCGCGAACCCGGAGCTCGAGATCGAGATCCCGGAGCAATTCAACAGGGACTACCCGACCCAGAAGGCGTGCGACTCGCACAAGGCGGCTCTGGTGGTCGACGAGGCGACGGGCCCGGTCCAGCCCATCCCCTTCAGCCACAAGCACCACGCCGGCGACTGGCAGATCGACTGCATGTACTGCCACAGCGGAACCGATCGCTCCCGCGCCGCAGGCGTGCCCTCGGTCGAGCTGTGCATGGGCTGCCACCTGCAGTTCCCGGCGGAGTACGACGAGCTCTCGGGCATCCAGACGCTGAAGAAGCACTGGGAAGAGGGCACCACGATCGAGTGGACGCAGATCCACCGCCTGCCCGAGCACGTGAAGTTCCAGCACCAGGCGCACGTGCGGCGCACGGACCTCGGCTTCAACTGCCAGACCTGCCACGGCCCGGTCGAGACCATGGACAAGGTGATGCTGACCAAAGACACGAAGTGGTGGCCCTGGGGCCTGCCGACGCAGAAGCTCGAGATGGGCTGGTGCATCCAGTGCCACCGGGACAACGGCGCGTCGCAAGACTGCCTGACCTGCCACTACTAGAACTGGGTCCGAGCCACGCCAATCCGGCGAGGGATGACTTGCAATGCCTGAGATCGCACGTCGAGATTTTCTGAAGCTGGTGGGCGTGGGCGCGAGTGGCGCAGCCGCTGCCGGCTGCGCGGAGAAGGTCGAGCAGCTGATCCCGTACGTGGTTCAGCCCGAGGAGATCACCCCCGGCAACGCGGTGTACTACGCGTCGTCGTGCACCGAGTGCTCCGTCGGCTGCGGCATCGTGGTGAAGACGCGCGAAGGGCGCCCGATCAAGCTCGAGGGCAACCCCGAGAACCCGATCAACAAGGGCAAGCTGTGCAGCAAGGCGCAGGCGAGCGTCGGCCGCACCTACTCGCCGGATCGGCACAAGGGCCCGATGAAGCGCGACGCGAACGGTGCGCTGCAGCCGATCGCGTGGGCGGATGCGATCGCGGAAGTCGCCGCGGCGGTGAGGGCGAACCCGGCGGGCACGGCGGTGCTCGGTGGCGACCCGGGCGCGACGGCTGGCGACGTGATCGCGCAGATCGTGGCCGCGCTCGGCGCGAAGAGCGCGACGTACATGCCGTTCAGCGGGGAGTCGCTGCGCGAGGCGACGCGCCTCGTGTTCGGCGTCGCGAGCGAGCCGATCTTCGATCTCTCGGGCGCAGACCTGATCGTCGACTTCGGCGCCGAGTCGCTCGAGAGCGGCCCCTCGCCCGTGGAGCATCAGCGCCAATGGGCGGAAGCGCGTGACATCGACGCGCACTCGCACGACGGCGGCGCGCGTCTCGTGTACGTGGGCTCGCGGCTCTCGCTCACCGCGTCGTCCTCGGACCAGTGGCTCGCGGCCCGGCCGGGCAGCGAGGGCATCCTCGCGCTCGCGCTAGCACGCGCGGTCGTTGCGGCGCAGGGCGCCGAGAGCCCGAACGCGGCGCTCGCGAGCGGCGCACTCGCCGGGTTCGACGCGGATTCGGCGGCCGCCGCGACGGACGTGCCCGCGGAGACGATCACGAAGCTCGGCGGCGCGCTCGCGAAGGCGAAGAGCGCGGTCGCGCTGCCGCCCGGCGTCGCCGTCACGAGCCGCAAGGCCGTCGGCGCGAACGCGGCGGTGCTCGTGCTGAACCAAGTGCTCGGCGCGGTCGGGCGCTCGGTCACGGTTCCTGCCGAGGTCGCGAACGCGAAGTCGCGCGCGAAGTACCGCGACGTGATCGCGCTCGTCGAGCAGATGAAGGCCGGCGCGATCAGCGTGCTGATCGTGCACGACAGCAATCCCGTCTACTCGCTGCCGAAGGGCGTGGGCTTCGCCGACGCGCTCGCGAAGGTGCCGCTCGTGGTGTCGCTCGCGACCGCAGCCGACGAGACCAGCGCGAAGGCGCATCTCGTGCTGCCGAATCACGCGCCGCTCGAGTCGTGGGGCGACGTTCGCCCGCATTCGGGTGTGCGCGGCGTGATGCAGCCCGCGTTCAGTCCGCTCTACGACACGAAGGCAGCGGCCGACACGCTGCTCGAGATTGCGCGCGCTGCCGGCGCCGCGGTCCCGACGGGCACGTTCCAGTCGCTCGTGAATGCGGCGTGGGCCGACACCGACTCGCGCGCGGCGCTCCAGCGCGGCGGCGTGTTCGAGGCGGCGACGCCCGCTGCGAACGCGGTGTTCGACGCCAGCAAGGTCGACGCGGCCGCTCCGGAGCTCGCCGGCGGCGGCGACATGACCGTGCTCGCGTTCCCGCACATCGCGCTCGGCGACGGCCGCGGCGCCTCGCTCGGCCTCCTGCAAGAGATCCCCGACGCCGTCACGCACGTGCTGTGGGAGAGCTGGGCGGAGATCAGCCTCGCGGCCGCGGCGCGGCTCGGCGTGGAGAACGGCGACATCCTCAAGGTGGCGACCGCCGCGGGTGAGATCGAAGTCGCGGCCTTCGTGCGCGGCGGCATTCGCGACGACGTGATCGCGATCCCGACCGGTCAGGGCCACACGGTTGGCCTGTTCGCCTCGAAGGAGAACGACGGGCTGCCCGGCACGCCGCGCGGCGTGAACGTGGCGGATCTGCTCGCCGGCACCACCGACGAAGCGGGCGGTCAGGCTTGGCTCACGGAGAAGGCGTCGGTCTCGAACACGGGCCGCCATCGCCGGCTGCCGATGCTGCAGTTCTCCGACAACAAGCGCGGCCGGCAGCTCGGCGAGGTGATGACGCTCGCGGCGCTGAACGGTCACGACGAACATCACGGCGACGACCACCACGGCTCACACGAGATCATCAAGGAGTACGACCCGGCAGACGACGCCGCCGACGCCGAGTACGCCGCGACCTTCCAGGCGCGCGGCGAGAAGAGCGTCAAGGAATCGCCCTACCGCTGGGGCATGACGGTCGATCTCGACAAGTGCACGGGCTGCAGCGCCTGCATCACGGCTTGTTACGTCGAGAACAACATCCCCGTCGTCGGCGAAGCCGAGATCCGCATGGTGCGCCCGATGACCTGGCTGCGCATCGACCGCTGGATCGGCGACGGCTTCACCGATTTCGGCAACGAGATGGGCCGCATCCAGATCGCGCCGAGCACGGAGAAGCTCGGCGAGGTCGACGTGCGCAACGCGCCCATCATGTGCCAGCAGTGCGGCGCGGCGCCGTGCGAACCGGTCTGCCCCGTGATCGCGACCTACCACAACGAGGAAGGTCTCAACGGGATGATTTATAACCGCTGCATCGGCACGCGGTACTGCGCCAACAACTGCCCGTACAAGGTCCGCCGCTTCAACTACTACGACAACCAGATCACGAAGTGGCCCACGCCGATGGAGCTCGGGCTGAATCCCGACGTGACCGTGCGCGGCCAGGGCGTGATGGAGAAGTGCACGTTCTGCGTGCAGCGCATCCAGGGCGCACGGCAGGAAGCGAAGAACGCGCGCGGTGTCGACGCGCAGATCGCCGACGGCGCGGTGCAGACCGCGTGTCAGCAGACCTGTCCGTCGAACGCGATCGCGTTCGGCAACCTGCGCGACGACGCGAGCGCGGTCTCGCAGAAGGCCGACTCGAAGCGCGGCTACCACGCACTCCACGTTCTCAACACTCGGCCCGCCGTGACGTACCTGTCGAAGGTCGTCCGCGGGCCCGCGGTCTGAGGGGCCCTCGATGACGCCGCCGCCTATCTCAGTTGCTGAAGCGATGACCCCGGTCGCGAAGCCCGGCGACTCGAAGATCAACCGCGATCTGCTGGGCGTGATGGAAGGCGTCTCGGTCGGCTGGCTGGTGCTGCTGCACCTCGCCGTCGGCACCGTGATCGCCGCAGGCGCCGTCTGGGTCTATCAGGTCTACGCGGGCCTCGGCATCGCCGGCTACACGCACCCGGTCTTCTGGGGCGTCTACATCGTCACGTTCGTGTTCTGGGTCGGCATCGCGCACGCCGGCACGCTGATCAGCGCGATCCTCTACTTGTTCCGCGCGAAGTGGCGCAACGCGATCAACCGCGGCGCCGAAGCGATGACGGTGTTCGCGGTGCTCACGGCCGCGCAGTTCCTCGGCATCCACGTCGGCCGCATGTGGAAGTCGTACTTCATCCTCCCGTACCCCAATCAGCGCGGCCTGTGGGTGAACTTCCGCTCGCCGCTCGAGTGGGACACGTTCGCGATCTCGACCTACGCCACGATCTCGATCGTCTTCTTCTTCATCGGCCTGATCCCCGACCTCGCGATCGCGCGCGACCGCGCGACGGGCCTGCGCAAGCTGATCTACACCGCGCTCGCGCTCGGCTGGCAGGGCACCTCGCGCCAGTGGAAGGCGCACTCGCGCTCGGTGCTGCACCTCTCCGGCCTCGCGACGCCGCTCGTGCTCTCGGTGCACAGCGTCGTGTCCTGGGACTTCGCGATGTCGATCGTGCCCGGCTGGCACGCGACGATCTTTGCCCCGTACTTCGTCGCGGGCGCGATCTTCTCCGGCTTCGCGATGGTGCTGACGGTGATGATCCCGTTCCGCCGCATCTACGGCCTCGAGGAATACATCACCGACTACCACTTCGAGAACATGACGCGCTTCTTGTTATTGACGTCGTGGATCGTCGGGTACGCCTACGGAATCGAGTACTTCATCGCCTGGTACAGCGGCGTCGAAGCCGAGCAGACCTCGTTCTGGCTGCGCCTCACGGGCCCGTACTGGTTCTCGACCTGGACGATGATCGTCTGCAACGTCGTCTTCCCACAGGTCTTCTGGTTCAAACAAGCGCGCACGCACCTGCCGACGATCTTCATCGTGTCGACGTTCATCAATATCGGCATGTGGTTCGAGCGCTACGTCATCATCATCACGTCGCTCTCGCGCGAGTACGACCCGGCGGTCTGGAACATCTACACGCCGAGCTGGCCCGAGCTGGTCATCTTCGCGGGCTCGTTCGGGTTCTTCGCGCAGTTCATCCTGCTCTTCATCAAGGGCGCGCCCTTCATCGCCATCGCCGAGGTGAAGGAGCTGGCGATTCACGAGCGGGCGCACGCGAAGCAGGGGGCGCACTGAGATGGCGGAGCTAGTCGGCATTTACGACGCGCCGGGCGACGTGGCCGCGGCGGCCAAGCGCCTCAAGGCGCGCGGCTTCACGGACCTCGAGATCTACTCGCCGGCCGCATTTCCCGAGCTCGACGACGCGATCGACGAGAAGCCGAGCAAGGTGCGCATCTTCACGCTGGTCGGCGGCTTGATCGGCGTCGTCTCCGGCTACGCGCTCGCGATCTGGACCTCGTACGACTGGCCCGTGATGATCGGCGGCAAGCCCTTCGCTGCGATTCCGACGTACACGATCATCGGTTTCGAGCTCACGATTCTGTTCGGCGGCCTCGCGACACTGATCGGCTTGCTCGTCGTCGGCGGCCTCCCGTACGGCACCTTCGGCAAGCACGACGCCGCCTACAGCCCGCGCTTCTCCGCGGAAGAGCTCGGCCTCGCGGTCTGCTGCAAGGACCGCGACGTGCCGGAAGTCGACGCGCTGCTTCGCGCTCATCACGCGAAGGAGGTGAACCTTGTTCCGGCAGAGTAATCGCCACCTCCGCGCGCACGGCACGTTCGCCGCGCTGCTCGTCGCGACGGTGCTCGGCAACACCGCGTGCTGGGAGCAGTGGAGCGAGGACTGGTTCCCGCAGATGAAGTGGCAGAAGGCGGTGCAGGCGTTCGAGCGCGTGCCGCACGCGACGCCCGGCAAGCCCGCGACGAATCCGTTCATGCCGCCGGTGGGCGCCGTGCAGCAGGGCGCCGAGCCGCCGCCGATCCCGCGGCTCAAGCCCGAAGCGATGACCGAGGAGACGATGGCCGCGTACGACGCCGCCGTCGCCGCGTTCGTGAACCCGACGCTCGTGCCCGTCGACCAGGCCGACCCCGCGAAGGGCATGAAGGCCACGTTCCAGTCGCTCGCCCGCGGCAAGGAGCTCTACGCGATCTACTGCACCACCTGTCACGGCGTCGCGGGCATGGGCGACGGCCCGGTCAGCATGATGCGCATGGACGGCACCATGGGCGGCCCCTTCGCCGGTGTGTTCCCGCTCGTGACGGCGATGGGCCGCAGCGACGGATACATCTACAACCTGATCCGCAACGGCGGCGACCGGATGCCGAAATACAACCGCATCCCGTCCGATGACCGCTGGCACCTCGTGAACTACGTGCGGCACTTGCAGAATGGAGGGCAGCCGTGAGCGCGGCGTCCGCTTACGTCGACGAGATTCGTCCCAGCGCGCTCTCGAAGCTCGCGATCCCGGCGCTCGTGCTCGCCGTCGCTGGCCTCGCGATCGGCTTCACGCAAGGCGACGCCGCCACGTTCTGGCGCTCGTTCCACGTGAACTACCTCTACTTCGGCCTGATCGCGCAGGGCGCCGTCGTGCTCTCCTGCATCTTCACGATCGTCGGCGCGAAGTGGCCCGGCCCGATTCGCCGCCTCGCCGAGAGCCTCGGTCTGTGGACCGTCGTGACGCCGTTCCTGTTCCTCGCGGACTGGTTCGTCGGCCGCACGCACATCTACCCGTGGCTGCCTGTCTTCGAGATGAAGCCGGTGTGGCTGAACGAGCCGCGGCTGCTGTGGTGGAACCTCGGCTTCATGGTCGTGCTCGCGATCCTGTCGCAGGTCTTTCTCGCGTCGTCGCGCGTGACTGCGACTCCGGACGCCAGCGACGAGCAGAAGGCGGTGGCGCGCAATCGCATGAAGAACCTCGCGCCGCTGATCTGCCTCGCCTACGCGTTCGGCTGGTCGATCATCACCTTCGATCAGATCATGTCGCTCACGCCGACCTGGTTCTCGAACCTGTTCGGCGCGTTCGTCGCCTGGGGCGGCCTGCTGTCCGCGGTGACGATGACGACGATCCTCGCGGTCCTGCACCGCAACTACCCGGGCCTCGAGGGTCAGATCACGAAGGACCGCCTGCACGATCTCGGCAAGCTGATCTTCGCGTTCTCGATTTTCTGGATGTACCTGTTCTTCTCGCAGTACCTGGTGATCTGGTACGGCAACCTGCCCGAAGAGACGCAGTTCTTCGAGACGCGCCTCGGCAGCGAGTTCCTGATGGACACGTGGTACTGGGCCGGCTGGTGGGAGCGCATCAACGAGCCGTGGGTGAAGGTGTCGCTGGCAGCGTGGATCGGGATCTGGGTGATCCCGTTCTGGTGCCTGCTCGGTCAGGTTCCGAAGAAGACCTGGTGGTTCGTCAGCACGATCGCGGGCGTGTCGCTCGTCGGGTTCTGGATCGAGCGCAACGTGCTGATCTGGCCCTCGCTCGAGCCCAAGAACGACGCCTCTTTCCTCGGCGTGCCGCAGATCGCGGTCGCGCTCGGCTTCCTCGGCGCGTTCTGCTTCGTGCAGATGCTCTATCGCAGCCGCTTCATGGCCGTGCCGGCGAAGCACCACTGAGCGCAGCGCGAAACTGCCTGGGCGTGCCGCGACTCATACACTGAGCGCGCATGACCCAGGACGACCCGAGCCAGAGCGAAGTCGAGGGGCCTTCACCGGATCCCGTCTCGCCGCCGAGCGACGACCCGGAAGCTCGGCCCACGCCTGAACGCTTTCCGTACGGCGCCGGTGAGATCTTGCTGGGACCGGCGGGATTCGTGGCGCCGCGCGGACGCTTCCGCGGCGAGCAGTTCGTCGCGTATCGCGATGTGACCCACGTTGCGATGGAGCCGCGCGCGGTCGCGATCGGCACGACGCGCGCGTTCCTGCTGCTCGGGCGCGCGGAGCTGGGCGGAGATGCGGCGGCGCACGCGTTCACGCGTGCGCTGCTCGCGCGCGTGCTCGCGCTGCCCGACGCCGCGCGACGCCGGGAGGCGATGGCGCGGCTCGATCGCAAGCTCACGGGCGGTGCGCCGCGCGTCGCGATCGCGTTGATCGCGCTGGCCGCGATTTGTTACGGGCTTCAGGTCGCGTCGCCCGCATTCTTCGAGCTCGCGATCTACCGCGCGCGGCTCGTCGAGCTCGGCGAGCAGTGGCGCAGCCTCACGACGCAGTTCCTGCACGGCAACCTCGCGCACCTCGTCGTGAATTCGCTCGCGATCCTCGTCGCCGGCCGCTTCGTCGAGCGCGCGACTGGCCGCGCCGCGACGCTGCTCGCGGTCGGCGGCGCGGCGCTCGGGACGACGATCGCGAGCTCGCTCGCGCACTACGACGAGGTGATCGGCGCCTCGGGCATCGCCGCGGGGCTGTTCGGCGCGCTCACCGCGCTCGAGTTCTTCGCGCCGCAGGAGCTGCCCGCGCAGGCGCGCGTGCCGCGCGAGCTGCTCGTCGCCGTGTTGCTCGCGCAGGTCGCGCTCGATCGCTTCCTGCCGCAGATGTTCCCCGCCTTCGTGCCGCCGATCGCCGGCGCCGCGCACATCGGCGGCTTCGTCGGAGGCGCGCTGGCTGCGCTGCTCGCACGCGCCGCGGCGCAGGGCTTCGTGCGCCTCGGCGCCCTCGCGACGGCCGCGGCCACTGCGGCGGCCTTTGGCGCGCTCGGCGTTCAGCTCGCGAACCCGAGCGCCGCCCTCGAACGCCAGGCGCGCGCGCTGCTTGCAGCGCCCGTCGTGAATCCGGGCGAGCTCAACAACCTCGCGTGGGCGATCGCGACGTCGAAGCGTCCGAGCGAGGCGGCGCTCGCAACGGCTACTGAGCTTGCCGAGGCGGCCGTCGCGCTCACCGGCGGCGCGCAGCCGACGATTCTCGACACGCTCGCGGAGGTCTACTTCGCGCAGGGCCGAAAGGAAGACGCGCTCGAAGTGATCGACCAAGCGATCGAGCTCGCGCCGGGCGAGAGTTATTACGCGGAGCAGCGCCGGCGCTTCGCGGGCGAGCGCGCTGCGAACGACCGGCCCGACGCCCCGCCCGAGCAGCCGAGTGAGCCGCGGGGGCCGCGCGACGAGCGCAGCGACGAGCCCGACGAGCGCGAGCTGCCGGACGACTTCGAGTTCCCGCCCTGGGACGAGATCACGGTGTGATCGTTTCTCCGTCTTCCGCGATGCGCACGGGTCCGCGGAAGCTCGCCTCGACGATGTCTTCGTACTGGTAGTGGAACGCGGGCGGCGGGCGCAGCCGCGCGAGCAGCACGCTGCGCACGCTCGCGCGCGTTGCGAGCGCACCGACGTCCTCGAGAGCGACGTGCCGCTCCGCCTCCTTGCGCAGCAGCGCGATGTCCAGGCCCACTTCCGCAGCCATGTCGAGCGACGCGCGGTAGACGCCCTCGATCGCGAGCACGTCCGCCTTCTCCGCGGCGCGCACGACGGCGTCGGGATCCCAGGTCGCGCCCGCGAACGCGTACGCGCGCCCGCCGCCTTCGACGCGATACGCGAATGCTGGCAGCGGGCCGCCCGCGAGCGCGAACGCGCGCACGCGCAGCGCGCCGACCTCGATCGCGGCGCCGTCCTCGATCTCGCGCGCCTCGATGCGCCCGCCCTCGGGCGCGAGCGCGAAGCCCGCGGCCTGCGCCGCCGCGCCGCGCGCGTGCGCGGTGGTCAGGGCCGCGACCAACTCCGCCGTGCCCTCGGGCCCGTACACAACGAGCGGCGCCTCCGCGCCTTCGAGCCAAGCCTGCAGCCAGAGGTCGTCGAGGCCCGCGGTGTTCTCGGGCAGGAGGCTCGACAAGAACACCGCGCGCGGCTGGCTCACCGGCACCGCCGCGAGGCGCAGCCCATCCGCGACCGCGCGCCCTGCGTCGAACAGCGCGAGGTCTTTTCCGAGCGCCGCGACGAGCGCCGGCCCGCGCCGCACGGGATTCTCGAACGTGCCGCCACTGCCCGCGACGATCACCGAGAGCTGTTCGGGAGCGATCGCCTCGATCGGCGCGACGGCCGCGGCGACGCGCTCGAAGTGCTTCGACACGAACGCCATCGCCCAAATGACGGCGACGAGCACGATCATCGCGAGCAGCACGCCGAGCCGCGTATCGAGCCCACGCTCGCTCACGCGAACACCACGGTCTTGTTGTCGTACACCGCGATGCGGTCTTCGAGGTGGCAGCGCACGGCGTGGGCGAGCACGGTGCGCTCGAGGTCGCGCCCCTTGCGCACGAGATCGTCGATCGAATCGCGGTGCGAAACCGGCGCGACGCCCTGATGGATGATCGGTCCCTCGTCGAGATCGGTGGTCGCGTAGTGCGCGGTCGCGCCGATCAGCTTCACGCCGCGCTCGAAGGCCTGGTGATACGGCCGCCCGCCCATGAACGCGGGCAGGAACGAGTGGTGGATGTTGATGACGCGCGGCGCCGCGGCGAGCAGCTCGCCCGAGAGCACCTGCATGTATCGCGCGAGCACCACGAGATCGACGCGCGCCTCGCGCAGCAGCGCGAGCTCGCGCTCTTCCTGCGCGCGCTTGGTGTCCTTCGTGATCGCGAAGACCTCGAAGCGAATGCCGAACTGCTCGGCGATCGATCGCAGATCCTCGTGGTTCGAGACGATCAGCGGGATGTCGCACACGAGCTCGCCGGCGCGGTGGCGCAACAACAAGTCCCACAGGCAGTGGTCGTACTTCGAGACGAAGATCGCGACGCGCTTGCGCACGCCCTCCCACGCGATCTGCCACTTCATGCCGAAGCGATCCGCCACTTCGCCGAGCGCGCGCTCGAGCGTGCCGCGGTCGGTCATCAGCTCGGCGGCGTCGAAGCGGATGCGCTGGAAGAATTTCGCGGCGACGGGGTCGGTGTGCTGGTCGGAGTCGAGGATGTTCGCGCCGTGGCCGTGCAGCACCTGCGCGAGGGCAGCGACGATGCCGCGGCGGTCGGGGCAGGTGACGAGGATGGTGGCGGTCGTCGACGACGCGGCGGCGGACATGGGCGGGGCACGATAGGCGCGGGGATCGCGGGGTTCGAGGAGCGCGCGCATCGAAGACTCGCGCTCTTGCTGGGTGCTGGTGTCGCTCGTTCGTGGCGGCGCAGACGGCGCGGGCCTCCGCGGGGGCTCGGCTGCGCTCGGCCGCGCGGGCGCGTCGGGCGTAGCCGTGCGCGGATCGTGCTGTTTGGCGCGATGCAGCTGAGCGTGCGCGCGCCTCGCGCCTGGGCACTCGCTCCGCGACCCCCGCTGCGGCCCGCACCGTCTGCTCGCGGTGGTGCGGGGTCGCCCGTCGCCTGGCTGGGAGGAGCGGGCGAAGTCAGAGCGCCATCGAGGCGCTCTGACTTCGCTTTAGGAGATGAGGGGGAGCGCGCATCGAAGACTCGCGCTTTTGCTGAGTGCGGGCGTCGCTCGTTCGTGGCGGCGCAGACGGCGCGGGCCTCCGAGGTGGCTCGGCTGCGCTCGGCCGCGCGGGCGCGTCGGGTGTAGCCGTGCGCGGATCGTGCTGTTTGGCGCGATGCCGCTGAGCGTGCGCGCGCCTCGCGCCTGGGCACTCGCTCCGCGACCCCCGCTGCGGCCCGCACCGTCTGCTCGCGGTGGTGCGAGATCGCCCGTCGCCTGGCTGGGAGGAGGGGGCGAAGTCAGAGCGCCATCGAGGCGCTCTGACTTCGCTTTCGGAGACTGCGCGACGCGGGTTGGGGCGGTTTCGGCGCGCCGGGCGTGAACAATTCTGTAGACCGGCTCGCCGGGCTCCGATAGGTTCGAGTGCACAGGGGGACTCACTCAGCCCCCGAGTCGCGCGGCGGCGAGTGCCGGCGCGGGGCGCCCCGAGGACGTCTGGTACGGCGCCTAACGGTCGCGGGTGAACGGGCTAACTGGGCCTCGTTCGAAACTCTCTACGCCGAGAAGGAGGTGATCAATTGGACCAACGTTGCACTACGGCGAGTGAGGTGGTGGCGTCCTAACGCCATTCTTCGCCGAAGAGATTCTCTTCTTCTCGGTGACTGTCGGGACGCCGTCCCAGGCCACCGCCCCGGAAGCGCGGACGCCGTAGCCGCACCAGGGAACGCGCCTCAGAGCGCGAACCTGCTTCCGGGGTTTCTTTTGCCCGCGCGCCGACGGCGCGCAGAGGCGCGACCGATGCGGCTCGTGCGCGCGGCGTGAACCGCGTCGCGGCGGCGGAGCACACCGGGCCGCCCTCGCGCGCTCGTGCAGAGTCGCGCTGCGATCAGGCATGCTCGCGGACCGTCCTACGAACGCGAGGAACCGCGATGCGCGCTTGGCAATTCACTGCGACCCACGCTCCCTTGATGCGCGCCGAGCTGCCGGAGCCGCTCGCCGGCCCGGGGCAAGTCGTGGTCGACGTGCGCGCGGCTGGGCTCTGTCACTCCGATGTCGGACTGATGGAGGACGAGGGCTGGCTCACGATGCTGGCCAAGCGCCCGATCACGATCGGGCATGAAGTCGCGGGCGTGGTCTCCTCGCTGGGTGCTGGCGTCTCCGGCTGGCGACTCGGCGATCGCGTCGGGATCTGTCCCACCACGCCCGCTGGCGCACCGGGCTACGCGTACGACGGCGGCTACGCCGATCGCATCTTGGTCGACGCGCAAACCCTCGTGCGCATTCCGGACGGCGTTTCCTTCGGCCTCGGCGCGATGGCCACGGATGCCGGCATGACTTCGCATCACGCGATCATGGCGACGGGTGGCCTTCGGCCGGGCATGAAGCTCGGGATCATCGGCCTCGGCGGCCTCGGCCAGATCGGCGCCCGCGTCGGCGTGCTGGCGGGTGCGGAGGTGTACGTCGCCGAGATCGACGAACGCGTGTGGCCGCTCGCGGAGCCGCTCGGCGTGAAGCGCATCGCGCGGTCGATCCGCGAGTTCCAGCGCGATCGCCTCGACCTGATCGTCGACCTAGCGGGCTTCGGCACCACGACTGCGGAGGCGATCGAGACCGTGCGCCACGGCGGGCGCGTGGTGCAAGTCGGCATGGGCCGCCTCGAAGCGACGATCAGCACGAAGGCGCTGATCCTCAGCCGCGTCACGCTCTGCGGATCCGCCGGCGGCACGAAGGAAGATGTCGAGGGGATCTACCGCTACTTCGCGACGGGGAAGCTGGACCCCGCGCTCACCGACATCGGCTTCGACGACATCCCTGGCGGGCTCGCGCGGCTCGCGCGCGGTGAGGTGAAGGGAAGGCTCGTCGCGCAGATCTCGCGCTGACCGCGTGGCCGAGGGAAGCGCACCGCGGCCTCTTCTCCGCCGAGGGTTGATCGCGGGGTTCCTGCTCGCGACTGCGGTCGCGCTGGCGAACGCGCTGCCCCTGGAGATCGTGCAGCAGCACCTCGCGGCGGGGGAAGCGCCGCTCTGTGGCGCCGGTGTCTCGCTCGGTGCGCTGCGCGTAACGCCCGAGTTCGCGTGGCGCGCTGACCAGAAGGAGCGGCCGCGCCGCGAGGAGATCGCGCTGCGCGCACTCCGGGCGGAGCTCGCCGAGCTGCCATGCGCGCGCGGCTTTGCGTTCGCGGGCGAGGCGGATGCCGCGAGCGCGCCCGACACCGAGCTGAGCATCCGCCTGCACGAGCTCGGGCCGAGCTTCGTGGTGACGCTGCTGCCGCCGCAGTGGCTCGGCTGGAGCGAGGTGGACGCCACCCTGCGCGCGACGCGCGTTACCGACGGCGCGGTGCTGCTCGACGCGCACGTGACGCGCCGCCGTGGCGGGCCCTTCGCCTTGCGCGGCGAGGCGCCGCTCGAGAGCGAGCTGCGCGCTGCGCTCGCGCCGCTCTTGCGAGGCGCGCCTGTGAGATGATGCGCGGCTCACACTCGCGCACGAGGTCGAGATGAAGTTGCTACCCGCGTTCACGCTCTCGCTCGCGGCCTTGCCGGCGGTCTCCGCGGCCGCGTCGCCCGAACAGAATCTCGCCGCGGCGCTTCGGCTGGAGACGATCTCGCACGAGAACGCGGCGGAATTTCGCGCGGCGCCGTTTCTCGCGTTCCACCGTCTCCTCGAAGCGACCTATCCACGCGCGCACGCGGCGCTCACGCGCGAGATCGTCTCGGACTACAGCCTGCTCTACACGTGGCGCGGCAGCGACCCGAAGCTCGCGCCACTGCTGCTCACTGCGCACATCGACGTCGTGCCCGTCACGCCCGAGGCGCTCCCGGATTGGGATCACCCGCCGTTCGCCGGGAAGATCGCGGGGGGTTTCGTGTGGGGGCGCGGGGCGCTCGATTGCAAGGGCAGCCTGATCGCGACGTTCGAAGCGATCGAGCAGCTCGCGGCGAGCGGCTTCGCGCCGACGCGCACGGTCTACGTCGCGCTCGGGCACGACGAAGAGATCGGAGGCGACCGCGGCGCGGCGGCCATCACCGAGTTGTTACGGAAGCGCGGCGTGCGGCTGTGGCTGAGCCTCGACGAAGGGCTCGCGATCGTGAGCGGCGCGGGCGGCATCAGCGGCTCGGCGGCGCTGATCGGCGTCGCGGAGAAGGGCTTCCTCACGCTCGAGCTCACGGTGCGCGAGCCGGGCGGGCACTCGAGCACGCCGCCGAAGCAGAGCGCGATCGGCCGGCTCGCGCGCGCGGTGCAGCGGCTGGAGGAGAACCCGCTGCCTGCGCGCGTCGAGGGCGTGGCCGCGCAGACCTTCGATGCGCTCGCGCCGCAGCTGCCGATCGAGCGCCGCATCGTGCTGCAGAACCGCGGCCTGTTCGGCCCCGTGCTCGAGTGGTTCCTCGCGAGCGATCCCGCGACGAACGCGATGATTCGCACGACGACCGCGGTGACGATGGTGCGCGGCGGCGTGAAGGAGAACGTGCTGCCGCAGTCCGCGACTGCGACTGTGAACTTTCGCCTGCTTCCCGGCGACACGACGGACGGCGTGATCGCGCAAGTGCGCCGCATTCTCGACGACGACACGATCGAGATCGCGAAGCGCACCGCCGACGAGCCGTCCGCGGTGGCGCCCACCGATGGCGCGCAGTTCGCGGCGCTGAAGGCCGCGATCGAAGAGGTCGACCCTGGGCTGCCGGTCGCCCCCGGCCTGGTGTTGGGAGGCACCGACACGAAGTGGTACGGCCAGATCTCCGATGCGGCGTATCGCTTCGTTCCGTTCCACCTCGACCCCTCGGACATCAAGCGCCCGCACGGCACCGACGAGCGCATCAGCGTGGAGAACCTCGGATTCGGCGTGCGCTTCTACGGCGCGCTGATCCGCAATACCGCGGGAGCGGGCGCGAAGTAGCGAGGCCTAATTGCTGAGGCCGTTCCAGATCTCGATCGAGGTCGGGCCGGGCGGCGCATCGCGCACCAGCTCGGGCGGAAGCAGCTCGGCCGCGCCCGCGAAGGCGGACTGCGCCTCGGCGCCGCGGCGCGCGGCGAGCAGCACGCTCGCGCCCTGCAGGAGGTCGCCCGCACGCACTCCTCGGCGATCGCTGAGGGCGACCCGCGCGGTGAACGCGAGCCACTCCGAGGCGACGAAGCGCGGAGCGCCGTGAGACCGCGCCGACGCGAACTCGAGCACGGGCGCGCGCGCGCGCTCGAGTGCTCCCTCACCCAGCAGGGCGGGGTCCACGCGGCCGATGTCGAACAGCGCGGGCCCGCGCTCCTGCGCGATCCAGCGATCCTCGACGCCCGCGAGCGCGCGCCAGCGAGGTGCGGGCAGCGGCTCGCCACTCGCGCCGCCGCACAGCGCTGCGATCGGGAAGGAGGCCAGGAAGTCTCCGCGCAGAAGGCGCGTCTCGGGGAATGCAGAAGTGAACGAGCGCGCCACGAGCGAGAACTCGTGGCGCGTCAGCTGATAGAGCGGCAGCCACTGACAAAACATGCCGCCTTCCGCGAGCCGCGCGCGCGCGTTCGCGAAGTGCTCGGCCGAGAACAGCGCGCCGCTGCCCGCCTGCCACGGCACGAACAGGTCGCCCACGATCACGTCGAAGCGCTCGCGCGTGGCGACGAGGAAGCGCGTCGCGTCGTCTGCCACGACTCGCGTGCTTGCATGCGCGTAGACGCCGGCGTTCTCCGCGTGGAACCAGTCTCGCGCCGCGCGCGCGACGCCCGGCACGATCTCGACGAGCGTGATCGACTCCACGCCATGCGCGAGCGCCGCGCTCGCCGTGCTGCCGGTCGCGCTGCCGAGGAAGAGCGCGCGCCTCGGCGCGGGGTGCAGCAGTAGCGGGAGATGCCCCTGGCGCTCCTGGCGCACGCGATCGCGCGCGCCGCCGAGGAAGTAGTGGTTGTCGAGCTGAAGCTTGCGGCCGTCCGCGCCTTCGAGCACCGCGACCAGGCCCGCAGCGCTCTCCTCGACGTGCACGACGCGCTCGCCCTTGGGCACGCGCAGCGCCGGCTGTGCGCGCGGACTCGCGACGACGACCATCAGCCCGACGAGAACTGCCGCGTAGACGGCGAAGCGCGCTCCGAGCGAGCTCGCGAGGGGACGCCACGACCCCAACAAGTAGACGCCGCCCACCGCCGCGAGCGCGCCCCAGAGGCCGAGTGCAGGCACGAGCAGCGCAGGCGCGAGCACGGCGCCCGCGAGCCCCCCAGCCGCGTTCCACGCGAGCAGCCGCGCGCTCGCCGCGCCGAGGCTGCGCGGATCGCGCGCGCTGTGCTCGCTCGCCACGGCGAGCACGCTCGGGAACACGCACGCGGCGGGCAGCAGCACCGGGGCGAGCGTCGCGAACGAGACTCCCGCGAAGGCCCACAAGTAGGCGGGCCACGGCGCGGCCACTTCGAGGATGCGCAGGCCGCCCGTCGCGGCGAAGAAGTAAGCGGGGAACACGACGAGCGCGCCGGCACTGAGCGACAGCGAAACGCCGAGCGCGACGCGCGGGCGCGCGCGCTGCGACAGCGTCGCGACGAACAGCGACCCGAGCGCGATGCACACGAGCGTCACGACGAGCACCGCGCCGAACGCGTACGACGACTGGTTCGAGACGCGGCCCAGCGCCTGCGCGAACAGGCTCTGCGCAGCGAAGCTCCCGAACCCGGAGATCGCTGCGCACGCGAGCAGCCAGCGGGGAAGCGCGCTCGTGGGTGCGGCATCGACGTCGCGCTCGAGCGCGAACCAGTGCGGCGGCGGGATGCGTCCCATCCAGCGCGATGCGGCCAGCCCGAAGAGCCCGCATCCGAGCGTGAGGCCAGCGCCGAGCAGGAGGCTCGCGTGCAGCCCCGCTCGCTCGACGAGCACGAAGCTCGCGAGCGCGGCGCCCGCGGCGCTCCCGAGCGCGTTCAGCGCATAGAGCCACACGCCAGCGCCGCCGAGCGTGCGCGCGCCGCCGAGGCAGGCGGCGTAGAGCACCGGCGCGAGCGCGCCGAGCGCGAGTGCGGCGGGCAGCGTCGCGAGCAGGGCGCCGGCCCCGCGCGCGGCGGCGAGCCCGAGCGGCGCCGCGAGCAGTGCGTCGTAGTGCGCGTCGAGCGCGGCGCCGAAGATCCGTAACAACTGCGGCGCCGCGATCGCGCAGAGCGCGCCGGCCGCGGCGAGTGCGCCGAACGCGCGCAGCGAGTTCTCTGCGCGCGCGACGATGCGCCCGCCGAGCCACGCGCCGCCGGCTTGCCCGAGCACGAGTGCCGCGAGCGTCGCCGAGACCGCCGCAGCCGCTCCGCCGAGCGCGAGCCGAAGCTCGCGCAGCCAGAGCGTCTGCACGATCAGCGCGCCGATTCCGACCAGCGTGAACAAGAGCGCCGCGAGCGGCAGCGGGACGCGTCCAGCACCGCTCGGCGCGAGGCTCACGCGCGCTCGCTCCGCGCCGCGAGCTCGGCTTCGACGCCCGAGATGTCCGCCGGCACGTCCACCGGAACGCTGCGCCAGCCCTCGATCACCGCGCAGCGGATCGCGTAGCCGTGCTCGAGCGCGCGCAGCTGCTCGAGCTTCTCCGCGCGCTCCGCGGGCGTTTGCGGGAGCGCCACGAACTTCAGCAAGAACTCGCGGCGATACGCGTAGAGGCCGACGTGCTGCCAGAGCGGCGCCGCGCTGGCCGGATCTCGGGACGCGGGGATCGCGGCGCGCGAGAAGTAGAGCGCGTTGCCCGCGCGATCGAGCACGGCTTTCACGCGATTCGGGTCGCGCGCAGCTTCCGGCTCGGCGCGGTGCACCGCGGTCGCCATCGCGCACGCGGGCGCTGCGGCGAGCGCTTCGACCACGGCATCGATCACGAAGCCCGCGATCAGGGGCTCGTCTCCCTGCACGTTCACCACGACGTCCGCGTCGAGCTGCGCCGCCACTTCCGCGACGCGGTCCGTGCCCGTCGCGTGCGCAGGCGAAGTCATTAGGGCGCGCGCGCCGAACGAGGCGCAGGCGTCGGCGATGCGCGCGTCGTCGGTCGCAACGACGACGTCTGCGAGGCGCTTTGCGGTGCGTGCGCCGGCGACGACCCACTCGAGCATGGGCCTGCCCGCGATGCGCGCGAGCGGTTTCCCAGGGAAACGCGACGCAGAGAAGCGGGCAGGAATGATCCCGATGGCGCGCACGCGCCGAGCGTAGCCGCGTTCGAGGGCCGGACGCGCCCCCGACCGCGGCTCGAGCGGAGTCGAAGCGGAGTGCGCGGCGACGCGGCGATCGGCTCGGTAGCGTGCTCGACGATGACGGCAGCCTCGCAGCGCAAAGTGATCGCGGTCGCGTCCAACAAGGGCGGCGTCGGGAAGACGACGGTCGCGACGAATCTCGCGATCGCACTGCGCGCGCTGCACGAGGATCTGCCGATCCTGCTGGTGACGCTCGACGATCAGACGATCGTGGAGCGCATGTTCCGCGTCGGCGAGGCGAAGCCGGGCGCTCGCACGCTGCGCGACGCGTTCGCGCAGCGCAGCTTCGCGGGCGTCGCCGAGCTCGGGCAGTTCGGCGTGCACTTCGTTCCCGCGGCGAGCGATCTCGAAGCGCTGAAGGCGCGCGCCGCGGAGCCGCTCACGCTGCGGCGCATGCTCGAAGCGAGTGGCTGGAGCGGCCTCGTCGTCCTCGACACGAAGTCCGACCTCGAAGCGCTGACGCGCAGCGCGCTCGCGGCGTGCGACCTCGCGATCTTCCCCGTCGCCGATCGCGCCTCGCTCGAGGAAGCGGAGAAGGCGTTCGAGCTGTTAGGGAGCGCGGGTGGCAATGCCGCGCGCGGACGCGTGCTGTTCACGCTGGTCGACCGCCGCACCAAGCTCGACGCCGAGGGCCGCGACCTCTACGAGCGCCTCGCCGAGCAGGCCGAAGCGCGCGGCTGGCCACGCTTCGCCGCGTACCTCTCGCGCAGCCCGCGCGTCGAGGCGATCAACTCCGCCGCCGCGCGGCCGCGCTCGATCCTGCACGAAGCGAAGGGCACCCTCGCGCACAAGCAGCTTCGCGAGGTCGCGGAGGAGGTGAGCAAGCTGCTCGCCCTCGGCGAAGGCGCCGCGCCGCGTGAGAGCGCGAACACGGCCCCGCCACAGTCGCCGCGTCGCGACGAGCCTGCGCCGCGCGACTTCGCCGCGGGCCTGCGCAGCGCGCTCTTCCGCGGTCTGCGGGGGCGCTGAGTGGCGGTGCGAACGAGGAAGACCGCGCGCAAGACGCGCGGCGGCGCGAAGTTGCGGAAGCGCGCCGCGTCCAGCCGTGCGCGGAAGAACGCAGGGTCAGACCCTGCGTTCCCGTTCCGCCCCGCGCGCGGTCCGCTCGACGGCGTCACGGTCGTCGACCTCACGCGCATCCTCTCGGGCCCGTACTGCACGCTGATGCTCGCGAACCTCGGCGCGCGCGTGATCAAGGTGGAGCGCCCCGGCGCGGGCGACGACGCGCGCGCGATCGGACCGTTCACCGCGAACGGCGACTCCGCGTACTTCGCGAGCGTCAACCACGGAAAAGAATCGGTCGCCCTCGATCTCAAGGACGCGCGCGACCGGGGCGCGTTCGAGGCGCTCGTCGACGCCGCCGACGTGCTCGTCGAGAACTTCCGCCCCGGCACGATGGAGAAGCTCGGCTACGGCTGGCGGCGCGCGAAGAAGCGCTGGCCGCGCCTCGTGTACGTGAGCGTCTCCGGCTTCGGCGACACGGGGCCGCTCCGAACGCGCCCGGCCTACGACATGGTCGTACAGGCGATGGGCGGGATCATGTCGATCACCGGCGAAGCGGGCGGGAGACCCACGCGCGTCGGCACCTCGATCGGCGACATCGCCGCCGGCATGTTCGCCGCGACTGCCACGATCTCGGTGCTGCGCCAGCGCCAGCTGACCGGTGAAGGCGCTCGCGTCGACGTCTCGATGCTCGACGCGCAAGTCGCGCTGCTCGAGAACGCCATCGCGCGCTACGTCACGAGCGGGCAGGTGCCGGGCCCGATCGGCTCGCGCCATCCCTCGATCACGCCCTTCGGCGCCTTCGACACCGCGCGCGGCCAAGTCGTGATCGCCGCCGGCAACGACGGCCTGTTCCGCAGACTGTGCGAAGTGTTAGGGACGCCCGAGCTCGCGCGCGACACGCGCTTCGCCACGAACGGCGCGCGCTGCGCGAACGAGCCGGCGCTGCGCGTCGCGCTCGAGCGCGCGCTCGCGAGCGCCGACGCTGCGACCTGGCTCGCGCGGCTCGAAGCCGCCGAGGTGCCCTGCGCGCCGGTGCAGAACGTCGCCGAAGTGCTCGCGCACCCGCAGGTGCTCGCGCGCAACATGGCGCTGCCGATCGACGCGCCCGAGTACGCGGGCGTGCTCGTGGCGGGGAATCCGATGAAGATCTCGACGATGCGGGAGAGGAAGAAGGCGGGGAGCGTGCCGGCGCTCGCAGATCGAAAACGGCCTCTGCGCCGCTGACCTCACCGCCTCCGCACTTCGCCTCCCTCCACCACCCACACCTCATCCGCATCGCGAATCGTGCTGAGGCGATGCGCGATCACGAGCACGGCGCGACTGCGGCTCGCTTCGCGCAGCGTGGCGACGAGGCGCTGCTCGGTCTCGGGGTCGAGCGCGCTGGTGGGCTCGTCGAGGATCAGCAGCGAGGCGTCGCGCACGAGCGCGCGCGCGATAGCGAGGCGTTGGCGCTGGCCGACGCTGAGCGCGCCGCCGCTGCGGCCGAGTGGCGTGTCGAGTCGTTGGGGCAGTGCGCGCACGAAGTCGTCGGCGCCCGCCAGCGCGAGCGCGCGCCAGAGGTCGGCCTCGCTCGCGCCCGCGTTTCCGAGGCGAAGGTTCTCGGCGACGGTCGCGTCGAACAGCTGCGTCTCCTGGAACACGAACGCGATCTGCGCGCGCAGCGACGCGAGATCGGCGCGCGCGAGATCGAGGCCGTCCCAGGTGATGCGGCCCGCGCTCGGCGTGAGAAAGCGCGGCAGCAGGTAGGCGAGGGTCGTCTTGCCTGCGCCCGCGGCTCCGATCAGTGCGGTCACGCGGCCGGGGCGCAGCGTGAGGCTCACGTTCCGTAACACCTCGCCGCCGCTCGCGCGCGCGACCGACACGTTCTCGAGTGCGATCTCGCGCGAGAGCCGGCCGACGCGCTCGCCCGCGGCGCCGTCGGCTTCACCGGGCAGGTCCATCAGCGTGAACACGCGCTGGAGTCCGGCGGCGGCGTCTTGTAGGCGCAGCCAGAGCGCGCCGACGTCGAGGCAGGCGAACGCCAGCAGGCCGAAGTACGCGAGCAACAGCAAGAAGTCGCCGCGCGAGAGCGCGCCGTCGATGACGAGGCCGCCCACGTGGAAGAACGCCGCCCCGACGATCGCGGCGCCCGGCACGAGGCCGAACGCGAACGCGCCCATACCGAGCGCCACCTCGCCGCGGTAAGTCGCGAAGGCGTCCCAGCTCGCGCGGTCGTAGTGTGCGCGCTGCTTCGCCTCGGCCCCCAATGCCTGCACCGCGAGCACGTTGTGCAGGCCCTCTTCGAGCGCCTCGGTGGCGCTGGCGCCGCTCGCGCGGGCGCGCTCGGCGCGGCGGCGCATCGCGGCCGCGAAGGGCAGCGAGGCGAGGAACGTCACGACGAGCAGCGCCGCGCCGAGCTGCCAGAGCAGCGGGTGCGCGCCGAAGCTCGCGTTCATCGCGAGCACGACGCACACCGCAAAGACGCCCGACGTGACCGGCGAGAGCGCGATGCGGTACGCGGCCTGGGTGAGCGCGGGCGTGTCGTAGAGCACGCGAAAGAGCGCGTCGCCCACGCTCTCGTCGTCGAAGGCGCGCAGCGGGAGCCGCGCGAGGCGCGCGTACACCGCGGAGCGGTAGTGGTGGTTGAGGCGCTGCGTGAGGCGCAGCGTGAAGAGCGCGTCCGCGAGCCCTAACAAGCCGCTGCCGAAGCTCCCGCCCTCGTTCGCCTCGTTCTCCGTGCGCGATGCGCGGTCGAAGCCGCCGGCGAGCTGCGAGTCGGCCTGGCTGCGCTCGGTGGCGCTCATGCCCACCGCGCCGATCAGCGCCGCGAGCGCGAGCTGGAAGAGCACGCACGCGAGCAGCATCTCCTCGGGTGAGCTCGAGTAGGGAGCGAAGAGCGCGGCGATGAACGCGGGATGCGGCAGCGGCTGCTCGCCGAACGGGATGCCTTCGATCACGTGATCGACGATCAGCTTCACCGGCCACGGCAACAAGAGCAGCGGCAGAGACGCGAGCAGCATCAGCGCGCCCTTGATCGCGAAGGCGCCCTTGGCCGGTGCGACGTACGCGAATGCGCGCGCGAGCAGCAGCAGCGTCGCGAGCGTGCCGCTCATCGCGCGCTCGCCTGCTCGGCGCCGAGGTCGTGCGCGACGAGCCGCGCGTAGACGCCACCCCGCGCGAGGAGCTCCTCGTGCGTGCCCTGCTCGGCGATCACGCCGCCGTCGAGGACGAGAATCTGGGTCGCCGAGCGCACGCTCGCGAGGCGGTGCGTCACGAGGAACACGAGGCGTCCCCGGGCCCACTCGCGCAAGTTCGCGAGCACGCGGCGCTCGGTGTCGCCGTCGAGCGAGGCGGTGGGCTCGTCGAGGATCAGGATCTGCGGCTGCTTCGCGAGCGCGCGCGCGAGCGTGAGTCGCTGGCGCTGCCCCGTGCTGAGGCCGGCGCCGCGTTCGCCGAGCTGCGTGTCGTAGCCCGCCGGAAGCCGCGCGATGAACTCGTCCGCACACGCGATGCGCGCGGCCTCGCGCACGGCGTCGTCGCTCGCGCTCGGCGCGGCGTAGCGGATGTTCTCCGCGATCGAGGCGCGGAACAGCAGGTTCTCCTGCAGCGCGATGGACGTGTGCGCGCGCCAGCTCGTGATCGTGAAGTCGCGCAGGTCGGAGCCGTCCACCGTGATGCGCCCCGCCTGCGGCTCGGCGAGCCGCAACAACAGCGACATCAGCGTGCTCTTGCCCGCGCCGGTCACGCCCACGACGGCGATCACGCTGCCTGCCGGCGCATCGAAGCTCACGCCCGTGAGCACGCGGCGATCCGCGGCGTAGGCGAAGCGCACGTCCTCGCAGCGCAGGCCGGAGTCGAGGCGCACGAACTCGCGCGCCCCCGGCGCGTCGCGGACCTCGGGCTCCACGTCGATCAGCTCGAACACGCGATCGAGGCCGATCGCGACATCCTGCGCGCGGCCGAGCGTCCGCAACAGCTGGCGCAGCGAGCTGGCGCCGTCGCCGAAGCGCAGCTTCGCGTAGTTGTAGGTGGCGAGCGTGAACACGCCGAGGCCGAGCGTGCCGAGCCCGATCGCGTCGAGGCCCGGGATCGGTGCGCTGCGCGCCGTCGCGAGCGCGAGCCACGCGCCCGAGGCGACGAGGCCGAGCGCGCAGGTCCAGAACAGCGTGACGCTGTACTTCACGAAGAAGCTGCGCGCGGCGTGGGCGGCGGCGAAGGCGCCCGTGCTCGCGCGTTCGAAGCGCGCCTGCTCGAAGGGCTCGGCGCCGTAGGCCTTCAGCACGCGGATGCCGGCGAGGGTCTCCTGCACGCGCGCGGTGAGCGCGCTCTGCGCCTCGCGCGCGGCGCGGAAACGCGTGCGCATGCGCGGCGTGAAGAATGCGCCGAGCGCGAGCATCACGGGCGTGAGCACCGCGAGCAGCGCCGCGAGCTGCCACGAGAACAGCGCGCAGAGCGCGAGCGCGAAGACGAAGCGCGCGAACGTCGCGACGGGGATCAGCAGCAAGAGCTCCACGAGCTGCGTCGCCATCGCGCTGTCTTGCAGCGCGCGATACATGGCGTCTCCGATGCGCTGCTTCGCGTGGAAGCGCATCGAGAGCTGCGTCAGCCGCTCCACCAGCCGAACCCGTAACAACTGGTTCACGCGCTGGAGGATCCAGACCTGGTAGTAGTAGAGCGCGAGCACCGGCGGCACGAACACGACGCTCGTGACGCCGCCGAGGATCACCGCGCGCAGCAAGATCGCGCGGCGCTGCGCGGTGCTCGGCTCGGCCTCGAGCGGGAGGCGCAACAACTCGGCGGCGAGGGGCGTCAGCGGCTCGCCTTCGAGCGCGCGGGTCCACACCAGGTCGAACAGGAACGCGCCGATCGGGAAGAAGAGCAGGGCGAGCAGGCCGAAGCCGCCGCCGAGCGCGAGCAGGTGCAGCCGCACGGGGCGCAGCAGCGTGAGGCAGCGCCGTGCGAGGCGCGCGAGCTCGCGGGCGCCGAGGGCGTGCGGGGTTGCGACTTCGTGGCTCTCGGCTGCGGCGGACACTCGGCTCCGGTCTCGGCGGTGGGCGCGCCGCGAATGTAGGCGCATCCGAGCGCAAGCGGACGGGGGCGAGACACATCCGCGAATCGAGAGTTCGGCTTCTGACGCCAACTCTGCGATTCTCGCGTGCGCTTGCGTGCGGCTGCGTTCGCATCCGCACCACTCGCGTCCCCATCGCGCGCTGCCATCTTGTCGAAGCGCGCAGGGCACGGCCGCTGGCGCGCAGCGAGGAGCGAGGCATGCGGCGCATCGAGCTGAGCGGCACGCACGCGGCGATGGGCGAGGCGTTCGGTGAGGCGTTTCGCAACGAGATCGCGCGGCTCTACGCGATCCGCCTCGACAACGCGCTGCGCCAGGCCACGCAGTACGGCGGCCGCGCCACCAGCGAGGCGGATCTGCTGCGCCTCGCGCGCGCGTGCCTCGCGGCGAGCGAGCGCTTCGACCCGCGCGGCACCGCGGAGCTGTGCGGCATCGCGCGCGGCGCGCGCCTCGGCGAGGAGCAGGTGCTCGCGATGAACGGGCTCACCGACTTGCGCGACGGCCTCGCGTGGGGCGACAGGGACGAGGTCGGCGCCGCGGGCTGCACCGCGCTGATCGTGCAGCGGGATGCCACGGCCGACGGCCGCGCGCGCCTCGCGCAGAGCTGGGATCTCGCGAGCGACAACGCGCCGTTCGTCGTGTTCGTGGCGCGCCGTCCCAGCGAGGGGCCGCGCACGTGGTCGGTGACCACCGTGGGCTGTCAGTCGCTGATGAGTCTCAACGAGCACGGGCTCGCGCTCGGCACGACCAACCTGCGCACGACGGACGCGGGCGTGGGCGTGCCCTACCTCGGGCTGATCCACCGCGCGCTCGAGGAGCGCAGCGCCGAGGCTGCCTCACGCGTGATCGCGAACGCGCCGCGCGCGGGCGCGCACAGCTACCTCGCGCTCGATCGCGCGGGTGCGGGCCGCGTGCTCGAGTGCACGGGCAAGCTCGCGCACGAGGTTGCGGTGGAGCGCGGCACGCACGTGCACACGAACCACTGCCAGGTGCCGGCGCACGTCGCGCTCGAGGCCGATACGCCGCGCAAGTCCTCGGAGGCGCGCCTCGCGCGCATGCGCGAGCTGCTTGCGGCGAAGCTGGGCTCGCTCGACTCCGCGGAGCTGCGTTCGTTCTACGCAGACCGAGCCGGGGGATCGCTCGCGATTTGTCGAATGGACTTCGACGGCATCAGCACGAACGCCGCGAGCGTCATGACCCCTGAGACCGGCGAGTTCTGGGGGTGCGCCGGAGTGCCCGAGACCCCAGGACATTGGGAGCGCTTGCTGTAGGCCGTCGCGCGCAGGCGCCCTCGTTCGGCGCCACTGCTCACGACGTTGCTGCGATTCCCGTGACGCGCGAGTCGTCTCTACAGCGCCGCCTCGTAGCTCGCGCTCTGCCCGTCGCTCTCCGCGATCTCGACGCACAGCGTGTCGATGCCGAGGCTCGCGAGCTTGGGCGCGAGCGCCCGCCAGAAGTGCGCGGCGAGCGCCTCGACCGTGATGTTCGAGACGGGGAGGCGCACGGTGTCGCCCGCCGGCAGCCGATAGCTGCGCCCCGCGACGCGAACGTTCGTGTCGTCGCCGCACTCTTCGATCTCGACGCGGTCGCCCGCGCGCGGCAGCAGCACGCGCTCGTCGAGCGCGGCGCACAGCCTGCGCACCTCGTCCTTCACGACGCGCGCTTCGACGAGTATGCCGTCCGCGCCCACGCGTACGCCCGTGACGCGCACGCTCACCCGGTAGCTGTGGCCGTGCAGATGCTCGGCGCTGCCGTCCGCGAACCAGGTGAAGTGCGCTGCCGCGAACTTGAAGTCCGACTTCGCGAGGTGGAGCGTGAAACGCGGCGCGGTCATGCGCACGCGACTCTAGCCCGCCACTTTCGCGGTGATATGGTGCGCCGCCTCGAATCGAGGAGTGGCGACGTGAGCGAGCGAGTTTCTGCAACCGGGACGTGCACGCGCTGCCGCGCGGAGCTCGACCTCGCCTCGGTGCGCGTCGGCGAAGCGTGGTTCTGCCGGGCGGCGTGCGCCGCGGGCGAAGTGGTCACGCGAGCCCCCGCGGTCGAGAGCGGGGCGCTGATCAACCGCCCGCGCCGCTACTTCGCGCGCCGCGATGCGAAGGAGCTGAAGCGCCGCGGCGCTTGAGGGCTGGCTCGCAGCGCCGCACTCGCGCCACTCTCCGCGGTTCACACGGAGGAACCGCGCGATGTCTCGCTACGCAGGCAAGGTCGCCATCATCACGGGCGCGTCGGGCGGCATCGGCCGCGCCACCGCCAAACGGCTCGCGTCCGAAGGCGCGAGCTTGTTATTGACGGACCTCGCCGGGCCCGGCCTCGAGGAGTCCGCACAGCAGGCGAAGGGCGCCGCGCGCGTCGAGACGCTCGCGGTCGACGTGAGCCGCGAGGACGACGTGAAGCGCATGATCGAGACCGCCGTCGCGCGCTTCGGCGGCCTCGACTTTCTCGTGAACAACGCCGGCATCGAAGGCGCCGTGTGCCCGATCGAGGAGTATCCGGTCGACACGTTCGACAAGGTTCTCGCCGTGAACGTGCGCGGCGTCTTCCTCGGCGTGAAGCACGCGGCGCCCGCGCTGCGACGGCGAGGAGGCGGCGCGATCGTTAACCTCGCGTCCGTCGCGGGATTGCATGGCGACCCGAACATCGTCGCCTACATCGCGAGCAAGCACGCCGTCATCGGCATCACGCGCAGCGCGGCGATCGCGCTCGGCCCGCATCAGGTTCGCGTGAACTCGGTGTGTCCGTCGCCGGTGGAGACGCGCATGATGCGCGCGCTGGAGACGGGCCTCGCGGGCAACGCGGCCTCCGCGGAGCTCGTCAAGAAGGCGATGGCCGAGCGCATTCCGATCGGCCGCTATGGCGAGCCCGACGAGGTCGCCGCACTGATCGCGTTCCTCGGGAGCGACGAGGCGCGCTTCATCAATGGATCGCAGTACACGATTCACGGCGGCATGAACCCGCACTGACCGCACAGCGCCGCGGCATCCCGCCCAGCTTCGTTGCGCTCCCCTCGCCGTATAGGACATACGGCTTCGGGTCGCGGCGCCTCGCTGGGCGGGCGCCGCGGCGCTGTGCGGCGCGCCGCGGCATTCCGCCCGGCTTCGTTGCGCTCCCCTCGCCGTATTGGGAATACGGCTTCGGGTCGCGACGCCTCGCCGGTCGGGCGCCGCGACTCAATGCGGGCAGCGAGTAGTTCGACGGCTCGCTGGGCGGGCGCCGCGACGCTGTGCGGCGCGCCGCGGCATTCGGGCGCCGTGGCGCTGTGCGGCGCGCGGCGGATGTGTCGCTAGGAGAGGATCGCGCCGGCGCTGCGCAGGTGTTCGCGGAGCTTCGCGACGTCGAGGTGGGCGGGGTCGCAGCCTGCGCGCAGCGCGAGGGCGGCGGCGCTGCCGGCGGCTTCGCCGGTCGCGAAGCAGGCGGGGATCTCCTTGGTCGCGTGGTGCACGCGGTGGTCGACGGAGATGCAGCGGCCGGCCACTAACAAGTTCGGCGCCTCCTGCGCGAGCAGGCAGCCGTAGCGGATCGAGTAGAGCGAGCCGTACTGAGTCCAGTGCCCCGTGAGCGCGATCGCGTCGTCGAAGATGCGGTCCATGTCGTCGCGCTGCAGCACGGCGCGGCCGACGAGGCGGCGGCTCTCGGTGATGCCGAGGTGATCTGCGACGCGGCACAGGTGAGCGCGCGCGAAGGCGGCGTCCTCCTTGCGCAGCCGATCGAGCTCGGCCATCACGCGGCGCCGGCACTCGAGCTCGGCGTAGGTGAGGTCTTCGGGCGAGGTCGCGTCGATCGCGCGCGAGATCTTCTCCGTCGCGCCCCACGGCATCAGCACGCGGCCTTCGCCGATGGTGCGAAAGCCGCGCCCGCGCGCGGCGGCGGCGTCTGCGTCGTCGACGCCGCCGAGCACGAACCACTGCCACGGCAGCACTCGCTCGGTCTCGTGCGCGCAGCCGAGCCGCGCGAACAGGTCGCCGTCGCCGGTCGCGTCGACCACGCTGCGCGCGCGGATCGCGAAGCGCCCCGCCTTCGACTCGAACAGCACGCCGGCGACGCGTTCGCCCTCGCGCCACGGCTCGCAGCCCCAGGCGTGCAATAACAACTCGACGCCGGCCTCGCGTGCGAGCTCGGCCAGGGCGAACTTCATCTCCTCGCAGTCGTAGGCGACCGAGTACCGCACCGCATGCGGCGAGCGCCCCCACACGAGGCCGAAGCGCTGCTCGCGCCCGACGAGGTGCTTGTCGCTGCGGCCCCACTCGCTCGCGTCGGGGTAGTAGGCCGCGCCGCGCGCCGCGAGGCGCTCCACGACTTCCTGGCAGATCCCGCCGACCACTTGCCGCCCACGCCCGTCGTCGAGCGTGAGCAAGAGCAGGATCAGCCCGCCGCTCGCGAGCCCGCCGAGCGAGCCCGTGCGCTCGACGAGCATCACGCGCGCGCCCGCGCGCGAAGCCGCGACGGCGGCCGCCACGCCGGCGCTGCCGCCGCCGACCACGAGCACGTCGGTCTCGTGGCGAACGGGCGTTTCGCGCGAGGGCTCGCGCAGCGCGGCGGCAGAAGCGGGCGTCGTCATGTGCCGCCATCGTGGAGCGCGATCGCGGTCCGTTGCAACAGACCTTCGAGCGCCTAGACTGCCGCGCCTTCTTCCCCGATAGCTCAGCTGGTAGAGCAAGCGGCTGTTAACCGCTAGGTCGTAGGTTCGAGTCCTACTCGGGGAGCCAGTTCTTTACGAGCTTCGCTCGCCTCTATCGAGGAGAGGCGCGATCGCACGAGCCGCCCGGCTCGCTGCGCGCGGACTGAGCGAAGCGCTTCGCGCGTTCGCTCGGTCCGCTTGCGCGGGATCGAGTTGGGGCGGTCTTCGCTCGCCTCCATCGGGGTGACGAGCGACAGCGCGAGCCGCCCGGCTCTTGCGCCTTACGCGAGCTCCGTTCGCTCGCGCGCTGGCGGCGGCTTCTCAGCGCTACTCCGCCTGGACCTCCTTCGAGGGCGCGACTTCGCGGCCGTCGGGGAGTACGCCGATGATTCGGTAGCGGTCGTTGCGCTTGCCGGAGGCGTGGGTGTGCTCGGCGTTCGTGGTGCGCGCGATCTCGTCGTCGTCGTGCAGCACGCGGGTCTCGCGGAAGCTCGCTTGCGCGGCGGGGTTCCAGCGCAGCGTGACGCCGCTCGGCGTTGCGTCGGCGCGCAGCTGGTAAGCGATCGCGACGATCTCGACGGGCTCCGAGGCGGGGGAGCGCAGCTCGTCGGCGTCGAGCGCAACGATGCGGTAGCTGGCGCGCTGGCCGGGTGCGATGTCCGAGTCCGTTGCGCTCGAGGCGGAGGCGGGCACTTCCGCGACGGGCTCGTAATCGTCCTCGCCTTCGAGCCGTCGCAGCAGCTGGTAGCTGCTCAAATCGCCTTCGACGTTGGCGTCCCACTCGAGCGTGTTGGCGCCGATCGTCTGCGCTGCGACGCGCAGGCGCGTCGGCGGTAGCGGCTCGCCCTTCGTCACGGCGCGCTGCGCGCCGCTCGGGTCTCCGACCCCGCCAGCCGCGTCGACGCAGGCGACGCGGTAGTAGAAGACGCCGAGATCGGGCAGCGCTTCGTCCAAGTACACCGTTTGGTGTCGGCCCTCGATGCGCGCGAGCGTCGCGTACTCGCCGGTTGGGCTCGGACTGCGCGAGACGACGTAGCCGGTGACGCGAGGGTCCTCGGCGGGCAGCCAGCGCAGCGCGACGCGGCGCGGGAGATGGCTGTAGGCCTGCACCTCGGCGGGCGGCGCGGGCTTCGCGGCGGTCGTGCCCGACACGACGGCCGGCGCGGCGCTGCCGACGCGGCCGGAGCGGTCGAACGGACGCACGCGGTAGTAATGAGTCTCGCCGTGGAGGAGGCCGCCGCCGGCGACGCCCGCGCTCCGCTTGGGCGCGAGATCGAGACCGCGGTCGACGTACACCGTGCTGAAGCGATCGGCGAGGGTCGCGATGTACGAGAACGGACCGTCGGCGGTGGGCGCGCGATCGATCACGTAGCCCGCGACCTCGGGCTCGCGGCTCGCGTCCCAGCGCAGCGGGATCGCGCGCAGCTCGCCGCTCGTCGCGGCGAGGCCCTCGACGCGCGCGAGCGCGGCGTTCGGCTCGTCGCGCAGCTCGGGCGCCGGCTCGGGGCCGCGCGGCGCGAGCTTCTCGCGCATCTCGCCGAGGTCGAGCGAGGTCGCGCAGCCGAGCGCGCCCGCGAGTCCTAACAACAGCGAAGCGGCGCGGGCGTTCATCGCGGCGCGGACACGGGCGGCAGCGGTGCGGCGCGCAGCTCCTCGAGGCGATCGAGCAGCTTCTGGGCGCGCTGCGCGTGCTCGCGCGCCTCGGCGTTGCCCGGCTCGATGAGCAGCGCGCGCTCCCACTGCTCGAGCGCGGCGCTCAGGTCTTCGTCCTGGAAGTGGCGGCGGCCCGCCGCGATCAGCATCGGCACCTGCGGCGCGAGGGCGCGGCGCAGCGAGGCGAGGTGGCTGCGCGCACCGGCGTGGCGCGCATCGGCGTCGAGCGCCGCGAGGTCGTAACGGATCGCTTGGATCGCGTCGCCGGCCGCCTCGGACGCGAGCGCGTTCTGGAGGAAGCCATCGGCGCGAATCTCCGCCTCGCTGTTGCGGGGCCGCGCCGCGCGCGGGGAGGGCGCGAGATCCTCCGGGTCGGGATCGGTTGCGGCGGCAACCTCCGCGTCCGGCGTGGCGGCGCGCTCGCGCTCGATGTACGCGAGGTAGCCGCGCGCGCTCTCGTTCTGGGGATCGAGCTCGAGCACGGCGCGGAAGGCGCGCTCGGCGCTCGCGTAGCGCCCGGCCGCGAAGCCGTCGCGTCCGCGCGCGAGGCTCGCGTCGATGCGGCTCGCGAGCGCCGCGGCGAGGCGACGCTGCTCGTCGGCGATCTCGGGCGAGAACGCGTCGAGGATGCGCAGGCGTGCGACGTGCACGCGCGCCGCTGCGAGATCGTCGCGCGCGAAGGCGGCGCGGAATTGCACGAGGCCCTCTTCGCGCGAGGTCGCGAGCCGCCGCGAGAGCTCCTGCACGTGCGCGAGCAGCGCGGCGTCGCTCGGCTCGAGGCGCATGGCGAGGCGGTAGTCGAGCACGGCCTCCGCGAGTCGCCCGCGCTCTTCGAAGTAGCGCGCGCGCTGCGTGTAGCGCGCGACGAGCTGGCTGCGCTCGTCGGCGACGGCCTCGATGCGGCCCTGTGCGCTCGGGTAGTCGAGCTCGGCCGAGTCGATCGCCCGCCACGTCTCGATCGCGCGCTCGCGATCGCCGCGCTGGTACGCCCTCTCGCCCTGCTCGAGCGGAGTCGTGCACGCGAACGCGGCGCACGCGAACAGCAGCGAAGCCGCGATGCGCACTGCGCAGGCGTCGGCGCGTGAACGAGCTGACGCCGGAGGCGACGCCCCAGCCGACATCACCCGACTTCGCATCAAGCGGCCTCTTCTCCGCTCGCGCGCAGATCGACGGAGTAGACGTGCACGGGCTCCTGGCGGCCGGAGAGCTGGCGCTCGCCCTCGAAGCGCAGGCGGTGGCTGCCACGCACGCGGCGCTGCACGGCTTCGGAGACGAGGATCTCGCCCGGTCGCGCAAGCTTCTCGAGCCGCGCGGCGACGTTCACGGCGTCGCCGATCGCGGTGAAGTCGGTGCGGCGATCGGAGCCGATGTTGCCCACGACCACCGGCCCGGTGTGGATGCCGATCCCTACGCCGACCGCGCGCCCGTCGTCGTCGAGCTTCGCGTTGCGCTCGGCCACGGCGCGCTCGATCGCGACCGCCGCGGTCACGGCGGCAACGGGGTGGTCGTTGCTCGGAATCGGAGCGCCGAAGTACGCCATCACCGAATCCCCGATGAACTTGTCGATCGTGCCGCCCGACGAGAGGATGCAGTCGCTGATGAGCTGAAACACCTCGTTGAGAAGGGCGACGACGTCGGTTGGTTCGAGGTTTTCCGACAGGCGAGTGAAGCCGCGGATGTCGGCGAACAGCACGGTCACGTCGCGCTCGGCGCCTTCGAGCTCGGCGCCCTCGGGGTTCTCGAGCAGCGTCTGCAAGACGTAGTCGCTCGCGTAGCGGCCGAACGCCCGCTGGATGCGCTCCTTCTGCTGCAGCGACTCGCCCATCTCGTTGAACGCGGCCGTCAGTTCCCCGACCTCGTCGCGCGAGGTGGGCGGGACGCGCACGGCGAGGTCGCCCTTCGCGAGCCGCTCGACGCCGCCGCGCAGCCGGCGCAGCGGGCCGACCAGCAGCGCCACGAAGCCGAGGCCGGCGACCACGCCGAAGGTCGTGACGCCGAGCGCGACCCACGCGAGCTGAACCCGCGTCTCGCGCAGGATCGGCTCGACGAGGCGCGCGAGGTCGATCTCGATCCGCGCCTCGCCGATGCGATCGCCGCTCCAGGTCACCTCCGCAGCGATCTCGAGCTGGTCTCCGCGGCGCTCGAGCCGCACGCCGTCCTCGTAGGTCGGTGCGACACCCGTGGGGATGCCGACGAACGTGGGCTCCAGCGCCGCCGCCACGTGGCCGTCGCGCTTCACGAGCTGCACCGCCACGACGCCGCGCTCGCGCCCGGTGTTCTGCACGAGCGCCCCGAGCGCGAGGGTGTCGTCCTCGATCAGCGGCACCTTCGCGTCTTGGGCGAGGTTCTTCGCGAGCGCGATCGACGCGCGCTCGATCTCCGCCACGACCGAGGCGCGCTCGTGGTTCGTCGCCATCGCGGCGAGCACGACGCACGCCACCACCAGCAGGGCGACGACGAGGGCGCTGAACTTGAGTTGGAGAGATCGCAAGCGCGACTCCCGCCTCCCTTACGAGGCGCCGACCAGGGTCAACTCGAAGCGAATCTCGAGGATCTCGAGCTCGCGCATGCCTTTCGGCACCTGCACGCGGACACTCGCGTCGCGCTCTTTGCCCATGATCGCGCGGGCTACAGGCGACGTGACCGAAATCAGGCCGCGGGCGATGTCTGCCTCGTCTTCACCCACAATCGTGTACGTCACTTCCTCGCCCGAAGCCGAATCCGAGAGCACCACCGTCGCCCCGAAGCTGACGCGATCCTCGCTCTGGCCGCGGCCGTCGATCACCTGAGCGCGCGCTAGCCGGTCGTCCAGTACCCGAATGCGCGCCTCGATCTGCCCCTGACGCTCCTTCGCCGCGTGGTATTCGGCGTTCTCCGAGATGTCCCCGTGCGCTCGCGCGATCTCGATCTCTTTCACGATGCGGGGCCGGTCGTTGGACTTGAGGCGCCTCAGCTCCTCGTCGAGCAAGGCCTTGCCGCGCGGAGTCATGGGAATGCGGTCGGACATGAGGCCTCGGCAGAAGCGGGCGCCCTTCGATCGGGGGGCCGAGAGAGCGCCAGGAATCGCCCCAAGCTAACCAGCGAGCATGTGGGACGCCAAAGAAACCGCGGGGTTGCACGCCGAGCCGCAGCCCCCTGCGCTCGGACCGCGGCGCTTCGTTGCGGTCGCCGCCCTGTTCTATGGAACGCTGCTCGCCGCGGCGATCGGCTGGCGGGCGTGGGCGGACGGGGTCGGGCCGTGGCGCTCGGGCGGCCCGCCCCTGGCCGAGATGGGCCTGTTCGCGCGGCTCGCTGTGGGCCTCGCCTTCGGCGCGCTGCTGATCGCGCTCTCGCGCGTCTGGACCGCGCGGTCGGCCGCCGGCCGAGCCCTTGCCGCGGAGCTGGGCGCCGTGGTCGCTGGGATCTCCACCTGGCAGGCGGTCTTGCTCGCGCTCCTCAGCGGCATCGGGGAGGAGGCGTTCTTCCGCGGCGCGCTCCAGCCCGAGGTCGGTTGGCTGTGGGCCTCGCTGCTGTTCGGCCTCGCGCACTTCCACCCGCGCCGCGAGCTGCGCGTGTGGTCGCTCGCGGCCGCGCTCGCGGGCCTCGGCTTCGGCGCGCTGTTCGACGCGACGGGCGATCTCGTCGCGCCCGCCGCAGCGCACGCGCTCGTGAACGCGGTGAACCTGCGGTGGCTCGCTAGGCGCGGTACTGCACGTCCTTGAAGGCCGCGAACAGCGGCACCAAGCGGCCGCGCTGGTACTTGCCCGTCGAGGTGACGGGGATGTCGCTGCCGAACACCACGACCTTCGGCGCCTTCGCGAATGGCAGCCGCTCGCGACAGGCGCGCAGGATCGCGGCTTCGTCGAGCGCCGCGCCGGCCCCGAGCATCACGTAGGCGCCGACTTCCTCGCCGTACCAGCGGTTCTCGAAACCCACCGCCAGGCCGCGAGCGACGCCCGGGATCGCGTTCAACACCTCGTCGATCTCGAACGGCGAGAGGTTCACGCCGCCGCGGATGATCAGCTCCTTGATTCGGCCCGTGATGAAGTAGTAGTCGCGCCCGCCGGGGCCCTTGCGGAAGAAGCCCTCGTCGCCGCTGCGGAACCACGCGTGGGCGAACGTCTCCGCGTTCGCCTCGGGCCGGCGGTAGTAGCCGCGCATCACGTTCACGCCGCGAATCACGATCTCGCCGCGCTCGCCCTCGGGCAGGGCAACGCCCTCGCGATCGTGGATCGCCATCTCGTTCGGCGGCAGCGGCGTCCCGATCGACGGGAAGCCGTGCTCGCGCATCAGCGCGCGGTGCTCCGCTGCCGCGAGATCGACGGGCAGCATGCTCGAATAACAAGTCGTCTCGCTGAGGCCGTAGCCGTGGATGACGCGGTAGCCGAAGCGCTCCTCGAAGCGCGCCGCGAGCTCGACGGTGAGCGGGCCAGCGCCGCAGATCAGGTGGCGGAAACGCGCGAGATCGTGGCCGCTCGTGCCGCGCTCGTCCTCGAGCAAGAACGCGAGCAGCGTCGGCACGACCGACACGATCTCGGCGCGCTCTTGCGCGGCGGTCTCCCAGAACGTGCTCGCCTGGAACTTGCGGCACAGCACCACGCTCGCGCCCGCGAGCAGCGGCGCGACGAGCGTGACGAGAATCCCGTTCACGTGGTGCGTCGGCAGCACGCACATGAGGCGCGACGCTTCGCCGAGCCCGTGCCAGCGCACGAGCGCGTGCGCGTCCACGAGCAGATTCTGTTGCGTGAGCACGACGCCCTTCGGCGCGCCCGTCGTGCCCGACGTGTAGACGATCAGCGCCTCGTCCTCGGGCTCCGGCGGATCGGGCGGGTCGGTCAGCGGCCGCATCGGCGGCGCGGGCTGCGCCACGTCGTGCCAGCGCATGCCGAGCGCCGCGTCGCGCAGCTTCAGGGCGCGCCCCGCGGCCTCGGGCAGATACAGCGCCGCGCACGCCTCGGAGTTGCGCAGCACGAACGCGATGCGCTCGTCGTCCTCGCCGAGGTTCACCGGCACGACGCTCGCGCCGATCGACCACGCGGCGAACAGCGTGATCGGCACCTCTGGATCGTTCACGAACAGCGTCGCCACGCGCTTTCCGCGTTCGACGCCGAGCGCGCGCAGCAACGACTCGCGCTGCGCAACGCGCGCGATCAGCTCGGCGTAGGAGACCTCGACGCGCCGCGGGCCGTCGCAGAACACGAGGAACGTGCGCTGCGCCGCGACCGAGCGCGAGCCGAGCAGCGTGTCGAAGGTGCGAAAGGGCAGGTGGACGAGCGCCGGCGCGGTGGCTTCGCTCTCTCTCGCGCGCGCGATGCGCTCGAGGGTGGCTTCGTCGCCGAGGGTCGAAGACATCGCGCCAAGATTGCAGCGACCTAGAGCGCGCGCACGATCCGCGCGGCGGCGTTACTCGGCGGGCTCGTCGTCCTCGAGCAGCCGCTCTTCGAGCACGCGCAGCAGATACCCGAGCAGCATCAGGTTCGGGAGGCGCCGCTCGGTCGACGCTTCGAGCTGCTCGCTCTTCGCGAACGACTCTGCGTAGGAGGCGAAGAACTCGAGCGCTTCGAGCGGGACGTTCTTCGCGAGCATCTCGTTGATCTGCGCGGTATCGAGCTCACCGAAGAGATCCGCCAGCTCCCAAGCCAGCTCGGACGTGTTCATGCGGATCTCCGGCTCGCGGCCCACGCGGTACGCGCGGCGGAACGAGCCGAGAGATCGTGGCATCGCGCCACCAGCGAGTCAACGAAAACGTCGGTGCGACGCGCACTTGCGCTGACGCGCGAAACGCGCGCCGATTGCCGCGCGCGCACACACGGCAATGTGCCAGCGCGCACGCGGCGGCTGAGTGCGGAGTTGCGCATCGACTGCGCGCGCCGAGCTGCCTGCCCGCCGGCACGCGTGCGCGAATGCGAGCAAAACTCCCTAATAACCCGGTGCGCGGCGGCGTCCGCACGCGTGCAGCGCCGCCGCGTGGGTCGCGCGACGGCGGCCCGCGATCCCGGCGCTGGGACGAAGCGCCGGAGAGGGAAGCTGGTCGGGGCGACTGGATTCGAACCAGCGACCTCTTCGTCCCGAACGAAGCGCGCTACCAAGCTGCGCCACGCCCCGAAGGCGGCGGAATATGCCAGAGATCGCTCTCGCGTAAAGCGAGGGCACGATCGGCCGCAGCGGGGTGAGCTTTGCCTGCGGGGCGAGCGGCGCTCGCGCGGGCTTCTCGCCGGACGCCCTCGCGCAACTCCGCATCAAGGTGAGCGCTCGGTAAGACGAACCCCGCTGTACGTCTGGGGGGCGTGCGCTTGCTTCGATTCGTCCGTTCGTGGCTCGTACTCGGTTCGGTCGCTCTGCTGCTTGGGCTACCGCAGCCCGCCCGAGCGCTGAGCGGGCGGGCAGACTGCGCCGAAGCCGGCTTCGGCCTCGCGCACCACCGGCCCGGGACGAAGGGCGCGCACGAGCACGGCGAGACGCAGGCGTTGTTGGGGACAGGAAAGTGGGGCCCGCTCTCCGAGAACCGGCACCTCTACGTGCTCGAGGCGAGCGACGAGCGCGACGGCGTGCGGCTCGGCGTCTACCGATCGGCTCGTACTAATCGAGGTAGAACCGCATGAAGAAGCTGCTTTGGCTCGCGATTTTCATCGCCGCCGCGTACTCGGTGAACGAGGTGCGCGTGAAGGGCATCGACGGCGCCTTCGGCGGCGCGTTCGCGGGCGCGGGTGATCCGATCGACAGCGGCGCCGCGCCGATGAGCATCGACGCCGACACCGTGCAGGAGTGAGCGTCGCCGACTAGCTCTGCGCATCCTCCGCGAGCTTGCGCAGCTCGCGGATCGCGACGCCGAAGTCGGGCTCGCGGAACACCGCGTTGCCCGCGACGAACACGTTCACGCCCGCCTTCGCGGCCGCGGCGATCGTCTCGCGGTTCACGCCGCCGTCGATCTCGATCTCGACGTCGAGCCCGCGCTCGTCGATCCATGCGCGCAGCTGGCGCACCTTCGCCAGCACGCCCGGGATGAACTTTTGCCCGCCGAAGCCGGGGTTCACGCTCATCACCAGCACCTGGTCGACGTCCCCGAGCACGGGCTCGACCGCAACCGCGGGCGTCGACGGGTTCAGCACCACGCACGCCTTCGCGCCCGCCCCGCGAATCATCTGCAGCGTGCGGTGCAGGTGCGGGCACGTCTCGACGTGCACGCCCACGCGGTTCGCGCCGGCGGCGATGTAGTCCGGGATCGAGAGCTCGGGGCGCTCGATCATCAGGTGCACGTCGAAGGGCAGGGCCGTGGTCTTGCGGATCGCCTTGATCACTTCGGGCCCGATCGTGAGGTTCGGCACGAAGTGGCCGTCCATCACGTCGACGTGAATCCAGTCGGCGCCGGCGCGATCGACTTTCTGGATGTCGGCGCCGAGCGTCGCGAAGTCGGCGCTCAGGATCGAAGGCGCGATGCGAATGGGCTTCTTCGCCATCACGCGACCCGCGCGAGGCGCGCTGCGAAGAATCCGTCGGTGCCGTGCCGGTGCGGCCAGGTGCGCATGAAGCCGTCTGCCTCCACGAAAGGGCGCACCGCTACGGGAAGCTCGGCGCGCGTCGCGATTCGGAACTCGGGATGCTGCGCGAGGAACGCGGCGACGAGCGCCTCGTTCTCCTCGGAGAGCAGCGTGCACGTACTGTAAACGAGCACTCCACCGGGCAGCAGCGTCGCCGCCGCGTTTTCCAGCAGCGCACGCTGCGTCTCGGCGAGCGTGCGCACGTCCTCCTCGCGCACGCGCCAGCGCGCGTCGGCATTGCGCCGCAGCGTGCCGAGGCCGGAGCACGGCGCGTCGACGAGTGCGCGTGCGAACGGCGCGCCGGGCAGCTGCGCGAGCGGCTGGGTCCCGTCGGCGTGAACGAGCTCGATGTTCGTGAGCCCGAGCCGCCGCGCGGCGCGTCCGACGAGGTCGAGGCGCCGCTGATTGCGATCGCACGCGACGACGCGCCCGCGCTCGGAGGTGCGCTCCGCGATCGCCGTCGTCTTCGAGCCCGGCGCGGCGCAGAGATCGAGCACGCGCTCGCCCGGCTGAGGCTCGAGCAGCTCGACCACGAGCTGCGATGCCTCGTCTTGCACGGTGAAGCGGCCCTCGCGGAACGCGGGATCGCTGCCGGGGTCCCCGTGCCCGAGCGAGAGCGCGAGGGGCGCGTGCGCCGCGAGCTTCGCGTCGGGCCAGCGCGGCCCGAGCTCGGCGAGCAGCTCCTCGCGCGTGTTCCGCAGCGGGTTCGCGCGCGCCGTGAGCGGCGGCGTCTCGTTCGAGGCGCGCGCCAGCGCAGCGGCCTGTGCGGGTCCGAGCGCCGCGAGCCAGCGGCGCGCGATCCACTCCGGGATCGAGAGCGCGTGGACGAGGTGCGCGAGGGGATCCGCCTCGAGCGCCGGTGGGTCGAGCGCGGCGTCGCGCCGCACGAGCCGGCGCAGCACGGCGTTCACGAGCCCCGACGCGCGCGCCCAGCCCATCGCCTGCGCGCAGCGCACGCTTTCGTCGACTGCGGCGCGGTCGGGCACCGAGTCGAGGAACAGCACCTGATACGCGCCGAGGCGCAGCAGCGTGAGCACGGCGGGCTCGAGCTGCGCGAGCGGACGATCGGTGCAAGCGGCGAGCGCGAAGTCCAGGCGACCGCGCCAGCGCAGCGTGCCGTACACGAGCTCGGTCGCGAAGGCGCGGTCGCGCACGCTGAGGCGTTCGTCGCGCAGCGCGGCGTGCAGCGCGAGGTCGGCATACGCGCGCGCCGACTCGACGCGATCGAGCACTCGCGCGGCCACGAGGCGCGCGATCGTCGGCGAGCCGCTGCGCGTCGGCGCGGGCCGGC